>Ga0116200_10000850_pt1 | contig 11130 bp, 9 predicted proteins | sample Mar14436cmmetaG_FD_94478 | JGI IMG/M metagenome (GOLD analysis project Ga0116200, IMG submission 94478) | Marine hydrothermal vent microbial communities from Guaymas Basin, Gulf of California to study Microbial Dark Matter (Phase II) - Marker... ... | reverse complement strand
TGATAGCACAAGGCGTTGAATAGGTTAGGCTTTATTAAACCTATCATCTTAAAAAGGATAGATTGTCCAGTTCCTGAAGCAGTGTCTTACACCATCTGAGCTTCTTCCTCTTCAACCCCTTGTTCCTACTCATGGAGTATCTTCCTATCCTGCCATCAAAATCGAAGCCGATCAAGTATATCCTTCTGGCACCGAAGTGATCTGCCAGAAAAACAGCTCTATCGCCATCTGTAAACCCACCAAAATTGTAGAGGTTCTTGAACAACCTCGGGTTCGTCTGCGTAGTACCAATGAGGTTCCTGAATCTTCCACCGTAATCCCTTATCATTTCCGCATTGTCGCCGTGCGCATGGAGCACAACTATGGTTCCCCTCTCATCAGCCTCCAGCAGATCCTCTATCCTTCCATCCAGATCCGTGACCACCACATCTGGCAGGATACCTTCCTCGAGAAGGGCTGTTGTTGCGCCATCCGCTGAAACCTTCGTCGTTCCACTGATCAGGCTCCTGTACTTCCTCAAGGTTCTCTTGAGAGAAGGGCCTGCACCGAAAACGGTAACATCCTTTCCTCTTATCAAGATTCGCAACCTCTCGATGATGCTATCCACATCCCTATTTTCGAGGATTCCATCCAAGAGTCTGGCACTCTCCACATCTAGGTGTTCGGAGAGATCAAGATCTATGCTGATAGCTCTGTAGAAGCTTTTCCACCTTTCATAATCCATTATCCTCCCCCTGTGCCCTCCGCCTCGACCATGAAAACATCCTTGACATAGTGGTAGCTTACAACTCCAGCGATCGCTATGAGTATACCTATGATGAGGTCCATCAGGGTTGATGGATAGCTTCCCAAGATCTGGAATGGGTTCGCCGAAGGTCCGTACAATATTCTATACAGAACCTCGAGTATACCATCACCCAGGAAGCCGAAGGAAAGGAGGGAAAATGGCGCCAGCCAGTATCTCCATACGTTCCTTTTCCTCACCTTCATATCAACGGCTCTACCGAATACCAAGAGTAAGCCAGCGCCAACCAGTCCCCATATGATATTTCTGGTGAAGATGACGAAGAAATGCCAGAGTGTTGGAACAGGAGAGAAAGATATCGTCTGGTTGTATGCATAGATGGTACTTGCTATGAGTATGAGGACAGCTATACCGGATGTATAGATGAATATCCTTCCCGTGAGAAAGCCTGACTTGAACTCCTCCCACATTATCGACACTATATTCTCCCATTTCATCGCCCTTATGAGGAGATAGGCTCCTAGGGTTAGGATGATCGCGCCGAAGCCTGCCTGGGTCATGTTTAGTAACGCAAAAATCGACCAGACGATCAGAACCAGTGCTATGGGAAGTAAAAACTGCTTCCTTATCTTCTCATCTTCCAACAGCTTCACTATCCTGTAGTATGTATCCTCTATCGCTCTGCTCTGCTTTACCGTAACCCTCCTCACGGATCTTATCTTGATTCTGGACTCTATTATGGGTAGAATATACTCGTCTTCCGATCCATCGGTTACAAGTATGACCTCATCCGCCCCGGTTCTCTTCAAAACAAGTTCCAGTTGATCCGCTATCTTCTGGTCTGACTTTATCCCAACGGGTATATCGCCACAGATTGTGGCTACCTCGACATACTTCCCTTCTTTCTTGAGCTCATCATAGATGGATATTGCCATAATGATAGAGTTCACATCGGAATCCTCTGGATCCACGAGGGCGAGCCTCTCTGCAGACTTAATGTTTTCGTCTCTTCCGATAATTGGCGATCTGATCTCAGCCTTCCTCCCCAGATCGTTATCCCTGTCCACATTTAGTACAAGTATCTTCATCCGATCAATTAATGAGATTTCCTTCCAATATATAAGAATATCTCTCATTCCCGCTATACAGGATGATCTCGGTCCATATCACCAAAAACAGCCCCATACGTTTTCATAACATCCTCCCAGGTTGGGACATTTTCTTGGGCACCTACCTCTTGGATGATATAATGGGAAACTACAGAACCTATCCTGCAGGACGTTACCACATCGTATCCCCTGAGTATGCCCGTTATGAATCCAGCCCTGTGGGCGTCGCCGGCTCCGGTTGGATCCCTGATTGCTTTTACCTTTATCGCCGGAACCTTTGCATGGTAATCTCTCGTATAAACCTCGGAACCCCTCTCTCCCATGCTTATGATCACCGCCTTTGTACCTCCAGAAAGTAGATCTTCCAAGTATCGATGTCCTATCTTCTCTTCCAGATAACTGTATTCATGCTCGTTGAGAAAGATGTAGTCCGCGTTCTCGAAGTTAGGTATTACCTCCCTCCTCACATCCCTGTGAAAGATCTCCTGCCCTGGATCAAAGCTCACCAGACAGCCAGAGACCTTTGCGGATCGCATCATCTCTCCATACACGCTTATCTCTCCAGCGGAAAAGTGTACAAGCTTGTACCTTGAAAAATCCATCTCCCTGTATCGGAGCTTGGATGATGCCCCGGGATAATAATAGATCTGCTGGTTCCCTCTATCATCCGAAAACATGAAGGATCTGGCGGTATCCTCTTCGGTATACTGCAGGTGCTCAAGATCTACGCCCAGTTCCCTCAGTCTCTTCTCGTATCCTGAGCCCCTGAAATCCTCACCAACAGCAGAGCAAAGGCTGGAATCTATGCCCAACCTTTTCGCTATAACCGCAACATTCCCGGCACAGCCTCCAAAGCATTCCTTGATCTCGATGATCGAGGTTGCCTCGTTTCTGCCCGGTAAGAACTTGACCCTCGCTATGGTATCGAAGGCGATATTGCCAACAACCAATAGACTCATGACATATCTATCGTAGAAGGGTTCAAAAAGCTTCTCGGGATCAGCAAAATCCAAATATACCATTCCATCTATTTTGCAGAGCATGCCGGTTATAAACTTCAGCTACGAGGATCTGATCGATCTCCTCGGTTACGGTCTAGATAGGGATAGGTTTCTCGAGGAGTTTCCAATGATAGGGTGCGATGTAGAGAGGGTTGAGGGTGATGAGATAGGCATAGAGATTTTTCCGGATAGACCTGATATGAACTCCGTTGAAGGTATAGCAAGAGCTGTCAGGAGCTTCTTCGAGATCGAGCCGGGGCTGAAGGAGTATCGAGTCAGGGAATCGGATGTTACAACCTATGTTGATAAATCCGTTGAGAATGTTAGACCTTTTATAGCGACCGCACTCATCAAGGGCGTCGATGTCAATGATAGGGTCATCTCCTCCATCATGGATCTCCAAGAAAAACTGCATCACGGTATAGGAAGGAACAGGAAGAAGATGGCGATAGGCGTTCACGATTTCGATAAGGTAAGCCAGCCATTCACCTATAAAGCGGTTGATCCAAGTTCTACGAGGTTCGTACCTCTCGGCTTTACGGAAGAGATGAGCTTGGAAGAGATCTTGAAAAGGCATCCAAAAGGTGTGGAGTATGGTCATCTTCTCAAGGATAAGGAGAAATATCCTCTGCTCATCGATTCGAATAACAATGTCCTCTCCTTCCCTCCGATCATAAATGGAAGGCTGACGGAAGTAAATACCTCCACGAGAAACATCTTCATAGATGTGACTGGAGAAGATGAAAACGTGGTGAGACTGGCTTTAAATATAATCTCGACTGCTCTTGCTGAGAGAGGGGGAGAGATCCATCTAACAAAGGTCATCTATGGAAATGAAGTAAAGATTTATCCCGAGCTATCCCCGGTAGAGAGGAGATTGAAAAAGGAGTATGCGGAGAGGATAATAGGCGTAAGGCTGGCTCAGGAGGATGTGAAGAGGAGCCTTCTCAGGATGGGATACGATGTGAGGATTGAAGGAGATGAGATCATCGTGAGGATTCCAGCATGGAGGGGAGATATCCTTCATGATATAGACGTGGTTGAGGATATAGCCATAGGGTATGGATTTAACAGGATAGAGCCCGATAAGCCAAAGTGCCTGACCTATGGAAAATCCTTGAAGAAGTCTAGGATGATAAAGAAGATGAGAACCATCCTGATAGGTCTCGGTTTCTGCGAGGTTGCAACCTTAACTCTATCCAACAAGAGGGACGAGCTTGAGAGGATGGGATCGGAAGGTAAGGTTATAGAGATTGAGAATCCGATAAGTGGGGAGCTTTCCTGTGTCAGAGCCAGTCTCCTACCATCTCTGATGAAGATATGCAGGGCAAACAGGCACAGATCCCTGCCCCAGAGGATATTTGAGGTGGGGTATGTCGTGAATGAAGAAGCAAAAAATGAGTTGCACCTCTCTTTTCTCGAGATAGATGAGGGTACGAACTTCAGCAGATGCAAATCGTTATTCGAAGCGATATCAAGGGATGCTGGTATGGAGCTCGAGATGAAGAGGTATGAGCACCCAGCCTTTATCAAGGGAAGATGTGCGGGTATCTACTACAGGGGTGAGCTCATAGGATACTTCGGGGAGCTTCATCCCAAAACCCTGGTTGATTTTGATCTGGAACATCCTGGTATAGCGCTCGAGATGAACTTGGATCAGATCGAGGGATGCTGAGGAAGGATGTAAGGGAAAAGGAGGTCATTTTCGTTTTCAGGGATGTAATAGAGATCAGGATACCGAGAAACATCTATGAGAGGTATAGGGAGAGGTTCTCGGATAGAGATATCATCACCTACACAAAATACAAGGAGATCTACAACCATCTAACGGGTAGAAGGATGTATTACATAACAAGGGAGAGCGGTATACCTCTGATAGGGCATACCGCGTTTGGTCTGATAGACAGAGGAACCAATCTCATACAGGTGAGACCCTGCACGGGCTGTAATCTGAACTGCATATTCTGTTCGGTCGACGAAGGCAGGAGCAGAACGAGGGTAACGGATTACATGGTTGATGTGGATTACTTGGTGGAAGAATTCGAGAAGATTGTTGAATTCAAGAGAAGGTTTCACAGGGATTTAGAGATAGAAGCCCACATAGATGGGCAAGGAGAACCCTTCGTATACCCTTACATCGTTGATCTGGTCAAGAGATTGAAGGATCTGGCGGATGTGGTTTCTGTGCAGACAAACGGAACCTTGATCGATGAGAAGAAGATAGAGGAGCTGGAAGGATATCTTGATAGAATAAACCTGTCCATAAACTCTCTCGATAGTGAGAAGGCAAAACTGCTATCGGGAAGGAAGGATTACGATCTCGAACACATTAAATCGATAGCCAAAGAGATAGCGGATAGCGAGATAGACCTTCTCATCGCTCCGGTTTGGATACCTGGGTACAATGACAAAGATATCCTCGAGCTGATAGATTTCGGCAAGAAGATAGGAGCAGGTAAGAGATGGAAGCCTTTCGGGATACAGAAATATATAAAATACAGATTTGGAAGACATCCGAAAGGGGCGAAGGTGATAACATTCAAGGATTTCTACGCGAGGTTGAGGAAGATAGATGACTCTCTCATCCTTCACCCCAGGGACTTTGGGATAAGGAAGTGCAGATCCTTGCCGAAGAGATTCAAGGTGGGAGAGAGGTTGAGGATAAGGTTGTGCATGCACGGCAGGCTGAGGGGCGAGATGATAGGGGTGGCAAGGGACAGGGTGATCCAGGTTACGAATACGGGTAAAGGGGTCGATGAGTTCGTCGATATCAGGATACTGAGAAACCATCACAACATATATGTAGCGAAAGCCGTTTGATGGGCGTAAATGAAATGCAGTAAGTGCGGTCGAGATGCAATAACTTTTATAAGATATAATGGTACCCATCTATGTTCCCAGCATTTCAAGGAGTACGTTGAGAGGAGGGTGAAGAAGGAGATAAGGAAGCAGAAGGGAAGGAAGAGATTGGATAGGATAGCTGTGGCATTGTCCGGTGGTAAGGACAGTTCAACAACCTTACTCTTGATTCATAAGATCTTTTCCAAATCTGCCCAAATCCATGCCATAAGCGTGGATGAAGGGATAGGGGGTTACAGGGATAAAACTTTGGAGGTGGCAAAAAGGCTATGCAGAGACCTCGATGTGGAGCACCATATCGTGAGCTTCAAGGGATCGATAGGTATAACCATGGACGAGGTATCGAAAAGAGAAGATGAGATAGGGGTATGCACGTACTGCGGGGTTTTCAGGAGGTACCTTCTGAACAGAGAGGCAAGGGAGCTCTCTGCAGATGTTCTTGTTTTGGGTCATAATCTTGATGACTTCGCCCAGTCTGTCCTCATGAATTTCGTCAATGCCGATCTGGAGAAGCTTGCCAGGATAGCTCCCCATCTGAGGATACAGGAAGGACTTGTTCCGAGGTTGTTACCACTGAGGTTAATTCCAGAGAAAGAGGTTATGCTGTACGCGATGCTCAATAACCTCGAGCTTTGCCTTGATAGATGCCCCTATGCATTCTCTAACAGGTTCATCTTCCGGAGGATCATCTATGAGCTCGAAGATCTATATCCAGGTACAAGGCACAAGATAGTAAAGGTTTATGATCAGATAAAGCCATACCTCTACGAGTTATTTCCATCGGAAGGGATGAAGAGGTGCAAGCTGTGTGGTGAGCCATCGAGCAAGGAGATATGCAAGGCGTGCGAGTTGAGAATGAGATTGGGTCTCGTCTGAGGTGCAAAATTTTTTATCCTTGATTCATCTTTATCAGCGAATGAATAGGCTACCTTTGAGATGCAAGCCCTTAGACGATTTACTGGGCGGTGGAATCGAGGAAGGTATAATAACCGAGTTCTATGGCGAAGCTGGAAGCGGTAAGACCAACGTCTGCCTTCAAGCAGCCAGGGAGATGGCATCCAGAGAGAAGAAGGTCGCCTACATAGACAGCGAAGGGGTTTCTGTTGAGAGACTAAAGCAGATCATAGGGGAAGTGGGAGATGAGAAGAAGATTCTGTCCAACATCCTGTTCTTCAGCCCCCACTCTCTGGAAGAACAGGAACACATGGTGAGGAACGCTTTGAAGGTAAGGGATCTGGGGATGGTCATCGTTGATACCATAAACATGCTTTACAGGATGAAGCTCGATGAAGACGAAGAAGGGGCAACGAGATCGATAGTTAGACAGCTCACGAACCTGCAGGTATCTGCCAGAAAGAACAACCTGTATGTGATAATCACCGGTCAAGTATACTCAACCGAGGATGGGGACGTCAAACCGTTTGCTGGCAGGGGTATGGAACATATGGCAAAGGCTATAATAAAGCTGGAGAAGGTGGACATGGGCAAAAGGAAGGCAACCATAATAAAACACAGATCTCAACCTGAGGGATTATCCGCCATCTTCACCATAACCGAAAGGGGCTTGGAGTAGATCATCCACGCCTCAAGTATTTATTGACTATCTTTATGGCACAGAGCTTACCGCACATTGTACAGGTTGATGGATCTTCCAGAGGTGGCCTCCTCTTCCTGTACTCCTTGGCTTTCTCTGGATCTATCGCGAGCTCGAACATCTTCTTCCAATCAAGATGATCCCTTGCCCTGCTGAACTCATCGTCCATCTCTCTATCCATTCCCTTTGCGAGATCGGCTGAATGGGCAGCTATCCTAGCTGCTATCACTCCCTCCTTTACATCTTCTGCGCTTGGTAGGGATAGATGTTCTGCTGGTGTTACGTAACAGAGGAAATCTGCACCATAATATCCAGCGAGAGCTCCACCTATTCCGGCAACAAGATGATCATAGCCCGGTGCTATATCTGTAACGAGCGGACCGAGAACGAAGTAAGGCGCCCCCTTCGTTATAGTCTTCATCACCCTGATGTTGGACTCTATATGGTTCAGGGGCATATGGCCGGGTCCCTCCACGATGCACTGAACCCCCTTCTCCCTTGCCCTCTCCACGAGCTCACCTATTATCAACAATTCCTGAAACTTCGCCCTGTCATTGGAATCGTAGATTGCTCCAGATCTCATTCCATCTCCAAGACTAAGGGTGAGATCGTACTCCTTTGCTATCTCCAGTAAGTAGTCGAAGTTCTTGTAGAGCGGATTCTCCTCATCGTTGTGAAGGATCCATGCCATGTGAAACGCACCACCTCTCGAGACCATCGGTATCATCCTATCCTGTCTCCTGAGCCTCTCCACGCTCTCCTTGGTTACGCCGACGTGAGCCACCGCAAAGTCAACGCCTTGCTTTGCCTGGTGCTCAAAGGAATTGAACATGTCATCCTCGCTCATATCAACTATGCTACCGTATCTCTCTATAGCTTCAACCGCAGCCTGGTATATCGGTACAGTTCCGAAGGGTACATTCACGACCTTCAGAAGGGTTTCTCTTATCCTGTCAAGATCTCCACCCGTTGATAGGTCCATGATGGTGTGCGCTCCATGCCTTAATGCTACCTTTGCCTTCTCAACCTCCTCATCCAAGTTGCAGTGTTCCCTAGATGTACCTATATTAGCGTTCACCTTTACCCTCAATCCCTCCCCTATGCCAAGGGACTTTGGAGAATGGATGGGGTTGTGGGGAATCACTATCCTGCCTTCCGCAACCCTCCTCCTAACCAACTCTACATCCACCTTTTCCTCTCTCGCAACCTCCCTCATCTGCTCTGTTATCCTTCCCCTTCTTGCATCCAGTAGCTGGGTCATTTGCAAAACCCTATACGTTACCCCTATTAATACTTATCATTCAGCGAAATACTTATGAAGACGAAATATATTAATTTATTCATATGAAAAGGGAAGTTGCATTTGGGTTATTTGTAGCAACTATCCTTCTGGTATCTCTGGGAACGTCAGTCGCATCAGCCAACCAAGGAACGCTAGCTGATCATGGACCAACGGGGCCAAAGGATGTGGACGTAACGATAAAGGTTGTATCGCAAAGGGAAGACGGAAAGCCGATGAGGGGGGTATACGTATGGATAGGCTGGAATAAAGCTCTTTCTAATGGTACAGTAATCGGAAGAGGATCAGCTGGTTTCACTGACAGTGATGGTATATGTAGACTCCATCTCGAGGGGGTCGTTGATATCAGAGTGGTGGAAGTTAGACCCCCATACCCGTACCAAAAGAAAGTTATACCAGTAACTTGGGGTGGAGAATCCTCACTATCGATAATGGTACAGGTGGATTGGCCTCTAGGTCTGTACATCCTTGAAGCTAATCTAAAACCCGTAAGATGGACGTATGTCGGTTTTTATGTAGAGGTCTTCGGTCGGCTCTTGCAAAGGATCGATGGTGTCGTGAAGGTGGATATAGGCAGTCAGCACACTCAAGCAAGTTGTAGAATAAGGGGAATAGGATCTGTAAAACGAGAGTTTGCTGTAAAAGTGCCCATTGATTTATCTGACTTTCCATATGGATATACGATATATGGATGGGATAGCAAAGGAAATTATTACGATGAGGATGCCATAATCGATAAACTCGGGAAGGGAGAATTGAAAGATGCTAAAATCATAATAGAGATACCCTTTAAAGTTAACAAAATAGTTTTTGAACAGGAAAATGTAACATATGATCCGGACAACTCGGTAAAATGTGCAAGGGGAGGCGTTACGCTCTACTTCGATGAAAAGGGTACACTTTCAATAGATCGTTGGCCCCTATATACTGACGTATTATTCTGCGTATATAGACAAGCTTTTATTGTGACATCCTTCCCACTGAAGAAAGTAATCGCAACTATTGAAGCGAAATTGCCGAATATCAAAGAGAAGACAACCCAAGTATCTACAAGACAGGGGTCCCATGATTTTACAAAGATTCTCCTGAAGAACTTGATTGAGAAGATAGAAAAGGTGTTAGACAGTATGAACAGGAAGGTAGAGAGGTCTATACAGGAAATCCGGAAAGAAACAGCTCATAGATACCACACCCACGTCCACTAACCTTTCTATCCCTTTTACTTTTTAATTCTCCGTAGAATAGTCCATCTCCCCTAGATGTTACCTTGAATCTACTTTACCGATGATGCCATTCTGCCACTTACCTTTACATTTATCGAGATAAGAGCAATCGTTGCTCAAGAGACGAAACACTGTACAGTCTTATCGCAAACAATCCAACACTTGGAGAGAATCTCAATACCCTTGAATGACAACCTCCTTGTTCCTCCAATAAGGACAATCTTATACCGTGCATTTCCATCCCCCTATCCAAATGGGATGCACTGTATATCTTATTTTATCTACGATTGACTTCACAGTACCCCGCTCAGATGTCAAGTATAGATAAAAGCTCATCGACGTCTATCTCGCCGAAGGCTATAACAGAATCCCCCGCTCCATACGAGATGATGATTCGATCATCTATCTTCTGGGCTCCGCATGGAAAGATGGCGTAAGGCCTGTCTCCGTATATCTCGTAGATCTCCCTAGGCTCCATTATGTAGAAAGGCGTGACCGCTTCCAGTCCGAGCCTGCTATCCATGGATACAGCGAAAACCTTGTACCTCTTCATCTCCCTGTCCACCCCATGTAGGAACAGTATATAGTGGTTACCTATTCTCACCGGTGGGGTGCTCCATCCTATCTTTTCCTCGAACGGTTCAGGCTCCATCGCTATAGCCGTGTTCTTGACGACCATCTCCCTCAGCTTGCCATCTTCCATATCCTTTTCCAGATCGCTTACAACCAGATAGAACTTGTTGTCCCTCATGTGCAGTCTATGAAAGAGCTTCAAGCCCCTTTTCGTCTTGAACAAAAATGCATCCTTATCGCTTATGACGAAGCTCCTCAGCTCCTTTGGTAGCCTGTGCACGCAGATCTTCTTCCATCCCTCGTTCAGTACCGCGGTTATCGGAAGGGTCCTCTCGACCCATACCGTCTGATCGAAGTAGTTCACGGTTCTACCGCAATAGGTTATCAGCATCTTTCCATCGATTTCGACTATCCTGGGGTCCTCGACACCCCATACATCGTACCTATTATCTGGAAATATCTTGATCTCGGCCTCGTGCTCCATCTCGCTTAATCTATTCAGATCGTCGAGATCAACCCTTATCTCGGCTATGACGCTTGAGTAGGTGAAGTAACCAAGTACGGTTCTCGCATAGATCAGGATCTCATCATCCCTGATGAGGAAGGTGGGGTTAAAGACCGAAACCGGCTTCTCTATCGGATGGGTCTTCAGGCTGACCTTCTTTGGCGTTATCACACCAATTCTCCTGACGATATCGATCGTTCTGCTCTCCCTCTCTAGGCTCC
>Ga0116200_10000849_pt1 | contig 11133 bp, 12 predicted proteins | sample Mar14436cmmetaG_FD_94478 | JGI IMG/M metagenome (GOLD analysis project Ga0116200, IMG submission 94478) | Marine hydrothermal vent microbial communities from Guaymas Basin, Gulf of California to study Microbial Dark Matter (Phase II) - Marker... ... | reverse complement strand
TTTGATGCAACTATTTAAATCGTGAATAAGTTAGATGAGATAAAAATTAAGATCGCAGCTATCGAAGTACTGAGAGCACTAAAGGAATCTTATTCATACCAGGAGCTTTCTGAGAAGACTGGACTGCCTATACCTGTTCTCAGCAGGTATATTAATGGTCATGTGCTTCCGGGACTAAACAGGAGCGAGCTTATACTTAACAAGTTTGGATTTGAACATGTTTCTTCAATGATACAGAAGAGGATAAAGATTATTGATGAGAAGAATAAGGTTCTTAATATTACTGAAGCTACAACAGATTCCATAATCCTCTGGCTTGCTTCACAAATAGTCTTTAGCAATCATAAGACGCAGAGGATAGATAAGATAGTTACTAAAGAAACTATGGGAATACCTTTTGCTACAATGGTTGCACACGCTTTTGGTGCTAAGCTTGTCGTTGCTAGAAGCAGGAAGGAGTTAGGCGTTGAGAGGTTTATCGAAGTTAGGAGGATATTCAGTGATGGCACCTATGCTTACCTGTATGTTCCTAGGCATCTTCTGAAGAAACGGGAAAACGTTTTATTAGTGGATGATGCTATTAGAACAGGGTCGACGATGAAGGCTCTCGCTGAGATATGCAAAGCGGCAGGTGCAAACTCGCTAGGTGCATATTCTCTTGTTAGCATAGGAAATATTACGGAGACTTTATCGAAGGAGCTCATGTTCCCTGTCGTCTCATTTTATAGCATTTAACTTGTCTGAATAAAATTAACATATTTTTGTTAAAAAACATTTAAATTATCTCACTAAATTACCATAATCATGACAAAAAATAAGGTTACAAGAATAATCTCGCAGATAGCAGTAACCTCTGCAATAACTGGTGTCGGATTCCTTCTAACGGCTCCAATACCCCTCATTCCAGGCGCGATACACTGGCGTGTGCTAGCCTTCCTGCCCTGTGTCTTCGGCATTCTCCTTGGACCATACACCGGATTTTTCGCAGGAGCAATTGGAAACACCTTATGGGCTATCATGGGCGGATATTTCAACCTTGCTACCCCCATCTTTGACCTGCTCGGTGTCGGACTCACAGGCCTTATACCAGGCAAATTTGTACATCCCGAAGAGCTTAAGCATGGGAAGGGGTTGCTGAAGGCGGCACTAGTATCCCTGGTTGCAGGGGTAATAATGGTACCCATAGTAGCTATTGGTTTCGAGCTAGTCGGTGTGGCCCCGTTCATGAGCGCCGTTTATTTCCTAGCTTTAAGCGACCTACCTCCGATTGTTATTGGAACACCTCTGGTTTCAGCCTTCCTACTCCCGATACTAGAATCAAAGGGTTTCACTGGGCTAAGATGGTAAATAACCTCTGGATGAGGGGAAATGATAGAGGCAGTAAACCTGGGATTCAAATATTTAAACTCATCGAATAAGATACTTTCAAATATTTCTTTTAGAATTAGGGAAAACGAGCTTGTATTAATTCTTGGCCCGTCCGCATCAGGCAAGACTACACTTGCATACTGCATATCCGGTATAATTCCTCATATTATAGATGGTGAACTCGAAGGGAAAGTGCTCATTCAAGGTAAGGATATACAGGATCTCGAGTTCTCGGAGATAAGCCGAAAAGTTGGAGTGGTATTACAGAATCCTGAAGCGCAAATCTTTGGCATGACAGTTGAAGAGGACATAGCGTTCGGATTAGAGAACTTGGGTTTTGATACTGATACTATAAGAGAGAAAATAGATCATTGGCTTGGAATGTTTGATCTCTTGGAGTACAAGAAAATCAATCCTCGCTTCCTCTCAGGGGGTCAGAAGCAGAAGCTTGTTATAGCTAGTGTAATGGCTATGGATCCAGAAATAATAATCCTTGATGAACCTTTCGTAAATCTGGACCAAAAGGGAAAAGTAACGTTATTAAAAACACTGTTTAAATCTAAGAAGAACGGCAAGACTATAATTCTGATAGATAAAAAAGTTCCTAATTTTTTGGAGTTAGTTGATAGGGTCATTATCTTGTCTCAGGAGGGAAGGCTCTTATTCGCCTCTACACCCAGCAAATTCTTGAAGATAATGGATAGTTTTTCGAATCTCGGAATATTTGCTCCTCGAGACCGGCCTGTTAAGCTTGTTTCTGTTCGGTGACCAAAATGTATGCTGTTAGAGTCGACCATGTCTGGTTCAGGTATGGGAAAGAGAAATGGACATTAAAAGATGTTAGTACCAGTATTCGGGAAGGTAGAGTAGTCGGTCTTGTTGGTCCAACCGGTTCTGGGAAGACAACTTTAGCGAAGCTAATTAAAGGGTTGTTAAAACCTGCTAAGGGAGAAATCTACATATTCGGTAAGAAGGTCTCCGAACTGGATCCCCGGCAAATAGCACGGGAAGTAGGATACCTTTTCCAGAACCCCACGCATCAAATATTTTCGTTAACAGTTTACGATGAAATCGCTTTTGGGCCAAGAAACATCGGCATGGATAACATTGAGGAGAGAGTGAAGAACATTGCAGAAAAACTTGGCTTAGTTGACAAACTTAAGGTTTCTCCCTTTAATCTTAGTACCGGGGAAAAGGAAAGAGTGGCAATAGCAAGTGTACTAGTTATGGATCCGAGGATTATTATACTAGATGAACCAACGCTAGGTCAGGATTATAGGAATTATACGTTGATTAAGCGAATTATTACTGATCTGCGGAGGGAGGGTAAAACTGTTATTCTCATATCTCATGAACTTGATCTCCTTGAGCCATGTGTTACGGATATAGTTGCTTTAAAGGATGGTATGATAGTGTTTGAGGGGAAAAGGGAGGAGTTTTTTGAAAATGATACGGTTATGAAAAGTGTGGGTTTTGTCGGGTTAAATATTGCTGAGTTAATTGTTTAGCGGGGTGATCTGATGAGGCTTGGTCAGTATGTTGAAAGGAATTCATGGCTTCACAGGGTCGACGGGAGAAGTAAACTTATCTTCATGTTTTCGATAATGTTGGCTAGTATATTCGTGGATAACTTATTCTTCCTAGTATTCTGTGTCTTACTAGTAATAGGACTTAGCTTTACTGCAAAGGTCGGTAAAGAGTTTCTCTATTCGCTTAAAGGTATATTCTTCCTACTACTATTTGCGGGCGTTATCTGGCTACTGTTCTATAGAACATCGTTGTTCATAAATAAGACTGAAGCTATTGTTATTGCCAAGGTAGGGCCATTCACCATTGACTCTCTAGGCCTTACATATGCTGTTAAAATGCCATTAAGAATTCTTATCGCAATTAGCGTGCCTACTCTATACTTTATGACAACAACCATTAGAGAATTTATAATTTCTCTTGTAAAACTTCGAGTACCCTACGTTATGGCATTCACCTTTGGGTTAGCTGCACAACTTGTTTTTAGTCTCGGAGACGAATTTGAGAAGATTAAAGAAGCTCAGATTGCAAGGGGTCTTTCTCTAAACAGCGGTGGCTTAATCTCTAGGATAAGGAAGCATATACCTATAATTGTCCCATTCATAGTTAAGAGCTTGGATCTCGTAGATCAGATAAACATCGCCCTTAATCTCAAGCATTTCAACCCTGAGAAGAAGACAGTTTTCTACCAGGAGAAAAGCTTTAGCAGAATCGATTGGATTCTTACATTTCTAGGCATTTTGAGTCTAATATTCTTACTAAGCCTAAAATGCGGAGGTGTTATACAGTGAATCATACGCAGATAATAGATGACTCTGTTAGAAAATATACGGGCCAAGAAAACTACACTACAAATATAAATGGGCTCGAGAAAAAGCTACCAATAGTTAATGTAGGGGAAAACCTGTGGATTGCATCAAATGCAAGCTATGTTCTTGGGGACATTAACTTCGCTAAAAAAGTTGCTAAAGAACTCAAAGATAAACTTCGAGATAATGATATAGAGGGGTTATTGACTGCGGAGGCTAAATCGATAGGAATAGGTTATTTTCTCGCAGATCTCCTAGGTCTGGAGAAAATAACCATCGCCAGAAAGAGTGTAAAATCATATATGCGTAAACCCCTGATTGTTAAAACTCGATCTATAACAACCAATGGTGAGCAAATCCTAGTTTTGGATTCCCTAGAGGCTGAGAAAATAAAAGACAAAAAGATTGCTGTTTTCGACGATGTGATATCAACTGGAAACACAATAAATAGTCTCATCAAGCTAGCAAAAATGGTGGGTGCTGAAATTGCTGTATTAGCCACCGTATGGCTTGAGGGGCCATGGCCCTGGGACTTGTTTGGGAAGGAAATTAAGAGTGGAAAACTAGTATTTCTCTCCTATCTTCCCGTATTTGCAAGTAATGAAACTTACCATAGATTAAAAAAGCTTAAAGATGAATTATTAAAGAGGTATTTATGATCAGGAGAGAGGAAATAATTGAGATAGCTAAAAATTACGATCTAAAGAATATTTCAATAAGTAGTATAGGTAGCCATTCAGCATTAGATATCTCGTCAGGGGCAAAAAAGCACGGTTTCAAGACTCTTGTTGTATGTCAGAAAGGCCGTGAAAAAACTTACAGTAAATACTATATCCGGAGGAAATACTTTAATAGGGATGTCGGATGCATTGATGAAGTAATTCTTCTCGATAAGTTCCGTGATATGTTAAATGAAGAGGTTCAGCAGAAATTGCTCGAGAATAACGCGATATTTATACCAAGTAGATCATTCATGGTTTACGTAGGCTATGATGGTATAGAAAATACTTTCAAAGTACCACTATTTGGAAACAGGTTTCTATTAAGAGCAGAAGAAAGAGATGTTGAAAGAAACCAGTACTATCTTCTTGATAAAGCTAAGATAAGGAAACCGATAATATTCAAAGATTATAGTGAGATTGATAGGGTCGTAATCGTAAAAGTAAGTGAAGCCGAGCGAAGATACGAAAGAGCGTTCTTTTTCGTATCTAGTCCAGAGGAATATGAACAAGTTACTGATAAGCTCGTTAAGGAGGGGAAAATAAGAGAGGAAGACCTAGAAAAAGCTACAATAGAGGAATTTGTCGTTGGCGCACAGTTTAACTTTAACTTCTTCTACTCTCCTTTGACAGGGGAAGTAGAATTAATGGGTATAGACACGAGAAGACAAACGAACTTGGAAGGTATAATAAGACTCCCAGCAGAATGGCAGTTGAAACTTCTGAAGAAGATTAATGTAAAATTTATAGAAACCGGCCATATAGCGTGTACCCTACGTGAATCTCTGCTTGAAAAAGTTTTTGATTACGGCGAAAGACTAGTAAAGACAGCCGCGGAAGAGTATCCACCAGGCATTATTGGACCCTTTGCGCTTCAAGGAGCTGTAGTCCCAGGTCCTCCACGTGAAGATATTGTTATCTTTGATGTAAGCTTTAGGGTTCCTGGATCGCCTGGAACACCATATACTCCATATACATTCTATAGATGGGGAGAAAATATTAGCGTTGGTGAAAGGATAGCAATCGAAATCAAATATGCAATATCCGAAGATCGAATTGAGGAATTGTTAACATGATAAGCAGAGATGAAATTCGAGAAATTCTAAGAGAGTATAAGACTATTAGGATTTCGACGTTATGTTCACATTCTGCACTGCAGATTTTTCACGGTGCAAAGAAGGAGGGGTTTGAAACTGTTGGCATCTGCCTGGAGGACAGAGTACATGTCTATGAATCATTTCCACTAGCTAAACCTGACTATTTCATAACAACCAGCAGCTTCGATGAATTACCTGAGTTGACCGAAAAGCTGAGGGAATTAAACAGTATAATTATTCCGCATGCTTCCCTTATAGCTCATGTAGGCGTGAACAAAGTTTTAGAAATGGCTATACCAATGTTTGGAAACCGTCTTAGCCTCTTATGGGAAAGTAATAGGGAAAAACAATTCCAATGGCTTAAAGAGGCAGGATTGAAGGTTCCGAGAACCTATAGTAGCCTAGAAGATATGAGCGAGGAGGATAACTTATTTGTAAAGTTTCACGGTGCGAAGGGTGGTGAAGGTTATTTTATCATAAAAGGAGGAAAATTGAAGAGAATGGTTGAAGCAGGAGAGATAAGCCTAGAAAATGTATTCCTACAAGAATTTATACCCGGAGTCAGATACTATCCCCACTACTTTAATTCCTTGATATTTGATAGAGTAGAATTATTGAGTATGGATAAAAGAGTTGAGACTATAGATGAGAGTTATAGAGGATGGCCGGAAATGTTTGATGAGTTTAGAGATTATACGGTTAGCGGTAATATACCTGTCATAATCAGAGAATCCTTGCTGAAGCATATAATCTCGATGGGCAGAAAAGTAGTAGAAACTTCCAAGAAGCTTTTTTATCCGGGCATAGTAGGTCCTTTCTGTCTCGAAACAATATATAATCCTAAAAGAGGATTCTTTACGTTTGAAATTTCTGCAAGAATAGTTGCAGGAACCAACCTCTTTCCAAATGGTTCATTCTATTCCTGGTATATTTTTGACAAACCCATGTCGACAGGCCGCAGAATCGCCTATGAAATTCGCTTAGCACTCGAAAAGGGCAAACTCGAGGAGGTCGTGTATTAATGAGTATAGATATAGCAATACTAGATTTCGGAGGACAATATGTCTTTAACATTAGACGAACCCTCCTAGAGCTCGGATACAATGCAGAAATCTTCCCATTTAACACAGATATAGACCAGCTTTTAAACTATAACATAAAAGGTATTATTTTATCAGGTGGTCCATACTCTATATGCGCCAGAGATGCTCCCAAGATATCTTCTAAATATTTAGAAACGAATATCCCTATATTAGGGATATGTTATGGACATCAGCTGCTCATAAAAATGTTGGGGGGAGAAGTTGCCAGAAGTGATAGAGGGGAGTTCGGATTTACGATTCTATACGTGGATGATCTTGACAACGAACTATTCAAGGGTTTAGATAAAACAGAGATATGCTGGATGAGTCATAAGGATATCGTTGCTACCGCTCCTCCAGGAGCAAAGATAATCGCGCACACAGATGTTAGTAAGATCGCTGCTTTCCAATATCGAAACTTCTATGGCGTACAGTTTCACCCTGAGGTTTTTCAAACCCCCAAAGGTTATATTATATTGAGGAATTTTGCTAGGATATGCGGAGCGGAGAGAAGAGAATGGGATGTTAGAAGCTTCATAGATAAAGCGATTAGGGAGATTAAGGAGAAGGTTGGGGATGAGAAGGCTATAATAGCTGTTAGCGGAGGTGTTGATTCCACAACATTAGCATTACTGGCAAAGGAAGCTCTTGGTGGTAATCTTATCTGTGTTCATGTTGATACGGGACTCATGAGGAAGAATGAAAGCATAAAAGTTGTCAGCTACCTTCAAAAGATGGGATTAAATGTAGTTTTTATTGATGCCAGCGACAAAGTTTTTTCCAGTTTGAAAAATGTGATTTCTTCGGATGATAAACGGAGGATTATAGGAAGGATATTTATAGAAGAGTTTACTAAGGTTGCCGATTCGTATGGTGCAAAGTGGTTATTACAGGGTACTATAGCGCCAGATGTTATTGAGAGCACTCGTGGACAAGCCGAAAAAAGAAGAGAGAACAAACATGGAGGAGTGATAAAATTGCATCACAATGTTGGAGGCCTACCAAGCAAGATGAAGCTCAAGGTTATCGAACCTTTCCGAGAACTATTCAAATATCAAGTCAGAATTATTGCGAGAACCCTCGGGATTGACGAAGAATTGGTGATGAGGCAGCCTTTCCCAGGCCCAGGCTTGGGATGTAGGATAACCGGGATAATAACAAGGGATAAAGTTAAGCTGCTTCAAGAGATAACCGAGATAGTTGAGAGAGAACTCAAAAGATATAATTCTGCACAATATTTCGCCATGTTAGTAAGCTCACAGATGGAAAAGTTTGAAAGTAAAGTAATTAGGGACTTCTTAGGTGATTCCGAAGCTTATCTTTTGGAAGATCTAGCTATAGGTGTGAAGGGCGATGAAAGAGTTGTAGGCAAAATTCTTCTAATTTATTCTGGGAAGTGGCATATAAAGGAATGGATTGAAATACTTCAGTTTCAAAATAGTATAACTGGCGAATACGACGATGTCTGCAGGGTTATCGCATTGTTTCACAAGCCTACAAAGGGTATACATGGTGTTATACTTAGAGCAGTAGATACTTTAGACTTTATGACGGCAATTCCCTCGAGAGTAGATTTTGAGCATATCAAAAATCTCTGCGAGCATATCAGACGAAGATTTGATAAGATAAGCTTCGTTGGATACGAAATTACTAGTAAGCCAGCTGGAACTATTGAGATAATATAGTGATATTTACCAAAAGGTTTAAATTTCGTTTTCTGTTGTGTTTTTTAGGTGTTTTTATGATAATACCTGTACGTTGTTTTACATGTGGAGCCGTTATCGGTGATAAATGGTCCGAATTTATTAAGAGAGTTAGGAACGGTGAACAGGCTGGAAAAGTTTTAGACGATCTTGGGATTAAAAGGTACTGTTGCCGTAGAATGTTTTTATCTCACGTGGACCTTATAGATGACATTTTGAAATACGAAGTAGCCGGCGAAGAGGAATAAGTATGGAAAACATTATACCTCTATCCTGAGCAACTTAGTACACGATTCTTTTAATCGTTTAAGCGTCCATGGCTTGTCTCACTTTTTTCCATTCATCTTTCAATAGTTCAAACAGAAGTACATCTACGTACCCTTCTCCAGCAACATATTTATGCTTTCTGAACCTTCCGATATATCTAAAACCATTCTTCTCTAAAACTCTACGGGATGGTATATTGGGTTCAAAAACCTTGGCAAAAACCTTCCTAAGATTCAGATACTCAAAACAGTATTCAAGCATAAGGCTTAGCGCTTCGGTAGCATATCCTCTGCCCCAATACTTTCTTGAGATCCAATAGCCTATCTCACCATATCCTGAACGCCAATTTATATCTCGTACCCCTATTGTTCCAATAACTTTGCCAGAGGATTTCTCAATTATTCCCAAAGTCATCCTTTTCCATCGTTCGTTAACTATTCTTTCATACCACCTCTCCTGATCCTCGTAGTATACGGGCATCCAGCCATAGCTCATATACTTGCGTAGTTCAAAATCCCCATAGTACTCCCAGAGAGTTTGTAGATCCTTGCGTTCTATGACACCCAAACTTACTTTCTTGCCTGATAATACTATATGCTTAGTCATCATCAACACTTCTCTATCTTTCAATAAAAGTATAATTCAATGTTATAGTACTTATATCTGACTGTTCAGCTCTTAGGACAAGACAAATTTTATAAGTAATATCGTGTTAAATCAGACCCAATAATCTTTTCTGTCTAGTGGTTCCAAATCTTTTAATCCATTCTTTTAGTGACATACCAGGTGCACTGACCTTAACTTCTTTAACATCATAGAAATCTACGTCGATCGTATAAAGGACATCAACATGCTCTAATTTTGCGGTCGCAAGTATTATTGCATCAGCTAGGGGTAGCCATCTGTTTTCCTGGGTTTTAATCGTTGAACGGTATTTTGAAGATAAAATAGCTATTTTCTTGTCGACAATTCTAATTTTCAACTTAAGTTTTTTCAATTCATTTTCTATTTTTCTTAATCCTTCTTTATCTCCAGCCCTTAAGAAGGGTGTATAAAGCTCCGATAGTTGGATGGAGCTAATTACGCATTTGATTTTCCCAAAGTAAATATCATCTATTAATCTGCCACAGTACTCCCAACCAGAATCTTGAAAAGTAAACATAGGAAAATATTCGTATCGACTAAAGCTAGCATCAGAGCTCCTCCGTGTCCTCTCTCCTAAGTTCATAAATAAGATCAACAGCATGTACTCCTAGTTTTTTCTTAACTCCTAATCCTATACCCTTCATACTCTCAGATGGTTTTTTCAAAGGTTCTATTATAGCATAGTTACCCTTAACCCTAACTTCAACTCTGTCTCCAAGCTTTAATTTAAGGGCGTCTCTGACTTTTTAGGAATTGTTATTTGACCTTTACTAGATATTTTTATGATGTTCATGCGTCTATCATGTATTTAAGTAAGACAAAAATAAAAACTTTACTTAAAATAAAGTAAAGCTTAGTTTTCAGTAAATAGCCAATAAACTTTGGGATAACGTTTAATGCTAAGATCAGTATCTCTTAAAGAACTGAGTGAGGATGAAGGAACAGTATAATCAGAGGCATTATATGAACCGTTTGGAATATTGGAATGGTTGCGATACCATATATATTTGACATGAGTTGAGGCGGCGACGCGAGGTTTTAAAAATGCAAGTGGTAAAAATAGGATTTATGGAAAAATAATATTGCGAAGATGAAATCTATATGTTCTATTCACAGATTATTGCAGGTGTGTTTATTGAGGACACATTTCTACCATTATAGGTGCCTAGATAAATCATAGACTATCGGTAGCCTTGTCCATTCTCCCTGCCATGCCTTAATTCCCATTAGGACACCGATAATTAGAGCACCTATTATCAGTAGCGTGTCAAGTAACCATGCCAGCCACCAGATGAAAAGGAAAAATATCGAATGCATAAATGCTCTCAATAGTATATGTAGTATTATCACAATAATCGAGAAGATTATTGACTGTTTGGCATGAAATTGGATGAATCTATCGTATGGGCGTAGTAATAACGCTAGGATAGCTCCTGCTAGTAAAAGGATCCAAGATAAAAATGCCATTATTCTGGATTCTTCAGGGATGTTCCATCTCCTATATCCGTATCCTATAGAGCGTCACCTATAGGAGATTTTCGAGAGGTAATTGGCTTCTATCAGAATAATGTTTCGTATATATTTTAGGTTTTAATTTCTCTACAATATAGTAGAATGCTGCCCATGGATCTGCTTTCTCGCCACAGGTATAAACGTCGAGAGTTGCATACCTGTATTCAACCCATGTATGGAGTGCAATATGACTTTCCTCCACGATCGCTACAACTGATACTCCGCCTTTTTCTCCTTCTACCTTCCAGCTCTTAATATCAAGCAGGGTTGCACCTGCAACTTTAACAGATTCCAAAACTACGTTTTCCAAGAATTCCTTATCCTGCAAGAGATGGGGATCAACATAATATAAACTACCATAAACGTGTTTTCCAACTATTAGGTCCTTCTTATTGGATAAATTT
>Ga0116200_10000846_pt1 | contig 11140 bp, 13 predicted proteins | sample Mar14436cmmetaG_FD_94478 | JGI IMG/M metagenome (GOLD analysis project Ga0116200, IMG submission 94478) | Marine hydrothermal vent microbial communities from Guaymas Basin, Gulf of California to study Microbial Dark Matter (Phase II) - Marker... ... | reverse complement strand
TAACGAGCCAGGTTCGGACATAGCCCAAGCTATCTTAGAGGATGTAGAGTACGGTAAAGTTATCGGATATGTTACACCTATGGTTCTTGAGGAAGTATGTTTTAAACTGATTTACGCTAAAGCCAGTGAATTACTGGATACAAAGAATATTTGGAAAATTAGGGAAAGTTTAAGGTTAAGCAGCGAGTTTAGAAGTAAAATACTCGAAGTAGTTAGGAAGTTTTACGAATATATCGAATATTTATTCCTGAAAGGTTTAAGGGTTGAGCCGATAATGTATAGCGATTGGCAGAGAGCATACGAAATTATGAAGAAACATGGGCTATTACCAGCAGATGCTGTTCATGTAGCGGTGGCTTTAAGAGTTAAAGCAAACATCATAGCCACGTTTGACGAAGACTTTAGAGTAGTAAGGGAGGTTAGGATAATACCTTAAAGCTATTTCCTATGTTCACCTATGGAGGTTGCGAGTGAAGCGCTATTTACTCGATGAGTCCAAGCTTTCTTAGCTTGTCGAGCACTTTTTCTGCGTTCTTACTTGGTAGTTCATGTTCTGTGTCTAAGGTTAGTTCTGGGTTTTCTGGTTCTTCGTAGGGGTCGCTTATTCCTGTGAAGTGCTTTATTTCTCCTCTTAAGGCTTTCCTGTAGAGTCCTTTCGGATCTCTCCTTATACATTCCTGTAGGCTGCATTTACAGTAGACTTCTATAAATGGCGCTTCCTTCTCAATAATCTCTCTTATTTCTTTCCTAACGCTTCTGTAGGGTGATACGAAACTGCATAGAACAACTACTCCGTTTCTAGCGAGTAACCTAGCTATCCAAGCTACACGTCTTAAATGAATTCTTCTTTTCTCACGCGTAAACCCAGCATCGGGGTTTATTGTTTTCCTAACCCAATCACCATCTAGAACCTCAACTCTATACCCAAGCTCCCTAAGCCTAGACGCTACAGCATTAGCAACAGTTGTTTTACCGCTACCAGGAAGCCCAGTAAACCAAACAACAAAGCCCCTATCCAAACACTTCAACACGACACCCTCACGCTAAATAAAAATGGGCTATCTTAAAATATATTAGCTCTTCTACGTGAAGGCTTTAACATTCGCTTACTAGCGATTTCCACTCTTAAGCAGTATCGATGATAGAAATTCTTAGTATGGACATTGGTATGCTTTCTATATGAAGTATACTTTATCTACTACAATTAAGGTTTCTAGGAAGACTAAGGAATTACTTACTAGAGTTCTTGCTAGGTTAGAAGCTGAGTTAGGTAGGGGATTAACGTATGATGACGTTATTAGGATTTTAATTGAGATAAAGTAGTTTCCGCAATCCAGAGTTTCTACTTAAACTAAAGGGGATGAGTGTTCCTTTAAGTGTTGTTAGTGAAGCCCATAGGATTCTTGAAGAGGAAGCTTGTGAAAGGAGATATGGTATTCGATACAAAGCGTTCTAATTAAAATTCTTTTCGCAACAGATGTGGGTAATGAGCTTATAGCGATATTTTAAACAACAATATTAAACCCTACACTACAACACTAAACATAACTGAAGCATTATACGTAACATGCCGTTTACTTGGAATAAAGGAAGCTAGGAAAAGAACAGGTCTACTGATGAACTCAGGATACTTTAAAACGGTAAGTTCAGACCATGCCGGTTTAGAAGCGGCAAAGTGAAAGTGCAAGTTTCCTATAAACATAGTAGACTGTCATACTTTAGCTTTAGCGAGAAAATACGAAATTCCAGCACTTTCCTATAGATTAGAAGAATTTAAATCAGTAATTAGCGAAATTAAGGCGTGGATAAACAATGGATGTTTAAGGAGGCTTTAGAAAGGGATCTCTACGAACCGAAACTACTAAGTTTTTTAAACTATTTTAACATTGAAAAATTTGTAAAAAAATACTGCGTGGAGGGTGAAATGGTTCTGGAAAAACCTAAGGTTGTTCGTGTTTCAGAGATGAGAGCTGAGCTTGTTCCTAACACTAAGGGGACAACGATTAAGGTGCTGTTTTCACCTGAGGAAACACTTACCTACGCTATGAGGGTTTTTGAAATGGAGCCTGGAGGACATATTCCAGCTCATAAGCATCCTTGGGAACATGAGATTTTCATTTTAGAAGGTATAGTGAAAGCTAAGGTTGGAGATGAAGTTTTTACGTTAGAATCTGGAACAGCAATTTATATTCCACCAAATATTGTTCACGAATACTGGAATATTGGGAATTCGAAAGCAAGGTTTATATGTACAATACCGAATAAGCCTACTGCCCCATGCTAGTAAAACAATTTAAGCTTTAACCTCTAATATTCTGGTTTAGGTGCTGTCTCCTGTCGGTGTTTGAAAAGTTTGCTAAAAAGTTTTTCGAAGAAGCAATTAGGGATTTAGAGAGAGCCAGGAGAGCCCTTAGATTCGAAGATTATCCTCAATCAGCTTTCTACGCTCAACAGTGTGTTGAAAAATGCGTTAAAGCAATGCTTGAAGCCCGTAAAAGAGCTGTTTATAATCATGGATTAGAGCTTATAGCTATTTTCACCGATGCTTTCTCAAATGAGTGGAGGGAAGAATACAGCATCGTAGTTGAGGCTTTAGAGTTTCTGCAAGAATACTATACTAGAGCTAGATATCCATTTCTTTTTAAAGGAGAAGTTTACGGTCCAAGCGACATAGTGACTAAAGAAATAGCTGAGAAAGGTGTTTCTTTAGCTGAAAAAGCAGTTAAGGTGGTAAAGGATTTCCTTAGAAGAAACAATATTATCTAAAACAGTTGAAGTACTGAGTTTTTTCAGCAAAAAACTACTTGCACTAATAGTTTTCGGTAGCTTAGTGTATAGTGGAAAACCAAGAGACATAGACGTCGTGGTTGTAATTGATAACTTAAGAAACATACATGAGAAAGCATTTTTAGAAGCAACATTAGCTAAAAGCCTTATGAAAGAACTTAGAAAACAAGTTGATATATTAGTTTTTGATGAGGAAAGTTTTAAAGAAAACCTAAAACCAGGTACAGTTCTTTCAGGGCTAATTTTAGGACACAAAATACTTTACGATAAAATAGGAGTTAGTAGGGAGTTAGTGAAACTATTTAACGAATTAGCTAAAGAAAATTACGTCTACATAAAACGTAGAACATGGAATCTTTCGAAAATAGCTAAAGTAAAAACCAAGTATAAACATAAATAACAAGTGAATAATCTTAACAAGTAAAACACGCTACTGTAACTCGTGATGTTCCAGTGAAGCCAAAGTTACTGAAGAATTTTCTAATTGCTTCCCTAGTGTTTTCTGTTTCCCTACTTCTAAGGTTACCGTATTTTGCTAAATACCCCTTGTTTAGATCTGATGAGCTTTATGAAAACTTATGGAGCTACCTTATTGCTTCAGAGGGCTTTTTCCCGCTTACAAACACTGCGCCTTTTATTGGTGCTTTATATAATTATTTAGCAGCCATTTTCTACATGTTTCTTCATTCATCCTGGGGTTTTAGGTTACTCGTAGTTTTAGCTGGATCTATTACTCCGGTTGTACTGTATTTCGTAGCTTACAATATTACGGGTAGTAGGGTTATTGGTTTACTTTCATCTATAATTTTAGCTTCAACTCCTCCCCACATTTTAGTTGCGAGCCATGTTGCTTGGTCAGCTAGCCTATCCCCACTATTTCTCACACTATCCCTTTATGCGCTATGGAAAAGTTTTAGAACGAAAAGTAGGTTTTGGTGGGTTATTGCAGGCATAACTGTTGGACTAACTGTTCAAACACATCCATCAACCATAGCTTCCTATGCAGGTTTAGCTTTAGCCGCACTATATGTTTTAAAAGTGAGAAAGGTTATTGGTGTAATTAGTTTAGAAAGTATATGGTGTTTTATTGCAGGCCTTCTTTTAGGATACATTAACATGGTATTGTACAATATATTGCATCCTCTATACTCTGTTTTCTTTGTTTTCCAAGCTAAATGGACTGGTTTGTCAGGCGGGTTCACGGTGCTTGAGTATTTTAGGAGGCTGTGGTTTATTGTTTTAGAGTATTTTACAATGTTTCCTTCAGGAATACCTGTAATAACATTGCCCCACCATGCTAAGCAACCTTTATTCTACGTGTTTTTATCTTCTTTCATAGCGCTAACTGTTCTAGCCACCGTTAAAAGTAGGATTGGAAGAGCATTAGCTATTTACATAGCAACTACACTATGTGTTTTAGCTATAGGGACAAGAGGAGCTATGACATTCAATATTTTCGGGTTTGCCTGGGGCCCACACTACCTTCAACAGTTAACTCCGCTAACAGCTTTTCTTCTAAGCTTAGGAGTCCGTAGCATGTGGGATTTTAAAACTAAACATTTAAGTGGGTTGAAGAAGTTTGCGAAAACATTACTCCTAATAGTAGTGATGTTCATGATTACAGTGTGGCCTTTACTTAACATGTTCGGTACATTAGCTTTCATGGATAAAAGCGACTATACTAACGAAATATTTTTGAACACAATATATGCTGTGAAAAAGAAGTTCGAAAACATACCAGTATATGTTATGTATGAAGTACCCTATAGAGACCCAGCATTAACAACATTTCACCTCGTAGCAGTTTTGGAAAAAATAAACGTGTATCCTAAAATGAATAAGGAAGTAATAGTTGGTCTTAGGGAAGCAGCACTTAAAGGAGTTAGTAAAGAAGTTAGGGAGAAATATGTTAAGAAAATAATTGAGGAATCAAACAGGGAATTTTTAAAGGACATTCATAGGTTTGGAAAGGGGATATTAATAACGAACCCTAAGGAACCTACGCATAAAGCACTTCAACAACTGAAGTTAGTTGGTTTCACCATAGTTCATGAGGAAGTAGTTAGGGCAAGCAACATACCTGTGTATAAAGTTGTAGTTGTTGGAATCGCAAAAACCTCTTAAACGAAAAGGAGTTTGTAAGGGCTTTTCTCATTTACTCTGTTTTATAATGTTTTGCTGCTTCTTTATGGTTACTTCTAAAACTCCGTTCCTATAGTGCGCCCTTGCTGAGGAAGGATTTACTTTTGCTGGAAGCTTCACCTTCCTATAGTATCCTGGAGCCTTAATTACAAGTGTTTCTCTATCGCTAAGTATTCTAACATCTATGTCATCCCTATTCACATTCCTTAATTCAGCAACAACTTCTACTGTGTCATCGTATTCGAAAACATCTACATCTTCAGATTTTCCCTCAGAAACCTCAACAACAATTCTGGGCTTAGCTGAAGTTTTAAATGGACTCTCTTCAATTATGTGTTTTCTTTTAGGCTTACTTCCAAACTCTCTAATTACAGGTTTCCCATCGGGGCCTATTGTTAGGGAGAATCCGTAAAAATACTCTTCAGCTTCATCGGTAAGCTCTTCTGCTTCTAAAAATTCATCTTTAAAGAGTTGTTTCTCGAATTCTGTAAAATCCTTCATGAACTTCTTAAGAATTTTCCTAAACAAGTCTTCATCGAACAACATTTTCCACATCCCCTTAAGTAAGTACAGATTATTCACGAGAGTATTTAAGTTATTGACGTAGAAGCTCCTCTATTAGAGGCTTAAACTTCTCAACCCTATACTTCACATACTTCATGAAGAATTTCAACATAATCCTTAATGGAACCATTCTAGCTCCGCGCAGATAGTACTTGTCCATTATCTCCTCAGCCCAGCGTAGCGTATGGTAAAATGTTTTCAAAAGGACCTCTATGTGTTCTTGTTTAACGTTTTTCCTTCTAAACCAATCTAGATTCTTCATAGCCCCCATAGGTACGAAAAACATTGGAACAATTAGGCTCCTATAGTGCTTTAGCTCATCAAGTAGTTCAGCTGTTTTAACCACGTCCTCAGGTTTTTCGCCGGGTACTCCGAGAATTATTGTTGCTGCAGGTATTACGTTGTTTTCATGCATTATTCTGAAGGCGTCAACAACTATTTCGGGCCATTTCTCCGGGGGGTAAGGTGCAGCCTTACCCGGCATTATTAGCTTAGCTAGTCTTGGAGAACCTGTTTCAACACCTACCTGAACACCTATAAACCTTTGCTTATCCGTCAAAATAATTTCGTCCATTAGCTTAGATACTAGCCCATATTTTTCTTCAGCGTACTTAACTGTTGAGAGAGTTAAATGAGACCATCCAATAGCTCCTTCTTCTCCGACAAGCTCTCTAGCTAACTTATGAAGCTTCATTATGGCTTTAGGGTTGGGTTTAACGCCTTCAGCGTAGTATAGGAAAACATCTTCACTATGTAGGAGAACGCCTTTAATTCCTGCTCTAAGGTTAACAAGTATTTCTTCCCTAATTTTCTCTAATGGAATAAATCTTAGGGATCTAAGAGTTACGGGGCAGAATCTACATCCCCTAGGACAACCCCTCATTATTTCAACTAAGCCGTTAACGCTAGCACCTTTAATCACAGGTATTTCTTCAATACTAGGGCTATCTTGGGGGCCAACGTAAATATAGTCAGGTAGTGGTTCGTTGTTTAGTGCTTTCTCAACAATATCAACTATGACCCTTTCAACTTCACCTTCAATAACCAGGTCAACACCCCACTTTCTCCAGTACTCTAGTTCCCAAAGCCACTGCCAAGCACCCGGACCTCCAGCTATAATTTTCACACCTTTCTCCTTCGCCTTCCTAACAGCGGGGCTCTCCATGAGTCTCCTAAATGAAATTCTGTTGATGGGTTCCTTACCTGTTATCATCCACCACTCACTACTTGGAGGACCATATGCGAAGTAGTCGTGATGTCCAAGCATAAGTATTTTCATAGAGTCTAAGTGCTTATGTAAGTGGTCTGGATCTATGATTGCAACTCTAAAGCCTGCTTCGAGAAGTTTGGCTTCAACTTTCCTCATACCATAGGGTGCTTCGACAGGTTTCCCTTCACTATCAACTTTAGGTTTAGGTGCCCCAAGCCATAGCCAAAGCTCTTCAGGCATATTTAGAGCTGGACCCGTCGCTAAGAACCCTAGAAACTCTTTCCCATGATGGTTTGACATCATTGTTCTATCTGTTGTTAAAACAATTTCATACCTCCCCATAGGCCATCACCTCACCATGGTTATTTCTTAAGCACCTTATGGGGTAGGTTCTTTAACTCGTTGAGCATCTTTTTAACTTCCTCTTCACCGTAATTATGATGTCTTATTGTAATGGTGTAGGCTATGTTGTTTTGAATTAGGCTCCTTAGTTTCTCAAGGTATAGGGGTGATTTCGTTTTCGAAATAACATGTATTGTGAATTTACGGAATCCCTTAGATGATGCGTTAACCATTTCATCCATTATTTCCCCGTAATCCATGCTTTCCGAGTCCATTACGACTATGTGGTAGGCTTTTTTCTCGAAACTAATAAGGGTATTCATGGTTGTTCACCTTTTCGAGTTTTCTTAGAAGTTTCGCTACTTCCTCTTCGAAAGGCTTAAGTTCGGAGACTATTTCCTCTCTTAGCTCCGAAAGAACATCTCTTGACGCTCTTCTCAAATTACCTAGGTGTTCTCTAAGAAGCTTAAGTAGGGTTTTACCTTTAGCTCTAACTAGGAGTTTCCTTCTCTTCTCATAAACTCTTTCTACAAGATCTTTGCTTTCGAGAAGCCTGAGAATATATGATAAGTGACCTTTAGTGTAACCTGTTTTCAAAGATAGCTCCTTAAGGGATAATGGCTTATTCTCGAGAACCAATACTGCTAAGACCAATGCTACTGTTGAGGGAAGCCCTACTGTTTTGAAGAACCTCACTAAACTGTCCATGGAAACCACCTTTTAGGCTGTTTAGAATTTTCTGAACATTCTGTAAAATAAAAGCTTTTCTTTAAATGTTCAAGTAGAAATCTGAGAAACTCTATAGATTATAGGTTATTTTAGGTAAAAATTTTAGCTTAGCTTAGAAACTGCTTCAATAACTTTCATTAGTTCATCGGCGGGTAAGTAGCCTTCTATAATTAATCCCATGTTCTTCCTATTGTTCCAAACTATGATTGTTGGAGTTGCTGTTATACTTAGCTTAGATGCTTCACTTATGGTCTCTTTTACGATGCTTGTTCCTGTAGTGTTTGCGCAAACATCTAGTTCCGTATAGTTTAGTGAAGCACCGTAAATATTGTTCATTAGCGTTTTAAGTTCGCTTTCACTAACAGTTCTTCTTTCTTTAAGAAGTTTTTCAGCTAACATTCTGATTAGTTTCACGTATCCGCTGCTATCCCCTGTAATTTTAATGTAGCATTGGAGTAAGGCGTGTTCCCTCATCATGTAGGGTGATGGGCTGTAAGCATAGCTTATTGAAATCTTTCCCTCATCAACTAAGCTGTCTAGTTTAGGTAGTGTTTCATTTATTAGTTTGGCGCAGAATGAACATGCTAAGTCTACGAAAACTATTAGAGATACTGGGGTATTGTTCCTACCTATAACCACTCCAACCTCAGGTTTTTTACCGTGTATTTCGGCGTAAACTTGTACTCCGAGGGTGTGGGATATTAGGCCTGCTAATGGTAGGGTGTATTTCGTATCTACGAGGAACATTCCACTATACTGTTTTAAGTATGGGAGTTGTTCTGAGAGATTCATGTCTGAAGAGTAAAGTACTGCTGGGTATGCTTCTATATCGGGGTAGTTTGTGTAATTGTCTAGTGTAATGTCTGTTACGTTAGCTACAGCTATTAGGGATAATAGGTCTTTTAGCTTATTGGCTAATGTCTGGTTATCTAATCTACTGTACTCGCTTTCGCCCTGGACAAGAATGGCTTTCGCTTGGTAAGTGTACTGTACAGGAACATTGTATCTTGTTGCTAAATCAACAACTATAGGGTACTTTATGATGTAAATGTTTTCACCTATTTTCTCTCCAAAATAGTCCATGAGCTCTTTCGAAACATTTTCGGCTTTAATAGCTAATGCCGGATATGCTCTAAGCGTTTTTCCTTGAAGCATGCTGCTATTCCATGGGATAATGCAGACCGATAATTCCTGGTCTTTAGGGATAAATTGTTTGAAATAGTCTCTAACGTAGCCTAATATGTTCGAAGGAAGCTTACTATTACCCTTGTAAATCGAAATTAGAACGTAGGGCATATTGCAGCTCATAGGCATAGATGATGTTTGTGTAGTTAATGCTGGTGCCTGGGTGTTACTCACATTGAACATGTATGGTAATGCTCCGAGAATCAGTGAGAAACCTAAAACAACAGCTATTGCTATTGCAGCTACGAGCTTAACCTTGCTCTTCCCCATAATTCACCACTACACTAACAAACTATAGTTTATTCTAAATATTTAAGCAAACATGAAACAAACCTTGCTTAATTTGCTCCTCTTTTCCACGTAGAAAGATAACGTTAAATACTCTGTAACAATATTGTTTCCCATGACTACAATATGTGGTGGTAGTTTCTTATGAACAAAGACCAAGCATTAGGTATAGGGCTACTTATTGTATCAATAGCGGTCATAATAGTCTATGGTTGGCTCGTGTTCTTTACGGAATATGCGATGCTTGTTCTACAAATAACGGGGTTCGTAGCTATAGTAGGAGTTTTCGGAATACTAGCGTGGATAGGTTATACTCTCGCAACAACCCCTCCACCAAAACCTATAGAGGAAATAGAGAAGGAACTTGAAGAGGAACTTAAAAAGCTAGAAGAGGAAGAGAAGAAAACAAGCCCTAAAGCTGAAGGTGAAACGGAAGCTAAAAAAACTAAATAAGCTGTTTTTACCTTTTTAAACACATAATTTTGTCATGTCTTAATTTGTAAAAACATAAGTGGTAATAGTGAAAATGTTGTGTAAAGATACCTGGTGTGAACACTTATGGTGGAAAGGTTTATGAAGACGGCGGTAATAGTAGTTGCCATATTTCTAGTTATAGTTTGTGCTAGTTCCTATGTTTTAGCGGAAAACCATGGATACATCATAGTTTACGGCTCACATTTATGCCCTGCATGTAAGAGTTTAGAAAGCTTCTTTAAAGAACAAGGTATACCATATGTTTTCCGCGACGTTTCCCTAAATGAAAGCTATGCTAACGACCTTTACAGAATAGTTTCTATTGCTAAATTAGAAGCTGCGGTACCTACATCAGCTGTTATGGTGAATGGTAGGGTTGTCGCTTTGGTTCAAGGAGCTATTTTAAACGCTGACTTTTGGAAGAACATTCTAAATAATAAGGTGAGTGAAGGTAAAGTCTACATTTACTACGTTGTCCCCGGAAGAGGGGTTAATGTTAAGTTTTTAGAGAATAAATCGTTAATCAACAGCCTCAATAACGTAGTTACAGGGGGAAACATTGTTTCCGAAGGCAATATTGGGTTAGGACTTAGTGTTTTACCGGTGCTTTTCTCCTTAGCTATTGCGGACTCCATAAATCCATGCGCTATAGTTTTCTTAGCCATAATAATCACATCTATTGCCTTCACATCTAAAGCTAGGAGGTACGCTATAGCGTTAGCTTATGTTTTAGGTGTTTATTCAACATACTTTACAATAGGTGTTGGCTTATCGTTTATTTTGAGCACAAGTAAGTACCTGCTTATTGCTGTAGCTATTTTCGGATACTCCTTCGTAATATTGGGGTTTTTGCCAGCTAAATCTAAGTGGTTAAGTAACATATCTAGTTCGTTGAAGAAGAAAATGCTTGTCAAAATGATTACAAAATACTCTATTCCCATATCATACATTATAGGTTCACTTATGGCCATAACCTTCATGATGTGTTCTTCAGCACCATACTTTATTTTCCTAGCATTCCTAAACAGAAACGTTACATCATTCCACAGCAAAATAACGTATGTCGCACTATACAACACGGTAATAGTTACACCATTAATACTCACAGCCCTAGCATCAAGCTACATAGCTGATAAAATCAGCGGAAAACACATTAGAATAGCAAGAGATATTCTCCTACTAGTAGTTTCAACATACGCCCTATACGCAACATTAACATTGTAAAAATATGTTGTTGGTCCCGCGGGGGGGATTTGAACCCCCGACCACCCGGTATCTGCCCCAGGAGGCACACTGCCGGCGTACAATCATCCTCATAGGCGCCCTATGAAGAGCGCTCGTCATGTACGCGGGGGGCGTTAGGGGGCGCCCCTCTACAGCCGGGCGCTCTTCATAGGGCGCCTATGAGGATGATTGTAC
>Ga0116200_10000845_pt1 | contig 11150 bp, 11 predicted proteins | sample Mar14436cmmetaG_FD_94478 | JGI IMG/M metagenome (GOLD analysis project Ga0116200, IMG submission 94478) | Marine hydrothermal vent microbial communities from Guaymas Basin, Gulf of California to study Microbial Dark Matter (Phase II) - Marker... ... | reverse complement strand
CCCCTGTACAACCACCGGAATCACGCAATTTGGTGGAGAAACTATCTGGCGAAGTTCTGTTTTCAGGGACTGTGCCAGAACTCCCACTCTAAGAATTTTGATGCCTCCTGCGGTGGAACCCACGCAGCCTCCAACGATCATGAGAATTATAAAAACCTGCTTTGCCAGGGCCGGGAAAAAGGGGCTGTTGATATCCTTTGTCGCATAACCGGTGCTCGTCAGCAAAGAAGAAACTTGAAAAAGTGCGATCCTGAATATATCATGGATGCTGTAGCATAACTTTTCAAAGGTAGCGGTATCGCACAGGGTCTGGAAATCGGTTTTAAGCATGTGGTCCATTGCAACGAGCAACGTCATTAAAAACAAAATTCCCCAAAACCACCTGATTTCAAAATCCCTGTATACGGTACGCCAATCTCCTGTTAGTACCTTATAGTGAACAAGGAAATTTATTCCTCCCATGAGCATAAAAAAAATAAATGTATACTCAATGAGGTATCCATGAGTAAAATTTGAATAGTAGCCGACGCTGGCATCGTGGGTCGAAAATCCACCGGTGGAAATGGCTGTTAAACAATGATTGAGAGCGTCAAATATTCCCACTCCTTCCAGAAGGAGAAGTCCAAAACAGCTGACGGTGAAGATAATGTAAATTCCCCAAAGAATCTTTAATGTGTTAAAAATTCCCGGAACGGGACGTCCGGAAGAAATCTTATGACTTTCCGCACTGAATAACGTGGCAGCGGCCGTGGCACCCCTGAAGCTCACAGCGAGAAAAAAGGTGAGTATCCCCAGTCCTCCCACCCACTGGATCAGGGATCTCCAGAAAAGGATGCTTTTAGGCATATCATCGAGACCGGTAAAAACGGTTATTCCGGTTGTGGTAAGCCCGCTTGCGGCTTCAAAAAAAGAATCAATGAAACTCTTATGTATTCCTATCATAAAGGGAATGGCAGATATGGTGGAAGCAACAAGCCATCCGAGTGCAGTTATAAGCATTGCCTGTTTGACCGATGGGACAGTTGAGGGTAACTGGTGGTGGAGAAAAGAACCTATTATGATGGACGAGAAAGCAGGAAGCACAAAAGCAAGCAAAATGCGTTCGTGTTCAAAGTGCTCCCCATAGGTCACGTAAAAAATCAAGGGAGTAAATAACAGCACTCCCATCACAATCATCAGGGCCCCAAGATAGCTAACGACAGAGATATATTCCTTAAATTCTTCTCTCATTTAACCCAGGCATTCCAGGAAAGTGATAGTAATCAAGAACATTAAGGTTTCCAATCTAAAACGATACTACCAGGATTTTGTAACCAAATTCAATTTAGATTTTATTGTAGAAAGGGCAGTTTTATATTTCCAAAAAATATTTGTTGTCATCAAACACTTCGTGGTTTATATTAATAACAATGATAAAATTTATCTTAACTAATCGCCGGAAGGAGAGATAATGGAACAGAACGACGACATTAACCTCGCTGTCAAGGCCCTAAAAATTGGCAATAAGCTCAGGGAACTTCGCCTCAAAAACCAATATACACTTCAGGATCTGGCAGCCAAAACGGACCTCTCAAAGCCCTTTATTTCTCAGATCGAGAACGGCCATGTTGTTCCACCAATTGCTACATTGCTTAAGCTCGCTCGAGCTCTGAACGTTGGAATGGCTTATTTTTTCCAGGATGAGGAAACCACTGATAAGATCTCCCTTACGAGAAAGCATGAGCGAGTAAAGATTGACAGGAGACCTCATCACCAGAAGGGAGAAGTAAACTATGTTTATGAAGCCCTTGAGACCAAGAAAACGAACAAGCAGATGGAACCTTTCCTGGTGATGTTTCCGGTTCAGGAAACGAGCGATATGGTGTTTGTGAGTCACGAAGGTGAGGAATTCTTGTATCTGCTGGAAGGTAAGCTGGAATTCCGATCTATTGAAAGGGTGGAATTGCTGGAGCCAGGGGATTCCATCTATTTCGAATCTGACATCAGCCACAGTTTCCGGTGTGTTGGAGATAAGCCGGCTAAAGCCATAGTCGTGGTATGGAGCAAGAAGTAAAGATTGTTGGCGGATGTAGGGGGTAATTTTTGAGGTCTTCTGGAGTAGAGAGGTCGTCATGTTACAGTATAGGTTTCATGGCAGAGGTGGGCAGGGCACAGTTGTGGCAACGATCTTGCTCGCGAAGGCCTTTTTCAAGGCAGGTTATTACGTTCAGAGCTTCCCGCTTTTCGGTGTTGAACGTAGAGGAGCACCGGTTGAGGCTTACCTGAGAATTGATCGCGAGAAAATCTGGATCAGAACCAATCTTTACAATCCCGATCATGTGGTTGTTCTGGATAAGACGCTGTTTTTTTCCACGGACGTAACACGCGGTTTAAAAAAAGGTGGCTGGATACTTTTGAACAGCGACAGCTTTCCTGTAGCTACTAATGCCTTATCCGGATACAACCTGGCAATCGTAGATGCTACGCGAATTGCGTTGAAACATGGGCTTGGTACCAGAACCCATCCAATCGTGAATACTGCAATGTTGGGAGCTTTTTCAAAAGTTCATGGGGTGCCGCCAATGGATGCCATTGTTGGAGCAATTTACGAAGAAGTGGCGTTGAGACCCGAAGCCAACGTGCAGGCTGCACGTGAAGCTTACGAATCGGTAAGGCTTTTTGATGAACCGGCAGGCGCCAAAGAGGTGGGTTGAAATGAAAAATTCAAATAGATCAAATATGTGTGTGCCTCTTTTGATTCCCAGGTCGTACAAAACCAGCGAGGAGAACAAGACCGGTTCGTGGAGATTTCTTAGACCGAGGTACCTGGAAAAAACAGCACCCTGCAGCAGCGTGTGTCCGGTTGGACAGGATATCCCGAGGATACAGATGCTCACCGTTCAGGGATCTTTCAAGGAAGCATGGGAACTGCTTTTAAGTGAAAATCCATTCCCGGGAACTTGTGGAAGGGTATGTTTCCATCCCTGTGAATCTGCATGCAACAGACTTGAATTTGATGAAGCCGTAGCAATCCGGATGATTGAGAGATTCCTGGCAGATACAGCAACCCGGTATGAACTTCAGCCACGTTTAAACAAGCTGGCAAAAAAAGGAAAGAAAGTAGCCATAATAGGAAGCGGTCCCGGCGGTCTTTCTGCTGCCTACTTTTTGGCTTTGCTGGGGTATTCCTGTGATGTTTTCGAGTCTTCGAACAAGCCCGGAGGTATGCTCCGCTGGGCTATCCCGTTTTATCGGTTACCCTTGAAGGTTCTGGAAGAGGAGATTGCGCGAATTGAGTCTCTGGGAGTCAGGATTTTTTGCAATCACCATGTAGAGTTTGAAAAGTTTAAGCACCTGAGAAGTAACTACGATGCCATTTTCGTAAGTTGCGGTTACCAGAAAGGCAGACGCCTGAACATACCCGGAGAAGAATCTCCCGGTGTGGAAGATGGACTTACGTTTTTAAGAGAACTCAAAAGCGATCCTTCCTCGCCTTCCCTGCACGGCAGCGTGGCCGTTATCGGAGGCGGAAATACGGCAATAGACGTGGCCAGAAGCGTTCTTAGATGTGGGGCAAAGCCTGTAATCGTTTACAGGCGCAGGAAAGAAGACATGAGGGCTTTCGGAGAGGAAATCAAGATGGCTCTTGATGAAGGGGTCAGGATAGAGGAACTAAAATCTCCCCTAAAAATAGAAAAAAAGGAGAGCGGTGTAATTCTAACATTGCAGAAAATGAAAGTGGCGGGGATTGATGAAAGTGGCAGGGCAGCTATAGAACCTGATAATACGGATCCAGAAATAGTTTCTTATGATAGGGTTTTCGTTGCAATTGGAACAGAACCCTCTGAGCCCTGGTACGTCTGTGATTCATGTTCCGGAAAGGATATCAAACTGTACAATTCGGTTATGCGTTTTGATGGTCAATTCCCGGTGATTTTTGGCGGAGATTTGACCACGGAAGCAAAAACGGTCACCAATGCCATTGCTTCCGGTAAAGAGGCTGCCATGGCACTGGATGTATTATTCAGGATCGGAAAGGATTTCGTTTTGCCTGAGATATCCCGTTGCCGTGTCGGAAATGGTTTATCTGTTTCAATGGAGATATATCTGAATGGAGAACGGAAAAACAGGGTCTCTCATGTAGTGTCTTATGCCGAAATCAATACGGATTATTTCAACCTTATACCTCGAACACCACAACCGAGGTTACTCAGAGAAGAGCGGATCAATTCTTTTTCGGAAATTGACCTGAAAATCTCGGGCAGTGTGGCCATGAAAGAAGCGGGACGTTGTTTCAACTGCGGAATATGTAACCATTGTGATAATTGCTATCTTTTTTGCCCCGAAATCGCTGTAAAGAGGCAAGACAGTGAAGAAGGCGGTTTGAGAGCGATTAACTATGATTATTGTAAGGGGTGCGGTCTTTGTGTAGTTGAGTGTCCGAGGAATGCCATGGTTCTGGAGGAGGAGAGTGCATGAAAACTGTGATGGAAGGAAGTCATGCTGTTGCGGAAGCTGTAAAACTTGCCAGGGTGCAGGTTATTTCCGCATACCCGATAACTCCTCAAACACACATAGTGGAACGACTGTCCGAATATTGTGCCGATGGTTCTCTTGATGCTAAATTCTTGAGAGTAGAAAGTGAACATTCGGCCATGGCTGCTCTTATAGGAGCATCCAGTACAGGCGTGCGTACCTTCACCGCAACTTCTTCCCAGGGTCTGGCACTTATGCATGAGCTTTTACACTGGGCTTCCGGTGCGAGGCTTCCCATTGTGATGGCAGAAGTTAACAGGGCCATGGCACCCGGCTGGAATATCTGGACTGATCAGACTGATAGTCTTTCTCAACGGGATACGGGGTGGGTTCAAATCTACTGCGAGGACGGACAGGAGGCTCTCGACAGGACGCTTCAGGCTTTCAAGCTGGCGGAGTCGGTAAATTTGCCGGCAATGGTGATTCTGGATGCATTTTTTCTTTCTCATACGTACGAGCCGGTGGACATCCCCGACCAGGCTAAAGTGGACGAATTTCTGCCGCCTTATGAGCCTAAATTTCTCCTCGATCCGGGTAATCCCTGTGCGTTTAACCAACTGGCACCACCAGACGTTTACATGGAAATGCGTTTCAGTATACAGACAGCAATGGAGAGCGCGATAGGTGTGTTGGAAAAGATCCAGAACGATTTTAGCGAAATCTTCGACCGCAGCTATGGATCTATTGAACCTGTGGAATGTGATGATGCAGATATAATCCTGGTAACTTCCGGTACTGTGACAAGCACATGCAGGGAAGTGATTAAGAAGCTTCGATCTGACGGTGAGAAGGTGGGACTTTTAAAGATTTCCCTTTTCAGGCCTTTCCCTGGGGAAGCAGTGAGAAAGGTTCTGTCCCGAACACGAAAGGTTGCAGTAGTAGACCGTAATTGTTCTTTTGGATCAGGTGGTATTTTTGCCCAGGAAATTCGATCCGCCCTCTGCAACGTCCCTGATCATCCTCTTGTTTACGGTTATGTTGCTGGCCTTGGCGGTCGTGACATTACACCGGAGTTGCTCGAAGATATCTACTGGCAGACAAAGAACACGGATTTTCCCGAACTGGATAGCTTCTGGATGGGAATCCGGGAGGTGAAGGATGGAATTATTTGTTCCGGATCGTGAATTTATGTATTCAGGCCACGTGGCATGTCCCGGATGTGGTGCAGCCATTGCCATGAGGTTCGTGTTGAAGGCGCTTGGCGAGAAAATAATCATGATAATACCTGCCTGTTGCTGGTCAATTATTGCAGGTCCTTATCCGATGTCCACGCTGAGAGTTCCCGTTCTTCACACTGCTTTTGAGACAGGAGGGTCCGTTGCAAGCGGAATAAAAGCCGCTCTTGAGGTCAGGGGTGACCATGAAACTACCGTTGTTACATGGGCCGGCGATGGAGGAACGTTTGATATCGGTTTCCAGGCTTTGAGTGGTGCCGTTGAGCGGAATGAAGACTTTATCTACATCTGTTACGACAACGAGGCGTACATGAACACGGGTATACAGAGAAGTTCTTCCACACCCTACGGGGCCTGGACGACCACTACTCCTGGCCAGGATTGGAAGAAAATGAGGAAGAAAAACATTGTTGAAGCCCTGGTTGCTCATCGGATTCGTTATGCGGCAACGGCTAACATAGCTTTTCCAGAGGATCTGATAAATAAGGTCAAAAAAGCGAAGAACATGAAAGGATCGAGATTCATACATATCTTTTCAACGTGCCCCACCGGCTGGCGCGTACCTTCAGAGATGAGTATCAAAATAGCGAGAATGGCCGTGCAAACAAATATTTTCCCGCTTTACGAAGTGGAAAACGGAGTGGAATATACTATTAATTACAGGCCGAAAGGCTACCTTGTTAAGGAGTATTTCAAACTTCAAGGCCGATTCAGTCATTTAACCGAGGAAGACCTGGATCAGATCCAGGAAATGGTGGAAGAAGATTGGAAACTCCTTTTAAGAAAGACCGGAGTGTTTTCCGGCAGTTGAAAGGAGGGAAAAGATGAAGGCAGGAATTATTTTTACCGGAACTGGCCCGATCTTGATATTGACCTCTTACAATTCTTTCACCGACCCGAAACTGATCGAAAAGCTTGCTGCCAAAGGTATAAAGAAATTTATTGCCTATGAACTTCCTGTGGAAACTGTCAAAAAGAAATACGGTAACCATTTTACGGTGGTTCTACAGGATCTCAACCAGGAAGACGATTTAAGGGTGCTCGATTACAACGGTCATAACGTGTTCTATAATTTCTCTTTTGATGAAATGGGAAATCCGATTCATTACGAGCCATAGAACGGCTGTGGATCTATTTACGGACTATCTGTGGTCACGGTGAACATTTGCTGCACGGAATATAACCCGCTTCGAGAGCATCTTCGCGACTGTGGAATTCGATTGGGCAATCCGTGCAGTTAAAATAGCTGCAACCGGGGCAATGAAAGATTCTTGACCTTACGTTGCCCCTGTAAAGGGGAGTTGTGTTGTTCTCAGGATGATGGGCCGATTCCCTAAAGCTTGCGTTCTTTTCCATGGTAAATGCCAGTTTCTGGTGTTTATGCTTGCGGTAGTGCCTTGTGACAACATCGACTATAGACCCACGCAAATCCATTTTTGATCAGTTCTTCGTTCAGAAGCTTTCTATTTACTGAAACCAGAGCCACTGTTCTACCATATCTGTCTTTCGTGACCGGGGTGACGTTTACGACTTTACCGAATACAAGCGAAGAAGTGAACTGTTTGGCTCTTTTGCCAAATGCTTGACGCTTTTCGGGGCAGTCGACTCCAAACAGGCGAGGAATGAGACATAAGAGGCTAAAAGCAAACAGCGTCTTTTTTGCAATTTTCATTGAACGTCCCTCTACTTTCACACGGTTTTTCGGCAATTCAGTTTATTCGGGGGAGTAGGTGAGCAGAAACTATGCCATCAGGAGCGTAAGTTGAGAGAGTTTTGATGGTTTAATCTAACTTGACTTGAGTTGCCGGAAATGCTAGAAATATTAGTGGTCGGAGGGATGGCCGAGTGGTTTAAGGCGGCGGTCTTGAAAACCGTTGTCCCGTTAGCAGCGGGACCGTGGGTTCGAATCCTACTCCCTCCGCCATGAGAGAATTTTTTCTGTTTAGTACAGACGGAGAGATGGCCGAGTTGGCTGAAGGCGCTCGCCTGCTAAGCGAGTGTACGTGGAAACACGTACCGTGGGTTCGAATCCCACTCTCTCCGCCATTTTTTTGTTTCGTATAACAAATTTACCTCCCTGATACTTTATCAAAGTGTTAAACTTCATAGTTTCTTGCCGAGAGGTGTAGTTATGGAATGTCAGAAGGAGAAGAATCTGAAGAGGTGTAATTGTACCTATGAACCCTGTGACAAGAAGGGAATTTGCTGTGAATGTCTCGCTTATCACCTTAAACAGAGACAGCTCCCCGGCTGTTGTTTTCCCGATGATGTGGAAAAAACGTGGGACAGGTCGTTTGAAACCTTTGCGAAGCTGGTGAACGAAGGAAGAGTGTAGATATCCCCCTATTTTTCTTTCTTATACAATTTAAGAATTTCCGAAGCCGTGACCAGAGCCGAGAAATCTTCGACGTGCTCCTGAATGTTCTGTCTTCCGTTCATTTCTTCTCTGTCAACAAGTACCACTACACCGGTCACAACAAGCCCGTTTTCTCGAGCTGCCTCAATTGCCTGTATTGTTGACTGACCCGTGGTTACAACGTCATCAACCACTATTACCCGGTCTCCGGCCTTTATGTTCCCTTCTATTTTGCCAACAATACCGTGATCTTTAAGTTTTTTTCTCACTATAAATGCTTCTATGGGTTTTCCCTGTCTAAAAGATTCATTAGCCACCGCACACGCAATGGGATCCGCACCAAGGGTTAGCCCGCCGATGGCCTGCACGTCTCTGTCTTTTATGATATCGAAGACCAGTTTACCTATTAAGTATTGACCTTCTGGGCTGAGGGTGGTGGGCTTGCAATTAAAATAAAATTTGCTTATTTCACCGCACACAAGACGGAAGGTGGGTGTCTCGCTGTACTTAAAGGATCTTTCCAGCAATAGTTGTTTCAATCTTTCCAGCATATCCATTGGTTCCCCATGGTAATATTCGGTTTGTGAATATTTCGATTATCGATTGCTTTATGTAGTTCATGTTGTGTCATTTACTATTCTGAACGGCTTTATACTGTCAATAGATATCTGGGAAATACTTCCTTTTTACGTTCCCCTTTTTCACAAGGGGGATTTAGGCAGATGACTCAGGACACCGCCCTTCGATACGCTATGGCTACTCAGGGCACCGCCCTTCGATACGCTATGGCTACTCAGGGCACCGCCCTTCGGTACATTTGCCTCCGGCGGATTACTCAGGACATCGCCCTTCTGGTAAAACATGAAAGTATATTCGCTGAAAGCGAAATCCAGGCTTACCACAGAAATACAGACACGTATCCCGAGTAGTCAGCCAGGGGCTGACGTATCGAGGGGGGGCCTGAGTACCGTTAGCATATCGAGGGACAAGCAATTAATCTGCCAGTAAGTCTCACGCAAATTATTTTGAAAGCGGATTCGTTAGCCCGCGGCTCGTAATAAAGCCGTATTTCAGGGGTTGGTTTCTACCTTGACATATTGTTACACTTCAGGATATAGAATGTTGTGGAATAAGGCCTGGGTGGTGGAACTGGTAGACACAAGGGACTTAAAATCCCTTGGGGCTTTGTCCCCGTGCGAGTTCGAGTCTCGCCCCAGGCACCAGACTTACATTGGACACAACCCTTGTTGCTTTTCAGGAAAACCTTGCTTGTGTAAACAATCTTTGCTGTTACTTCACATTTATCACAACGCAAGTAAGTGACGGTGCATCTTTCTTTTTTGAACCAGGTTCGACCATAAATATTCTTTTTGATTCTACTTTCCCGGTTTTTACCAGGTAAGTCTCAACAGCTTCTGCTTTTTCCCTTGCCAGTGCTTTTAACTCATCTTCTGTGGCTTTAAGCTCTGATACAACCTATTCTTACTTCACGTTTACATGTCGTTGCAGGAGGGTTTGAGGTTTTTTGTGCCTTTGTGATTTTGTCGGGCACAGGAGAGATTGTGCCCGACATGTAAACCTAATATGGCTATCTACAGTCCTATTGCCTTGGAAATAACGCTAGACGCCACGCTACTTCCCTTTTGCTTGCAGTAATCGGTGATTACTTTTCCGAATTTCCCTATCATGTCTTTTCCGAGTCCCAGCTGGTCAAAGCTTTTTGCTAGATCCATGGCAGAACCTACTTTTGGGTTTGCTTTGCCGGCAAGGGAAGAAAGTGTACCCATGGTTGATGGTTTTTCCTTTTCCGGTTTTGGTGCTTTTTCCATGAGAGAATCGGCATCTGGGATTGTTGATTCAACTTCCTTGAACTCTTCGGGCTGAGAAGGTCGTAATACCGGGTTTCAATTTCGAATCTCGCGTGATATCTTAACCATGCTCGATATATGGGCATCCGAAGATTTTATAAATTGAGCGGAGGTCTGAACATCTATGATTGAACATTTCAGGGATTATGCCGCAAACGAAAGAACGTATCTTGCCTGGGTTAGAACGGACATAACGGTTATGGCGCTTGGTTTTATAGTTGCGAAGTTCGAGCTATTTTTGATTGCTCTGCATAAGCAGTTGGGTACAAGTGGAAGTCCTCTTTCCACTTGTCCCATAAGGCATGAATTTGTTAGTCTTGCTTTTATAGTTCTGGGGATTATCATGATAGTGGTTGCCACAATCAGATATTTCATCAATAAGAAAAGGATAGACGAAGTCAAGCTGAGCTCGTTTGGGTCTATATTTTTTCACATTCTCCTTTCCGTGTTTATGGTCATATTCGGGTTGTACTTGATTATCTGTTTGAGCAATGTGTTCTGATCTTTCTTCGCTACCTGAACGGCTGTATTTCGGATATTTACACTCATTTTTATAGTTAGTGTCTTTGCTGTGCGGGATCTAAATAAGCAAATTAAAATATTTGACAATACCTATGTTTTTTATATAATTAGTGACTCCCTTTTTTACGGGGGAAATATTAAGTTTTGGCTGGACGCCAAAGCGGTAGACAGAGGTAAAAAATGAAATTAACCGGTGCACAGATATTTTTCGAATGTTTGAAAAGAGAGGGCGTGGAAGTCATTTTTGGCTATCCGGGTGGTGCCGTTCTCGACATTTATCACGAAATGAGAAACCACGACATTCGCCACATTCTCGTTCGCCACGAACAGGGCGCTACTCATATGGCAGATGGTTATGCAAGGGCAACTGGCAAAGTTGGTGTATGTCTGGTAACTTCAGGTCCCGGGGCCACAAACACAGTTACCGGGATTGCCACCGCTTACATGGATTCTATACCGATTGTTGTGTTTACCGGACAGGTCCCCACTCCTTTGATCGGTAACGACGCTTTCCAGGAAGTAGACATTGTCGGAATTACGAGACCTTGTACCAAGCACAATTATCTTGTAAAAGACGTAAAAGACCTGGCAAGAATTATAGCTGAAGCCTTTTATCTTGCTCGTAGCGGCCGCCCCGGGCCGGTACTGGTTGATTTACCCAAAGATGTGATCCAGGGAGAAACGGAATTCAGATACCCGAAAAAGTTGAATTTG
>Ga0116200_10000844_pt1 | contig 11156 bp, 10 predicted proteins | sample Mar14436cmmetaG_FD_94478 | JGI IMG/M metagenome (GOLD analysis project Ga0116200, IMG submission 94478) | Marine hydrothermal vent microbial communities from Guaymas Basin, Gulf of California to study Microbial Dark Matter (Phase II) - Marker... ... | reverse complement strand
TGTCACATGGCAGCGGGCTCAATCGGTGAGCCAGGACATACAGCGGATACTGAGGGCGCAGGACGAGGAGATAAGGAAATACCAGCTTTCGGTCAAGGGAGAACAGTGATGAGGCGCGCGGCGGTTGCGCTCGTTTCGATTGTGCTGATCTTTTTGCTCCCTTCGGGCATCGCGCTGGCGAAAAGCGGGGGTGGCGACGAATCCGATTCCTCGAAGGAGGGTGAAGGTGCCGCTTCGGTAAGCTGGGAGGATGTGAAGAAGCTGTCGGACGAGAAGCTGAAGGCTGAACTCGCAGCCATCAAGGAGGAGCTGATCGAGCTCAACCGCAGGCTAGCCGAGCTCTCGGGTCCCGCGCACGAGGAGCAGCGCAATGTGGTCAAGGCGAAGATAACCTCGCTGGAACGGCGCGCCGCAGACATAGCCAAGGAGCTCGAACGCAGGAAGCGCGAAAGGATAGCGAAGGGGATCGAGCAGATAAAGGCGAAATACAGGGCGCAGATCGAGGCGCTGGTCAAAAAGCAGGCTCAAGCGCGCAGAAAGGCGATAAGGAAGTTCGAGCAGCTTCTCGCCGAGCGCGGCGAGTCGCCGCTGGCGCCCGATATCCTGCTGCGACTGGCGCAGCTATACTTCGAGCAGGCGAACGACGAATACCTCGAACGGATGGCTGAATACGAGAAGCTCGAAGAGCAGCTCATGGAGGAGGGCGGGGATGTGGAGTTGCCGCCCATGCCCAGACGCGACTACTCGAAGTCCATCGAGATATACCGAAAGATTCTGGAGAGGTATCCGAACTACGAGCACGCGGACGGCGCCGCCTACCTGCTCGCCTACTGCCTGGCGGAGCAGGGCGATGAGGATAGCGCCAAGACGATATACGAGCAGCTCATAGAGAAGTATCCCGACAGCCCGTATGTGCCCGAGGCGCATGTCAGGCTGGGCGAACACTACTTCAACCGCAACCAATACGACAGGGCGATCGAGCAGTATGAGCTGGTGCTGAACTATCCCGTCTCGTCGTTCTACGACAAGGCGCTCTACAAGCTCGGCTGGTCGTATTACCTCTTGAACCGCTACGACGAGGCGATCTCGTATTTCACCAAGGTGATCGACTTCTACGAGGAGGGGCGGGGACGGAGAGCGGTTCGCGGCGAGGACCTGAAGGCGGAGTCCATGACCTACATAGCCATCTGTTTCGCCGAGAAGCATCCGTTCGGCGGCGGCGAACAGGAGGCAGCGGAATACTTCGCAAGCATCGGCTCGCGCCCGTGGGAGCGGGAGATACTGGTCAGGATCGGCGATGTCTATTTCGAGAGCGCCTCGTATTTCGGCGCCCGCAGCGCATACAACGCGGCGCTCGAGCGGTTCCCGCTTCACCCCGACAACCCCGCCGTGTGGAAGAAGATCGTGGAGTGCTACGAGCGCGAGGGCGACTACGACCTCGCCATAGAGGAGCGCGAGCGGTTCGCAGAGCGGTTTGGACCCGGGACCGAATGGTGGAACGCGAACAAGGACGATCCCGACGCGATAAGAGCGTCCACCGAGATGGTGGCAAACGCCCTGTATGCCGCAGCGACATTCCATCACGAGCTCGCGCAGCAGGAACAGGACGAGGGTCGGAGGGTGGCGCTCTATCTGCGGGCTGCGAAGGACTACGAGAGGTTCCTGCAATACTTCCCGGACCACGCCAGCTCATACAACGCGCGGTTTCAGGTGGCGGAATGCTACTACTTCGCCAGGCGCTACTCGAAAGCCGCCAGACACTACGAGATGGTCATAAAGGATCCGAACGGCAAATACTTTCAGGACGCCGCATATTCGCTTGTGCGCAGCTACGACAACCTCGTGGAGACGACGGGCGGACTGCCGGGCGCAGGATTGCCTATCTACATACCCGAGCAGAGATCGGAGCTGAAGCCCGAGGCGCAGAAGCTGGTGCAGGCTTGCAGGTTCTACATCGATCACTTCCCGGACGATCCGAAGAACCCGGACCTCATGTTCAAGATGGGCGAGATATATCTGAGATACGGGCATCTGGAGGAGGCGCGCAAGGTCTTCGACGAGCTCATCGAACGCTACCCAGCCGCGCCCGCAGCGAAGGTGGCAGCCAACCGCATAATAGAGAGCTACAAGGTGGAGGGGCGCGAGGACATGGTCGCGCTCTACGGTCAGAAGGTCCTGGAGCTGGGCACGCTGGTCAAGTCGCCCGAGGAGCGCGCCAAGCTGGAATCGATAATCCAAGGTGCCGTATTCCTCGAAGGCAGAAAGCTTCAGGAGAAGGGCGAATACGCTGCCGCCGTGGACAAATATCTGGAGGCGGCGAGGCGTTACCCGAAGCAGGAGCATGCGCCGAAGGCGCTGCACAACGCAGCGGTCCTGACGGAGAACCAGCTAAAGGACCTCTACCGCGCAAACGACATATACCTCGAACTCATCCGCCGCTATCCCGACTCGGAGAACGCGAAGGTGGACCTGTTCCACGCCGCCTACAACTACGAGCGACTGGCGGAATTCGAACTGGCAGCGAAGACATACCTCGACTACTATCGCCTCTATCCCGAAAGCGAGCAGGCGATGCACGCCCTGTTCAACGCCGCGCTGCTGTATGAGGCGATGGGCAACAGGACGCAGGCGATAAAGCTGTATGGCGACTATGTTCGCAGATACAGCGGTCAGCCCGACGCCCCGCTGATCGAAGCCAAGCGCTGCAGGATGATTGGCGAGCTGCAGATGTATGACGAATACTCCAGGTGTTTGAACGGCTACATCAGGTCGTTCAAGGGCAGGGGCGAGATGATCTGGGCGTATGTGGAGCTGGCGAAGCTCGCGGAAAAGCTCGGCAGGACGCGGGACGCCGAGAAGCGGTATGCGCAGGCGGTAGCCGTCTATCGCGCGTCCAGAAAGCAGGGGATTCCGATCTCGGCGGGCGAGATCAAATCCGCGGCTGAAGCGGCGTTCGCTCTGGCGGAACCGAAATACAGGCGATATGAAGCCATACAGTTCACGCTGCCGCAGTCGAAGATGAAGCGTCAGATAGAGCGGAAGGCGAAGCTCTGGAAGGAGCTGACCCAGTCGTATCAGGACATAGTGAGGATGGGCGATCTGGAGTGGGGCATAGCCGCGCTCTACAGGCTTGGCATGATAAACAAGCTGTTCGCGGACGCCCTGTTCAACGCGCCCGTTCCGCCCGGCATGACGAAGGAGGAAGAGGACGCGTACAGGTTCGTGCTCGAGGAGCAGGCGTTCCCCATAGAGGACCGCGCGGTCAAGGCGTTCAAGGCGTGCGTGCAGAAGGCTCAGGAAAAGCGGTTCTGGAATCGGTGGGTGGAGAAGTCGTATAAAGCGCTTGTGGAATACGGCGAGAAGGTGGACGACCTGCACTACATCAGGCTCGAGTCGTTGAGTTCGGGACTGCCTTTATTCGTCGAGGAGGGTGGCAGTTGAAGGCGATAAGTGCTACACTGAAGATAGGGTTGATTGGGCTGGGGCTTTCGCTGCTGTTCGTCCGCTGCGGGCCCAAGCCCATTGTGGAGCAGAAGCCCGCTCCGCAGGAGGAGACCCAGAGACTGCCGGCGGAAGCCCAGCTCGACCCTAAACAGATAGCCAGAGCCAAGTTCAGGGAGGGGGTCGAGGAGGTGGGACGCGGGAACTTGGCAGCCGCAAGGTCGGCATTCGAGGATGCGCTGAAGAGCGATCCGTCGCTCGGCGAGGCGCATCTGGAGCTCGCGAAGGTCCTCATGAGGTCGGGCGAGTTCTCGCTTGCCGCGGACCACTTCAAGAGCGCGGCGAAGCTGTTGCCGAGCCGCGAGCAGGAGATACGACCGCTTCTGTATGAGAGCCTCAGAAAGACGGGCAGGCTGGCAGACCTGCTCGCGCAGGTGAACGGCGAACTCGCCCGAGACCCGAAGAACCCCTATGCGCTCTATCGCAAGGCGGTGGTTCTGCTGGAGCTTGGGCAGGTAGCCGAGGCGAAGCGGATCGCCCGCGAGCTGATAAAGTCCAAAAACGACTTCGCACTCGCATACGCGGTCCTAGCCCGCTGCTTCTGGAAGGAGGGCAACCTGACCCTCGCGAAGATCACCATGGAGACCGCGAGCAAGTGGGACGCCAAAAACTCCGTCATCCTGACCGATCTCGGGACTCTGGAATACCTGCTGGGCTATCCTGAAGAGGCGAGGAAGCTATTTGTGAGAGCCGTTAATGCCGATAAGAATAATGCATACGCGCACAACAATCTAGGTGTGCTCCTGCTAAACGAGGGGCGCGAGAAGGATGCTGCAAGTGAGTTCAGCGAGGCTATCAGGCTGGACGCTACGCTGGCGGAGGCATACCTGAATCGCGCCGAGGCGAGGCGCCGCATGGGAGAAGTGGATGCCGCGCTCCAAGATGTGCTTGTGGCGCAGAAGTTGAATCCGAGGATGCCCGAGGTATATCTGTTGCTCGGCATACTTCAGGAGACCAAAGGCTTGAACGATCTGGCGAAGACTAACTACCAGAGATACTGGAGCATGGCTCCATCGTCCGCGAGGGACGAGCGGGTTTTGAGGTGGATTCAGGCGTTGGAGAAGTCGTCGGGCGCGAAGGGAGGTAAGCAGAGGTGAAGTGGTGGTCGAAATTGATGGTTTGTGTGAGCGCTTTAGCTTTGGTAACATTGATAGTGGGTCCACATGCGTCGTGGGCGAAGACGAAAAGGAGGGTGTATCTCGAATTCGAGGCGGCGGTCGTGGAAGGTAGAGTGCAGCGACCCGAAGCTGTGTATATCATACAGAGGGCTGGACTGGACTTCACGACCCAGATCAGGAAGGAGAGCTTTCTGAAGGAGATAACCGAGAGCGTCAGGAAGAAACCGTTTTAGCTGGAAAGGAGGTCGGAGGCGATGGAATTGCTCTATACGGCTTTCAGAGACGGCGGACCTGTTATGTATGTCATCGCGCTGGTTTCGGGCATCGCCATAGCGATCCTGATCGAGCGCGTATATCAGCTCTACTTCAGGTTTTCCATCAACGCTTCGGAGTTCACAGCCCAGCTCTCGCGGCTGATCCGGGGCGGTCAGCTCAAGAAGGCGATAAGCCTGTGCGACGCCGCTCCAAATGCGGCTCTGGCACGGGTAGCCAAGGCTGCACTGCTGAAGGCGGGTCAGGACGAGCGAACCATTCAGAGCGCGGTGGACGAGGTGGCGCTCGAGGTCCTGCCCAAGATACAGAAGAGGATCGACCACCTTCAGGTCATAGCGAACATCGCCACACTTTTGGGACTTCTGGGAACCATCATCGGAATCATCATAGCGTTCAAAGCCGTCGCCGAGGTGGAGCCCGCCATGAAGCAGCAGGTCCTCACCAGAGGTATCGCCATAGCGCTTTATACCACCGCCTTCGGTCTCACGGTCGCCATCCCGAGCCTGTTCGCGCACGCCGTAGTCAAGGCGAAGGCGACCAAGCTCGTCGATGAGCTGGACGAGCACTCGGTCAAGATAATCAATCTCCTGAACGAGGCGAGAGACAGGGGGCTGCTGGCTGCGGCTCAAGCCCAGACGGCGAACCCCGGCGACTACAAGGGGAGTTGAGGAGGAGAGGGCATGCCTGCCAGACCGTCGTTGAGAAAGCATATGCCCGAGGGTGAGAGGGAGAGATAAACCTCGTCCCGCTTATGAATGTGTTTTGCATACTCATACCGTTTCTGGTCATGGCGGCGGTGTTCGTTCAGCTATCCGTCATAGATGTGATCCTGCCGGCGGCGGCAGCGGAGTCGCCCGAGGCTCAAGGGGAGCAGGAGCAGCCCCAGGAGTCAACGCCTACGCTGAACCTCACGCTGGCGATCACCAAGGAGGGCTTCATCATCGCGGGCTACGGCGGGGTGCTCGATGTCGGCGGCACTTGCGGTCAGGTGAGGACTCAACAGGGCACAGAAGCAGAGGGCGAGAACGCCAGGGCTACATACATCATCCCCAAAAAGCCCGACGGATCGTGGGACTTCGAGTGCCTGCGGAAGAACCTCGTGCGCGTCAAGGACGCCTATCCCGATCAATACGGCATAATCATTTTGCCCGAGCCCGACATAAAGTATCAGACGATAATCGATGTCATAGATGTGGCACGCGAGGAGAGGTTCGTGGATGCAGATGGCAACATGAACAGGCGGGTTCTCTTCCCAAGCCCCATTCTGGCAGGAGGAGTGCTGAGGTAGGAGGGCAAGATGCCGTTCAAGCCGAGCGGGCGAAAGCGGATCAAACCGAAGCTGGAGCCGATGAGACCACTGCGCCTGACATCCATGATCGACCTGTTCACCATAATCCTGATCTTTCTGCTCAAGAGCTATTCGGCGGTGGAGCTGAATGTCACGCCGTCGAAGTTCTTGAGTTTGCCGAGCTCGATCTCCACCAAGATGCCCACCGATGCGGTGATGATCACCGTGGCGAGAAATGCGATAGTGCTTGAGGGCAGACCCGTGGCGGGGATCGATGAGAACTTCAACATAAGGGGGCTCGAATCCGACGAGGTCATCATTCCAAGCCTGTTTGTGGAACTCAAGAAGCGATACGACAGGCTCGCCAAGAGGGCGGAGCTATACAAGCGAGAGCCGCCCGATAAGGTGATGATCCAGGCGGACAAGGAGGTGCCCTACAAGCTGCTGCTGCGGGTGTTGAAGACGGCAGGCGATGTGGGATTTTCGAAGATCATATTCTTGACATATCAAAAAGAGGGGTCGGGTTGATGGCCGTTCAGGTTATACCGCACTTGAGGTTTGAACTTCAGGAGCGCGGTCGGAAGCGCCCCTTGAAGCAAGGGCTGATCCCCGCGACGGATAGACGCATATTCGCAGGCGCGGGTGCGGACAACCATATCGCCGTGGTCGCCCCCGGCGTTCCGAAGAAGTTTTTGCTCGTGGAGCCGAAGGACAAGGATAGGTTCTACTTCTACTTCACAGACCAGATGGAAGGGCTCGTCGTGCGGGACGGTCTTCCGCTCAGTTTGGACGAGATCGTATCCAAGGGCGTAGCCGAGAAGTCCGACGGAGCCTACAGGGTCGAGCTCGAGATAGGCGACGAAGCCAAGCTCAAGTGGGGAGACAAGGAGCTCTGGCTCAAGCTGGTGGTGCCGTTTCCCAGGGAACTCAAGCGCAGGGTGGGGTGGAGCTTCGAGCTGCCGTTTCTGGCGGCGGTGGCGTTCTCGCTCATGCTGCACGGACTTCTGATCGCATACTTCAACACGAGACCTGTGGGCGAGGGCATCGCCATAAGACCGCCCACCGAGGTGGTTGCGGAGATACCGTCCGGGCAGATAGAGATACCGCCCGAGCTGATGCCCGAGGAGTCCGAGGTGAAGCCGTCCGAGCAAAAGGCGGCGGAGGAGAAGAAGGGCGGCGAGAAGAAGGGCGCGGGCGGTCCCGGCACGGGCAAGGGACCTGCGCAGAGAGGGCTTCTCGCCGTGCTGACGAGCAAGGGCAAATCGGGCGTGATAAAGGACATCCTGACCAGCGGATTTGAAGAGGACATCGTGAGCGCCCTGGGCTCGGTAAGCGGCGTCCAGGTCGCGCGGTCCGATGTGAGCGGGACGAGAGGCGGCGGTGGCGACGGCGGCGGAGGTGCCAGGACGGTGGACATCGGCGGACTGGGGACATGGGGACCGCAGGAGGGGCGCGAGCTCGAAGAGATCAAGGAGCACAAGGTGGAAGGCGGCGTGAAGGCTTCCGCCCCGGAGGTGCTCGGCAAGCTCGACAGGAATGTCATCTCCTCTGTGGTCATGCGATACATCGGCGGCATACGAGCCTGCTACGAGCAGAAGCTGAAGATAAACCCGCAGCTGAGCGGCAAGATCAGCGTGCGGTTCACGATAGGCGTCGATGGTAGAGTCGTATCCAGGGAGATACTGAGATCGACATTGAACGATCCCGATGTGGAGAACTGCATACTGAGGCGCATAAGATACTGGCGATTTCCACCGCCCGAGGAGGGCGAGGTGGTTGTGACATATCCGTTTGTGCTTACAGCGGTTTCAGAATAGGAGGGTGCGGACATGAGAGCCCTGATTGTTGTCCTGATCGCTTCGCTTTTGATGGTTCCCTTGGTGGGGCGCGCTGCGGACATCTCCATGAAGGAGGGTGTGAGGCAGGCGGAGGTCAAGGTAGGCTGGCTTGAAGCCATAAGTCAAGCGCTGAGCCAGCTTCTGGACAAAGCTAGGAAGGAGCGCGACCTCAAAAAGATATCCTGCATAGAGCCGCACCTTGTGGACATCGAGCGCGTGCTGCAGGACGCGAGAGCCGCGCTTGAGAAGCTCAAGCAGTCGGTGGCGAAGAACGATTATGAAGAGTTTGAAAGGTTAAGCGTGCTCATAGAAAACCTCAGGATAAAGGGAGAGAGGATAAGACGGCTGGTGGAGGAGTGCCTTGTCAGGATTGGGGCGCCTGAGGGGTACACGGAGGTGATTCTGGAGCTGGGCGAAGAGGCTGAAAGGGAAGAGGAAGAGCAGGCTAGATCGGAGCCCGAGAACTGGCCCGAGCCTATTCCGCCCGACTACGAAGCTCCTGAACCGCCGCCAACCCCTGAGCAAGATGCGGGTTCGTAGGCGATAGGGATTTGGAGCGGATGGTGAGGTGCCCCAAGCTTGTGGGAAATGCATCGGCGATTGTAATCGCATCTCTCATTTTTTTATCGTTCGTGCCGAAAGCGGGCGCTGAAGGGATGAGGGTCAGCGCCAGCTCGGTCTTCATTCCGTCGGCGTCCGTGGGACTGAGATACGACGACAACATACTGTTCGTCCCAGAGGACGATCCCGTAGGTCCGCAGTCCGATCTCATGCTGCTCGCCGTGCCCGCGTTGAGGTTCAAGATAAACAAGCCCAACATAAAGCTCAACACCGGCTATGAGCTCCGAACGCTTACATATATGGATGTCGGCGACTCCGAGGAGTCGCACAGCAAATACAACGCTATCGGTCATGCGGGCGACCTCGCGCTTGTGGTGCAGACCAATCCGGGCTTCTTCGTAGAGCTGGAGAACGCTACGGAATACCGCAAGTCCACATGGGAAGAGGAGTGGTATCAGAGATACTACCCCACATCGCAGGTGCACGCGGATTCGCAGGTGAAGCTGGGCGTGAAGAGGGGACCGTATCGCAACCTCTACACATACATCGGCTACCAGAACATCTGGGACTACAAGCCCGAGCGCGACCTCTCGTTTTTCGACCGCATCCAGCACAGGGGGCTTCTGGAGTTCAACTTCCGGTTCCTGCCGCGCAGCGGGTTCGTCGTCAAAGGGATGGTCGGGCAGGTTTCGTATCCGAACCCGGCGGACCTGAGCCGCTTCTCGCCCGATCAGTGGGGGCAGCTTCCCAGCGGCTACGGCGCGTTCTTCTATCAGGGCGTCGGCGGGCTGGACAGCTATCTGACATCCGTGCTGCGCATAAAGCTGCTCGGCGGATACGCCGTGTGGGACTACGAGCGATCGGACGACTACCAGGGCTTCATAGGCGAGGGCGGGCTGTTTCTCGACTTCGAGCAGCGCGGGCAGGCGAGCCTGGGCTATCGCAGGGTGGTCGACGACAGGATAATGACCAACTACCGCTTAAGCGATGTCGTCTATCTGGATGCGTGGGCTTTGATAGCGAGGCGCGTAAAGCCGAGGCTGTATGCAGCCTACCACATACGAAGCTATCGCGGCATCAACTCGTATGGCGAGAACTTCCTCACGGTGGAGCCGAGCGTATGGGTGAAGCTGACGAGGCGATTCTCCAGCAAGCTGACATATTCGTATGAAGGGATGGTCTCGTCCGCGGGCGGAGCGGATGTCGCCCGAACCCGAAACGCTGTAGCCCTCGAGCTGCTCTTCAGCTTCTAGGTCGGGCGTAGTATGATCGGACACGGCGATGGCTAGGACGGCGATCGTTTCAGCTCTGGCGTTCGGACTGCTCTTTGCGCTGACGGTCTGTTCCGTCCTTGCGGCGGGCGACTACACCATAGGTCCCGCGGATGTGATCAAGATCACGGTGTTCAACGAGCCCGAGCTGTCGAGGACGGTCAGGGTCGCAGCGGACGGAACCATCTCGTTCCCGCTTCTGGGAAATGTAGAGGTGGCGGGTCTGACCCCCACAGCCCTCGAGGAGAAGCTGGAGAAGCTTCTGGGCGAGAGGTATCTGGTGGAGCCGCAGGTTTGGGTGGAGATACTGGAATACAACAGCCAGAAGGTCTATGTCCTCGGCGCGGTCAAAGAGCCGGGCTACTACGAGCTGCGGGGTCCGACGACGCTGCTCGAAGTCATCTCGCGTGCGGGCGGCATAACCTCGGATGCGGGAAAAGCCATAGTGATCACGAGCAAGGACACAGGCGGCGAGGCGAAGGTCAGGGTCATCAACAGGGAGAAGCTTCTGGTCGAGGGCGAGGTGAGCCTCGATGTGCGACTCTCGGGCGGCGATGTCGTATATGTGCCGCGTGCAAAGGAGGTCTATGTTTTCGGCGAGGTCAAGAAGCCGGGCGCGGTCATGTATCAGGAGGGCTTGACGGTTCTGCAGGCGGTCTCGCTGGCTGGCGGGCTGACGGACATGGCTGCGCCCAGACGCGTCAGGATAATAAGAAACTCGGACGGCAAGCGATCCACCATCGAGGTGGACCTCAAGGAGATACTCAAGGATGCGTCCAAGGACATCGAGGTGCTGCCCAGCGATGTGGTGATCGTCCCGCGAAGTCTGATATGATCGGATGGATATGGATCAGACCGAAGGGCTGGACATAAAGAGCCTGTGGCGGATACTCTACAAGCGCCGCTGGACTGTGGCGGCGTTCTTCGTGGTGGTCGTAAGCCTCGTCACGCTGACATCGTTTCTCGCCACCCCCATCTATCGCGCGGGCGCAACGGTCCAGATAGCGCCCGAGGCGCCGCAGGTGGTTACCTTCAAGGAGGTGGTCTCGCTCGGCTCCCGCAACTACTGGGAGGTGAAGAGCTACTACGAGACGCAGTTCAAGATAATCAAGAGCAAGCGGCTCGCGAGGCAGGTCTTGGAGAGGCTGAACCTTCTGTCCAGCCCCCCGTTTGCGAACGCGAAGGACCCGCTGACCGTCTTTCTGGACAAGGTCTCGGTGGAGCCGATAAAGGGGAGCCAGCTCATCCGCATATATGTGGAGGACCCGGACCCCGAGCGCGCAGCGAAGCTGTGCAATACGCTCGC
>Ga0116200_10000843_pt1 | contig 11160 bp, 9 predicted proteins | sample Mar14436cmmetaG_FD_94478 | JGI IMG/M metagenome (GOLD analysis project Ga0116200, IMG submission 94478) | Marine hydrothermal vent microbial communities from Guaymas Basin, Gulf of California to study Microbial Dark Matter (Phase II) - Marker... ... | reverse complement strand
GCACCGACGATCTTGGCCACCGCCGCGGCGGCTGTGGTGTTACAGCCGTTGGAGTCCATCATCACCGAGACCCGCAGGGGACCTATAAATGACTCCGTCGCAACTCTGAGCATTGCCTCTCCAGTGGCCACGTCGGAGCCGCCGATGAACACAGCGGAGTTCTTCAGATCCTCGCTGCCCCGGGTGAATATCGCTCCGTACACCAGGTCGCGCACGTCCTCCACAGCGACATTACCCACGGCCAACACGTGGTCAGCGCCGGCGTCGTAGGCAGTGATGGTGTCGAAAACGCTGGGATGCTTGTCACTGTCTAGTTGAAGCAGCAGCTTTTTCATGAGTCCCTCCTTATGAAGGATTTTGTGAAACTTTTTTGACGATCACCACAAGTACTTGGTACCCGTTTCGCTCCGGGTCGTAGGAACGCCGCTGACCCAGCCCCTCGCTTCCCGGCACTCCCGCCAAAGTACTCCGCCATGGCGAGACCCAACCAGCAGTCCTTCCTACAACAAGTAGCGGGGATCAGGGGAGAGCCCCTCGATCCCCGCTCAACGGAACATGCTTCACTCGAGGAACCATGTCCCAGACAGGCAAACTATGCGCCTGCTAGACTGCCACGTCCCACTGGCAGTAGCCCTTGGCACCCCTGGCGAAGCCAGTTACGTAGGGGACATCCCTCTTGATCAGCATGGTGGCTGCGCAGTTCTTGCAGCCCCTGACTGGCGAACCAGGCTTGCCCGGCTTGAGGGCAATGAGGTTAGTCATCAGTGTAGCCGTGACGCACTCAGGGGTCAGGTAGCAGGGGAAGTCAGCCAGACTCATCAGAGCCGCGAAACGCTGGGTGATAGCGCAGGCCGGATAGGTGTAGCGCTGCGGGTTCATGATGACTTCATTGTTGTCAATGGGGCTGAGGTCCACTTCGATGCCCTTGATCTTCCCACCGCCGCCCTTGGGTGAGATCTCGAGAATCTCCTCGCCTCTGAGCACGATGTCTATGAAGTCAACGTTGTGCAGCTCGTCAGCCTCGCCCCGGTCGGGATGCATGGATGCGTAGTTGTAGAAGCGCTTGACCAGCAGGTCAATGACCATAGGCGCAGTGAAGCTGTCCAGCCACAGGATGTAAGCCGTCGCGCAGGCCGGCGCGCCAGTGGCCACCGCCAGCACGTCCCACTCGCTCTTGTAGGCATTCGCCTTCAGACCTCGCCTCAAGGTGTTCTCGAAGGTCTGCAACACGGCGTCGTAGATGGCGAAGACCATGTCGTCCTTGAACATGTTGTAAGCGGACTGGGCGATGTGGTGGCCGATGTCACCCACGCAGTAGGCCGGCACAGTCACGATGTTGGCCTCGTGCACCCCCGCCTTCATAGCCGCCAGCACATAGGGCTTCATCCGCTCTTTGTACTGGGCCATGTACTTGGCTGTGTCGAAGGAACTGTGGGGGCCATGACCGCCCAGGTTGTGGGTGGCCATCAGGTGATTCTGCGCCGCTACCGGCTCGCGGTAGATGAACTGCAGCATCTCTACTTCGGCCTGCTCTGCCTCGGCCAGGGTCTTACCAGACTCAACCGCTGCCCGGAAAGCGCCCCCGATGCCGTAGGAAGTGTTCATGCCCCAGGACTTGGAGGAGAGAATGGTGCGCTTGTGGTCTTTGGGGATATCCAACTCCCGCAGGATGCGGTTAACCACGTTGCTCACCGAGCCGACGGACATGGCGAAGTCCACCACGCAGGTCGGGCCGTACATCCCGCCATAGCGCCGTGCCGCCTCACGGCCGATGAGGGCCTTGTTCGCGGCGATGGCGTCAATGAACTTCCACATGGACTTCTTGAAGTCAGGATCCTCATCGTAGAGGATCTCCAGGATGGGCGGCGTCTGATAGTGCTCGACGAAGGGGTCATCCTCAGGGCGAATGGTGTCCGTCAGACCCATCAGGATATCGTAGTGGGCGTTCACTGACTGAATGTGCAGGTCGAAAACCTCTTTGGACTGGCCGTCACCCGGCTTCATCTTGTTGACGGCATCAACGTAGGGCTTGGCATCAGCGATCTTGAATGTGCCCCCTCGCTTCTCCTTGATGACGCCGAAAACCGACTTGGCGGCGCCAACGGCCTCGTTAACCATCTTCTCGTACAGTGCCATTTCTGTTTCCCTCCTTGGAACCTAATCTACTTCGATCACTAAACTACGGACAGGCGAACTCACAGCACACTTTTCTTTCGTCCGATGCTCACCCCCTTTCCGACTAGGACATTGTCCGCTTTGACGGGGACAAGTTTACCCGTTATTCCGGGCAAACTGTTCACTTCACCAACGTGGACAGCGTCCGCAATGATCGACTCGACGGAGTCTTGTTTATGAACCAGCGTGTCCAGTGCGGGTTAACATGACGCACCGCCGCCAGGGTTATACGGCTTTCGAGAATAGCACAGGCCTGCAGGCGACCCGCTTACCGAAGGGGATACGTGGCAAGGGGCATCAGTCACGTAAGAGGTCGTACTAATGTACGCAACGCAGCTGTCACGGGTGGGTGTATGTAGAGGTAATGAGCAACCCACCTGTGATGCCGAAAGACTCCCCCCGGCCCGTCGGAAAGCCCACTTTCCTGAGACGCAAAAAGCCGAACCGCAAAAATTCCGGCAGCTCGGCTGTGTTCACGTGACGACCTTCTTCGGACAATCACAGCGTTGCGGTCCCATGTTTGCATGGGTAGCCGTTTCGCTATTGGGTTACTGGTTATAATATACCACACTAAACTCAGTTTGTCAAGACCGAGAGGCTTCTAAAACTCCTAACTCCTGAAAATTTTAAGGTTTCGCGGCGGCTCCCTCACCCTTCCTTCCCCCCGTTTCGCAAGGGAGAGAAGGGGTGGCAATCACTGCCGCCAACCGGTGCAGGCTGCCAACCAGCATAGTGCGGATGCGCTCTGCTCCCTCGTGACCGATACGGTGGCCGCTCACCTCCAGGGTAACGCAACCATCGAAGCCCTCCGCCGCCAGAGGCCGCAGCCAGGAACGGTAAGGCACCCGTCCGTAGATGAGCGGGTAGTGATCCATCCCTGCCGCGTTTATGTCGTGCACGTGGACGTGGGTAACGTGCCGCAGGAACGCTCTATTTGGTGGCCTCGTGGCTCCCAACAACACATCGTGGCCCAGGTCCCAGCAGATGCCGACGTCGGGTGTCCCCACTGCCTCGACGATGTTTACCAGGTCTCGATGGCTGGTCCCGATTTTGACCAGGGGGGGGTGACGGGGAAGATTCTCCACGGCGACGTGCAGTCCTGCATTCTGTGAGAGCAGCCATTCCATAAATGCAATCGTATCCTGAAGGAGTTGCGCATGTGAGCGGTTGGCGGCTCGTGCTCCGTGTACTACCAGTGCGGTCGGACCATCATTCTGGACAGCGAAACGCTTCGCCAGGGCGATAGCTGGCCGGTACAGTGCCTCAACCTCCTCGCGCATGTCGCCGCTGAACCCGGCCACGTTGTACGGGTCCATGTAGGGCGCGTGAAAGTGACAGCGCAAACCCATACGCTGGCACTCGGCAATGAGTGGAGGAAATGCCTCCCAGTCCGGGTCAGCGGGGTGCAACGTGAACTCCACGGCGCTCAGTCCCGCCTCCTGCAAAGGACGCAAAAAGGCTTCCGCCGAACCTGTTTGCGAAAGCCACCTCGGGTGAAAACTGAATCCCAGTTGTGGACTTCCCGTCATTTATGTCTACCTTTTCCCTATAGAAACGCCGGTCTGATAATGCACTTTTGGCTCTCCAAGACGTGAAACGTAAAACGTGACCCTCACGCATCGCGTTTTACGTTTTCACGCCTTCACGTTTCACGTTTTCACGTCAAATGCACTCGGTATACTAAGTCCGTGGCCACCTGCTCCAAACCCAGGTGGTTAACTTCCTCAACCTGGCGGAGCAGATCTCCGTCTATGGCTCCGATGCCCCGCAGCGCACCACACACTGCCCCAGCGATGGCTCCGATGGTATCGGTGTCGCCGCCGATGTTGGCCGCGTAGATGGCCGCCCGCATCGGGTCGCCCTCTGCTAGTTCCACCAGGCCGAATGCAGTGGGTATGCTCTCGGCGACCGTCATGTCCACGCCCACGTAATCGTACAGTGCTCGCAACGCCGCTCGTTCGTCCGCGGCCTCGCGTACCAATCGCCGCGCCAGTTCAATGCGCCGCTCAATGGGCGCGGTCCAGACCCAAACACCGTGCTCCCGGCCCCGGACCGCCCCGGCCATGGCCCGCTCCAACACACTCTCCACCGTCGCATCCGCCTGCATGGCCTCGGCGACGGCCCAAGCCACCGCCGCCGCAGCGGAGATGGCCGCCCGCGTGCCGTGGGTGGGCAACGCCGCCTCGATTACGTCCCGCAGCGCGCCGTCAAAGTCGCCCGGATGGACGATGCCGATGGGCGCAGCCCGCATCGCTGCGCCGTTGGTCTTTCCCGCACGGCCACTCTCCCGTGGGTCGGCCCCGGCACGCAACGCGGCCAGGGCGCGGCGAGTGCTGGGCCCCAGGTAAAGCTCCAGGTGCTCACCCTGTTCATCGGCCCAGCGGAGGATGGCCTGGGCAACAGCCTCGGCGCTCATCACCCCATCGTGGACGTAAACTCCGGCCAGGGCCAGCGCCTGCTCAGTATCATCGGTGACACGACCCCGAGGCAGGGCAGCGTGGGGGTGCCAGGATGGCGCGTTTACCAGACCATCCACCCAGCCGTGGTGCTCCTCTATCTGCTGCGGGGTGAGGAACTCCGTGGCCATGCCCAGGGCATCGCCCAGGGCTAACCCGGCCAGACAGCCATAGGCTTTCTCGAATAAAAGGCTCACGCTCTACTCCCCGGCCCGGTGGCGGGCCAACACTGCCTGGGCAGTCGCCTCGTCGGTGATCAACACATTGAGGTAGCCGCCTCGCAACGCGCCCAAAATAGCAGGCACTTTCTCCTCGCCACCAGCCACGCCAATCACCCCGTCCAGAGCGCGAAGTTGCTCCAGGGAGATGCCTACCACCCCCTCCTCCACACCACAAGGCTCACCCTTTTGATCGAAGAAACGACCGCACAAATCGCCAACCGCGCCGGCTGCTTCTAACTGCTGTAGTGCAGGCTCGTCAATGTAGTCGGCGAAGAACATGGACGATTGACGCTGAAACTCGAAATGCCCGACGCCCACCAGTGCCCAGTCCAACGTGGGCCAGGTTCGCAGAACGAGCTGTACATCGTCCAGGCGGATCAGCGACTCACGGGCTACTCGTTCGCCCACGAAAGCCGGGGCGTAGAGCGCTTGCCACGTGCCCCCGAAGGCTTCAGCCAATTCCCTGGCCAGCTCGTTGACCTGAAATGAGGGAGCGACCTGCCCCATCCCCCCAATAAGGGGAATCACTTGAATTCTGGCTTCACGCCTGACGTCCAGCGAAGTCACCACAGAGTGAAGGGTACGTCCCCAGCCAACCCCAACCCGCTGTCCATCGGTCAGGGTGTGGGCCAGAAACTCGGCAGCGGCAAAGCCGATGCGTCGGCGCAGGGTCTCGCCCTCAGTCTTGGCACAGGCTGTAACCACCGCCTGGCGAAGGTCAAAGACTGCCGCGAGCTCCCTTTCCAGCGCGGAATGTTCGGCGAAGGGGTCGAGGATGGTGATCTGTACGATCCCCTCTTCGCGCGCCTGCCTCAGCAGACGGGAAACCTTGGGGCGGGAGACTTCTAACTCGCGAGCCACCTGCTGCTGAGTCAGGCCATCTTCGTAGTAAAGACGCGCGGCCCGCAAGATCAGGTTCAATTCCTCACGATGTGACATTGGCTTTGCCATCCTGGTTGTGTGAAGATTCATTGAGCCGTGAAACGTGTTGCGTGTTGCGTGTTGCGTGGTGCGTGTTGCGTCCCATTTCAAAGGCGCTCAGGCGGGAGAAGACCATGCGCAGCGCCGGATAGAGATCGCAATACATTGCGAACAGAGCATCGTAGCGGGCAGCGTATTCCGCGCGCGGCTCGACTGCCCCCTGGACGTGCACCATCGCCGCGCTGGCCGCGTCCAGGTTGGCGCGGGCACTCACGCCGACCGCCGCCAGCATAGCCGCGCCCAGGCAGGCTGCGTCCGGGACGGCAAGCTGCAACACGCGCTTACCGGTCACGTCGGCCTTGACCTGGTTCCAGAAAACGCTGCGCGATCCTCCGCCCGACACGCGCAACTCCTCAACGGTGAGACCCGCTGCTCGCTCACTGAGCGTCAGGATGTGACGCACGGCGAAAGCCACGCCCTCGTACACGGCCCGGGCGCAGTGGGCGCGAGTGTGGCGGACAGTGAGCCCCACGAAGGCCGCACGCGCCGCGTCATCCCAGACAGGAGCCCGCTCGCCGCTCAGGTAGGGCAGGAAAATCAACCCCCCGGCCCCTGGCTCGACGTTGCTGGCATTCGCCTCCAGCCGGTCAAAATCAGACTCGCCGTCCATTTCCGGGTAGAAGCCACGTGCCAGCCAGTGCAGTGCATCCCCGCCAGCCTGCGTCGGGCCGCCGGTGAAGTAGAGATCGCCCACCAGCGGCGAGGCGAAGACACCCTCACCCTCCACGGGACGGTCGGTGATCAGCGCCACCACCTCCGAAGTGCCGGCTGCGTCCACCGCCCGGCCTGGGGCCACACCGCCGCAGCCGATGATGTCGCACCAGGCGTCAATGGTGCCGCAGACCACCGGCGTGCCGGCCAGCAATCCGGTGCGCATCGCTGCCTCAGCGACGATTCCCCCCACCACGGCGTGCGGCTCCAACGCGGGCGGCATCTTTGCCAACGGTATTCCCAGGAAGGCAAAGTAGTCGGGGTCGTAGCGCCCGGTCTCCAGGTTGACCAACGTGAACGCGCTGCGATTGTCCGTGACCGCTCGCCCGGTTAGCCGCAGGGCGATGAAATCTTTAGGCTGAAGCACGTGCACGCAACGCGCCCAGTCCGCCAGGCGGTGCGCTTTCAGCCACAGCAGCCGCGCCGGGGGCAGTGCCGAATCGGCCAGCAGCGGGTAGGCGGTCCAGGCAAGGGCCTGCTCGCGGGTGACGCGCTCCGCCAGCCATTTGGCCTCCGCTGCCGCCCGCCGGTCGCTCCAGATGATGGCCCGGCCCAATGGCGCGCCGTCGGCATCCACCAGCACGTGACCCGGGGCCTGCCCGCTGAGCCCTACAGCGGCGATGCGCGCACGGTCCACCGCTGCCCGCTCCAGTAGCTCAGCCACCGCGGCCCGAACCGCCGTCCACCAGTCCTCGGGTTCCTGCTCGGCCCAGCCCGGCTGAGGTGTGTAGAGCGGGTAGGAGCGCCGCGCCAAGGCCAAAAGGTGGCCCGTGCCGTCAAATAGACCGGCTTTCAATGCCGAGGTACCCAGGTCCAGACCGAGGAACAAGTCTTTCATTGTCGCCCCGCCTCCCCGAATAGGACGACGGCTTTGAGCCCCACACGCCGGGCCGCGTAGTCAAGGGCATCAGCGGCGCGTGCGAAGGGGAAGCGTGCAGTGATGAGCGGGCCAGCGTCCACTTGACCACTGCTCAGCATCTGCAACGCGCGAGCAACGTGCGCCGGCCCCACTCCGAAGGTGCCGGTGAGCACGAGTTGCTGGTAATGCAGTTGCCGCAGGTCGAGCGGCACAGTGGTGCCCTCCGGCACGCCGGCGAAAGCATTGAGCACCCCGCCGGGGCGCAGTGCATCCAGCCCGCTTTGCACGGCCTCCGCGCTGGAGACGGCAACGAGAACCGCGTCAGCTCCGCGCCCGCCGGTGAGGTCGGCTATGACAGCCTGCAGATTCTCCTCTGCTGGGTTGATCACGACATCGGCGTAGTGCGCCTCGGCCACTGCCAGCCGGGGTGGGGTGAGACCGGCCACGATCACCGGCTGTGCGCCGTAGGCCCGGACCACGGCCGCGCACAACAGGCCCATCGGCCCATCGCCGATCACCAGCACCGCGTCACCGGCCGTCACCCGGCAGGCATCCACGCCCTGCACGCAGCAGCCAAGCGGTTCGCTCAGCGCGGCGACTTCGTTAGGCACGCCGTCGGGCACAGGGAAAAGTCCCCGCTCGGCCAGTGGGCGCGGGATGCGCACTCGTTCGGCCAGGGCACCGGGGGTCAGGCCGTTTTCAAAAAGGTGGGGACAAAGGGTCGGCTGGTCGCGCAGACAATAGTAACAGGCTCCGCAGGGGACGTAGGGCGCAGCCACTACCCGGTCGCCGACCCGCCACCGCGCCCCTTCACCAACCGTCACTACCTCTCCCACTAATTCGTGTCCCAGCGCGTAGCGCGGCCCATCGGTGTAACCTGCCCGCACCAGCTTCACGTCGGTGGTGCAGATGCTGCAAGCCAGCGGGCGCAAGATGACCTCGCCCGGCCCGGCGACGGGTTCTTCCAGCTCGATCCACTCAACCTGGCCGGGCTGCCCGGCCGCCAACGCTCTCACGAAAGCGTTCCTCCAAATCGAACGCGGATTCACGCAGATGAACACGGACAAGAATTAAATCCGTGTGTATCCGTGTTAATCCGTGTCTCAATCCAACGGGTCACCTGCTGGCGATTGGGCAGACCGCTGCGGGCTCCCAGGTAGCGGATCTTCAGCGCAGCCACGGCGCAGCCCATCCGCGCCGCCGCCTCCCAGTCCAGCCCTTCCAGGAATCCGGCGATCAGCCCGGCCGCAAAGGCATCCCCGGCCCCGGTCGTATCCCGCACGTCGGGGACAGCGAAGGGAGGCACCTTGGCCAGGCGCTCTTCTGCCAGCACCAGGGCTCCCTGTGCTCCCAGAGTCTCGACGACGACCGGCAGTCCCATCTCGCCGAGCACGCGGACAGCCTCATCCGGCGATGATTGTCCCGTCAGCACCGTGGCCTCGCTGCGACTGACGATGAAAACGTCCACCCTCGCCAACAGGGGCCGCACGTAAGTCAATCCTTCCGGCCCCCAGGCTCCACCGGGCGCGTAGAATACAGTACCCCCGCCCTCATGCACCGCCGCCATCGCCGCCTCTGCAACCTCGGCGTAGGCCGGGCCGACGTACAGCGCCCGGCTTCCCCGCAGGTACGCCAGGTCGAGCTCCGTGACCGCCTCGATGAGCGAGACGCCCGGCAAAGCGAAGATGATCCGCTCGCCGTGAGCGTCCACGCCGATGAAGCAAGTGGCCGTAGGGCGACCAGCTTCCACGATCAACGCCCGCGTGTCCACTCCCTCCTGCTCAAAGGCACGGAGCAACAGCCGGCCGTGTTCGTCGGCACCCAGCTTGCCCACGAAACCCACGCTGTGACCGAGCCGTGCAATCCCCACGGCGACGTTCGCCGCCGAGCCGCCGGGGAATTTCTCGAAAGAGCGCGCCAGCACTATGCTATCCTTCTGCGGCAGCGTCTCTACTCGTGCCACCAGGTCCACCGCTGCCCCGCCGAGCACTACCACGTCCAGTTTGCTCATCTCAGGTCTTCAGCCCGCCCTCAGTCAGCCCCTCTATGAACCGGCGCTGTAGGGCCAGGAACAGGGCCACCACCGGGAAGATCATGATGATCGCCGCCGCGCTGGTCAGTCCCCAATCGCGCCCGTAGCGTCCGGCGAAATTGTAGTAGCTGGTGGTCACGGTCATCACCTCCGGCCTGTGCAGAAAAGTAACGGCGAACAAGAACTCGTTCCAGGCCCACAGGCCAACGACCAGTCCCGCCGTAAGGAAGCCGGGCCAGGTGAGGGGGACAATGATACGGGAGAATACCTGCCACTCGGATGCGCCGTCCACCCGCGCCGCGTCCTCGAAGTCGGAGGGGATCGAAACCATGTACGAGCGCAACAGAAACGCCGCAAAGGGGGAGTAGACCGCCCAGTAGATGATGATCACCCCCAGCAGGTTATCCACCAGGTGCAGCCTGGCCCAGATAAAATACAACGGCACCAGGAAAAGCTGGGCGGGCAGGCTGGTGCCCACCAGAAAGTACATCGTCAGCGCGTCCGCGCCCGGCAGGTTCAGCTTGGCCAAGGCAAAGGCGGCCAAGCCGGAGATAAGACACACGCCCACAATCGTTGACAGGCTGACGATCAGGCTGTTGCGGATGGTGACGGCGTAATCGCCCTGTCGCCAGGCCTCGACGTAATTGCGCCAGGCGAGTCCCTCGCGGGGCAGGCCCAAGGGGTTGCGCCCCACCTCGCCAGGGCTTTTCAGCGAGTTGGAGAGCAGCACCAGCAGCGGGCCGAGGGAGAACACGACCAGCAGGATCAGGATTACGTAGTTCGGCGCGAGCGACCGGACGCGCCGCGAGCGTCGTCGTATCATATCTCCCACCCCCGCCGGCGCAGTGCCACGAAGATAGCGATCACGATACCGCAAAATAGACTCATGCTCAATCCCACGGCGGCCGCGTACCCGGCCTCGAAGCGCCCGAAGGCGGCGTTGAAGACCTCGGTGGCCAGTACCTCGCTGGCGTGCGCTGGTCCGCCCTCGGTGAGCACGTAGATGTAGTCGAAGACCAAAAAGGACCAGATGACGGTCATCAGCAGGGTGAATACCAGCGTGGGGCGAATGCTGGGTAGGGTAATGTACCAGAACTCCTGCCAGCGGTTGGCGCCCTCCAGCCGCGCAGCCTCGTAGAGCTGGGTATCCACGGCCTGCATCGCAGCCAGGTAGACCACGACCAGAAAGCCCCACCAGTGCCAGTTATCCACGAAGGCGATGGCGTACAGCGCGGTGGACTCGCGCCCGAACCAGGCGACGTTCAGCCAGGGGATGCCCTGCCGGGCCAGCCAGGGGCCGATGCCCTTGAGTGGGTGCAGAATGCAGCGCCAGATTTGGGCGTTGACCACGCTGGCGATGACGTAGGGGATAAAGTAGGCGGTACGGAAGAAAATTTGCCCGCGTTTGATGGGCGCTAGCAGCATCGCACCCAGCAATCCCATGAAGATGGGCACCGTCAGGAAGATAGCCGTCCATTTGAGGTTATTCACCAGGGCGATGCGGTACACCGGGTCGCCGATCATGCGCGTGAAGTTGGCAAGCCCAATGAAGCGCGCCCGCCCCATGCCCGTCCAGTCGGTGAAGGCGTAGTAGATGCTGGCCAGTGATGGCCCCAGGATAATCACGACGTTCAGAGCGAGGATGGGGGCCATGAAGAGCCAGGGCACGAGTTGGTTGCGCCAGTTGCGGCGACGTGGTTGTGTGATTTGGTGGGTAGTCATTTG
>Ga0116200_10000842_pt1 | contig 11161 bp, 12 predicted proteins | sample Mar14436cmmetaG_FD_94478 | JGI IMG/M metagenome (GOLD analysis project Ga0116200, IMG submission 94478) | Marine hydrothermal vent microbial communities from Guaymas Basin, Gulf of California to study Microbial Dark Matter (Phase II) - Marker... ... | reverse complement strand
ACCGTAGAAGCACGGGCTTATGATCCTCGGAAAAGTAATGAACAAATGCACTTTCTTTGCGCCCATTTTCCTAAGTTTTTCAACCACAACCCGGGTTGTGTCTCCGCGGACTATGCTGTCTTCGGTGACTATTACCCGTTTCCCTTTTATTTTTGAGCCGAGGAAGTTGATTTTCTTGTCTATGGTGGACTGCCGTTCTTTCGATAGAAGTATGAAAGCGCGTTCGGTCACATAGCGGTGTCTCCTCGAGGCACGTTCCCACTTCAAACCCGTAGCTTCATGCACACCTAAAGCGGCATCGTCCCCGGTTTCCGGAATAGAAATAATTATGTCCGCGTCTTTGACGATTTCAGGATTTTCCTCAGCCAAGTTTCGCCCAAACTGTTCCCGAACTTCATAAACGTATTTTTCGCCGAACCGGGAGTCAGGTCTAGCGAAATAGGCGAACTCGAAAGCGCAAAAAGCCTTTTTACCGCCGTCTACGAGTTTTTCCCTTTCAAAGCCGTGTTCAGTTGCCCTTACGAGTTCTCCCGGCTCTAGTTCGAACTGAAATTCCAGAGCGTTTATGTCCAAACCAACCGTTTCGGATGAAAAGGCGAGAATTTCGTCTTCTACGTCTCTTCCAGCGCATAAAGGTCTTATCCCGTACGGGTCTTTGAAGGCGAAGAACTCGCCGTTCTGGTTTATCCCAGCTACCGAGAAAGCTCCGTCGATTTTTTTCATACAGCCTTTCACGGCTTCAGCTAAATCCCGGGTTTCCAGAAGTTCTATCAAAAGTTTGTGGCAAATCAAGTCGGCGTCGCATTCATACTCGAAGTTTGGAAACCGTTTTTTTATTTCCCTTTTCAGCTGAAGCGTGTTAACCACGTTTCCGTTGAAGGAAACAGCTATTTTATGCGCATTTTTCCTTGCGATTACTGGCTGTACTCCCTTTTTCAATGCTTTCTCAGTAGTCTTGCCAGAAGTCGTGTAACGCACGTTGGCTATTCCCAAGTGCCCGGGAAGACGTCTAAGCCATTCATGAGTAGCCTTAGTCTTTATCCTCGGAACCAAATCCAAGCTTCTATAAACGTAGAAACGCCCGTCGAAGGTTACGAAACCATGTGACTGATGTCCCCGATGGTTCTGAGCTCGGAGACCCCAGTATAGAAGCGGGAAAACCGGCTGCTTTTTAAAGTTTACCGCTCCGAAGACTCCGCACTCGATTTTCAGGTAATCTTTCATATCTGGTTAAAAATACACACATACTTATCTAGTTTTTATACAAGTTTACGTCAAAAACCGCTGAGGAAAAGCTTTCAAAGGTAGGTCATGACTTAGCTTTAAATTCTCCGCAAACTTTTTCGGACAGTTCAATCAGCTCTTTCTTCTTCTCCTCTGGCAAAACCGCGCTTGCGGCAAACTCGTGCCCATCGGCTACGCCGAAGCCTCGGGAAGCTTGAAGCAGTAGTTCAACGGCGCCTAAAGCCTTACCAGCCCTTATCAAGGATTGCAGGGGCTTCGGCGTTCGAACCGAAGCCTTTACAAGCTTTTGTTTCAGTTCTCCCCATCCCGGAATCGTTTGCGGAACATCCATGAAGCCGAAAAGGTATTTGTAGGGCTTTACGAGGCGCCTTTGATAAGAGAGGAAGGAGCAGAATTGCCCTATGACTTTGGTTCCCATTCCCTCGTAGGCGTCAGCCGCGTCAAACCATTGAATATGCTCGGTTTCTCTAAGCCGTTCACGATACAGCTTAGCCAGAACGCGTTTGTTCGCTTTTTTACGCCGTTCCTCGAGGGCTTCAACAGTAGCCTTTGCTTCGCTGATCCCGCCTTCGAGGCATACTTTTACCCCTAAGGTGGGTCCACCCTCGTAGTAGCCAACTGCGCCGAGAACTTGAAGCATAGAGAAAAGCTTGTCAATACGCACCTGAAGCTTCTTTATCTCGAAGCTTTTCCCCTTCGGCTGTATCAAACCGTTCTCTAACGCTTCGCGCAAAACATGCGCGTTCAAACCCTTAAAGCCTTCTGGAATTTCACAACTTCCCACGAGAGCTAGGTAAGCCAGCTCGGCGTTTTGCTTGTTCAAAACCTGCGCAAAGAGATAGCAGCACGTGGCTCCGGAAAAATCGGTCTCGCCTTTAAAGCCGAAATGCTCCAAGTTTAGGTCGAAAACTTTGGGGTCAGAAGCCGGCTGCGGATCGTGATGGTCAAGAATCACCACGAGGTTTCGGCTTTGATTAACCCTAGAAATTAAGTCGGCGTGGGCAGAGCCTATATCCACATAAAAGATTATCTGACCAGTCCTCTCATGAACGCTGCTTAAGACTTCGGGGTAAAGCTTCTCCAAACAAAACATTCGAGTCCTGAAGCCTTCGCGTTCCAACGCAGCCTTAGCAATAGCAGCGGAGCAAATCCCATCAGCATCATCGTGAAAAATTATAAGCGTTTCTTCAGTTCGAGCCTTCTTTAAAGCCCGTATAGCCCGGCAAGCCCTATCCCGAAAAGCCTCACAAATGGCTTTAATCAAACCGTTACACGCCCCAATAACTAACGAATAATAGGAAAACCCGTTATTTATCCTTACGAAAACTCAATGGATAAAGCGAAGCTTAACCTTCAGCCTGCTTTCCGCTTAAAATACAATAAAGTAAACATCCTATCGTCGGGCAACCTAATGTTTTGAGCGCTAACAAGCTCCCACCCATCCTTACCCAGTTTATTCAACTCATCCTCAACCCCCTCGATAACAGGCTTCCTATCAGCATGAAAATGATCCGAACGAATCTGCGTCCTAACTAGAACTAACCTATACTCCCACCCAACCACTGCTATCACCCTCAACACAGACTAACAGAAACCTTATCAAAAACATTATGAACAAAAAATCCACATTCCCGAAGATGTTTTACTCTGATAAAACTCTGAAAACAGCCTCAAGGATTTAAACCAAGGTTTGAAACTAATCCTTGGCGCCAAATTCTGTGTTTTGTGGCTGAAGCGTGGGAAAGGTTTTATAGCTTTTCGTTAAGTTATGTCCAAGAACTGGAGAGGAGCGTATTTATTTCACGTGAAGGTTGACACGAGGGTTTTAGCTGGAACGGCGATTTTGGGCACTTTGGTGGTGGTGTTTGATTATTCGTTGAAATTCTCAGGGTTGAAGATTCCGTTTCCGTGGCTTCCGTTTCTCAAGTTCGACCTCACCGGAATTCCAATAGTTTTGTCTCTTCTTTTCTTCGGTATGGTTCCAAGCGTGGTTACTTCGGCGGTTGCGGTTTTAGCGATTTTGGCTCGGAGTGGAAACGTTACGGGAGCGTGTATGAAGGGGTTGGCGGAGTTTTCCACAGTTCTCGGCATGGCTGTCGGCTTGAAGCTTGCTTCGCGTTCGAAGCTTGAAAAGCCTTTAGCCTTTGCCTTCGGCATAACATCCCGTTGCATAATCATGTTTTTTGTGAACATGCTGCTTTTCTCTTCCCTCATAAGCTTCCTCATGGTTGTAACCGTGTTCAATGTTATTGCTGGTTCTGTAAGCATACTAGGCGGCTTTTTAATATACGAAGCGATGAAGAAAAGGTTTCCATCGAACGTTAAAGGATGATTATTCAACTTTTGCTAGTATGTGTTTATCCCCGAAGTTTTGGGGATGATAAAGCGGGTGGGCTATGCAGAAATGAACGCCTTCCAACATTTGCTCCTGGTTCCATGAGGGCTGTTCTGCTTTTTGCTTGTTTGGAAGCCACATGAGATATATCTTGAACGGTTCGTCCCTATGCTTGGTCCTATGCGTTACTTTCATCGAAGCTATCGGCTTGAACCCCAAATATTCCATATGCTCCTTTTTGAGCCACGGGCTCCAATGGTTTTCTAGGGCTACGGTTGCGAATCCCTCGGCGTCGCCGTGTTCGCGTCGCATAACCGCCAACAAACGTTTCCCGAACCCGTGTCCTTTGGCTTTCCTCAAAACCCATATGCAATGCATCACTACTATTCCTTCGCCTAGAATGGGATAACCCGAAACCTCAACCGGCGCGTACTCAATTTGCCCCACAGCTACTTCTTTAAAGAACAGAATCTTCTTGCTGAAACCTCGTGGAACAGCTTTTTCCAAATATTCTCTTCTTTTCCGGTATTTCCGGAAAGGCATAGGTGATATACACTTGTAAAGATATTTCTCGTAGCCCTTTTCTTTCACTACGTCAACTATTTTAAGATTCGCTTTTCGATGTTTCACAGCTTTTCAACGTTAAGGTTGTGGAAAGCGTAACCTATAATTTTTTAGACAGTACAAGCTATTGTTAATTTCAGTCCCCCTATGCAAGAGAAGGGGAAGGTGTTGAAATGTTCAAACGGGAAAAACTCGAGGAAATAGCTGCGAACGAGGAGTGTTGGAAGCAGACCACTCTTCCTAAGTGGCTTTCAACCCGTCCTGAACGTAAACCCGTTTTCAAGAATACTTCAGAGTTCGAAATTAAACGGGTTTACACGCCGTTGGACGTGGCGGACTTTGACTACATGCGGGATTTAGGGTTTCCAGGCGAATACCCGTTTACCCGCGGGGTTCACGCCACAATGTATCGTGGACGATTATGGACGATGCGGCAGTTCAGCGGGTTCGGCACCGCGGAGCAAACGAACCGGCGCTTCAAATATTTGCTCAAAGAAGGCGAAACCGGGTTAAGCATAGCCTTCGACTATCCAACCATAATGGGCTACGACTCTGATCATCCCATGGCTAGGGGCGAGGTGGGCAAATGCGGAGTAGCTGTCTCCTCGCTCAAGGACATGGAGGTGCTCTTCGACGGTATTCCACTCGACAAGGTTACGACTTCAATGACGATAAATGGTCCAGCGGCTATGCTTTTGGCTATGTATATCGCTGTAGGAGACAAACAAGGCGTGCCGCGGGAACAGCTCGGCGGAACCACCCAGAACGATATGCTGAAAGAGTTTTTCGCCCAGAAACTCTGTATTTTTCCACCTAAGCCTTCGGTTAAGCTCGTAACCGACATAATTGAATACTGCGCCCGTAATCTTCCACGGTGGAACCCTATAAGCATAAGCGGCTACCACATACGCGAAGCCGGAGCCAACGCGGTTCAAGAACTCGCTTTCACGCTCTACGACGGAATAACCTACGTTGAATCTACCCTCGAGAGAGGCTTAAAAGTGGACGACTTCGCCCCGAGGCTTTCATTCTTTTTTGCTGCGCATAATGACTTCTTCGAGGAAATCGCCAAGTTTCGAGCTGCCCGCCGCCTATGGGCAAAAATAATGCGTGAACGGTTCCACGCCAAAAACCCAAGGTCCATGTGGATGCGAATGCACGTGCAAACTTCTGGCTGCACTCTAACAGCTCAACAACCGCTAAACAATGTTATCCGCGTAACCATCCAAGCACTCGCAGCAGTCCTAGGCGGAACCCAGTCGTTGCACACAAACTCCTTCGACGAAGCGCTGGCGCTGCCAAGCGAACTAGCCGTAAGAATAGCGTTGCGTACTCAACAGATAATTGCGCATGAAAGCGGAGTAGCTAACACCGTCGACCCGTTGGCTGGTTCGTATTATGTTGAAGCGTTAACCAATGAGATGGAAGAGAAAGCCATGGAATATATTCAGAAAATTGATGATATGGGCGGGGTATACGCGGCGATAGAGAAAGGTTTCTTCCAGCATGAGATTGCTCGGAGCTCTTATAAATATCAGAGGGAAATAGACAGCAAAGAACGCATAATAGTCGGCGTAAACGAGTATACAGTTGAAGAGGGAGAAATGGAAACCATCCCGATACTGAAGATAGACCCAAAGGTGGAAGAGGAGCAAATAGCGAGGCTTCAAAAACTGAAACGGGAACGGGACAACCGCAAAGTCAAAGAAGTGCTTGAAAAGCTTCATTACTCGGCGGAGAAAAACGAAAACTTAATGCCGGTCATCATAGAAGCTGTAAAGGCATATGCTACGCTGGGTGAAATCTGCGATGTGTTACGAGCCGTTTACGGCGAATATAAAGAACTAATCGTGATCTAGAAGGAGCGGAACCCAAACGTGAGTTCGGAAAGAAAAATTAGGGTGTTAATCGCAAAGCCCGGGCTTGACAGCCACGACAGAGGCGCAAAGATAGTGGCTCGAGCCTTGAGAGACGCGGGCATGGAAGTAATATACACGGGATTGAGGCAGACGCCGGAGCAAATCGTTGAAACGGTTCTTCAAGAAGACGTAGACGTGCTTGGACTGAGCATACTGTCAGGCGCCCACATGGCTCTGTTCCCACGAATAATGGAACTCATGAAAAAGAAAGGGCTAAACGACGTCCTAGTCTTCGCCGGAGGAATAATCCCAGAAGAGGATGTTCCTCAACTCAAGAAGATAGGCATAAAGGAAATCTTCGGTCCAGGGACTCCTCTGCAAACTATAATCGACTTTGTCAGAAATAATGCCCCTCGAAAAGCCTAGAAGGTTCATTCTTTTGAGGTCGCTTGAACAGCTAGCCCAAGGCGTGGTCAACGGTGACAAACGTTCCATAGCACGGGCTATAACGCTCATTGAAAACAACGGTGAAGACGCTCAAAAACTCGTGTCTCTCCTCTATCCCTACACGGGGAAAGCCCACATCGTCGGCATCACGGGACCGGGAGGTTCTGGGAAAAGCACGCTTATTGAAAAGCTGATAAGCGAACTTCGTAGAAGAGGAAAAACCGTGGGCGTTTTGGCAACCGACCCTTCTAGCCCCTTCACGGGCGGCGCCTTCCTCGGCGACCGTATTCGAATGCAAAAATTCGCCACGGACGAAGAGGTTTTTATAAGGAGCATGGCTACGCGAAACGTGCCCGGCGGAATCGCCAAAGCCACGAAGGACGCTGTTAACGTTTTAGACGCCGCTGGAAAAGACGTGATAATCGTGGAAACCGTGGGCGCGGGACAAGCGGAGGTTGACATAATAAAAGTGGCGCACACGGTGGTCGTGGTCTTCGCTCCGGGGCTCGGCGATGAAATTCAAGCGATAAAAGCCGGGATAATGGAGATAGCTGACATCTTCGTGCTGAACAAGGCAGACTTGGAGAACGCCAACAGAGCTGTAACTGACCTAAAAGCCTCGCTGGAACTCAACGCGCAGGAAAAAGCTTGGAAGCCTCCGGTGCTCAAAACCGTGGCGTTAACAGGTGAGGGAATCGAGCAACTCGTGAACGAAATCTTCGAGCACAAGGCTTTTCTGGAAAAAGGTGAAGGCGCCTCCAAACGGCGAAAATGGGTTGAAACCGAACTTGTCGAAGCGATAAAACAGAAAGTGGCTGACTTGATAGTGGACGACTTGAAAAAAAGAAAAGTTTTCAACGAACTCGTGGAAAAAGTTATGAACCGCCAAGTTGACCCGTATTCGGCGGCAAGCAAAATAGTCGCCGAAACCCTACTCTCAGCAAAGAAGGATTAAACCCATGAGTAAACCACGACTCGAAAAAGGTCTAGTTCAAGTCTACACCGGCGACGGAAAAGGAAAAACTTCAGCTGCTTTCGGACTTGCCCTAAGAGCAGCTGGACGCGGGCTGAAAGTCTACATAATCCAGTTCATTAAGGGCGGATTCGACTACGGCGAACTATACGTTGTAGACAAAATTCCAAACATAAGCCTAAAAGCCTTCGGAAGAGGCCAGTTCATAACACGGTTTCCACCGCCACCGGAAGACGTTAAGCAGGCGGAAGAAGCCTTCCAGCTAGCCAAGAAAGTCACGGAAAGCGGCGAATACGACATCGTAGTTCTAGACGAAATCAACGTGGCGCTCAACCTAAGACTGCTGTCGGTGGAAAAAGTGCTCGAACTGATGAAAAACAAGCCAGCTCACGTCGAACTTGTGCTCACCGGACGCTATGCGCCCAAAGAAATCATCGAAGCCGCAGACCTAGTCACCGAAATGCGAGAAGTAAAACATCCTTTCCAAAAAGGAATCTCCCCGAGAGAAGGAATCGAATTCTAGCAAATAGGGGATTATGGTTGCAGAAGGTTTGGCGGGGTAAAGGCTGGAACGTCCGAGTGCTTTATTCCCGAGCTGGCGTTGCCACGCAGATTCTGGTGTCTACCGCCGAGTCAGACCTACTCGTCGACGTAGGCGACGGAACGCTCAGAGACCTGCTGGCGCTTAACTACAATTTCGGAAGGTTGAAGGCTATTCTTATAACGCACGGGCATTTCGACCACATGGGAGGCTTATGGGCACTCCTCGGCTTCCTAAGGATGATAGGTAGAGCAGAAAACCTAACTGTAATAACACCGCTTTCGTGCAGCGAAGTTAAAAGCATAGTCAACTCTTTAATCGACGTTTATCATGGAACTATGCCGTTTAAGATAGTAATCAAAGAACTCGCGGATGAAGAAAAAACAAGTGTAGATAAGATGACGGTTCAAGCCTTCGAGGTCGTGCACAGAGGTGCAACAAAGGCGTATGGCTTAGGGAAACGCATCCCAGCAGTTGGCTACTCCATCACTTATAACGGGCAAAGGGTTGTTGTAAGCGGCGACACCGGAATATGCCAGTCTCTAAAAAGGTTTGTCAAAGACGCTGACCTAGCCATATTAGAAGCGACGTTGAAACGTAGAACTCCGGAAACGGCTGAGGTTCACCTATCCCCCGAAGAAGCCGCTGAAATCGGAAAAACAGCAAAAGAATACATGCTCATCCATAGGTAGCCTCTCACCGGGTGAAATCAGCTTCAAAATTCGGATTTCTGAATCGGACTTTTAGTCGAACTGCCTATGTAGCTATCCTCGGTAGACAAAAAATTTGAAAAACAGAAATTCCACATTATTTCTAATGGTGTGTATCCGTGGCTAGAGAGGGAAAGGGCAAGGTCGTAAATAGGGGTGGCGGAAAGTATCCTAAAATTTTCATCTACGTCCCGAAAAGCGTAGCTATGGATACAAGTTTCCCCTTCAAGGAAGGCGAAGACGTGATTGTACGCATCGAGGGCGACCGGCTGATTATCAAACGGAAAGCCCTTGAGAATAATACGGCTTAACCCCTTTTATCGGAGCCGTATCTGAAACTCGCAATACTCGTCTCCTTTCGAAATACACTTTGTTTCTTCTATCTCTACGCATTTACCCGTTAGCTCTCCCAGAATTCCCTGGATGAATCCTTTGAGGAAGAAGCATGAAGGCGTTTTAGAAGAGCCTTTCTTTGCAAACGCGTTGTCCCAGACTCGTAAAACTATTTCACCTTCTTCTTCTCGCCATGAAGTTATCTCGCTTCTTCCCCAGCCACAGTGGGCGTAAAACTCTGTTAGAAGCTCGCTTATTCCTCTCAAATTATAGGTTTCGAATTCTTTCTTTATCAAGCTGGCTAAAGATTTTCCAGCTCCTTTTCCCGCTGTGTGCCAGACGAGACACGCTCCAGTGCCGAGGATTTTCTCTACTTCCTTCATCATTCCATGCAGCGTTTCTATGCGCATAAGAATCCATTTCGCTCCGAGGATTTTCTCCTCAGACGGAATTAAAGTGGCTAAGCTATCCGTTTTTGAGTCAGTCATGACATTCCGTCTCCTCGAGTAGTCTGGGTAGTGATATTTGATAGTGACTCACAGTAGTTATAAAAATTTTCTGAACAGAAAATAGTGATTTTACTAACTAGGTTTTCTGTTGCTCCACTCTTTTTAGCCACTTGTCCAAATACTCGTGGAAGAAGAACCACACGGCGAAAACTCCGACGGATATGCCGACGCCTATGGATAAGCCCATTGTTAACGAGCTCTTGAGAGGGTCGCTTAGGGCTGTCACATCTATTAGCATGGCAGTCACTAGGAAGAGCAGTATGAAGAACATGTAGCCCTTCAGCCTCGTTTCCACCTTCATTTTTTCAATGACGCTGTTGAACAAAGCGAAAATCACTATGGTCAACGCGACTATGCTGAGCAACCGTGCGCCGTAATAGACAGCTTCTGCAAACAAGTGCGTGTATTGAGCTCCAAGAAAGAGGTTTACCAAGCTGTAAAACGAAATAAGCGCAATGCCTAAGTCAGCTATCCACACTATTGCTTTGCTCAAGGAAAAGGGCAGAGAAATCCTCGAGAGTTTTTCAAAGGCTTCATCAAGCCTAACGACTTTGAAGATTTTTCTGATAGCGAAGTTCAAAATTTTTATCACGGCTACCGTGAGAAGAACCACGACCAACGCGATAAATATTTTGGGAATCAGCCTAACCGTCTCGGAAGCTATCTGGGTTAGGATTTTTCGAAACGTTTCAAGAAGTTCCTCGCCCATCATAAAGTTTCGCCCCTTTCTTCTTCATGATATTAACCACCATAAAACTCGGTAAATTAAATATAACGCTGCGAGAACCATGGATAATGCTAAGAGCCTAAAAGTAGCCAGTACGGTTTCTCTCGAAACTTCAACTACTATTCGATATCCGATTAGACTGTTTCGGTACAGGATACGTGAATAGGTTCTGGCAACATCTTCTCTGACCACGGCGACTTCGGGGATAAAGCCAACCGCGAGGGCTGTGGCAGCCACCTTGGTTGCGAACACGCATGGAAAAGCCAACGTGTAGTTGCTTCCAACAAGCAACCCCAGAGGCGCCGAGACGAGCTGAGCAAGGTTTCCAATGATCACCATTAGTATGCTGGATTTTACGGCTCCAAACCATTCGTTATATCTGGCGAAGAGAAAGGTTCCCATGAAGTTCGCCGCTGTAAAGGTGAAAGAGGTAAAAACTGAAATCCCTATGTGCGCCTCCGGGTAGGGAACAAGCCACGCGAGAAGCGGTCCTAAAGCGTTGAATGCCAAGCCTATTCTCAGAGTCTTGAAAGATTTTTCTCTCCACACGAGAGAAGCAACGATGCTTGCCAACGTTCCTGAAAGGCTGAGAGACGCAGCTATGAAGTCGGTTCCTTTCAACTCGTTCATCACGTAGGGGGTCCAGACGATTCCGAAGAGGTTTCCGGAGAGAAGCAACGTCACAAAAAAGAAGGAAGTTGAGAAGACCTTCTCTGGCTGTTCGACCTTCTCAGGAAATTTTGCGTTTTCCAGATTCGAAACGTCCAAGAAGGCGATGAGTGCAGTTGAGAAAAGCCCTATAACCGAGCCGAGAGAGAATATGGCTATGAACTTGTTCTGATATGGTATGAAGGCTAGTAGAAAAACTCCAAGCGCGTAGCCAGCGATGTTTGAAATTCCCATGGCGGCAGCCCTTTT
>Ga0116200_10000841_pt1 | contig 11164 bp, 10 predicted proteins | sample Mar14436cmmetaG_FD_94478 | JGI IMG/M metagenome (GOLD analysis project Ga0116200, IMG submission 94478) | Marine hydrothermal vent microbial communities from Guaymas Basin, Gulf of California to study Microbial Dark Matter (Phase II) - Marker... ... | reverse complement strand
TCACAGAGAATGGTGAGATGAGATCCGTGAGGGATGCTGATGAATACTTCCTCCTGATGGAAGAAGCAGAGGGTTTAGAATACTTCCATGACCTCAACAGGATATCCAGACGAGGAGAACTTGCGGATCTTGATAAAGACAGGGCGCATGCTCTCTCCTCATATCTCGCGCGCATCCATGCCATAAAACCTCCCTCCGGGATGGAATCGCTGTATACAAGGCGAATAAGAGAGCTCGTGGGTCATGGGGAGTGCATAATGGGTCTTATGGATAGCTACCCCAGAGACCTCGGGTTCATCACATGGAGAGATCTTGAAGAGATCGAGAAAGGTGCGGTAAGATGGAGATGGAGGATTAAAGGAAGGTGTGATCGGATATGTGCGGTTCATGGAGATTTTCATCCATGGAACATACTCTTCCGGGAGGGGGTATCTTTCACGCTCCTTGATCGATCCCGTGGCGAATGGGGCGAGGCTGCTGATGATCTATCATCGATCACGATAAACTACATCTTCTACGCGCTCAATTTATATGGTACCTTCAAAGGAGCGTTCAAGGAGCTTTACGATATATTCTGGGAGAACTACCTTGATGAGACCGGAGACTGGGAGATACTTGAGGTAATCCCTCCGTTCTACCTCTTCAGGGGCCTTGTTGTTGCAAGCCCGATATGGTATCCAAACCTCGAGCCCAACGTGAGATTGAAGCTATTCAGCTTCATAAAGTCGATGGCAAAGATTGAAAAGTTTGATCACAGGCATGTGGAGAATTATCTGAGGTTGGAATGAGGGTTCTGCACGTTGCTGATACGCACATCGGGTACTCTGCCTACAGAAGAGTTGATAGCAGGCTCGGGTTAAATCAGCGAGAGGTCGATGTCTACAATGCATTCACGGAGTTTGTGAACTATGCGATAGAGACGCATCCCGACCTTATACTGCATGCAGGCGATCTTTTTGACTCAGTAAGACCTACAAATCGCGCAATATCCCACGTTCTCGAGCTTCTTTTAAGGCTATCAGGAGAAGGGATCCCGTTTGTTGTAATCTCAGGAAACCATGAGACCCCACGCCTGAGAGAGACGGGCAGTGTATTCAAGCTCTTTGAACATCTCGATGGAATCTATCCCGTGTATGAGGGGAGATATGATCAGATAGTCCTTGACGATCTTGGTGTGATCGTTCATGCGATACCTCACACACAGACAGGAATCAAAAATGAGCTTGAAAAAGTGGATAAGAATGAAAGCTTCGATTATAATATTTTGATGCTCCATGCAGGGATTTCGGGAGTTTCTGTATTCAAGCAGGGGGTATTCAACGAGGAGATCATTGATTATAATGAGCTTATGAGGGATTTTGATTACATCGCGCTGGGGCACTACCACAGAGCGGTTCACGTTGGAGGCAGTGCATATTATTCAGGCTCAACCGAGAGATTTTCGTTTGCAGAGGCAGGAGAACCAAAAGGGTTTCTGGAGGTAGATCTTGGCGGAGATGATGTTGTCAGGTTCAGAAAGCTGAATACACGGGATATGATTGATCTTGAGCCTCTCGACTGCACAGGACTCAGAGCAGAAGAGATAATGGAGGAGATCAGATCGAGAATTGTAGCCTCAGACCCGGCTGGAAAGATCGTCAGGCTTAAGGTCGAGAAGATTCCACTTGCAGTATACAATACAATCGAGTTTGATGAGATAAAACGACTGACCGCTGATGCCGTACATTTTGAGATAAGATGGGATGTCTTAAGGGAGGAGGGGGGTACATACTCAACCAGTGTCTCTTTCAGGTCTATAAAGAGGGAGTTTGAGCGTTATATGGTGAAGCTTGACCTTGAAGAGGGGGAGATGAAGCGGCTCCTTGATATGGGGCTCAGGTATCTGGGTGAACAGGAGAAGAATGGAGAGGGGGGAGAGACCTGAAATCTTCAGCTTAAAGGATTACAGGGGTTATGATATCCGGTCTCATCTTTAATGGATAAATTTTAACAAACCCTCGGTACAGGATCGCCGATTGGCGGGCGAAGAATCCTCCTTCCACCTATCCGTGTCCTCATGATTACCTCCCCACTCTCACCGCGAACCTCACCTATGATCTCAGCATCCTTTCCATATCTGCTTCTCCTGAGCGCCCTGAGTACCTCTTCTGCACATTCTCTCACAACCCCCATCACAACCCTCCCCTCTGATGCCATATCAAGAAAGTTAAGCCCGAGCATCTCAGATGCTGCAAGAACCTCTCTCTTAACAGGTATCCTCTCCTCGTCTATCTCTATCCCCACGCCAGACTTTCTTGCAAGCTCGTTCAGTGCGTTTGAAAGTCCCCCCCTTGTTGGATCCTTCATCGCCGTGATGCCTCCACACTCCATCGCCTGTTCTATCATGCCCCATAGGGGTGCAACGTCAGACTCAATCCCTGATTCAAATTCAATACCCTTTCTGAGGGATAATATCGCCATTCCATGATCTGCAACCGTACCTGACACGATGATAAGATCGCCTTCCCCAAGCCCTCTGTCGACGATAAACCTGTGAGGATAATCCCTGTACTCCCTTATCACCTCTATATTCCTCACCAAAGCACCGTTTCCCTCACCTATCCCGGATGTTGTTACAAATAGCCCTATCTTCTCCTCAACAACCTTCGTATCCCCACAGACGATGGGAACCCCTGCCTCTCTCATCGTATCGTCCATCGATCTCAGGATCCTCTCAAGCAACTCCCCCTCAAATCCTGCCTCGATTATCATCGAGCTTGAGAGGGCAAGAGGCTTTGCTCCCATAACAGCAAGATCGTTCACTGTCCCTGAGACAGAAAGCCGCCCGATATCCCCACCCGGGAAGATCAATGGCCTTACAGTATGACCATCTACTGTAAAGATGAAATCCCGGACACTTGCACCATCATCAAGCTCATCAAGCCCGATCTCACCTGCACGCCTCTTTGAGAGTAACCTCAGGACATAGCTCTCAAGAAACTTCGCCATTCCTTCTCCGCCTGCACCATCCTCCATCCTTATCTTCATCATTCAATCACCTGTGAAAGCTGTGCCTGCCCGAACGATATCCCACCGTCACCGGCAGGTACATTTTTGTGAAGAAGAAGGTTGAGGTTGTTCTCTCTCGCCCTCTCCTTTATAACCCGGGTCATGATCCTGTTGTATGCACATCCACCAGAAAAACCAAGGCTCTCAACGTCAAACCTGCTGCATGCATCAATCGCTATATCGCAAAGAGAGGATGTAAGATGATGGATGAAGCTGCGCACGAGATCTCCCCTCTTCGCACCCCTCTTCCACAGCTCAAACGCGTCATGAAGAAGCAGTGAGGTTCTCACAACCTGAAGATCCCCCTCTTCCCCCTCAATCTCACTACCATACTCAACCCAGGGTATGAATCGCTTAATCCCCCTCTCTTTCGCGGTTTCAACCTCCATCTCGATGAGATCTCCATCTGAAGCAGCCTCAAGCCTCATTGCAGGCTCTCCTTCATACGTCCTCTCATAAGAGATCCCGAGCAGTGAGGCGAGCGCATCAAGGACTCTCCCACATGATGATGTCATGATCTCACATCTTTCCCATTCCTTCTCGATCACCTCAAGCTCTTTCTTGCCATATCTGAACTTCCCTGCATACTCCATGAAGAAGTCATGGGAACCATAGAACCTTCTCAGGATTGAGAACGCCATTCTAAGAGGGAAATATGCTGAAAGGTCTCCCCCAACCATCCTCTGATACTCAAGATGCCCCACACGCTCAAACTCCCCCTCATCAAGATCGATATAAAGAACTTCACCACCCCAGATCCTCCCATCTGCCCCGTATCCCATGCCATCACAGGAGATGACAACCCCACTCCTCGCACCTCTATCACCAAGCAGCGAGAGGGCATGGGCGAAGTGGTGCTGGAGCTGATAGATCCTGGTCCCGAATGATGGTGCAAGCACCGTTGTATTGTACGCTGGATGAAGATCGCAGTATACCATCTCGAAGCGCTCAACACCAAGGAGGGTCATCATCCGCTCGATCGCCTCTCTCATGAAGAGAAGTGCGTCATAGTTGTGGGTGTTTCCGATATGCTGGGATATGACCGCCCTCCCATTCTTTGTAATCGTAAATGTGTTTGAGAGCTCTGCACCGAGTGAGAGGGTTACTCTGTCTCCATTTAATGGAAGATCGAGCGGGACATACCCTCGTGATCTTCTTATGAAGAGCGGATTTCCACTTACAAACTTTATCACACTATCATCGATCCTGTTTATAATCTCAAGATCACTCATGAGAAGATAATTGAGAAACTCGAGTCTATCTATGGCATCCTGGTTCTCTATCACCATCGGATCATCTGGAAGGTTTGCAGAGGTCATGACAAAGCTTGAGCACCGGGAGAATGAGAAGAGGATGTGATGGAGCGGTGAATAGGGAAGCATCACACCGATCGTATCAAGCCCTGGTGCAAGATGCTCTGAGAGTGGGAAAGGATCCTTCTTCTTCAGGATGAGGATGGGGCGGGTGAAAGATGTGATGTATGCCTCCTCTTCTTCCGATAAGTGGGCAAACCGCCTTATCTCATCGACACTCTCGGCCATTATCGCAAAAGGTTGTGACCTTCTACCAAGAAGATCTCTCAGCATCAAAACCTCCTCATCCTCTGTTTTTGATGCTATATGAAACCCGCCAAACCCCTTTATACCGATTATCTCACCCTTGTCAAGAAGTTCTGCCGCAAGCTCGATAGCATCGTGATTGTATGAGAGTATCCTTCCATCAGCAGATCTCAGAAAGTATGAGGGGCCACATATAGGGCATGATGTTGTCTGGGCATGGTATCTCCTGTCAAGTGGATCCTGATACTCACCAAGACACATATTGCACATCCTGAACTCCCTCATCGATGTCTTCTCCCTATCGTAAGGGGTGGACCCGATCAGTGAAAACCGCTGACCGCAGTTTGTACAGTTTATAAATGGATAGAGGTATCTTCTATCCTTCTCATCAAAGAGCTCATCCAGGCACTCACTGCAGAGTGCAATATCAGGCGGTATTACAAGCCTCCCCCCTCCCTTATCCCCGCTTTTTTCGATCTTAAACTGTGAAAAGCCATCTTCATCAAGGCTTTCGATCGATATCTCATCTATTCTCGAGAGAGGTGGGGCTTTTTCCTTTAGATCTTCAACAAAAGCCTTTATCTCCCTATCTTCGCCACTTACAGCGATCTCAACGGATGATGAAAGGTTCTTCACATACCCTTTCAATGAATGGAGATGGGCAAGCCTGTATACAAACGGCCTGAACCCAACACCCTGCACAACCCCATTTACCTTTATCCGATAGGGCATAATTTAATATCTGTAATCATCATATATCTTTTTATGTGTCTTGCAGTACCTGCTAAAATCATTAAAGTCAATGATAGAATTGGAGAGGCCGACTTTGGAGGAGTGGTGAGGGGTGTGAGGCTCGACCTTCTTGAAGATGTGAAAGTGGGGGAGTATGTCCTTGTACATGTCGGCTTTGCGATCGAGCGGATAGATGAGAAAGAAGCAGAGGAGTTCTTTAAGATATGGGGGGATTATGGAACCAGATGAGCTCAGAAGGATCCTGAATGATCCGAGAATAATTGAAAAGATACTTGGGGAAATCAGGAAAGTATCAAAGAAGCTCGATCATGTGAGGATAATGCACGTCTGCGGGACGCATGAGCATGAGATTGAGAGGTTTGGCCTGAGGTCCCTTCTTCCTGATAACGTTGAGATTGTCCCAGGTCCGGGCTGTCCTGTCTGTGTAACGCCGAAGCTTGAGATTGACCGGGCGATATTCCTTGCGGATAAATGCATAATAACGACATACGGTGATATGTACAGGGTTCCAAGCAATAAAGGGTCTTTTGAGAATGCAAAGAGTGAAGGGAAGGATATAAGAGTTGTTTACAGTATAACAGATGCGATTGAAATTGCAAAGGCCGAAGAAAAGGAGGTTGTTCACTTTGGAATCGGGTTTGAGACAACCGCACCCACGACCGCTGTGGCCCTTCTGAACAGCCCTGAAAACTTCTCTGTCATCTCTGTTCACCGTTTGATTCCACCTGCCCTCCTCTTCCTCCTCTCACAGGGTGAGGTGAAGGTGGATGCATTTTTAGATCCGGGGCATGTTAGCACGATTATAGGAACCGAGCCATATGAATGGATTTCAGAGCGTTACAGGGTCCCTCAGGCGGTTGCAGGTTTTGAACCAGCAGATATCCTCTTTGGAATATACCTGCTCCTGAAGCAGATTCTGGATGGTAGATATGAGGTTGAGAATGCATACAGGCGGGTGATAAAGAGGGAGGGTAATGTGAAGGCTAAGAGAATGATGAATGAAGTTTTTTATGTGAAAGACGCAGAGTGGAGGGGTTTTCCAGAAATCCCTGACTCAGGGTATGGGATAAAGAGGAAATATGAGGAGAAAGATGCCATAAAGCGCTTTGAGGATGAGCTTCGCGGGTTTGAGTATGAGGAGAGGGAGGAGAGGGGGTGCAGATGTGCAGAGGTTCTGAGGGGCATCATAACACCGGAGGAGTGTGGATTATTCAGGAGGGTATGTTCTCCCTCAAACCCGGTTGGTGCGTGCATGGTCTCTTCAGAGGGTGCGTGCCATATCAGGTTTAAGTTCTCCTGATTTTTTTTTTCATTATTATTTTTAATGATTAATTAGATTAATTAGATTTGCAAAATATCTCTAAGATCCAAAAAGTTATAAAATGGTATATAATATAATTATATAGTGATAAGAATGACTGAAGAACTCAACTTGATCTGGGTTGAGGGGCAGGATTGCGCCGGATGCACGATCTCACTCAAGCAGGCGAGCAATCCAACCCTGATCGAGGTCATAACAGGGGCAATACCGGGGCTTGACGGCCTGAAGCTCGTCTACCACCCTACACTGATGTTTGAGTGGGGAGAAGATGCTTCAAAGGTGCTTGTTGATGCAATGGATGGAAAGTACGATCCTTTTGTTCTCATTCTCGAAGGAGCAATCCCTGATGAGACAAGAGCAGGCAACGGTGTCTACTGCGCGATCGGAGAGTATGAGGGGAGGATTTTGAAGCTCAATGAGGTAATTGATGCACTTTCAAAGCGGTGTGCTGCTGCTGTTGCGGTTGGAACGTGTGCCTCCTATGGTGGTGTTGTACACGGTGAGCCAAACCCGACCGGCGCAAAGGGACTTCGTGATTATCTCGGAGAAGGATGGAAAGGTGGGCTCGGCCTTCCACTGGTCTGTATCCCCGGATGTCCACCAAGGCCTGATAACATCGTACAGGCACTGGGGCATGCGGTTCTTGCAGCAAGAGGGCTTGCACCACCTCCTGCGCTTGATGAGCTTAACAGACCGGATTACCTCAACACAGCCACAGCCCATGAGATGTGCCCGATCTGTGGATACTACTCAGAGGGAGTTGATGCGCATAAGTTCGGTGAGACGGGGTGTCTCGGTGCACTCGGTTGTAAGGGTATCATAACCCATTGCAACGCCTCCAAGACCTGGAACGATGGATACGGGGGCTGTACAAATACAGGAGCTCCATGCTTTGGATGTGCAGACCCTAACTTCCCTGATCCGCCAGTATCGCCGTTCTTTGCAAAGGCGCCTGTCACACCATTTGTAACAGAGACCCTGAAGGGTACGCTTGGACACGTCAAGATGGGGCTTGAGAGGTTCAAGGGGAGGACGATATGATGAAGGAGATCACGATAGAGCCTGTGACAAGGATAGAGGGGCATCTTGGCATTCATGCGACGATCGATACAGAGAGTAGAAGGGTAAAAAATGCCCATGCGGCTGGTGCGATGTTCAGAGGGCTTGAGATAATACTCCGTGGCAGGGAGCCATCAGAGGCCGTACTAATAACCCAGCGTGCATGTGGTGTCTGTCCGGTACCCCACGCTGTTGCTTCGGTGATTGCAGTCGATCAGACGTACCAGGCATCACCACCACCGATGGCAGTCGTGATAAGAAACCTCGTACATGGTGCAGAGCAGCTCTATGATGCAGAGGTAGGTGTCATAAACCTTGAGGGGCCTGATTACAGTGAGCATGCGGTAAAGAGCTTCAACCCGGACTGGTGGGATGAGGCAGCGCGCACCCGGGCTGAAAGAAGTGATATACATGGTTTCAGGACGATAGCAGATATCATGCGGGCGCTTAACCCGATGGAGGGTGAGCTCTACCTTAGATCACTCCTTGTCCAGAAGGCGGGGCATAACATGGCCGCAATATTCGGTGCAAAGCACCCACACGTCCACTCCTTTGTCCCAGGCGGTGTTGCAAAGGCCAATCTCTCACCATCTGATATCGAGTCGTATCTGACGCTACTCATGCACCATGTCGCGTTCACGAAGGAGCTTGTCACAGCAACAGACGATCTTCTGGATTTCGTTCTCGCCCAGGGTTATGATGAGGTCGGGAAGCGGCCTGTGAACCTTGCATCCGGTGGCGCCTTCGATGATCCTGATGCATACTCTGCGGTCTATGGTGAGATGACAGAATGGGGAAGAAGACGTATGGTCTCTCCGGGGATGATTCTTAACGGTGAGCTTGTAACAACCGATCTTCTTGAGATCAATGTCGGAGTACGGGAGTATACCGGAAGTGGCTGGTACTCAGATGACTGGGAAGAAGAGTTTAAGACAGACCCTGCAGGAAAGAGGATATCAAGGGAGCATCCATGGAACAAGCGCACAGAGCCAATGCCGGCTGAGTATGGCAGGTGGGATGATGCCTACACATGGGTCACATCCCCGCGATGGTGGAACTGGAAAGGGGATGGCAGGGATCACGTGATCGAGGTTGGCCCACTTGCAAGGATGTGGGTTACAGCGAAGGCTGGACTTGTTCCCGCATCAACCGGAAATAGTATCAGATTCGAGCTACCAGAGGCACTTGTCCCAGGATTCAAGTACTCAGAAGCGATGGAGGTCGAATGGAAGATACCAGAGTGGCCAAATGCTGTTGAACGGGTCAGGGCAAGGGCATACTACCATGCATACACGGCCCACTGTATGCTTGAGATGGCGACGCGCATGCTTGAGCTCATGAAGGCGGGAAAGACCGGGGTCTGGAATGAATACAAAAAACCTGATGAGGGGATCGGATACGGTGTCACAGAGGCTATGAGGGGGATGGTATCACACTGGTGTGTGATGAAGCATGGTGTAATTCATAACTACCAGTATCAGGCTCCAACAACCTGGAATGCATCAGGAAGGGATGCTGATGGAAGGCCAGGTCCTTATGAGGAGGCGATAATCGATACACCGATAACAGAGGTCGGGGCACCTGATGGGTGGAAAGGGATTGATATCGTGAGGGTTGTGAGAAGCTTTGATCCATGTCTGGGATGTGCGGTCCATGTATATGTGGGAGATAAGAAGAAAGAGCATGAGCTACTACCCTTCGCTCTGCCGATAAAGTAACCTGAGAATAACCCTCACAGCATCATCAACCGCAGCCTCAACCGGGGGGCTTAACCCCTCCCGAAGGGTGATCTGAGAGATCTCACATCCCACAAGGTATACGTCCGCAGGAAGTGTACCGATCTTCTTCGCAAATGCAAGAAGCTCCCTCACGCCCGCATCATGTATGGTGATTGAGGATAGATCTGCCTCAATCACCCCTTCTATTTTTTCACAGTATATCTTCCCGGCAGACGCCCCCATCTTGAGGGCATCTACCAGGACGAGAAGATCGTACTGATCAAGCTCAACCGCAAGTGTAAACCCGCATAGCCCGACGTCCCTCACCTCGACATTCTCTGGTAGATTGAGTTCAGAGAGCCTCTCAACAACCCTCGGACCAAAACCATCATCCCCCATGTACCTGTTCCCAACACCTGCGACAAGAGCTCGCATCAGATCAGCCCCGCTGCGATCTCACCAAGCCTGCGACCAAAACCGGAACTGAGAAGCATCTCAGGGTCGCCTACCGCATCCTCAAGATCCTCGAAGTAGGGTAACTCACCGAGAAACGGTATACCGAAGCCTGAGAGCTTCTCCCAGGAAGATCTCTCACCTCTTTTCATATTCTCTATCACGCCGAGAATCGGGAGATCAAGCTCGGTGAGAAGCCTTATCACCTTTATCACCGTCTCAAGCACGAGCTTTGATGGGTTTGAGACGATGAGAAACTCAGAACCTCTCATCCATCGTATAATATCCATCATAACATCCCCGACCCCGGGGGGCATATCGACCATGAGAAAGTCAATCTCTCCCCATATTGTATTTGCAAGAAGCTCGAGTGTTGCATTTGATATATCTGGTCCTCTCAACGGGGATGGATTCCTCGCAGTAAAGTAGATGATACTCATAAGCTTAACACCTGCAACCTCCGGTGGGATGATCCCCTTCTCCTCCTCTGGAAAGATATCATCAGCACCGAGTATGATATGAAGTGAAGGAGATGTGAGGTCGAGATCAAGAAGAGCAACTCTGAAACCCAATCTTGAGAGATTCAGGCCAAGTGCTGCTGTAATGAGACTCTTTCCAACCCCGCCTTTCCCACCTGTAACAGCAATGATCCTTCCCACCTCACAGAGCCTTCTATCAAGGATGCTCACTCTCGGATCCATCTTCTTCACCCTTCACTCCCTTTATCCAGGCTATACTCACCCCCCTTCCTGTCAAAAGATCGAAGTCAGGACTTTTGCATGACGGGCACCTGATATATGCGTGTGAAACCTCCGGGCAGAAGTGTATCGCCTCATACTCATCCTCACAGAGCCTGATTCCTGAGAATTTCCACTCATTTCCACAGAAACGACATCTAAGAACTGCATCCTCCCTCTCAAGAATAATCCTCGCATCCTCAAGGATTGAGCCACCGTAGGCACCTTTAAGCTCATTAAGTGCAAACTCAAAGACCTCGTTTTCCATCTGCTGAAGTCCACCTACCCGGACCATGATCTCCGTGACCTTATCCAGCCCCTCTCGTTCTGCTTCATCGATAACGGCAGCTATTACAGCCTCTGCCATTGACCATTCGTGCATATATTATCCCCTCCTAAAACTGCGTGAGCTTCATCTGTCTCACAATGCACCTCTCACCAGGGATCTCAAGTGGGTAGATACCGGTTAAACATCCGAGACAGAGATCCTCCCCCCGCTCTCCCACTGCCTCGATC
>Ga0116200_10000839_pt1 | contig 11167 bp, 9 predicted proteins | sample Mar14436cmmetaG_FD_94478 | JGI IMG/M metagenome (GOLD analysis project Ga0116200, IMG submission 94478) | Marine hydrothermal vent microbial communities from Guaymas Basin, Gulf of California to study Microbial Dark Matter (Phase II) - Marker... ... | reverse complement strand
TAAAGGGTCTTCCCCGGGAGGAAGACTTAAAGGCTGTCGACGAACTAGCCGAGAAGATTGCTGAGAGACACAGCCAGCTGACATCTCCCTAAACTTTTCTCCTTCAATTCCTGCAAAGGAATATATATCCCCCAACTTAGGCTAGCCTAACGTTCTTAAAAGGAGGGTTGATGTTATGGAAACGCTTGTAGGAAAGGAAGCGCTGGATTTTGAAGCGGATGCATACCACGATGGTGAGATAAAGAAGATAAACTGAAGGGACTTCAGAGGAAAGTGGGTTGTGCTCATATTCTACCCAGCAGACTTCACCTTCGTCTGTCCAACCGAGCTTGAAGAGATGGCTGAGATGTATGACGAGTTCAGAAAGGTCAACGCAGATATCCTGAGCATAAGCACAGACACCGCCTACGTCCATAAAGCGTGGCATGATACCTCAAGGGCAGTATCAAAGGTTCGCTTCCCCATGGTGGCAGACCCTACTGGGAGAATATCAAGGGCATACGGCACCTACATAGAAGACGAGGGAGTATCATGGAGGTAGATCCCGACGGAGTTGTGAGGATGGCTGATATCCACGACAACTCCATAGGGAGGTTCGCGAAAGAGATTCTGCGAAGGCCGAAGGCGTCAAAGTTCGTCAGGGAGAACCCGGGGCACGCGTGCCCAGCTAGCTGGGAGCCTGGGACGGAATCTCTCAAAATAGATTTGGATCTTGTCGGAAAGATATAGAGAACAGATGTGCCTTGATGATAGGGGTCCTCCCCTTCATCATTTTCTTTTTCTCAGTATGCTTTCAAGACAGTAAACAGTGAGTACGCTCTCTTCGCAGAGGTGAGAGATCTCACACTCGTTGCAGAGCCTTTCAAGGTCTGCCCTCCCCACATCCAACGACCCTCTCTCGTCGTGAAGACGATAGAGGAGCTTTAAGTACTTCCCCTCAACAACTCTTGGAAGGTGGTCTCTGCCCTCCAGACCGTACCACTCGTACACTCCTTTGCTGCCCTTTGAGGAGTTGCAGCTCCTGCACGCCATAACCGCATTGTCCGGGGTGTCTGGCCCACCCCGGCTTAGTGGGATGAGGTGGTCAACGGAGAGATTCCCCTTCGCTCCACAGTATATGCACTCGTCCAGGCGCTCACGCTCTTTGACGTACTCTCTTATTGAGCTAGACCATTCGATCTCACCGCTCCGCAGCTTCTTATAGCGATCCATTATAAAGCGGTAATTGCTCTTACCCATCCCTGCGGAGGCAGCTATTATCTTGGCATACTGCCAGAAAATTAAGTCCCTTATGGTTTTAACCGCCGCCGGAGGCATTCTCATCACCACGGCTTTTTAGCGCTTCTGGTTCAAACATAAGGACTAAAGCCCCCTCTTCGCTTACGGGGGCGTGCTCAACTCCCCGGGGAACCACGACCATCTCTCCCTCCCCAAGCACCACGTCCTCTCCTTCCTTCACCCTTATCTTCACTTCTCCCTTGAGAACGTAGAAAAGCTCATCCTCTCCACGGTGAACGTGCCAGTGGTATTCACCTTTGAAGAGGGCCATCCTCACCACGTGATCGTTCACATTCAGTAGCTTAAGGGGCGTCCAGGGTTTGTTCAACCTTTTTGAAATCTCTTTCGGCGATACCTTGGTGATTTTCATGGAGGATTTTGATTCACCTGCCTGTATATAAAATAAACCCCCTCACCGCACAAAAATTTAAAGCGTGCCCGCCCTAATCTCACACGGTGATCTATATGGACTTAAGTGGCTACACACTGGAGGACCTTCTCCTAGCGGCCATAAAAAGCGAGGTTGAGAGTGAGAGAATATATTCCAGCCTCGCCGGAAGGGTGGGGAACTTCTTTTTGAAGGATCGCCTCAACTTTCTAGCGGGGGAGGAGAGGAGACACAGAGCATACTTAGAAGAGCTCTACAGGAAGAAGACAGGAGGAGGCGATGTAGTGCTGCCCGAGAGGACCCCAGTACCGCTTCCCTCCGTGAAGTACTCCGATGAGGCAGCGGTGAGCTCCATAGTGGAGCAGGCCATGGCGGCAGAGGAGGCTGCCAGGGATTTTTACCTCTCTCTTTCAGAGCTGTTTGATGACAGAAAGACATCCGAGATGCTAAAGGCCCTCTCCAGAATGGAGGAGGGACACTACAGGCTCCTTGAGGCGGAGCTTGAGAACATACGCACCCTGGAAGAATACGAGGAGGGGTGGCCCATGATGCACGCCGGCCCCTGATCACACCTTCCCGCTCTTAACCTCCGGCTCCTCCTCTGGGGGTCTTTCCTTGGCTTTTGCCTCCCCCTTCCCTCTGCTTCTCATGTAAAAAACCGCCCCTAGGGCTCCAACTAAAGCTATCAGGAGCACTGCCAACCAAAGAAGGGACCCTCCTCCCTCCTTCTTCAGGGTTATCTTCTCCTCCACCTCCTCCTCTCCGTAGGGAATCTCCACCTTAACGCTCCTTTTATTGTAGCCTTCGCCCTCCACCGTGAGGGTATATGTGGCGTTAGATGGTACATAACCCAGGTGGACCCACCCATCCTCATCAGAGGTGTACTCCATCCCTTCAAAGGTGAGAGAAGCCCCTTCAATTCCCCTACCGTCCTTATCCACAATCCTTATTGAAAGGTTACATAATGGAGGCCCAGCGGGTGTCATGTTGAGCGTCAAGTTGGTCCACTTGAGGATCTTAACCTCCACATCGAAGGGAGATGGAGAGACGAACCCATCTGCGTTTACACTGATTGTCCAGGGGCCCGGCTCAAGTGTTCCCGAATAGACCCCGGGGGAGATCTCAGCGAGGCCCATTTGAGCGCTTCTCCCCGAAGCCCTGACGGCGGCGCCTGTGATAAAAGTACCGTCTCTTGAAGATAGAATTTCAATTCTCAGGTAGCCTTCAAAGGGTGGTGTCTTAAATGTGTAGAAGTTCCCCCCGTTGTCATCTGCGACGCTGTTCCCTGAAGGCTCCTCCGAATAGACCCAGAAGTAATATGTAGCGTTATGGGCTAGACGATCCACAAAAATCGTGTGGTGAAGTGAATATTCCTCCTCGCTATATTCTTGCATGTTCTCAGTGGAGGTGCCCAGATGCAGAGTCCCCTGCGTCACCTGATCGGTGTCCCACTCCACCGTTACCTGATAAAGGTCAACCTTCCATGTGAGGTTTGAGACAACAGGCCACGTTATGTCTGGGGTTGTGATGTACGCCATGGGAGCTGGGAGGGAGGGATTGGAAGCCTCATCATAGGCGAGCACTGTGAGGGTGTATTCGGTCTCCGGAAGGAGGTCAAAAACCTCAAAGGTGTTATCTGTGGTCTCTCCTGCCAGAAGGAAACCTTCTATTCCCCCACCCCCTCTCCTTCCCATGGCCACAAAAATCCTGTAAATGACCACGTCCTCTGAGGACGATTCCGACCAAAGAAGTGTGGCGTTTATTCCGCCGTATCCTACCACCCACAGGGATGAGGGCCTCTCTGGGGGTACGTAATCCCTTGCAATTGCCGTGACGGGAGGCGAGAGGTCGCTTTCTATTCCCTCTTCGTCCACTGCACTGACCCTGTAGGTCCTTGAAGTGCCATTCTCAACCCCCACATCCCTGAAGGAGGCGCTAGTGCTCTCTCCGAGAAGCTGAAGGGTGTTTCCAACCAGATAGACCCTGTAGAGGTCCGTGTCGTCCTCGTTGTCTTTCCAGGTGATAAGGATCTCATCTCCCCCTTCCACTGGATGCGCTTCAACGCCTGAAGGTATCGCCGGTGCTCTTATGTCTGAGGTCCTAAAAACCTCAATATGGTCAAAGGAGGTATTGACGCTCCTCTCCTCCTGCCATGACCTATCCACAGTTGCGTTCACCGTTATTGTAAAGAGATGTTCGGTCAGGGAGGAATCATCATAGGTAATGTGCGGGATCCACCATGGGCCTGCTGTGCCGTTCTCATCCGTTGGAGGGGAAGTCCCTGAAAAGAGGGCAGTGGCGCGGAAGGTTGAATTATCTAGGCTCAGGAGATACTCCACCCCGGGGGCTGCTACATCGTCGGAGAAGAGGACCTTAAGTCCAATCAGATGGTAGGTGGTAAGGGTGGAGGAGTCTATGTATCCGTAGCCTGAAAAGGTGGTGTTGTAGAAGTGGGCCCGGGAGGAGCGGGAGAGGTAGAAGGTTTCCGAGCTCCCTATGCCCTCAAAGAGCGTTGAGTTGAAGAGGTGAAGTGTAGAGTTCTCCATAAGGAGGGAGACTCCTGAATAAGAGGAGGGCCTGAGAAGAAGGTTTTCGCCGTTGATCTCACTGGAATCTATTGTATGGAGGCCCCGTTCAAGGGTTGAGTTGAGAAAGGTCACATTCTGAGATCCAAGAACCCACGTAGAGCCTGGGGAACACCCCACTTCTCTTATAACAGCGTCCGTTGTGCCTGCTATGATCACCTCACCTTTATCCGTCAGGTTGAAGACCCCCCCGCTCTCCCCATAGATATAGTATATGGGCTTGCCGCCGAAGGTGTTCGTCTCTCCGATAGTGTGTCTGAGGAAATCCTGGCCTTCGCCGGTAATTATAATCCCCTCCGAGAGGTTTCCATCTATCCTCAGATAGGAGGCTAAGACCCTCTGCGATTCCTTCAGGAAAAGCCCGGCACCATTGCTCCCTGTTATCTTAACATTGTTTAGATTGAAATCCACGCATCGGAAGAGGTATATCACCTGAGCCCCGTCGGAGAATGCACCGCCGCCCTGAAGATAGGACCTCGTCAAATTGGAAAGCTTAAGGGCCCTACCGGATGTGGAGGTAAAATCAGAATTCGCTGAGTGAAGGCTCCCACCCCCCTCCATAACAAAGCTGTTCTCCCGGGAGGTAAAGTTGCATTGGCTCAGTTCCACCAGGACAGAATCTTCTGAGACAAAGGAGCGGGAGAGAGAGCTTAAGGTGGTGTTCATCATGGTAATGCTTCCAGTGCCTATGGCCCTCAAGGACTCTCTGGAGGTCTCCAGATAGGAATCGTGAATGGAAATGTCACCATTATTTCCCAGTTTGAAAAGGGTACCCCCTGCCCCTACCACCCTCAATCCCCGTGCGTCAATCTGCGTTGTGAGGTTTATTGAGTAGCCCTCTGATCCGTAAATTTCGCAGGAGCGCACAATAAGCTTCCCCCCTCCTGCCGCTCCTGTGTGAAGGGCAGTGGTGCAATTATAATATACCTCTTGGTCGAGTATCGGTCCGTTGCTTCCCCGATAGAACATTCCCACTGAGCAGCGGTAATAGTCATTGTTGTTTAAGGTAAGAGGGGAAGAGGTATCGTTAAGGTAAACACCCCATTGGCAGTCAGAAAAGGTGTTCTGATCAAGTTTGGGAACCCAGTCGCTTTCAAGGAAGACTCCAACGGTTGAGTTGTGAATCTCGTTGCCCCATATTCCCCCACCGGAGGAGGTGTACCCGTGGGCCACCATAATGCCCTCCCCACATAGAGAGATGGTGTTACCGTAGATATTGGCATAGGACCTCTGCAGGTATATTCCATGGCCACTTATGTTCTGAATTGTGTTGCCTGAGATCCTTATGTTCCCACAGGAGAGAGATGTTCTTAAGTCCCCTCCGTGAACCCAAATGCCTTGTTTGCTGTCTTTGATATTTGCGTTCTGGATCGTATGTCCATAACCATACTGGATCTTTATGGCGGCATCGTTCCACGTGCCTCCCGAGTAGGAGTAGGTACCCCCGTTGATGGTCACGGGGGAAGAGGATGTGATAATGAGGGCTGCACCCCTTGTCCCGGGAGGGCCGGGGTCATCGGAGGATGCCGCAAGATGAAAGCTTTCCCCCGGGGCAGCTTTAAGGGTTATTCCACGATAGATGAAAAGTCTCTCATGGTACTCACCTGAGTGCACCACGATTGTAGAGCCCTCCGCCGCTGAATCTATAGCGATCTGAACTGAGGGGAACTCATAACCTTCGCCCACATGTAGCTCCCCCTCTTTCAGCTCCTGATCGCCGTTCTGGGTGAATGCAGTGGTCAGGATAGCAAGAGAAAGCACACTCGCCGCAACAAACACCATCACCTGCGTCCCATGCAAATTCATAATATTACCACCTTTAAAAAAGTCCTAAACCCTTACCTATTGACCCCTTCCTATTTAAACATTTGTATTCTAGAATATCTAGATTTTGCACCTTGTCTTAACATCCCCTATCATTCTTCCTTATAACTTGCATAACTCATATTCTTGCTCTTAACATTCCGATACAAAGATTTAAAACGGGCGAAGTGTACACTACCTCTTATGGTAATGAAAACCCTTATATTGGTGGCATCTGCACTTGTTGTTCTGGGAACGTTTGCCTTCCTTCTAGCACATCAGGGCGGCGATGAGAAGGGGACGCCGAAAGAGAAGGAGATGCAGATTCCTATCAACGTAACCGTCCGCGACATCTTCACTACAGACAGACTAACCTCCCGAATGACTCCCTTAGGATATCGCTGGCTTATGATCTACATCGAGATGGAGAATCTGGGGGACCTGACACTTACCTTTTTCGATCTATACATTACTTTGGAGACGAACTTGGGGAGTGAGGACATAGTAACTCTGACGGAGTACATCAACAACTCCTTCTTCTTCAATGAGGTGACCCCTGGGGGGAGGGTGGAGGGGTGGGGAGCATTTACACTGCAGTACCATGAAAAGCCCTTCAGGCTCTCTGTGGAAGCAGGGCCGTACAACCGGACCACCGTTGAGGTGGGCCTTCCTGACAACATTGAATTCAGACCTTGGAGGAGCCCAGCTAGAATAGAGATTCTGGGGTGCGGGAGAGAGAACGGAACGGAGAGAGAGAAATATCTGTATATGGACATAAAGGTGACTAATATTGGGGAAAACGTGACACATTTTGAAGCGTGGCACCTCACCCTGAACTGCACATCAGGAACTGTGCTGGATGCAATTGAGGTACCTCAGCCCCCCGACACCACCCTCTATCCCGGGGAGGTTGAATACTACAGGCTTTTCTTCGACATTCCCCCAGGTTCTCCAGACCTTCCCGAAACACTTGTTGACGACCTGGACGGCCTATACATTGTAGTGGACCCGTCCCTTTATCAGGGTCTTATCTAGTTCCACGACAGATACCTCTTGGGGTCCCTCTCAAAGGCCTTCTTGCACCCCGGGGCGCAGAAGTAATAGGTTACGCCTTTATACACGCTCTTGTACTTTGCCCTTTTCGGGTCAACCTCCATTTTACATACAGGATCTATAGCCATTTTTTTCACCTCAGCAGATCTCTTGACTTCAGGAGTGTACCTCTTCAGTAGTAGGGAGAGACTCACAACTGTGAGGGAGCTTAGGGCCATGGCGAGCCCCGCAAGCTCTGGGCGGAAGGTCACACCGAAGAATGGATGAAGGGCACCGGCCGCCACCGGGATCAGGGCGGTGTTGTAGGCGAAGGCCCAAAAGAGGTTCTGCTTAATTTTTGACATGGTCCGTCTGCTGAGCTGTATGGCGGCCACAACGTCGCGCAGGTCATCCTTCATAAGCACTATATCTCCGCTCTCCATGGCTACGTCCGTCCCTCCGCCCAATGCTATTCCCACGTCGGCCCGGGCGAGCGCTGGAGCGTCGTTAATCCCGTCGCCCACGAAAGCCACGACTTCACCGGACCTCTGAAGCCTCTCCACCTCTTCTTCCTTCTGCTGGGGAAGGACCTCGGAAATTACTCTCTCAATCCCGACTTTTGACGCTATGGCTCTTGCGGACCTCTCCCTATCACCGGTTATCATCACCACCTCAAGCCCCATCCCTTTGAGCCACCTGACTGCGTCGTATGCGCTTTCCTTAACACTGTCCTCCAGCGCCAGAAGGCCTAAACACCCCCTGGAGTCTGATACGTAAATGACGCTCTTCCCCTCTCCTTCCAGCCTCCCAGCCTCCACCTGCACGGAATGGGGTATCTCAATCTTCACCTCGTCCATGAACCTCCTGCTGCCCAGCAACACCACCTCCCCATCCACCCTTCCCTTAATACCCTTGCCCCCCACCTCCTCCACGGAGGAGCTCTCTGGTATCTTGACCCCCATCTCATTTGCCTTCGCGATGATGGCCTTTCCCAAGGGGTGGGTGGAGTTTCTGTCAAGGGCTGCGGCCAGCCTGAGGAGCCTTTCTTTGTCATCTCCGAAAAGGTCCGTGACAACAGGTTTGCCCTTGGTCAAGGTTCCAGTCTTGTCAAAAATCACAGTGGTTATCCTCTCGGAGACCTCAAGGGCCTCTCCGTTCTTGATGAGGATCCCAAAGGCCGCTCCCCTGCCTATTCCCACGGTTACAGCAGTTGGGGTTGCCAGGCCCAGGGCGCAGGGGCAGGCCACCACCAGGACGGTTATTAGTGTGGTGAGAGAGTATAGAAGCCCCTCGCCCATCACCACATACCAGAAGAGGAACGAGGAGAGTGCCACAGTGAGGACGGCGGGAATGAAGTAGGTCACAGCCTTATCTGCGATTCTCTCCACGGGTGGCCTTGATCCCTGGGCCTGCTCCACCAGGTCAATTATCCGCGATAGCAGGGTCTCCCTCCCCACCTTCACAGCTACCACCTTGATGGGGCTGCCCAGATTTATTGTTCCTCCCACCACTTCATTCCCCTCCTCTTTGTGGACGGGCATGGGCTCTCCTGTTATCATGGACTCATCCACGTAGGTGCTCCCCTCCTTCACAACCCCGTCCGCCGGTATCCTCTCCCCGCTCCGTACGAGAAGCAGGTCCCCTGGAGAGATATCCTCCGCTCTAACCTCAACAGGTTTCCCGTCCTTTATCAAGGTAGCTCTAGTGGGGGTGAAGTCCATGAGCTTTTTCAGGGCCTCTGAGGTCTTCCCCTTGGCACGGCTCTCCAGGTACCTTCCTGTGAGGAGGAAAGTTGCCAGAAGTATGGCGGTGTGATAGTAGAGGAAGTCCTCGTTCAGGACTATGCGGAAGGTCCCTAGCAGGCTGGATGAGAGGGCCACACCTATCCCCATTGAGTACATAACGTCCATGTTCAGCCTGCGGTTTCTCAGGGAACGGTAGGCTGCCCTGAAGATTGGATAGGATATGAAAAGGAAGACTGGAAGGGAGAGAGCGAGTAGCTGAAGCGGAGAGAGGTGGAAAGCCCCTGGAAGGTAATCCAGAAGGAAGAGGGGGATGCCCACTGCAAAGCCCAGAGAGATCCGTACCAGGGCGAGCTTCCTGCCCCTTTCCTCCACTGCCTCCTCCTCCCCAACGAATCTGTATCCCGACCTTTCTATGGCCCTCTTCATATCCTTCAGAGATACCAGATCAGGAACGTATTCCACGTAAACCTTCTCCGCAGAAAGGTTCACCCTGGCCTCCAGTACACCTTCCAGGGAGAGGAGCGCCTCCTCCACAGCCTTAACACACATGGCACACGTCATGCCGCCTACTCTGATAACCGCCTTCTCCCCGTGAAGGCCGTAGCCGGCCTCCTCAACGGCCTTCTTAAGCTTCTTCAGGCTGCTCTTCCCCGGTCTGTATCTGATAAGGAGGGTCTCACTGGAGGGGTTCACCCGGGCCTCTTCCGCTCCGGAGGACCTTGCCACTTCCTCTATGGTTCTGGCGCAGGAGGAGCACGTGACCCCGGAAACCTTAACAGCAGCTTTTATCATCTCGGCCATTTTGGGGTTGTATTGAAGGGATGATAGTTTAACTTTATCCCTCAAAAAATCTGTATACTATCTCCTTCCCCTCAAGCACCAGCAGGAGTGCTCTCAAGCGGTCTCTCGAATCCCCGGGGTTGCAGGAGAGGGTCCTCCCAACCCTCTCGCAGATCTTTCCCGTTATCTGGGGGGACTCGTGAATGTGTCCATGAAGGGAAAGAAAAGGGGCCTGGGGGGTTGAGAGGAAAGCCTTCAGGGCCCTGGAGCCCACATGCACCCCGCCGGAGGCCACATCCAGCGAGGTTCCATAGGGGGGGCAGTGGCTCACAAGGATCCACTTCCTCCCTTCCATCTTCCACCCCATCTCCTTAAGAACGTCAGCTATATTGGGGGTGCCCTCTCCCACCTCTCTCATCTCAAGTCCATTAGCGCTGGAGACAAGACCCCTCAGGACAGAGTCTCTCTGAAGAGGTGCGTCGCCGTCAAAGGCATCCCAATCCTTGATTGAGAAGGGGGTGATCGGCACGTAGCTCATTCCGGCGAGATGCACATCCCCAATCCTGCCGTCCTCTAAATTCAGCCAGTGCACGGGGCTCGGGTGAAACTCCCTGTACCTCTCCAGATTGGACTTCCAGTCCACGTTTCCCATAATGGCGAAGACCTTCACTCCCACGTCCTGAAGGGGCTGGGCCACCTCCTCGACGAAGAACCTGTACTGGTCCGAGGGCTTGACTGTAAAACCGATGGGGTGGATGTCTCCGCCTATGAGGAGGGCGTCGGAGGACTCTTCCGCTATCCTCGCGGCCTTCAGCAGGTTGTCGCTTCTACCGTGCAGGTCCGTAATGAATAATATTTTCATGCATGAGCGGTAACCCTCCACCCCTTTTTTCCTTTTCGCCAGAGGATACTTTCCCCTTTCGGAGAAAGATAATTAAAAGCCCTTGCAATAAGCCCTTGGGTGGTAGAACGCAGGAGAAGGACGGCTACCTGATAACCGCTGCGAGAAGGGTCAGGGTCTACGATACAGATTTCGCAGGTGTTGTCTACTACGGCTCCTACACCCGCTGGATAGAGGAGGCTGTAGCGGAGTACATGAGAGGACACTCCCTCCCCTTCTCGGAGCTTCAGAGGAGGGAGGTATACTTTGCGGTGAAGGAGGTCAGGATAGAGTACCTCTCCCCGGTGAGGTATGAGGAGGTTGTTGAGCTTGGTGTTCGCCCTCCGGAGCTTAAGGGGAGAAGGGTCACCTTTCAGTTTTGCTTTTTCAGAGGAGCCGACCCAGTGGTCAGGGGAGAGATCACCTACGCCTCCATTGATAAGGACTTCAGACCCCGGGAAATACCCGAGTGGGTGAAGGAAGAGTACATGAAGATGAGGCGGTGAAGGCCGTGGGAGAAGTCCACCTCTATCGCCCCACTCCTCGTTTCCCACAGATCTCCGTCACGGGTGAGGTGTGCCACCTCAAGTGCAGCCATTGCGCTGGACGGTACCTGAAGGGAATGCGGCCAGCACTGACGGGGGATAAGCTCAAGAGGGTGGCTTTAGAGATAGAG
>Ga0116200_10000832_pt1 | contig 11194 bp, 7 predicted proteins | sample Mar14436cmmetaG_FD_94478 | JGI IMG/M metagenome (GOLD analysis project Ga0116200, IMG submission 94478) | Marine hydrothermal vent microbial communities from Guaymas Basin, Gulf of California to study Microbial Dark Matter (Phase II) - Marker... ... | reverse complement strand
GTTTAACGCTGTTAAACACGCGGTGGAGATGTGATCGCTGAAATACATGCAGATGATAGAGAGTTAGCCGAATGGGTGAGTGATGAGCTACGTAAGGCGATAAGAATTGGATGAAATAACCACTTGCAGGGAGAGTTCTGAGTGGCCTTATGGAATTAGGGCGTCTATTTACATCTGCTGAAAAAAGGAAATTTTTATGGAAATAAACTTGACTTCTTGCTTCTATTTGTTATGTATTACTATGAGGTGTTGGGGAATGATAGACTTTGGTGAACATGAAAGGAGTTGAAAAATTGAGATCAAAAAATGGTCATGCCAAGGAGATATACACGGACATCTGAAGATGCTCAACTGTTGGGCAAATTTTACTCTGGAACTGTGAAAGAAGGACCTTACAATACTGACAAATTTAAAGAATAACGTCAAAAATGAAAATTATCGAATCTTATAAAAGGTAAAAATGGGTAAGGATATAATCAAAATTGCACTGGATAACACAATTAGATTCATAGAACGAAAGAGAGAGTTGGAAAAAAAGAAGAAAGAAAGAAATTTGGTAAGACAGGTAAGCAAAGAGACAATGAACTTTATAGAACGGGTTAGAAGACTTCAGGGAGGTTCGAAACCTATTCCAGTGGAACTCGAAAAGGGTAAACCATGACCTTGATAACAGCTGCTAAATGCAAGGATGGAGTAGTTATAGTAGCTGACAGACGTACGATGCGAGGAACAGAATATAGGGAGGAGAAAAAGATATACGAGTTTTATAAGGTGATAATTGCCTTTGCTGGACTTACTGGGTTAAAAGATAAGTTTCTGGAAATGGTCGAAGGGGTTCTCCGTAGTACCAGGGCGATGAATCTTAGTGAAGCAATAGTAGGAGTCGAAGACACAATGGCACTTATTTCGGAGAGATATGAAAAAAGGCTTCATGGAGAAGCGCGGATTGTGGCTCTTTTGGCCGGATTAGAACATCTAACTTCGGGTGAGGCTAAATTGTATCATGTTTTTGGAAATGGATACGCTGAAAAAGTCGACTTTTTATGTATAGGACATGGTGCACCTTATGCAACTTCTATTGCGCAAGGCTTATATAGACCAGACTTATCTATGGAAAAGATGGCTGAGATAGGGATATTTTTGAGTAGCTGGGTTGAAGAAATAGATAGTTCTGTAGGTGGAGTTCCGGATATCGTTTTTGTGGAAAATAATAAAGGCATCAGAAATATGGAAAAGACAAAAGTAAAACAGATTTATGATAACGCAAAAGAAGTCGCTAGGATATGGCGTGAATTATTGCCAAAGGCAATCCAAGATCCTAAAATTCTCTTGCCTAAAAAATAGATTTATAAATATCTTATGTATCATGAATTTCTGTAGAAATGAACTTCGCCTAACGACGGATAAAGTTTCACTATGCTTTGCCTCAAACTCCGTCAAGGGGCTTTTTATGTCTGCAAGACGTTATGTGAAATGGGGGCAATGAAATTAAAGGAAATAGCACAATGAAGTTAGATTTAAATGCAGCCTTAAAAAGGATAATTTCCGAAGAATCGAGAGGGAATAATCCTGTACCCGACATATTGGGTTTTCTACATCTTAAACATTTATTCAAACCTGATTTTTCTACTGAAATAGAAAACTTGTTCGAAAAGTATGCAGAGGAAACACTGAAACCGGAGCCCTTGCTAAGAATAGATGTTCCCAAAGAAAACTTTACTATTAGGCCCATGGCGAGACCATGTGTAAGGGACTGGCTGATATATGAAGCAATTATAGATTATCTGGCAAAAGAAATATTAAAGAAGGAAGAGATTTGTCAGAGAAGTTTTAGCATTTTGAATTTTAAAGGTCAGAGTAAGAAAAAGACAGATGCTTGGTTAAAGTTTGACGAACGTTGTAGGGAATATTATAAAAAGGGATATAAGTATTGTGTAACTACTGACCTAACGGGATATTATGAAAATATCAATCTTGAGGAATTGCGTAAAAGAATTTCAAATTATTTGGGAGACAATGGAGATAAACTTAAAATAATTAAAGTTCTCTTTTACCTTTTAAGAAGGTGGAGCGATGAACGTATATCAGGATATGGACTGCCACAAGGTCCTCCGGCTTCGGCATTTCTTGCAGATATATATTTGGATTATGTAGATCGCCAAATGGAAAAATATGAAGGATATTTTCGGTATATGGATGATATTAGGATATTTTGTAAACGAGAAATCGAGGCAAAAATTGCACTTAAAGATCTTATAATAGCTTTGAGAAATGTTAAACTTAATATAAACGCTAAAAAGACATCCATACTTAAAGGTGGGGAGATAGAAGAAAAACTTTTTGACCCACATAAATCTCTTTTGGATATAATAGATACACTGATGAAATCTGGGAATAAAAAACTTATAGAAGAAAAAGTTATCCCTGCTTTATTAAAAATTTTTGAGGATGCTTTTTCAAATGATCCGTTTGAAAAAACACACTTAAACTTTTCTTTATACAGACTGTCTATTTTAAAAAATAGTGGTTTCAACTTTGATACTACAAAAATAATGCAAATTATTAAAGATAATTTTATTTCAAAACCTTATCATACTGGATTGTTTTGTGATTTCTTATCAATGTTTCCTAACGATGAAAATATAGTGAAATTTTTGTTAGAATTTTTAAAATCCGAGAATAATATTTACGAATGGCAAGAACTAAAAATATTACAGACTCTTTTAAAATTCAATGTTAGAATAAACCGAGAAAATATCAAATTTTTCCTCAATTCCGCAAAGGACACTAATAAGCACTATGCAGTACGTGGGTTCTATTTCTTGTTAGCCGGAAAATATGGTAATAATAGAGATAGAGAATTAATCGTAGATAGTTATGACAGTTTATCCGAGACTTATACAAAACTAGCAGTAATTTTAGCAGTTCAAGAATTAGGCAAAGCTTCTCGCAATGATTTTTATTCTCGAGTGAAGAGACTTGAATCTGATGTAAAAATTAAACAATTTGTTGACTATGTGAAATCTTTAAGAAACCCGATCTACTACTTAACAAAAGAAAAACCCAAAATAGAAACTTATGAAGAATTTGAGGGACCAATTTATGAATACAATTAATATTGCCATTTCATATAACAGGAGCATATCTAACTTCGCTAACGTTTCATTAAAATTCCTCGCTTCGCTCGGAACTTCGGATATACCTCAGAACTTAGACGAAACACTAAATGGATATGAATATGAATGGTGAAAATTTAGATAGTAGGAAAATATTTGGGAAATTCTATATTAACTTTTTTATTGAATCGTTATTTAGGTCCTTCATAACACTGGATATAACTTATTTAGGTACAGAGGAAAAAGAGATAAAACTATCAGAAGACTTTTCAATTATTGATATAAAATTGGCAAATAATGCTTACATAAAATCTAATAACACAATTGTGTTTAAACCAACCAGGGAAAACTCTGAGAGTAGAATAAGGATTGTTTTTGCAGGGGGTGTAAAAGATTCTGGATGGATTTACTATCCTTTAATGACAGCAACGTGCAACGTGAAATTCTGGATACCAACGTGTAATGAGGCTGTTGTTAATTTCATTTTCCCTCCTTTTATACATCCATTACCTCAATTTACACACTTTTTAATCGAAAAAAATGAAATAGAATTAAGATGTGAACATGTTAATTATCCAGAAGTACAGTTGGTATATTATTATTTTATTAAAAATCGTGACAAAGCTAAGAAAAAAGTAGAGTTCGTGTCTCTATTTAGAGAGTCAGCTCTTTCAATATTAATACCTACTATCTTTCCTTTCTTACTAAATTTTATAGTTATATTGCTTGGGTTCACTACTATCCCACCTTCAATAAAAATTCCTGTTGCTATTGGTATAATTCCTTTATATTTTACTTTTTGGAATTGGTCTAATATGCTTAAATGTGTCCCTGCATTTACAAACTTAATCACCACTCTAATATTAGCTATGTTGTTTTTTAACCTCTCTTTTTCTATATCGTGGGCAATAGGACATAAATTGATTTCATGGATTATCTTTACGATCGTTTCCATAGTTTATGTGATTACAGCTTGTATTTTATTTCACAATGTGTTAGAATTTATTTTCTACCCTTTTAAAAAAGAAAAAATGATATTATTGAAAATCCAAAAGAAAGTGGAAGTATATTTTTATAATAAACTTCCAAAATTATTAGGAGGTAAAAAGTGAAGAGAATGAAGGTAATAAGTGCCTGGCCTAACAGTGGACATACGGTTGTGATGCTCTGCGTCTCCACCAAAATTTGGCAAAGTCGAACTTCTTATGTCTGTATACCGTTAGCCGAAATCGTGGGTGACGGGCTAAGTGAGAGAGGCGATGAGAATGTCCTTTGAGAAACTAAAAATAGGTGTATTGGTGAAAGGACCCATGTTACCTGAACCAATTCAAATAGTTCTAATTCAACCCCTTGGATCTGTAGTAAAAATCGGAGGCAAAGGTCTTTATGACAAAGATAAATATTACGAAAGGATACTTGATAAAGTGCAAATTTCACAACTACAAATCCTTCCTGCACATGATGTTTTTAATGGTAATGCAGAAAGATTTAGGTTGGGAATAGAAGCTATTAGATTGGCTTTAGCTTATGAATATGATCCATATTTTTCACTTTCTGTGGCTAAAGTTGATCCTGTCCCACATCAACTTGAAGCAGTTTATGACTACATGTTGCCATTACCCAGGATACGATTTCTGTTAGCTGACGATGCTGGGGCCGGAAAAACTATAATGGCAGGACTCCTCCTTAAAGAACTTAAATTCCGTGGACTTGCAAAACGTACTTTAATAGTAACTCCTGCAAATTTAATGTTTCAATGGCAACGAGAATTATGGGACAAGTTTAAGGAACGATTTGAAATCTTACGAGGTGTGGATTTGCGAGCTGCTTATGGGATTAATCCTTGGTTGGATAAGGATCAAGTTGTTACTTCAATAGATTGGGCTAAGCGAGAGGAAGTTAAAGAAAGTCTCTCAAGAGCGAGATGGGATTTGATAATCGTTGATGAAGCGCATAAATTAAGTGCACCAGATGCTGAGCATCCCACAGAAAGATATAAATTAGCAAGAGATATACTATCTGAGAACACAGATCATCTCCTCTTTCTAACCGCAACCCCTCATAAGGGAGATCCTGAGCACTTTTGTCTATTTTTGCGCTTACTTGATAAGGATGTGTATGGTGATGTAAAAAGTCTGCAGGATGCAATAGAGCGCAGTCATGCCCCTTTCTACCTACGACGTACTAAGGATGCCATGGTAACATTCCCAGATCCTGTTACAGGAGAAGTAAGGAAAATCTTTACTAAACGTATAGTAAAAACCGTAACCTTTGATTTAGACGAGGAGGAGTATGAGTTCTATGATAGATTAACCAAGTATGTTGAGGATCAATCAATTCGTGCAGCTAAGGAAGATACACCAAGAGCGCGCGCTTTGGGCTTTACAATGGCATTACTTCAAAGAAGGTTTGCGTCAAGTATTTACGCTGTTCGACGAACTTTGGAGCGGAGATATGAACGGCTTAAGAAGCAATTGGAAAGCCTTGAAGCACCACCGGTATTTGAGGAAAAGGAGCTTGAAGAATTAGAAGATCTTCCCGAAGAGGAGGCTACAAAACTTCTTGAAAAGATTGAAAAAGCATCTTTACCCACCGACAGAGAAAGTATTCGACAGGAACTTGGAGAACTAAGAGAATTAATAAATCTTGCAAAAAGTCTTGAAAAACGTGAAGTTGAATCAAAGCTGACAAAGCTTCATGAACTTCTCAAGGATCAAAATATTTTTGGAGATCAGAAAACCAAACTTTTAATTTTCACGGAACATCGTGATACCCTTGAGTATCTTGTAAAAAAATTGCGGGAATGGGGCCTAAAAGTCACCTATATTCATGGTGGTATGAAAGTTGGTGATCGCGATACACCTGGAACACGCCTGTATGCAGAGCGTGAATTTCGAGAAAGTGCTCAAGTATTGGTAGCAACTGAAGCTGCAGGCGAGGGGATAAATCTTCAGTTCTGCTGGATGATGATAAATTATGACATTCCATGGAACCCTATGCGACTTGAACAAAGAATTGGGCGTATACACAGATACGGACAGGAGCATGACTGTTTCATATTTAATTTCGTTGCAAGCAATACACGAGAAGGACAAGTGTTGGAAAGATTACTTGAGCGTCTCGAAATAATAAGAAGAGACCTGCAGGAGGATAAAGTTTATGATGTTATCGGAGAGATTTTTCCAGCCAATCTTCTTGAACGCTTGATGCGCGACCTCTACGCAAGGAAAATTACGTTTGACTCTTTAATGGATCGCGTTGTGAGGGAAGTGGATGTGGAAAAGTTTAAAAGAATCTGTCGCTCGGCATTGGAGGGGTTGGCCAAGAGGGAAATAAATTTGCCTGCAATACTCGGCAAACATAATGAAGCAATTGAGCGACGGTTAGTCCCAGAAGTTGTTCAGAAATTCTTCCTTGAAGCCTCGCCCCTTGTTGGTATAAATCCAAAGCCTGTAAGAGAAGGGGTGTTCCGTATAGGAAAGATACCAAGAAGTGTAAGGCAGGTTGCAGAGCGCTTGGAAAAGAAATTTGGAAAACTTGGAAAAGAGTATAAATTGGTAACATTTGATAAGAAATTGGCAGTCGGTGATGTGGAGTGGGTGACTCCGGGTCATCCGCTCTTTGAGGCTGTTCGGGAAGCTGTTTTAGAAATGGTTCAGGAAGATTTGCAAAAGGGTGCGGTATTCTACGATTTAAATACTAAAGAGCCCTATTGCTTAGATGTATATACAGCATCCATTAAAGATGGGCGTGGTAGAACCATTCATCAAAGGCTTTTTGTTGTGCAATCGTTCTTAAATGGAAATATTGAGATCCGACAGCCCACTCCGTTTTTAGATTTGATTCCTGCCACCGCAGAAAATAATCTCCCAGATAGTTCAAAACTTCCCGAGCAAGAAACAATAGAAGGTGTGCTAATCGAAAAAGCACTTAACCCATTTCTTGAGGAGGTAAGTAGGGAGCGTAAAAAAGAAATAGAAATTATAAAACGGCATGTTGAGCTTAGTCTGAATACCTTAATAGATAGGCAACAACATAAAATTGCAGATTTAATAGAGAGACAGCAGCGCGGTGAAGATGTAAGTTTAGCACTGAACGAAGCCGAGAAGCGATTGGATGAGTTAAACGAAAGATTGGAACGCAGGCGTGAAGAACTTGAGAAAGAGCGGCACCTCACCATAGGGGATCTCAATCATATTGGGAGGGCATGGGTTCTGCCGCATCCAGAACGCAACAATTATCAGAAAATGGTAAAAGATGAAGAAATTGAGAAAATAGCGATGGAAATCGCAATGAAATATGAACGAGAGAAAGGCAGAATACCTGAGGATGTTTCTAAAGAAGATAGAGGATACGATATTCTATCCAAGAATCCAGAGACAGGAGAGGTGAGATTTATAGAAGTTAAAGGCAGAGCTAAGGTAGGTGGGGTTGCATTTACAAAAAATGAGTATGAAACTGCGAAGCGTTTAGCAGATAATTACTGGTTGTATGTTGTATTTAATTGTGCAGACAATCCGCAATTGATTTTGATACACAATCCGGCAAAGCTTAACTGGGAACCTGTTGTTAAGATTGAGCATTATCGTGTTGATGCAGAAACTATACTCAAAAGTAAATCAGGTGAGGAAAGGTGATGAATTGGAGGCGGTTGATCGAGGTTGATCTTCCCATAAATACAATCTCAAAGAATTCCCGCAGGGATCAGAATGTGAAGAAAGGACATCTGCATTCATTGCATGTCTGGTGGGCAACGAGACCATTAGCAGCGTGCAGAGCAGTTATCTTAGCTACTTTATTACCTGACCCCGCTGATCCTAACTGCCCTGAAAAATTCAAACAAAAAGTAAAAGAACTTTTGAAACCTCTCGAAGGAAATAAAAATGATTTGGAACTTCGACAAGCTCTGCTGGATTTTATCGCAAAGTTTTCAGCATGGGAGAATTCCATCAATCAAGATATGGTAAGTAAGGCAAGGGAACTTATTCAATCGGTATATGGCAATGAAAAACCACTTGTTGTAGATCCATTTGCAGGTATCGGTTCTATCCCTTTCGAGGCACTGCGCGTAGGGGCAGATGCATTTGCAAGTGATTTGAACCCTGTCGCATGCCTCTTGCTTAAAACAGCATTGGAATATCTTCCTGCCTATGGAGAGAGATTGGCAAAGGCTGTGGAAAAATGGGGGAAGCAAGTCAGAAAAAGGGCAGTAAGTGAACTGAAAGAATATTATCCTCCTGAACCTGATGGCTCAATTCCCCTTGCGTATCTCTGGGCGAGAACTATACGTTGCGAAGGTCCTGGATGTGGTGCAGAGGTTCCTTTGGTTGGACTTCTCTGGCTCTCAAGAAAGAAAAACAACCTTGTGGCACTGCGCTATTATGGGGATAAAAGGGAAAAGAAAGTAAGATTTGAAATCTTTCATCCTAAAACCGAAAGCGAGGTTCAGCCACCGATAGTTAAAGGTTTCAAGGCTACATGTCCCGTTTGCGGATATACAACGCCTTACAGACGTGTTAGAGAGCAACTTCGTGCAAAAAACGGCGGAACAAAGGATGCAAAACTTATCGCCGTAATAACGCTAAAGCCGGATGGTGGAAGAGGATTTAGGTTGGCTGAGGAAAGGGACTTAAAAGCGGTGCAAAAAGCTATTTCAGCACTTGAGAAAATGAAAAGAGAACACAAGGGAAGGCTGCCCTTAATACCTACGGAGCCTTTGCCACCAGATGGAACTTTGGGTTTCAGGGTTCAGAAATATGGAATGAAGACTTGGGGTGACCTTTTCACACCAAGGCAAGCTTTGGCACTTTGCACTTTTGTGAAAATCGTGCGGGAGGCGTATGGAGAAATATTGAAGGAGACAAAAGATGAGGCATTTACAAGGGCGGTAACAACATGTTTGGCATTAGCGGTGAGTAATATGACCCCATATACTTCAGGATTATCTATAGGTTTAAAAGAAATAATGGATCTGAGATCAGTATTTTGGGGGAGCGCTCTCCCCATGCATTCAGATTTTGTAGAACCGAACCCTTTGAGAAATTCTCTTCTAGGGGGCATAGAGTATTCACTAAATTTGATCATTCAAGTGATTAAACGTGAGTCCTCTAATCAGCGATCATTAGGAGTTACGAATTTGGCATCTGCTACATCCATCCCTCTTCCCGATCAATCCGTGCATTATGTCATAACAGATCCGCCATATTATGATCAAGTGCCATACGCTGACCTCTCAGATTTCTGTTATGTATGGCTTAAGCGTATGGTCGGAGATTTGCATCCTGACCTTTTCAAATGGGAAATTACGCCTAAGGCAGAAGAAATTATAATGGATCCAGGGCCGTCAAGTGAAGGTGAACAAGAGAAGACCAAAGAGTTTTTTGAAAGTATGATGAAAAAAGCACTTATGGAATGCAGAAGAATTCTAAGACCTGACGGTGTTGCGGTTGTGCTCTTTGCCCATAAGAAAACGGAAGGTTGGGAAGCACTACTCAATGCACTAATTGGTGCAGGTTGGACAGTAACCGCGTCATGGCCTATTGAGACAGAGCGAGGTGCGAGGATGCGTGCAAAAGGCTCTGCGGTGCTTGAATCTTCAATATTCTTGGTTTGTCGCCCAAGAACATCCAACGAAATTGGAGACTGGCGCGATGTGTATGCAGAACTCCAAGTAAAAGTTCGTGAATGGATGCAAAGGCTTGTAAAAGAAGAAATAATGGGTGCGGATGCCATATTTGCATGCATAGGTCCTGCACTTGAGATATTTAGCAGGTATGAAAGGGTCGAGACAGTTAGTGGTGAAGAAATTACTTTAAAAAAGTATTTAGAGTATTTATGGGCAACTGTGGCGAGAGAGGCGATGCGCACGATAGCAGAGCAGTATTTAGAAGGTGCAGACCCGCATGGGTTTGAAGAGGATGCTCGTCTAACTGCTATGTGGCTTTGGACTGCAAAGACAAAAAGAGCAGATGAAAAGAAAAGTGGTTTTATATTGGAATATGATGCTGCAAGAAAGATCGCACAGGGCTTAGGTGTGAATCTTGAAGCACTTGCAAAACCTGGTGGTATCGTGGAAATAAAAGGTAATGAAGCAAGATTGGTTTCGATTGCGGAAAGAAGAAAGTTTTTATTAAGCAAGACCGAGCAATCGATGCCAAAGGAGAGAGAAAAACAGATGACACTGTTTGGAGAAACTGTGGAAGAAATAGAGAAAACACAAGCGGTTTTGGAAAGGGGGAAAACCGTGCTTGACAGGCTACATCAAGCCATGTTGCTCTTTGCAGATGGAAATCTCGCTGGTTTAAAATACTTTTTAGTCAATGAAGGTGTGGGGCGTGAGGATTTGTTCTGGAGGCTTGCGAATGCGTTATCTGCGCTTTATCCAGCAAATTCTGATGAAAAAAGATGGGTTGATGGATTGCTTGCAAGAAAAAAGGCATTAGGTTTATAGGAGGTAAAAAATGGAATTACCGCCCTGGTATAGAGTTGTAACACCAAGAAAGGATTTGCGGGAGGGAAAGCCAATAGATGCGTCGGGGTTTGCAATACATCTTGACCAAGTAGTTGAAGGGAGAGCCCAAGAAGATTATCAGAACCCAAAACGTTTCTTTGAAAAGACATATCTTACAGAAGGTCTTTTGGAGCTATCCGCAGAGGTTTTAAGGTGTCTTTCTGGAGAAGTTGTGGGTGCATCACCTGTTATAAATCTCACAACTCCTTTTGGCGGTGGTAAAACACATGCTTTAACTCTCCTATATCACCTTGCGAAAAATGGCGAAAGGGCTCTATCCTACCGAGGAGTAGATAAGATCTTGAAAAAAGCAGGACTTGAAACGGTGCCCGAGATAAAGGTTGCGGTTTTCGTAGGCAATAAGTTCGATGTATTCTCTGGTCATGGAGCGTCAGGTGAACCTACAAGGATGACACCTTGGGGAGATATAGCATGGCAGTTAGGTGGTTATGAAGCCTATAAAATCGTCGAGGAGCATGATAAAAAGAGAGTAGCTCCAAGCCAAGATGTTATCCGCAAATTTTTACCCAAAGACAAACCGGTTTTGATCCTGATGGATGAGGTTCTC
>Ga0116200_10000830_pt1 | contig 11195 bp, 9 predicted proteins | sample Mar14436cmmetaG_FD_94478 | JGI IMG/M metagenome (GOLD analysis project Ga0116200, IMG submission 94478) | Marine hydrothermal vent microbial communities from Guaymas Basin, Gulf of California to study Microbial Dark Matter (Phase II) - Marker... ... | reverse complement strand
TTTCCTAGAGGCCCTCTACAAGGTTGAGGAAGAGGCCAGGAGGCCGTACGTGCTCATAGTAGATGAGGCCCATAGGATAGCACCTGAGAAGGGACTACCAAGGCTTGATCGCATATCAAAGGCCCTTAAGAAGGCCTTCTACTGGCTCTACGAGATAGCAGCAACAGGGAGGCACATAGGTATTGGCCTCGTCATCACGGTTAGGAGGCCAGCTGAGATAAGCAAGTCTGTTCTAGCCCAAGCTGAAGTAAAGATAGTGCATAAGCTCACCGATCCAACCGACCTGAAGAAGCTGCATGAGGAAGGCTTGCCTAGCGAGCTAGATGAGGTTGTTAGGTCCTTAGAGCCTGGTGAGGCAGTAGTCCTAGGCCTTGGGGAGCCATTTGTAACAAAGATAAAGGAGCGGGCTTGCTCACATGGTGGTGAAACACCGTTAATTGAGCCAGTTAAGAGCCCCGACCTAGAGAGGGCCATTAGGGCCTTAGCTGAGGCCCTAGGCCTTGAGGGCAGGGAAGGGGGTTTGCCCATACCAGAGGCTCCTACCCCGCCTCCCACGCCACCAGCACACCCTGAGGGCCTTGAGGGCCTAGAAGGCCTTGAGACAGGCCCTGAGCTACCTGAGTTCAGTCTGATCACGGTGGATTACCCACTAGATATAGTTGCTAACTACCTATCTAGGATGATGATATATGGCCAGCTTGATGTGCTTGTTCCAAGGTCCACGCAGTGCCTAGCCTCTAGGGCATTTGCAACCGAGGATGCAGGGGAGGCCCTTAGGGCGCTAGCTATCAAGCTAGCTGAGGCTGGCTGGAGCTTAAAAGGGGCTGGGGAGGAGGGAAAGCGCTTCTTGCTTGCCTATCATGGAGGAGTGGCAATGGGACTTGCTGCTGCTAGGGCAGAAGATGGGGAGGTCGTGGCCATCGTGGTTTCCGCACCAACGCCTCCATTACTAGATAGCGCCCTCTCCTCCCTCAGGGCTCTAATGGCTGAGGCATGCCCAGGGGCTAGGGAGCTAGAGCAATAAGGTTATATTCAACCAAGCTAGAGCAATAGAGGAGGAGCAATAGCATGTCAGTGGTCAAAAGCCTTCTGATCTCCCTGGCTAGGCGACTAAGGCTGATAGGCAAGGGCATGACAAGGGAGCAGGCGATTGCAGAGTGCGAGAGCATGAGGAGGATACTTGAGTTCAGGGGCCAGAGCCTGCTTGAGGAAGCTAAGAACTTCCATGCGAGAGCAGCCCAATACGTTAAAGCTGGCCTGTTAAAGCTAGCTAGGGCTGAGCTAACTAGCTGGGCTGAGTATAGGGGCGAGGGTGAGGCCTGCCTACTGCTAGCTAAGCTCCTATCTAGGATAAAGCTCAGGATATCCCGCATGAAGACGGTAGAGGAGATAAATGCCTTTGGTGAGAGGATAAGCAGCTTTATTGATAAGACGCTTGAGAGGCTCCCAGATAACCCAATGCTAGCAGTTAGGCAGCTTGAGAGCGATATATCCATCATGGATAGCATGTTGGGGCTAGAGGTTGAGGTAACACCATCGGTAGAACATGAGGAGCTCGTTGAGGCTGAGCTTAGGAACCTAATGGCTAGCGAGCTAGCACCAGAAGCAGTAGCAGCCCCTGAAGTTGAAGCTGAGTCAGGAGAGGTAGCTTTAACTACTAGGTCGGAAGCCAAGGCTGAGGAGGCTAAGAGGAAGCTTGAGGAGCTAAAGAGGAAGCTAGCTGAGGCAGGGGAAAGGGCTTGAGGATAAGCCCTTCCTTGCTCCTCTCCTGGGCTAAGGCCCTAAGGGATCCAGGTAGGGCAGCTAAGCAGCTTGCTAACCTCATGCAGGTAAGCAAGCTAGACCTAGTAGAGCAAGCTGCATCGGCTGGCCACTTGATAAGCGAGTTGATCTCAAGTGCTTTTAAGGATGGTAGGCGAGATGCCATTGAAGTGCTCCGCCCTCTATCCCTAGCCCTTGAAGAACTACACTCACTCCTCCTGCAGCTCCCCGATTTACCGCCTAGCAGGGACTTAAGCACTTGGCGCCTATCCTACATATTGGCCTCCTCTACCTTAAGCGACCTCAGGGCTGGGCTTGAGAAGGCTTCCTCATCTGGTGGGCTAGATCAAGATAGCATTAAAGCCTTATCCTCCCTAGCAAGCGATCTCAAGGGCCTTAAGGCCGTGCTTGAGGTAGCCCGTGCCCTTGGGCCTAGCCCCCCAGCCCACGTGCTGCTAAAGGCCATCAAGGATAGCCTGCCGACCAAGCTAGATCTAGCAGCCATATCCGTAGTCTTGGCCTATGCCCCTGAGGCTAGGAAGGACAAGGAGGCCTTTACTGAACTACTTGCTTCCCTCTTGGAGAAGGGCATGATAGAGCTCAAAGAGGGCACAGAGGATGGCTACATGAGGATCCCAGAGGCAGCTGCCTGGCTATCACAGCTCCTAGGCTTAAGCATAGAGCGAGGTGAAGTGCTAGCAGCCCTAAGGGCACTGAAGTCTAGGGGCCTAGTAAGGCACGTAGATGAGCGCTCTGGCCTAGCCCTCATAAGCCCAAGGGAAGAGGATGTAAAGGCTGCCTTTGAGCTAGCCAAGGATGTTTGCAAGCACGCAAGGCTTAGGGTGAGGGAAGCGCTTTTCATAAAGCACTTTGGCTGGAAGCCAGGATATGCATCTGCGATAATAGAGGAGCTTGCTAGTAGGGGCCTACTGGTATCTAACTCAAATAGCTGGCTCCCCGTTTCAGAAGAACAAGCTAAGAGCCTATTGGTAGAAGCTGAGAGCTGTTTTGAAGCTGATCTACTTGAGGAGGCAGCGAAGCTCTATCAGCTGGCCTCAAGGCTTTTCACAAAGCTCTCTGAGGAGGCAGAAGGGCTTAAGCTTGAGCTCCTACTGGCGGAAGCATCCTACTGCGATTTCATGCAGGTGTTCTGCGAGGCCCTAGCCCTTAGGTCCTCCCTCAGGAGGGCTGCTATATCTGGCCTCCCCATTGATATCAAGGACATAGATAGGCTCAAGAGGATGATTAGGACGGCCAATAAGTGCCTTAATGAGGCCCTTAAGAGGTTGAGCAAGCTCATCTCAGCTGCCGAGGGCAGTGAGGTAGCTAAGATAGCATCTGAGGTAGTTGACCTAATAGACAAGAAGGCGGATAAGTTCAAGGACCTCAGGGCTGAAGTAGAAGGCCTTTAGTGGTCAGAAAAGCATATCTGAGGCCCTACCTTGCTTACCCTGGGTGAAGGAATGAGGCTGCTAGAGGGCGAGGACCTCGTGATGACGCTAAGGCCCCATCCACTTGCGTTCATGAGATATATATCGCTCTGTATATACTTCATAGCAGTTGGAGTTGCCTTCTATACCCTATGGGGTGAGCTAGCTAAGATCGCAAGTGTAAGCATGCTTGGCCTCCCCCTAACGCTCATCTTGTGGTGGGGCCTCCTGCTAGTAGCGCCCATCGTAGTTGGGCTATTCCACATAACGTTCTGGCCCCTCCTCTGCGCCATAGGCCTAGGGGCCATGGGAACTGCCCTAGTGCTCTACGGTGCCATGCCACTTAGCTCGCTTAGCTCCTTCACGATAGCAGGAGGCATAATTGGCCTGTTCATCGTAGAGGCCTACAGGAGGGGCCATAAATACCACGTAACGAATAGGAGGATCATAATGAGCAAGAGGTTCATAACTAAGTCAGAGCGCTACGTCTACTACGAGGATATAAAGGACGTGGTATCTGAGAAGGGAATACTTGGCCGTATATTTAACTTCGGGAACGTGAATGTGCTCACGGCCTCAGGCCTAGGGACGGGCATAGACCTAGCTGGCCTAGGGGTTTCCTCAGGGGGCCATGTAAAACGCATAGGCCTAGATGTAACGCTCATGGGCGCTAGGGGGGTTACCGTGCCGAGGGCTAGGCCCCACTTCCAGCTATTCGGTGTGCCACGGCCAGAGGATGTAGCCCACGAAATAGAAGAGCTAAGGGCGAGCTGGAAGGCAGTTCCATACCTAAGGCGTATAGCTGGGACGGCTGAGCAGATAAGGCAGACGCTTGAGAAGGGGCCTAGGGGAGCTTAGGGCTGCTACCGACCATAACACAACTTAAAGGCAAAAGGCAGGGGTTGGTGCGGCCGCCGGGATTTGAACCCGGGTCACCGGCGTGGCAGGCCGGGGTCCTAGACCAGGCTAGACTACGGCCGCACGCCCATTACACGTGGCCCGCATGGGTGGATTTTAACTTTTCCCCATCACACGGCTGGGCGAGCGATGTTCTCTAATACGGCAGCTGGCCCTCCTACCCTAGGCCTGACCAAGGGCCCCCTTGGCCTTCCTTGTGCTTCCCAGGATTGAGGAGGGCCATGGCGAGGGGAAATGCTTTAGGCCCTGTAGCCCAGTAGCCCCTGGTGTCCCCCATGCCGAGGAGGGCCATAGTAGTTGGGGCTGCTGGCCGTGATTTCCACGTTTTCAACACGAGGCTTAGGGATAATCCAGATTACGAGGTAGTTGCCTTCCTAGCTACCCAGCTCCCTGGCATAGGCGGTAGGATCTACCCACCTGAGCTAGCTGGGCCTAGGTACCCAAGTGGCATACCGATATACGATAGGGCTGAGAAGCCCCTAGCTGAGCTTGCTGAGGAGCTTAAGGCAGATGTGGCCATACTGGCCTACAGCGACCTAACCTACGAGGATGTGCTAAACGAGGCCTACGAGGCCTTTAGGGCTGGCTTGGACTTTGAGCTCATTAACCCACTTAGCACCATGCTTGAGGCTAGGAAGCCAGTTATATCCATTTGTGCCGTTAGGACGGGGGCTGGCAAGAGCTCTGTAGCAAGGCGTGTGGCCAGAATACTGCTTGAGAAGGGCCTTAGGCCAGTAGATGTAAGGCACCCGATGCCGTATGGCGACCTAAGCTCCCAGGTGTGCCAGGTGTTCCGCTCCATTGAGGATGTAGATGCCCAGGAGTGCACGATAGAGGAGAGGGAGGAGTACGAGCCCATGCTTGAGCTTGGCATAACCGTCCTAGCTGGCGTTGACTACGAGCGTGTCCTTAGGGAGGCAGAGCGTGAAGGCGATATAATAATCTGGGATGGTGGTAATAACGACCTCCCGTTCTTCAAGCCCGACCTCCACATAGTCGTGGCCGACCCCCTCAGGCCTGGTGCTGAGCTAACTGCCTACCCTGGCGTGCTAAACGCCATGATGGCTGATGTCTTGATTGTGAACAAGGTCAATATGGCTGAGAGGGAGGCAGTAGAGGTCGTAAAGCGCAACCTCAGGATGCTTAACCCAAGGGCACCGATAATAGAGGCAGCATCCGTGGTCAAGGTTGATAGGCCAGAGCTGGTGAAGGGCAAGCGTGTCCTGGTCGTGGAGGATGGCCCATCCGTTACGCATGGCGACCTAGGCTATGGTGCTGGCTACGCAGCTGCCAGGGAGTTCGGGGCAGCAGAGGTAGTAGATCCAAGGCCCTACGCAGTTGGCGTGATAAAGGAGGCCTACGAGAAGTACGAGCACATGAAGGAGGTCCTACCGACCATAGGCTACAGGCCCAGCCAGCTGAAGGCCCTTGAGGAAACCATAAGGGCCACGCCATGTGATGCGGTCCTGCTGGGGACCTTATGCGATCTAACACGCATAATAAGGATAGATAAGCCAGTAGCAAGGGTTAGGTACGAGATAGAGGAGCTAACGAAGCCAGATCTAGCAGATATAATAGGTCGCTTCCTATCCGAGAGGGGCCTAGCGTAGCGAGCTAGCCCTTGAACCAGCCTCCCTCAAGAGCCCAGATACGGCAGGTGCCTTCCACGCTCACCATACAGGGGCCTATGGGCCTGTTGGGCCTGCAGGCCCTCAGGAAGAGGGGGCAATCCGTTGGGTAGGCCCTCCCTACCATTATTTCATGGCACCTACAGCCAGGTGGTATATCCCCCTGGCCATCTAGGCTCACATTTAGGCCATAGCGCTCAATGGCATCGTGCTTCCTAAGCCCTTCCTTAAGCTCTAGGGCAGAGCTCGGTATTACCCCAAGGCCCCTCCAGGCCCCATCAGCTATATCAAAGGCCTTACGCATGAACTCCTTGGCCCTCTCATTACCCCTCCACCTAACGGCCCTCGTGTACTCGTTCTCAAGCTTAGCTACACCATCCTTGATCTGCTTGAGGAGCATGTAAATGGCCATTAGCACATCTAGGGGCTCAAAGCCAGCTATAACAACGGGCATGTTGTAGCGCTCTGGGAAGATGGCGTACGGCTCAGCACCTATTATGGTTGAGACGTGGCCAGGTGCTATGAAGCCCCCTATGGCTAGGTCCTCCATGTTGGCCAGGGCCTCCATGGCTGGCGGTATGAGCCTGTGGGCCACTAGGAAGCTTAGGTTATCAGGTGGCCTCCTCAGGACCTCAACGGCAGTTAGGGGGGCCGTTGTCTCAAAGCCAATAGCGAAGAAGACGAACTCACGATCCTTCTCCTCCCTCGCCATCTTAACTGCATCTGTAATGCTGTAGACGACACGGACATCTGCTCCCTCAGCCCTGGCCTGGTAGAGGCTAGGTGCCCTAGCACCAGGTGCCCTAAACATATCGCCATACGTGGCCACGACCACGCCACTGAGGGCCAGCTCTACTGCAGCATCTATTAGCGATGCAGGCGTTATGCACACTGGGCATCCTGGCCCAGCTACGACCTCAACGCTATCTGGCAGCAGGGACCTTATGCCATAGTGGCTTATGGTCCACTCATGCGTCCCACATACGTGGCATATCCTAACTGGCTCCCTCGGCTCAAGAGCCCTTATCTTCTTAGCTAAGCGCTCTGCTAGGCGCTGGTCCCTAAACCTAGCGCTTACCTCCATGCCTGCTAGCCCCCAGGGCTAGCACAAAGCTAGCTACAAGGACTATAAGCTTGCTGCCCCTCGCTAAGCCCCCAGGACCTCTTCCCAAGCCCTAAGCATCTCCTCTGCCTCCCTCTTATCTAGCACCTGGATGGCGAAGCCAGCGTGGACTAGCACGTACTGGCCTGGCCTAGCATCTACTAGCGTTACATCTACCTCCCTCACCGCCCCACCGAAGTCCACTTTCGCTCGGTGGCCCCTGACCTCCAGCACCCTTGCTGGGATGGCTAAGCACATGCTAGCCCCTACGCCCCAGGGGGGCTTGATAAAGGCTTCCCAACGCTGGGGCAGCTAGCCACATGGGGAGCGATGAGGGCGCTAGCTGTAGCTGGGCAGCCTGGGCCTCTAGGCTACACCTGGCCCCTAGCCTAGACGCCAAGGTAGGCCCTAGTTCCCCAGCTAGGTCGGGCTGCGTTCTCGTGTAAACGGCCCACACGAGCTTGCCCTCATAGCACTCCACGTAGGCCGTGTTGTTCAAGCTCCAATCTGCCCCCTCCCAGTGGTGTAGGACCCAGCCAGCTTCTGTTACAAGTGGGACCTCAAGCACGAAGCTACCGTACCTGTAGTCCTCGTATGGCGTTTCGGTTTCAACGTAGAAGCCAGTGTGCGTGTAGTAATAGGTCATGCTCATGACCTTAAGTGGCACACCTACCACGGGCGTGCCATCTAGGAACTTAGATCTAACGATTAAGAGGGGATCGCCTTCTTCAAGCTCGTGGAGGCAGCTGACCTCCCTATCTGAGGTCAAGTTCACCTTAGCGCCTACTAGGTTTACATCAAGCAGGGGCACCCTAGCTTGGCCAAGCTCCTCATCAACGCCTAGCCAGCCGTAGAGCACGTAGTTATCTGGCTCATACTCATAGGCTATCAGCGTGTAGTTGCCAGCTGGTAGGATGGCCGTGAACGGCGTTATGCCATTCCACACCACCCTTGGGACGCCTATCTTGCCCATTGGCGTATCTAGCACGACGGTGCTAGCCTCATCTATGATTAATACAACGGCATTTGCAAACATATCACCATTTGATAGCAAGCTTGTTATATTCAGCTTGAAGCCCTGGGCATAGATAGCATATACATGCCTATCCATTGATACATCAACCCTGCTCGTGGTACTCACAACGCCCTTATCTACGAACAGCCAGGCGATGAACCTGTACTCACTGCCATTTATTAGCACGGTCTCTGGGGCCTGGAGCACGTAGGTACCCTTGCTTAGGGATACATTAAATGGCGTTATGCCCTCTGCCAAGATGGTGTAGTTCTCATCAAGGACGGTTACGTTTACCTTAGCCCACTTCATGGCGTATGGCAGTGGTGGGACGAGGACTATGGCCTCTATGAAGAGGCTAGCCTCAGAGCCAAGCACTATCTCAACTGTGTTGTACGGTGGGCCACCTGGCTTGCCCGTCCTCTTGAAGCCCACCTCTAGGTAGCCCTTATCTGGCCAATCTGGGTATGGGCCAACGTAATCTGCCGACATTATGGGCAGGATGCTGCTGATCCTGTAGCCTACTTCATCACCATAGTATGCGAAGAAGTGGTAGATGCCCTGGTGGGGCAGGTCCACGAGCAGGTAGCCCATGCGGTCCGTGTAGCCAGTAGCTACTAGCTGCCCAGAGCCATCGTACACCTCCACGTAGGCCCCTTCTATTGGGTTGAGGTTCTCGTCCCTAACCCTGATCCAGGCGTGGCACTTCACCCAATCCTCAACTATCGCATGTGCCCAGCGGGGGCCATGTACTCTCATCTCCATGTCTATCTGCCTTGTTACCTCGTCCTCTATTACCTCGTATAGGTGGAGCCATGATTCACCACCGTTTATGCGGTAGAAATCGGCTTGAGCGCCCATCTTCGCCGTGCTAAGGCTCAATATGAGGCCAAGTAGCCTATACATGTAGTTGGGGCTAGTGGTGTTGAAGGTGCCCGTGAGGAGGCCATCTACGTGGCCTGTTTCAATAGGCCCCTCCAGCAGCGTATCTGCGTAATCTGGCACGTAGATGGAGAACTTAAACTCATCCCATGTCCTTGAGTAGCCCACGCCGTACTTTATGGTGTGGTGAGCTGGCCCCTCGGCTGTGAGCCAGGCCGTGTGGTTCTCCATGTCTATGTAGCCCATCTCCTCTAGCGTAAACGCCTTCTTCTCATAGACAGCTTCTACTCTGATGTCCTTTAGGTAGGCCCTGGCCTCAGCTACCGTCTGGGCTCCTTCTGTGGCTAGGGCAGTGCAGTTAGTGTAGGCCTCAGTGAGTAGGACAACGCCAACTCCAATCCAGACGTTGCCGTGCTCAACGAGGTCGTGGGGTATCTGGAAGGTCAGCTCCTCCATGCCATAGTCAGAGCTAGGCACAGAGCCCTTCTCCAGGTAGCCTACGGCGTAAGGTGGCTCAGTGCGGGAGGCACAGACATCTAGTGGGTGCGTTAAGGTGTAGCCTGGCCCTAGGAATATGCACCAGAGGTCTTCATCTATCACGTAGGTGAAGATCAGGATCCTCGCTCCTGCCCTAGCGTAGAACGTCATAACGTGGAAGTTCACACCGTAGGCTATCTCAGCCTCAAACCTGTAGCTGAGCGAGACACTTACAGTTGCATTAATGGCCCTAGGTAGGTAGAAGCTGCCAACCAGGAGGAGCTCTAGTGTATCCTCGTAGTAGCAGCCTTCCTCCTCCTTGGTATGGCCCTCGCCCCTTAGGTAGGCGTAGGCCTCTGAGCCATGCTCAGCCCAGGTAGATGCAACTGCCTCGTACTTCCAATCGTACTCACATACATAGACCCACTGGCCTCCGAAGCCAGTCCAGTAGGACTCCACATCATCATACCACATCTGGAGCCTTGTACTGGCTTCTGCATATTCGCCTTCCGTCCTCGTGATGTTATTAAGAACCATCATGCCTGCTTCATCTTCCTCATTGAAGACGTTCCACGCATCAACGAACATGGGCGGGCTACTTAAGTTAGCCCTAAAGATGGTCGGTACCTTTTGTTCTTCAGCTTCACCCCTCTCTTCTGGGCCGCTCTCTCCCCCTTCAGTCGCTAAAGCTGGCCTCGGTGGGCTAGGTGCTTGCATGAGCGTTAACGAGGAGCCTAGGAAGACGCACACCACCATAATTAAGGCCATTAGGCGTTTTTCACGTAATTTCAAGCCCCTACCTCCCTTTAATTAAGGGAGGCAACATCAAATAAAAGGCTTTCGCAACCTGGCTACGGGGTAGAAGATATAGGAGCCTAAAGGCCCCTCTACCTTGGCTTGGAGCTCGTGAAGCAGCTAAGGGAGTGGCTTGCTGGTGCAGAGAAGGTAGTCGTGTTGGGCGTGGGGAACCCGCTGAGGCGTGATGATGCTGTTGGTTTAGCCGTAGCTAGGAGGCTTAAGGAACTGGGTGCCGATGCCATAGAGGGCGTGTGCGTTCTTGAGGCAGGCAGCGCCCCTGAGAACTTGCTTGGCAAGGTGGTCTCGCTTAAGCCCAGCCACGTGATAATAGTAGATGCAGCAGCACATGGCTCACGGCCAGGCTCAATCAGGCTGATAAGGCCTGGGGATGCACGTAGCGCCCACTTGGTTAGCACCCACACGCTCCCCCTGGGCTTCCTCTGCTCCTACATAGAGCGGGAGGCACGCTCAAGGATCATAGTGATAGGTATCCAGCCAGCCGATATAGGCCTTGGCGAGGGGCTTAGCCCAGAAGTAGATCTAGCTGCTAGGGAGCTAGCTAAGCTGCTCTACGAGCTCCTAGCATCACGTCGGCCTAAGTGCAGCACGTAGCACTAGGTCGGGAGTAGGCCTATTAAGGGAGGCCGACCTGCTTTGGGAGCGTGGTAGGCCTTGGCAGAGGTAGTTAGGGCTGAGGAAGGTGAGGTATTTGATATTGAGCTAGAGGAATCGCTGCTTGAGGCCAACAGGCGTATTGCAGAGCAGAACAAGCACCTACTGGAGGAGCACGGCATCACGGCCATAGATGTCATGGGCTCAGTTGGCTCAGGCAAGACGAGCCTCATAGGGTGCCTCGTGGGGCTCCTGAAGGAGCGATATAGGATAGCATACATAGCTGGCGACCTCACGACCACGATTGATGCTGATACGATAGCAAGGCATGGGGTTCCAGTTATCCAGATCAACACGGGCAAGGAATGCCACTTAGATGCTAACTTAGTAGCCAAGGCCCTAAGGCGCTTGGACCTAGACGAGCTTGACTTGATATTCATAGAGAACGTTGGCAACCTAATATGCCCAGCTGAGTTCCCACTTGGCGCTCAGAAGCGAGTCGTGGTCGTGAGCGTGCCAGAGGGGCCTTACGTGGTCGTGAAGCACCCATACATATTCATGGAGGCAGATGTAGC
>Ga0116200_10000829_pt1 | contig 11196 bp, 18 predicted proteins | sample Mar14436cmmetaG_FD_94478 | JGI IMG/M metagenome (GOLD analysis project Ga0116200, IMG submission 94478) | Marine hydrothermal vent microbial communities from Guaymas Basin, Gulf of California to study Microbial Dark Matter (Phase II) - Marker... ... | reverse complement strand
GACAAAGTGCGTGGTATGGAGATCACCATTGTAACCACCGCCGAGACGGATGAGGAAGCAAAGAGGTTGTTGGAGCTACTGGGGATGCCATTTAGAAAGCGATAGAGGGTTATTTTGGGCTGGTGAAAGCCCCTTAATAAAGGATTAGGAAATGATGAGGTTAAAAGAAGCCAAGAGGAAATTTAAGGGAGAGTGGATTGCTTTTAAAGTCCATAGTGATGGTGAAGACCCAGAAGGAGAAGTGGTTTTGCATAACAAGGACCGACGGGCTTTCAACAGGGAATTGGTTAAGTTGAAGCTATCTGGTGTTTACATAACATACGCAGGCCCTGTTGTCCCTGAGGATTATGCGGTAATGTTCTAATTGGTATCAGGTGAAGATGAGAATTCCAATCAGTGTTCCAATAGTGATTAGGAATGTTAAGATTACAGGGCCAGAGGGATGGGTTGGGGTAGATTTAATCTTAGACACAGGAGCAGCCTTTGTCTCACTTCCTTGGGCAGTGCTTAAGGTTATAGGCTATGATCCTGCAATAGTTCCTGATCGCCAGGAGATAATAACTGCTAACGGTGTGATAGAAGTACCTAAACTTCGTGTGAAAAGCATAGAGATGGGAGATATCAAGGCTTATAATGTGGAAGTCATTTGCCATGATATACCAGAGCTTGCAGGTGTTCAGGGGCTTTTAGGGTTAAGCTTCCTAAAATGCTTCAAAGTGATACTGGACTTCAGAGAATCTGTTTTAGAGATTACATAATCTCATTTTCAAGGAGGTGCTGTGGCTAGGAAGTGTATGATTTACCGGGAAAAGAGGCGAAAATATAAAGTCAGGGTTCGCAACCGCTGCCAACTCTGTGGACGCCCTAGAGGTTATATGCGCCGGTTTAAATTATGCCGGATATGTTTCCGCAAACTGGCCCTGGAAGGTCAGATACCTGGTGTAACAAAGGCCAGTTGGTAAGGAGGGATGAAGCTTATGACGATGACTGACCCCATAGCTGATATGTTAACCCGGATACGAAATGCCCTTATGGCTCGCCACACCCAGGTGGTGATACCGGGCTCTAAAATCAAAGTGGCTATCGCCCGTATACTCAAGGATGAGGGGTACATAGAGAATTTCAAGCTTACCAGGGACCGGCCCCAGCCGATGATTATAATCACCCTTAAATATGACGAGAACGGAAAGCCGGTCATAACGGGGCTGAAGAGGGTCAGCAAGCCCGGTCGGCGGATTTATGTGAACAGGCGGGAGATACCTTGGGTGTTAAGCGGGATGGGCATAGCCATCCTCTCCACATCTAAGGGCATCCTTACCGACAAGCAAGCCCGGCGGCTGGGGGTCGGGGGCGAAGTATTGTGTTATGTCTGGTAGGAGGGAGGACCGTGTCGAGGATAGGACGTTTGCCGATACCCATTCCAAAGGGAGTAGATGTGCGGATTGACGGCCTTACGGTCACCGTGAAAGGCCCTAAGGGGGAGCTTACCAAGACCTTCCCCGAAGGGGTGACCATAGCTGTGGAAGATGGGAAAATTGTGGTGCGGCGTGTCAGCGATAACCGCCGCCATAAAGCCTTTCACGGCCTCACCCGGGCCCTTCTCGCCAATATGGTGGAAGGGGTCACCAAAGGCTTTGAGAAGAAGCTGGAGATCGAAGGAGTTGGCTACAGGGCTGAGCTTCAGGGGAAGGACCTGGTCCTGTGGGTGGGTTATTCCCACCCGGTGCGGCTTCAGCCCTTGCCTGGCGTAACCTTTAAGGTGGAAAGAGGAGGCCGTGAGATCACAGTACAAGGCATTGATAAGCAAGTGGTAGGGGAGATGGCAGCCCGGATACGCCGGGTGCGCCCTCCTGAGCCTTATAAAGGCAAAGGCATCCGTTACGCAGGTGAACACATACGCCGCAAGGCCGGTAAAGCCGGTAAGATAGGTAAGGGAGGTTAAGGCAAGCTATGAGTTGGGAGAAGGATAGGGCCGAAGCACGTAAAAGGCGTCACAAGCGAGTGCGCAAGAAGGTTTTCGGCACACCCGAGCGCCCTCGCCTCAACGTCTTCCGCAGCCTGAAGCACATCTATGCGCAGATAATAGATGACACCGTGGGACACACCTTGGTAGCAGCTTCCACCTTGGACCCGGAATTACGGGGCAAGCTTGATGGGATGACCAAGACGGAACAAGCCCGTCAGGTGGGATTGCTCCTGGCCCGGCGGGCCTTGGCCAAGGGCATCAAGAAAGTGGTCTTCGACCGGGGTGGATATAAATATCACGGTCGTGTTAAGGCCTTGGCTGAGGGTTCTCGCCAGGGTGGCTTGGAATTTTAAGCAGGGGAGGAAAGGGATATGGTCTTTAGGCAGGAACCTATGCAGTTTCAGGTTGAGGAGCTTGATGAGCGGGTGGTGGAGATAAAGCGCACAGCCAAGATGATGAAAGGTGGCCGCCGGTTCCACTTCCGTGCCTTGGTAGTGGTTGGCGACAACAAAGGGCGTGTTGGCATCGGGGTGGGAAAGGCCACCGAGGTCCCCGAAGCCATCCGTAAGGGGATGGAAAAGGCCAGGCGCAATATGAAGCGGGTGCCCATCCTGGGCACCACCATCCCACACCCGGTGGTGGCCAAATACGGGGCCGCTAAGGTGCTCCTGAGGCCCGCCGCTCCAGGCACCGGTGTCATAGCGGGAGGCGGGGTGCGGGCTGTTCTGGAGGCTGCTGGCATTAAGGATGTGCTGAGCAAGTCCCTTGGCAGCGACAGCGCTATCAACGTGGTACGGGCTACTATGGAAGCCTTAATGCAGCTAAAGGACCCCCAAGAAGAAGCAAGGCGGCGTGGCAAGCCCTTGGAAGAAGTGCTGCCTTTCTGGATGAGGAGGCGTAAAGATGAACGCAAAGAAGAAGGGGAAAGTTCGTAAACTCCGTATAACCCTGGTGAAAAGCCCTATCGGATATTCCCAGAGGCAGAAGGACACCATCAGGGCCTTAGGGCTCAGGAGGATGTGGCATACTGTGGTGAAAAAGGATACACCTGTGATAAGGGGGATGGTAGAGAGAGTCTCCCATCTAGTTAAAGTGGAGGAGGTGGAATGAAGCTGCACGAGTTGCGTCCTCCCAGAGGGGCAAAGCATAAGCGTAAACGAGTGGGACGTGGTAACAGCTCTGGCCATGGCACTTATGCCGGGCGTGGACGTAAAGGCCAGAATGCCCGTTCCGGGGCTAGGATGCCCCCTTACTTTGAAGGCGGGCAACTTCCTCTGGTCAGGCGTCTCCCACACAAGCGTGGTTTCACCAACATCTTTAAAATCCGTTACACACCTGTGAACCTGGACCGCCTGGCAGATTTCCCGGCCGGGGCTGAGGTTTCCCCAGCCACCTTAGCGGAGGCAGGGATTATAAAATCGGCTGAAGAGCCGGTGGTCATCTTGGCCAGGGGTGACATAGATAAGCCCTTGGTGGTGAAGGCTCACCGTTTCTCCCAAAAGGCCCGGGAGAAAATCTTGGCCGTTGGAGGAACAGTGGAAGTCTTGCCTTTGAAGTGAAGAGGAGGGGAAGGGAATGCTTGAGGCAATGCGAAACGCTTTTCGCCTGCCAGACTTGAGGCGAAGGCTTCTTTTCACCTTAGGGGTGTTAATCATATATCGCCTTGTAGCTCACATCCCGGTTCCGGGAGTGGATGCAGAAGCCCTCAGGAAATTGTTTGAATCCAGCCAGCTCCTCGGGCTCCTGGATATGTTCTCTGGCGGGGCGATGTCCAGCTTCTCAGTGATTGCAATGGGGGTATACCCTTACATCACAGCCTCCATCGTGATGCAGTTGCTCGTCCCCATCATCCCCCGGTTGGAGAACATGATCAAGGAAGGTGGCGAGGAAGGCCGCCGCAAGATTGAGCAATACACCCACTGGCTTACTGTGCCTCTGGCAGCTTTGCAGGGGTTCGGGCAGGCTACGCTCCTTGCCCGTCAGAAAGTCCTTGCCAACTTTGGGTTCTCAGGGGCTACCATCCTGCCGAGCATCGCTACTATTTTAACCTTGACGGCAGGCACCATATTCGCCGTATGGCTGGGTGAGCTTATAGATGAAAAAGGCATCGGGAATGGCATTTCAATCATAATATTCAGCGGCATTGTGGCTCGGGTGCCCCAGAGGGTCGGGCGAATACTGGTGAGCAGCCCTAAGGACTTGATTATTTTCACCCTGATCACCATCATAACCGTGGCAGCCATCGTATACGTTCAGGAGGCTCACCGGCGCATCCCCGTCCAGTATGGACGCCGGGTCAGGGCTTTGAGGGGCAACCGGCTTATGGTGATTGGTGGGCAAAGCACCCACATCCCGATGCGGGTGAACTCGGCGGGGATGATCCCCCTCATCTTTGCCCAGAGCCTTCTGCTCCTGCCTGCTACGGCGGCCAGTTATATGGTCTATGCTCCTAACAAGTGGGTTGCTACTGTGGCAGCCAGCTTCAACCAGGCCTTTGACCCGAGGGGTAATCTCTACTGGATAATGTACTTCTTCCTGGTGGTGGGGTTCACCTACTTCTATACAGACATTATCTTCAAGCAGCAGAACCTGGCCGAGGTCCTGCAGAAGCAGGGGGGCTTTATACCTGGGATCCGTCCCGGTAAGAAGACCGAAGAGTACCTGAACAAAGTGTTACAGCGTATAACCTTGGTGGGAGCTATCTTCTTGGGCCTTGTGGCTGTGTTGCCTTGGATGGTGCGGGGAGTTACCGAAACCCAGGTTATGATTCTCACCAGCGCTGGTTTGCTCATCGTAGTCGGCGTGGTGCTGGATACAATGAAGCAGCTTGAGGCTCAGCTCATTATGCGCCACTATGAGGGCTTCCTGCGCCGTTAACGGCAATGGTCTCTAGGTGGCAGGGAAGCGAAATCCTGAAATCCTATGGAGAGGTACACCCGTGAAACCCACCTACATTGTGCTCATAGGAGCTCCTGGAGCGGGGAAAGGCACACAGGCAGCTATGCTGGTGGAAGCCCTGGGCATCCCCCATATCTCCACCGGGGATATGCTTCGGGAGGCCGTAGCCCGGGGCACCTCTTTGGGGCTCCTGGCCAAACGTTATATGGATAAAGGGGAACTCGTGCCCGATGAGGTAATCGTGGATATGGTGATGGAGCGCTTGGCCCAGCCCGATTGTCAGAAAGGGGCCATCCTCGATGGATTTCCCCGCACTGTTTACCAGGCGGAGGCCTTTGAGGAAGCTCTGGCCCGGGAAGGGAAAGCCATAGCTGTGGTGCCTTACATAAAGGTTTCGATGGAAAAGCTCCTGGAGCGGCTTTCGGGACGTTGGATTTGTCGCCGCTGTCAGGCTGTTTACCATATGGTGTACAAACCGCCGAAGGATGATAAGAAGTGCGACCTATGTGGCGGTGAACTTTACCAGCGGGAAGATGATAAGCCAGGGACTGCTCGCCATCGGTTGGAAGTCTACTTCCAGCAGACAATGCCTCTCCTCAATTATTACCGGGAGAAGGGCTTGCTGCGGGAGGTAGATGGCGAGAAGAGCATCCCGGAGGTTCACCAGGAATTGATGGCTGTCATCCAGGAAGTGACTCCGGGGGCCGAAAGCTCAGAAGGTTAAAATGATAGTGCTCAAGTCTCCACGGGAGCTGAAGCTGATGAGGGAAGCAGGCCGGATTGTGGCCATAACCCTCGCAGCTTTAGCCGAGCGCATTAAGCCAGGGATAAGCACTGCCCAATTGGAAGGGTGGGCAGTCGAAATCATCCGTAAACACAAGGCAATACCGTCCTTCAAAGGATACAGAGGTTATCCTGGAGCGATATGCGTTTGCGTTAACCGGGAAGTGGTTCACGGAATTCCGAGGAAAGGCCGCATCCTTAGGGAAGGCGACATCGTAAGCATAGATGTGGGGGTGATTTACCGGGGCTATCACGGTGATGCTGCCATAACGGTAGGCGTGGGTGAGATAAGCGATGAGGCCCGATGGTTGATTGAGGTGACAAAGGGGGCTTTAAAGGCAGGGATAGCCGCTGCAAGGGCCGGGAATCGACTTGGTGATGTGAGCTGGGCTATACAGAGTTATGCGGAAAGCCGGGGATATAACGTGGTTCGGGAATACACGGGCCACGGGATAGGGAGGCAGATGCATGAGGAGCCCCAGGTGCCCAATTTCGGTCAACCTCATAAAGGGGTTGTGCTGAAGCCAGGGATGACTTTCGCCCTGGAGCCGATGGTCACAAAGGGCTCAGGGGAGGTAAAGGTGCTCAAAGATGGGTGGACGGTGGTCACCAAGGATGGGGCTCTTGCGGCTCACTTTGAACATACCGTGGCCGTGACCGATGGCGAAGCGGAGATTTTGACAAAATTGTGAAGGAGGATAGCGATGAAAGTGCGACCTTCGGTTAAGCGTCGTTGTGATAAGTGCAAAATCATAAGGCGACGGGGGGTAGTGCGGGTTATCTGTGAAAACCCCAGGCATAAGCAGAGGCAAGGGAAATAGGAGGTAACGGATTATGGCTCGTATAGCAGGAGTTGACCTGCCCAGGGATAAGCGGGTGGAGATAGCCCTCACGTATATCTATGGCATTGGTCGCTCCACCAGCCAGAGGATACTCTTGGAGACCGGGGTAAACCCTAACACCAAAGTCCGTGACCTTACCGAGGAGGAAATCTCCAAGATCAGGGACTACATTGACCGAAACTTGAAGGTGGAGGGTGACCTCCGTCGGGAAGTGGCGATGAACATAAAGCGCCTTATAGACATCGGCTGTTACAGGGGCATCCGCCACAAGCGCAATCTTCCTGTACGGGGTCAGCGGACCAGGACCAATGCCCGCACCAAGCGAGGGCCACGCAAGACTGTGGCAGGTCGTGGCCGCAGGCGAGGAGCGAAGAAGAAGTAAAAATCTGGCCACCCGACTTTTGCCCTGAACACGAGGTCGGCGGCATCCTGATACCCCTGCCCTAGGGGGCAGGGGAGCATCAGGAAGCCTCTTGGGCAGCACCTCGTGTGCCGGGTGGGGGAAAAGCCTTGGGAGGTTAGCCTTCTGCCAACGCAACGTTGGCGGCATCAGGGAAGGGAAAAACCCCTGGCTTTATGCCGGGGGATGACCAGGGAGAAAACCAGCCCGCCGGTTTGTCTGCGAAAATTTTAGTAGCTGGCGGGGGAAATTGCTGAGGAGGAAGTATGGCGAGGAGAAAGCATAGGCGAAGGAGGAAGAAGGAGAAGAAAATAGTGCCCGTTGCTCAGGCACACGTCCAGGCCACCTTCAATAATACTATCATCACCATTACCGATCAAAAGGGCGACACCATCCTGTGGGGCAGCGCTGGTACAGTTGGGTTTAGAGGCTCTAAGAAGAGCACCCCTTATGCTGCCCAGTTAGCTGCTCAGAAGGTGGCCGAGCAAGCCAAACAACTGGGAGTTCGGGAGCTGGACGTGTTTGTGAAAGGCCCTGGCCCAGGGCGTGAGGCCGCCATCCGGGCCTTCCAAACAGTAGGGCTTAAGGTTCGCTCTATAACGGACGTCACCCCTATTCCGCATAATGGTTGCCGTCCGCCTAAGAAGCGGAGAGTATAAATTCAAAAACGGGAGGGATTATGGCCAGATATACTGGTCCAGTTTGCAGGTTGTGCAGGAGAGAAGGGATAAAGCTGTTCCTAAAAGGTGAGCGTTGCTATACTTCTAAATGTGCGATGGAGAGGCGCCCTTATCCGCCCGGGATGCACGGGCCGGAAAGGCGGCGGGCTAAACCTTCCGATTACGGCATCCGGCTGAGGGAGAAGCAGAAGCTCCGCCGCATTTACGGGGTTATGGAGCGCCAGTTCAGGCGGTATTTCGATATGGCTACCCGCAGCAAGGGTATGACGGGGCAAGTATTACTGACGCTGTTAGAGAGGCGCCTTGACAACGTCGTTTACCGCCTGGGCTTTGCCTCATCCCGGGCTCAAGCCCGTCAGCTTGTGCGACACGGCCATTTTACCGTTAATGGCCGCAAGGTTAACATACCTTCTTATCTGGTGAAGCCTGGAGATGTCATAGCCGTTAGGGACGAGAGCAAGGAGAAAGCCTATTTCAAGAAGCTTGCTGAGGAGATGGAGCAAGTTAGCGTTCCTCCCTGGTTGAGCTTGGACCCGATGACGATGAGCGGACGTGTGCTGGAATTACCCAGGCGAGAGGATATAACTGATGTGCCTGTGCAGGAGCAACTTGTCGTGGAATTCTACTCCAGGTGATGCATTTGGCAACGAAACGTGCGGAAAATCATCCTAGATGGGATAACCTAATCAATCAGGTTGCCCTCAAAAAATGACAAAACTAAGGGGTTAAATTAGGAGGGGAGGAGTTGGAGGAGATTTTACCCAAGATAGAATACTTGGCCGAGGCTCGTAATTACGCTAAATTCATCATAGGCCCCTTGGAAAGAGGGTTCGGGATCACCGTAGGGCATGCCCTGCGAAGGGTGCTGCTCTCTTCCATCCCGGGGGCAGCCGTCACTTCTGTCCGGGTCAGTGGCATTTACCACGAGTTTGCCCCCATCCCTAACGTTAAAGAAACGATGCTGGAGTTAATCCTCAACATCAAGAAGATAAGGCCGAAGCTCTACGGGGATGATTCGGCCCGGTTAAGGGTGGAAATCACCAAGGCGGGTGAAGTGACTGCCGGAGACCTGGAGTGTCCCGAGAACGTCGAAATCGTCAATCCAGAGCAGTACCTCCTCACAGCCGATTCCGATGATGTTAACATAGAAATCGAGATGACTGTGCAGAGGGGTAAGGGTTATTCACCTGCCGAGGAACGGGGCAAACTCCCTGTCGGTGAAATTCCCATAGATGCCATCTTCAACCCTGTGCGTAAGGTCAACTACCGGGTTGAAAGTGCACGTGTGGGGCAATTGACCAATTATGACCGCCTGATTTTGGAGATATGGACCGATGGCACCATTCGGCCTGAGGAGGCCCTTAAGACTGCGGCTGGAATCCTGGTGCGCAATTTCTCCCTGTTAACGGATTTCGCTGAGGTGCCGAAGATTGAGGAAGAGGAGAAGCCTGAGGAAGAAGTGCCCAGGCAGATATACGAGATGTCCATTGACGAACTGGGCCTGAGCACCAGGATTTACAATGCCTTACGTCGGGCGGGCATCAACAAGGTTGGAGAGCTTCTGGAGAAGATGGAAGAAGGAAAGGATGCGATGATGGCCATCCGCAACTTTGGCGAGAAATCGCTCGTTGAACTCGTGGAAATTCTGAAGGAGAAGGACCTCCTGCCGGAATCCTGGAAAGATTTTAAGAAAGCACAGGAAGGGGAAGATGAGACACAGGGTAGCGAAGAAGAAGCTTGATAGGAATAAAGCCCATCGCAAGGCCCTATACCGTAACTTGGTGACGGCTCTATTCGAACACGAACGGATAGAAACCACGTTGGCCAAGGCCAAGGCAGTGCGGCCTGTGGCCGAAAAGCTCATAACCATCGCCCGCAGAGGCGACCTCCATTCTCGCCGCCTTACCGCCGCTTACATCTTGGACAAAGAGGTGGCTAAGAAGCTCTTCCACGAGATTGCGCCCCGCTATAAGGACAGGCCAGGCGGCTACACCCGCATCCTGAAGCTGGGGCGTCGCCAGGGCGATGGGGCGGAGATGGCTATTTTGGAGCTGGTGGAATGAGATGGGAGGGTCGGCCCTTTACCTTAAGGCGGTGGTGGAATATGATGGGACCGATTACCGGGGGTTCCAATATCAACCCGAAGGGCCGACCATTCAAGAGGAGATTGAGAAGGCTTTAGCCCGGCTTACAGGGCTCAAGGTGAGGATAAAAGCTGCAGGGCGGACTGATGCCGGCGTCCATTCGCTGGGGCAGGTTATAGCTTTCAGGGTCGAATGGAAGCATCCGTTGGAGGAATTGCACCGGGGGTTGAATGCCCTGCTGCCTGAGGACATAGTGGTGAAGGAGTTAACCCCGGCATCGGAGGATTTCCACCCTAGATTCAGTGCCGTAAGCCGGGAATATCGGTACACGATTTTAAACACGCCTTGGCGCTCGCCGCTGAGGGGGCGATTTGCTTATCATTTTGCCGAACCTTTAGATATGGAAGCTATGAACGAGGCAGCATCCTTCCTCGTTGGGCAGCACGATTTCGCTTCCTTCGGGATGCCTCCTCAGGGCGAGAACACCGTCCGTGAGGTTTATCGGGCGGAGTGGCGGCGGGAAGGGGATTTCCTGCACTTTGACATTGTGGCTAATGCTTTCCTGAGGCGGATGGTGCGCCTTATCGTGGGCACTTTACTGCGGGTGGGAACGGGCAAGCTATCTCCCGGGGATGTGAAGGCCATCCTTGAGGCCCGGGATATAAACCTTTCGGGTCCGGCAGTGCCTGCACAAGGGTTGTGTTTGGTTAAGGTTAATTATACATAAAGTGGGGGCGCAAGGGGCGAAGCCCCCTGCCGGGGGGCACGGGGGGTGTCCCCCCGAAATTCCCCCCTTATTAAGAGGGAGAGTTTTTGTGGGCAACGGCGAAGCCCTTGCCCACAAAAACACCTCTCCTTTTGGGGCAAAATCCCACTTTTTATGCGACCAGGATTAAGTGTGGAGCTACCCTTTTGCCTGAGGCAGGTTAAAAAAGCCTTTTGGATACACACCAATGGGGAGGTTTGGGAAGTGAAGGTGAAAACGTATATGGCTAAGCCGGAGGAAATCAAGAGGGAGTGGTACCTGATTGATGCCAAGGGGAAGACCTTGGGCCGCCTTGCCTCGGAAATTGCGAAAATCCTTCGGGGCAAGCATAAGCCCATTTACACCCCGCATCTAGATTGTGGCGATTATGTGGTGGTGATAAACGCCGATAAGATCAAAGTAACTGGCAAGAAGCTGACGGATAAAATCTATTACCGTCACTCGGGCTATATGGGCGGACTCAAGGAAATACCTCTACAGCGTATGCTGGCAGAGCATCCGGAAAGGGTTATAGAATTGGCGGTGAAGGGGATGCTTCCCAAAAACCGTCTCGGTCGGAAGATGTTTAAAAAGCTCAAGGTTTATGCCGGTGAGGAGCATCCCCACCAGGCCCAGAAGCCTAAGAAGCTTGAGATCTAATTTTTCGGGGTTGAAATTTAATCCCCTCGGCTTCGTGCCGGGGCAACATACTTTAGGGAGGTGAGGGAGGTATATGGTAGAGCAACTGCGGTATTATTACGCTAGAGGACGCAGGAAGGAGGCATCAGCACAGGTTCG
>Ga0116200_10000827_pt1 | contig 11200 bp, 6 predicted proteins | sample Mar14436cmmetaG_FD_94478 | JGI IMG/M metagenome (GOLD analysis project Ga0116200, IMG submission 94478) | Marine hydrothermal vent microbial communities from Guaymas Basin, Gulf of California to study Microbial Dark Matter (Phase II) - Marker... ... | reverse complement strand
GTGGTACATGTCGAAGAGCCCCAAGTCCTTGAGCAACTCATAAGTCCCCGGGGAGTAGAGCCGGCGGTACTGCTCAGGCGAGGCGTTCTGGGGGATGAGGGTGCCTATGACCGAAAGCGCCGCTAAAAGGATCAACAGGACTATGGTCAGCCTTACCGACGACAGAAACCGCCTCATTGGAGGCCTCCATAACACAGGGCCTACCCCAAGTCAAGGAAGGGGATTTGACAGTTTCCCAAGGCCGACCTATAGTCTAAGCCCGACAGGAGGTGGGACATGGAAAAGGTAAAGGTGGGGATCCTCGGGGCAACAGGGATGGTTGGGCAGAGGTTCGTACAGCTTCTGGCCGGGCATCCCTGGTTCGAGATCACGGAGGTGGCCGCCTCGGAGCGCAGCGCCGGACGCAGTTATGGCGAGGTGATGCAAGGGCGCTGGAAGGTGGAGGGGGAGATACCCCCAGAGGTGGCTCATCTCCAAGTGAAGGAGTGCGTACCGGAGCTCGATTGTCGGTTGGTCTTCTCCGCCCTCGACGCCAAAGTGGCAGGGCCCATAGAGGAAGAGTTCGCCAAGGCCGGCTATGTGGTCTCCAGCAACGCCCGCAACCACCGCATGGATCCCGATGTGCCTTTGCTGGTACCAGAGGTCAACCCCGATCACACCGAGATAATCCCCCAACAGAGGAAGCGTTGGCCCAAGGGCGGCTACATCGTTACCAACCCTAACTGCTCCACCATCGGCCTGGTCATGGCCCTGGCACCGCTGTACCGGCGGTTCGGCCTCAAACGGGTCATGGTCACGACCCTCCAGGCCTTGAGCGGGGCCGGATATCCCGGAGTAGCCTCCCTCGACATCCTGGACAACGCCATCCCCTTCATCTCCGGGGAGGAGGCCAAGGTGGAAAGCGAACCCTTAAAGATCCTGGGGCGTCTCGAGGGGGGGCGCTTCATCCCCGCAGAGATCGCCATAAGCGCCTCCTGCACCCGGGTGAATGTAAGGGATGGCCACCTGGAGAGCGTGAGCGTGGAGCTCGAACGCAAGGCCTCCCCTGAGGAACTCATCGAGGCCTGGGAGGGATACAATCCGTTGGCGGAACTCGGCCTTCCCTCCGCCCCCGAGCACCCCATCCTCTATCGCCGCGAGGAAGATCGACCTCAGCCCCTCAAGGACAGGGACGCTGGCCGGGGGATGAGTTGCACCGTGGGCAGGCTGAGGAAGTGTTCAGTCCTCGATTATAAGTTCTTCCTCCTGAGCCATAACACCATAAGGGGAGCCGCGGGAGCGGCGATCCTGAACGCCGAATACCTCCTCAAGAAGGGGTATCTCTGATGTAGTCCCCTTAGATGCAGCGTCTCATCGTCTTCACAATCCTCGCCACGGGGCTGAGCGGAATAGGCGCTCAGGTCCTATTGTTGCGGGAGCTCCTGGTATCCTTCCTTGGCAATGAGCTCACCCTGGGGGTGATCATCGGCAACTGGCTTCTGGCCGAGGCCCTGGGGGCATGGTGGGGAGGGCGACGCGAAAGGGAACTCGGGGCCTTCGTCTCCCTCCAGATCCTTTTCGCCATGGCCTTGCCGGTGGGGATCATCGTGGCCCGTACCTTCAAGATCTGGGGAGGGGAGGCCGCGGTGGCAGGGGGGATAGGAGAGGCCTTGCTTCAATCTGCATGGATCCTGGCCCCTTCGGCCTTTCTGCACGGGGCCCTCTTCCCCGTGGGGTGTTCCCTATTGCGGGACCGAGGAGGCGAAACGAAGGCCATCGTCAGAGCCTACCTATGGGAGACCCTGGGCACCGTTGTCGGCGGCCTGACCGTCGCCTTCTCGATGCTCCCCCTGTTCAGCCCTTTGGAGCTCGCTTTCGGGATATCCTCCCTGCACCTCTTCCTCTGCGGTGTGCTCAGCAAAGGGCGGAAGAGGATCGCCCTCCTTTCGGCCTTCGCCCTGTGCGCCCTCTGGATCCCCTTAGGGGTCAAGGACCTCGAAAGGGGTTCCCTCGAGAGGAGATGGCGCGGTTACAAGGTCCTGCACCAGGAGAACTCCCTTTACGGCAACCTGCTGGTGCTCAGTCGAGGGGGGGAATATACCTTCATGCTCAACGGGGCTCCGGTGGCCAGCGTCCCCCATCCGGACCCCTACGTCGAGGTCTTCGTCCACCTCCCCATGCTCCACCATCCGGACCCAAAACGGGTCTTGGTGATAAGCGGAGGGATTGGAGGGGTCCTCAGGGAGATCCTGCGACATCCCGTCCAAAGGGTGGACTATGTGGAGCTCGATCCCGCCTTGATCAAGCTCTTCAAGACTTACTCCCCCCCTTCAACCACGGTGGAACTCGACGACCCCAGGGTCCACCTTCACCTCACCGATGGCAGGAGATCGCTCCAGAGGTCCCCCCTCGAGTACGACCTGATCTTCCTCGGCCTGGGACTACCCTCGGACCTCCAGGTTAACAGGCTTTTTACGCGGGAGGCCTTCGAGCTCGCCGCCTCGAAGTTGGGGACCCGGGGGATCTTGGTGTTGCAGCTGCCCGGCTCGACCGTTTACCTCGGCCCGCAGTTGAGAAAGCTCCTCGGGCTCCTGATCGCGACCCTCAGGGGCGTATTCCCTCACATCAAAGTATCCCCCGGGGAATCCACCCTCGTCATGGCCTCCAGGAGCCCTCTGGACGTCCCTGAGGACTCGCTCTTTTTCCGGATGGGGGAACGCGGAATCGATCCCAAGCTCCTCAGCCCAGCGATGATCTCCTATCTCCTCTCAGAGGAACGCAGACGGTGGTTCTGGGAAAACGTCCCCTCTGTCCATGAGGAAAATACCGATCTCCACCCTCTCGCCGTCTACTACTCCCTAACCTTCCAGGGAGCCCTTTTCGACCCAGCCATTGAGCCCATTCTGGAGGGGCTAAGGGAGGTGAAGGCTCGGTGGGGGGCAATCCTGGCCTTGGCGGTCTTCACGGCGCTCCTTTGGGTCCGCCGGAGGCGAGGGGCCGTGATGATCGTGGGGGTGACGGGCTTTTACGGCATGACGGTGGAGCTGCTGCTCCTTTACGCCTTCCAGACCTTTTACGGCTACATCTATCAATGGATTGGACTGCTGGTTTCTGCCTTCATGGTGGGGGCGGCCCTGGGGGCCTTGACAGCAGAGGCCTTGGCCAAAGGGGGAAAGGCATCCCTCCGAGGGGTGTTCTTCCTCGAAGGGGCGATGGGCGTGTATGCCCTGCTTATGCCCGTGCTGCTCGGCTCCTTGAAGGGAAGTCCACCCTGGGCCTTTCTTCCCCTGGCAGTAGTGGCGGGAGGCCTCCTCGGTGGGCAGTTCCCCTTGGCGGCGGCCCTATATGGGAGGGGGGCCGCCCGTAGCGGTGGGGTACTGTACGCCGCAGATCTATTGGGGGGGTGGATAGCAGGGATCTTGGCGGGGGTGGCCCTTTTGCCTCTGAGGGGAATCGTACAGACTTGTTGGTTCCTCGCGGCTCTGAAGGGGGCAGGCCTCGGGGGGATGGCCCTGGGCGGAGGAGGGTGATGACCAGGGTCCTGGTCACCGGCGGGACGGGGTTTATCGGCAGTCACCTCACGGAGAGACTCCTCAGGGAGGGGTATGAAGTATGGCTACTTCTGCGCAGAAGGCGACAATGGCTCCCCCCTCAAGTCCACATCGTAAAGGGTGATCTCTCCACAGGCGAAATCCCGGAGCTCAAGGGTTTCCATCACGTCTTCCACATCGCAGGCCTCACCCGAGCCGTGAAGCCGGAGGACTTTTTCAGGGTAAACGCCGGGGGCACTGAGGTACTGATCAAGAAGATCGTGGACTCGGGCGGGATCAGCGGCAGGTTCATCTATTTATCGAGCCTGGCCGCCCAAGGACCCACCACGAGGGACCGCCCCCTGAAGGAGGAAGACCCTCCCCGGCCCGTATCCCCTTACGGGGAGAGCAAACTTCAGGCAGAGAGGGCCTGCCTCCTCTTCAAGGATCGCCTGCCCGTGGGGATCCTGCGCCCGTCGGCGGTCTACGGACCGAGGGACGACTACATGCTTGAGCTTTTCAAGGTCATAGCTCGGGGAGTCTTACCCCGGGTGGGAAAGGGGGAGCGGTGGATAAGCCTGTGTTACGTGGACGATGTGGTGGAGGCCTTACTCAGGGCCGCGGAAAGAGACTACCCTTCAGGGGAGGTATTTCTGATCTCCGACGGCAGGTGTTACTCTTTGCAAGAGCTTGCCGATATGGTAGCTTCTTTCCTCGGCGTCAGGTGTCGTGAGGTAAGGGTGCCAGTGCGCCTGGCCAGGGCCATCGCCCTTTTGGGAGAGGCGATCGGCAGGCTAAGGGGTAAAGCGGTGGCCTTCAGCAGGAACAAGCTGACTGAGGCCTTACAAGAGGCCTGGATCTGCGATACCTCCAAGGCCAGAAGGGTCCTCGGTTTCGAGCCCCGATATCCCCTCGCCGAGGGGCTGAAGATCACCCTCCGCTGGTACAGGGAGGCAGGCTGGCTTTAGGAGGAAGAGATGGACATCTTCGAAAGGTGCTACAGTTGGAAGAAGGCCGACGAGGCCAAGGCCGCCGGTTTTTACTTTCTCTTCAGAAGGATAGAGTCCGCCCAGGGCACTGAGGTGATGGTGAACGGGCGAAGGCTCATCATGGCAGGTTCCAACAACTACCTCGGTCTCACCGAGCACCCCAAGGTGAAAGAGGCAGCCATCAGGGCCATAGAGCGCTATGGTACAGGCTGTGCGGGCTCGAGGTTTCTGAACGGAAACCTCGACATCATAGAGGAATTGGAGGAGAAGCTGGCCCGGTTCTTCCGCAAAGAGGCCGCCCTGGTCTTCGCCACGGGCTATCAGACAAACCTGGGGACCATCTCCGCCCTGTTGGGCCGAAGAGATGTGGCCATTCTGGACAAATACGACCACGCCTCCATCATCGACGGCTGTCGCTTGGCCATGACCCAAGTCCGTCGTTTCAGGCACAACGACGTAGACGACCTGCGGAGGGTCCTCGAAGAGGTGCCAGAGGAGGCGGGAAAGCTCATCATCGTGGACGGGGTCTTCAGCATGGAAGGGGATATCGCTCCCCTGCCGGAGATCATAGCCGTAGCCAAGGAGTACGGGGCCAGGGTGATGGTAGACGATGCCCATGGGATCGGCGTCCTCGGTAAAGGGGGGAGGGGAACGGCGGAGCACTTCGGCGTAGAGGACGAAGTGGACCTCATCATGGGCACCTACAGCAAGAGCCTCGCCACCATCGGGGGCTTCATCGCCGGCCCCAAAGAGGTGATCAACTACATTAAGCACTTCGCCCGCTCCCTCATCTTCTCTGCGGCTATAGCCCCGCCCCTTGCGGCGGCGGCAAGCGCCGCCCTCGATGTCATCATGGAGGAGCCCGAACGGAGGGAGCGCCTCTGGAAGAACACCCGCAAGATGCTCGAGGGTTTCAAAGCCCTGGGATTCGACACGGGGGAAAGCTGTACGCCCATCATCCCCATCATAATCGGCGACATGATGAAGACCTTCCAAATGTGCGGACTGTTGGAGCGTTACGGGGTCTTCGTCAATCCGGTGGTACCCCCGGCCACACCCCCCGGACGGGAGCTCCTGCGCACCAGTTTTATGGCCACCCATACCGACGAACAGCTCGACAGGGTCCTCGAGGCCTTCGGACGGGCCGGGAGGGAGCTGGGGATCGTCTGAGAGACCCAGAGGAGCAGGTGTGGCTGTCCAGGTGCGCCCCGTCGAGGGACGGAGGGAGCTGAAGGCCTTCCTGCGGTTTCCGTGGAGGATATACCGCCATGACCCCCTGTGGGTGCCTCCCCTCGAAAGGGAACTCAGGCCCTTTTTCACCGGGGAGCACCCCTTTAGGCTCCACGCCTCCATCACCCCCTTTCTGGCCCTCAAGGATGGGGAGCCCGTGGGACGAATCGCCGCCATCGTGGACCGAAGATTCATCGACTACCACAGGTCCAAAACCGGCTACTTCGGCTTCTTCGAAGCGGTGGACGACCTGGAGGTGGCCGGGGCCCTTATGGAGGCAGCTGAGGCCCATCTGCGCCGCGAGGGGATGGCGGACATGATCGGCCCCATGAACCCCTCCACCAACTACGAATGCGGGATGCTGGTGGAGGGGTTCGAAACGCCACCCTACATCATGATGCCCCACAATCCCCCTTATTACCCCAGGCTGATGGAGGCCCTGGGATTGAAAAAGGCAAGGGACCTTTACGCCAATCTGATCGTCGGCGACGGCTCTGTGCCCCCGAGGATAGAGCGGATAGCCCAGTGGGCGGCAAAGAAGGTCCCTGGACTTGAGATCAGAGAGGTGAGGAAGGCGGACTTCCAGGGCGAAGTCCGGCGTTTCATGAAGATCTACCACGAGGCCTGGGCCCAAAACTGGGGCTTCGTGCCCATGTCCGAGGAGGAAGTGGCCTTCATGGCCAGACAACTCGAGCCAATCATCGTCACGGAGCTCGGCCTCTTCGCAGAGGTGAGGGGCGAACCCGTGGGCTTTATATTGGCCCTGCCCAATTACAATCGAGTGCTGAAGGCCCTCGGTGGAAGGCTTACCCCCTGGGGCCTGTTCAAGGCCCTCTGGCTTAAGCGCAAGATCGACGAACTCCGCATCCTCCTCCTCGGGGTCAGACCCCAGTACCAGCGCCGCGGAATAGAAACCCTCCTTTACGTCGAAGTCTTCCGGAGGGGCTGGCATCTCGGCTACCGACGGGCTGAAATGTCCTGGATCCTGGAGGACAACCACCTCATGCAGAAGGGGATAGAGGCCATGGGGGGGCGGCGTTACAAGACCTATCGCATCTGGCAGAGGGAACTGTGACGGCCCTGCTGGCGATCTTCTTGCTCCTGCTGCCCTTCTGCTGCCACGCCGGGGAGGTCCCCTGTTACGGGGACACCATCGTGGTTGGGTCCATAGGGGATGCCTCCGTCCTTATACCCATGCTCGCCTCTGACAGCGCCTCCCACGAGATCTGCGGCCTCATCTACAACGGCCTGGTCAAGTACGACAAGGATCTAAACCTGGTGGGGGACCTCGCGGAACGCTGGCAGATATCGCCTGACGGGCGCACCATCACCTTCTTCCTGCGTCGGGGGGTAAAGTGGCACGATGGGGTCGAGTTCACCGCCGAGGACGTGCTTTTCGGCTTCAGGACCATCACGGACCCCAAGACTCCCACTGCCTACTCTGGAGATTACCTGGAGGTGGAAAAGGCCGAGGTCCTCGACCGTTACACCTTCAGGGTCACCTACCGCGAGCCCTTCGCCCCGGGGCTGGCGAGCTGGACAGACCTGGTTGTGTTACCCAAGCACCTCCTCGAGGGGAAGGACGTAGCCAAAAGCCCCCTCACGAGGCACCCCATAGGGACAGGCCCCTATAAGTTCGTCCAGTGGAAGACGGGCGAGAAGATCATCTTGGAGGCCAACCAGGATTACTTCGAAGGGCGTCCTTACATCGACCGCTTCATCTATCGCGTGATTCCGGACCCGGCCACCATGTTCATGGAGCTCAAGGCCGGCAGCATCGACTGGATGACCCTCACCCCGGTGCAGTACGCCCGCCAGACCTCTGACCCCGCTTTCAGGCGGCAGTTCAGGAAGTACAAATACCTCCCCTTCGCCTACACCTACCTCGGCTATAACCTCCGTCATCCCTTCTTCAAGGACAAGAGGGTGCGACAGGCCCTGAGCTACGCCATCAACAAAGAGGAAATCGTCAAGGTGGTGCTCTTCGGCCTGGGGGTGGTGGCCACAGGACCTTACAAACCGGGCACCTGGTACTACAACCCCCAGGTCAAGCGCTATCCCTACGACCCGGAGCGGGCGAGAGAACTCTTGAAGGAGGCGGGGTGGGAGGATACGGACGGGGACGGTATCCTCGACAAGGACGGTAGGCCCTTCGAGTTCACGGTGCTCCTCAACTGGGGAAACACCTCGAGGCTGAAGACGGCGGAGATCATCCAGTGGCGCCTTCGCAAGGTGGGCATCAAGATGAAGATCAGGGTCCTGGAATGGGCCGCCTTCATCAACGAATACATAGACAAAAGGCGCTTTGAAGCGGTAATCCTCGGCTGGTCCACGGGAGTCGACCCGGATCAGTACGACATTTGGCACTCCTCCAAGACCGGGCCCAAGGAACTCAACTTCATCTCCTATTGCAACCCAGAGGTCGACGAGTTGCTGGTCCGCGCCCGCAGGACCTTTGACCGCGACAAGCGGCGCAAATTTTACTTCCGCTTCCAGGAGATCCTGGCAGAGGATCAGCCCTACACCTTCCTCTACGTCCCCTATGCCCTGCCCGTCATCCACGGCCGCTTTCGCGGTATTGAGCCGGCCCCCGCAGGGATCACTTATAATTTCATTCGCTGGTGGGTCCCCAAGGAGCTGCAAAAATACCGTCGTTGACACAAAAAGTCCCTTTCTGATAAGGTTTGGACGAGCGCCAGCCCGCAGGGGGAGTTGATCACGAGGTGAAAAAGCTCGCCTTTTTTATATATGGTCTCTTCGTCTTCCTCCCCCTTGTCCGGGCGGAGTCGCCCGAAGAGAAGCTGAAGGTAAAACTCCCCCCGGTGGTGATCGTGGGGGAGGAGACCCTCAGGGCCGAAGCCCTGGGGAGGATACCGCTGCCCACCCTCATAACCACCGTCCAGCGGGAGACCCCTCCCCTTGAGGTCGTGGAACTCGGCAGGGAGGCGGAGAGGGTGATGGAACGCCCTTCCCCGACGGTGCGCTCTCCTGGTTGTGCCTATTCCACTGCCCTGGGAACCTCGGTGGCGCGGGTTATAGAGGGGATCGAAGCCCTCTACAAACGAGGACTCTACCTTTACGTACGAGGCGAGAGGGAGGCTGCCCGGGCTACCTTTCGCAAGGTCCTCGAGAAGTACCCCAAAAGCCTTTATGCCTCCATGGCCCTCTACTGGCTGGGGGAAATGGACTTAGAGGAAGGACACGAGGAAGAGGCCTTGCGACATTTTGAGCGCCTGTGGAAGGAGTACCCTGCGAGCCCTTACGAGGATTACGCCCTCCAATCCGGGGCCTGGATCCTGATGAAGAACAGGCGCTACGGGGAGGCCCTGGAAGTGGTGAGAAAACTGAAGGAGGCCGTTCCCCGCAGCCCCTTGGTGGACAACGCCTACCTCCTCGAGGCCTACATCCGGGTTCTGCAAGGGGACCCAGAAGGAGCAGAGGCCGCGGCCCTCTCCCTCTTGAAACGGGGGAGGAAATTTCTTGCCGAGGGGCTTTACCTCCACTCCCTATCGCTCTTCGCCATGGGGCGTTACGAGGAGGCATCGAAGGCCATCGCCAAGTTTCTGAAGGACTACCCAGGCCATCCCCTCAGAGAGGGGGGGCTTTACATCGCCGGATGGGTCCATTGGGCCTGCGGAGACCTCGAGGGGGCGGCAAGGGCCTTCAGCAGCTACCTCAAAAGCCATCCCAAGGGCAGATGGGAAGGCCCTGTTCGCTGGGGGCTGATAAAGGCCTTTCTCGGCCTCGACCGGGAGAAGGAGGCCAGGGAGGTCCTGAAGGGCCTCCTTTCCTCACCCGTAGCCACCCCCTGGGCAGGGGAGGGGCTCTATGAACTCGCCCGTTTCCTGATCTCCAGGGGAAGGGAAGCCGAAGCCCTGCCCATCCTTGAACGCATAACCAAGGAGTATCGACAGAGGGGGTTACTCCAGCGAGCCTATCTGCTCATGGGGGAGGTCCTCTCCCGCCGGGGCGAATACTTACGGGCGGCGAAGTGCTTCGGGAAGGCCACCGAAGGAAAGGAGACCTTGTCCCTTTATGCGATGCTCAACGAAGCCCTGGCCCTTTACCACGCTGGCAAGGCCTCTCAAGCCGTGGACATCTGGAGGGACCTCCTCAAGCGGCTACCCCAAACTCATCCCTTGAGGGAGAGAGCCGTCTTCTTTTTAGGCCGCGGATACCTCGCCCTTGACAAACCAGCAGAGGCCCTGAGCGCCTTCAGAGAGCTGCCTCGGGACTCAGAACACTTTCGCAAGGGGCTGCTCGCCCTGGGCTGGTACCATTTTCACAAAGGCCACTGGCGCGAAGCGGCTCGCTGGGCCTTGAGGGCCGGTGGCCCCCGGGGGGAGTTCCTCAGGGCCCTCGCCCTCTTCAACGCCAAGGATTACAGGGAGGCCTTGAAGCTCTTCAGGCTCCTGGAGAGGTCGGAAGGGCTGGAGGAGGAGGTCCTCCGCAGGGCCCTTTTCTACGAGGGCCTTTGTCATTACAAACTGGAGGAATTCGCCAAGGCCGCGTCTCGCTTTGAGGAACTCATCCGCCGATGGCCCCAAGCCCCCACGGTACCAGAGGCCCTCTACTGGTGGGGCTGGAGCCTCTTGAGGATGGGGCGTTGGAAGAACGCAGAAAAGCTCTTCCTTAAGGTGGCCACGGAGTTCCCCTCCCACCCCCTTGCCCCCAAGGCCTGGTTGAAGGTGGGGGATTGTCGCTACAACCGCGGGGAATACGATCGCGCGGTTTTCGCCTATCTCAAGGTGAAAAACGCCTATCCGCAGGCTGACTGCGTGCCGGATGCCTATTGGGGTATCGTCCTGTCCTACTATAACGCGGGCAAGGAGGAACGCTTCAAGTTGTGGGCCGATCAATTTATAAAGACCCACCCCCGGCACCCCCTCGCTGCAAACGTCCTGCTGCTGCTCGGTTCCCATCACGAGGCCAAAGGCAACTTGGCATCCGCCGAGGTATGTTATAGAAAGGTCATCGAGCAGTTCCCGGGGACACCCGGGGTGGAGGAGGCGAGGCTGCGTTTGGCGCAGCTTCTGCAGGGGATGGGCAGGGCCCCTGAGGCCCTCAAGGTCCTCGGGGAGGTAGGGAAATTACCCTATCGCTGGAAGGCCCTTGAGGAAAGGGCAACCATCTGTCTGGCTTTGGGGAGGAAGGAGGAGGCCAAGGGATATCTCTGGGAGTTGGTGGAGCAGGCCTCTGAGGACTTCGCCTTCCGGGCGGCCTTAAAGGGGGCTGAGGTACTGGGGACCGAGGCCACCGAACTCCTGCGCACAGTCCTGAGGCGCTTCCCGGGCTCGGCCAGGTCCTTTGAGGTATCGCTGAAGCTGGGGGAGCTCTACCAGAAGGCGGGGAGACATGAGGAGGCCTTTCAGTGGTTTAGCCAAGCTGCCGAGGAAGCCCCCACCGAGGGGATAAAGGCCAAATGCGAGCTGAAGATGGCCTCTGCCCTGATAGGGATGGGACGTACGGACG
>Ga0116200_10000826_pt1 | contig 11209 bp, 11 predicted proteins | sample Mar14436cmmetaG_FD_94478 | JGI IMG/M metagenome (GOLD analysis project Ga0116200, IMG submission 94478) | Marine hydrothermal vent microbial communities from Guaymas Basin, Gulf of California to study Microbial Dark Matter (Phase II) - Marker... ... | reverse complement strand
ACCTATATCTTCTTAATTGCGATAGTGATCCTCTCACTATTGTTCATATCTTCATATTCACATACATTAACAAAGGAAAGCAAAATTGTTCGAACATTAATATTTACTACTTACTTATGCCTTGCGTTAACAATACAACTGTACTTGCTAGGTTGGCTAAATACGCCTGTACTTATTAATGAGAGAACAGGAGCTGTTTTAGCGATGTGTACGTTAAGTCGCTGGTCAGAAGATACAAGGAGAATGTATAATGTAAACCCTTACTACAGTCCGGTACCCTTCGATATTATGCTACGATCTATTTATTCAATAGTAACTCATGCGCCTCTCAATAGTGCATTAAATTTTGCGCTCTTACCTATTGCGATAGAGCTTCTGATGATCATGATTATACTCCTCGTATATAAATCCAAGGAGGTGTTTACGCCCCCCTGTGAGGTAGCATTGTTGATGCTGGTGTTTACGCCCCCCGCAAATATGCTTCATCATTTTCCAAAATCTCTCAGCTTCTCTCTAGCATATCTTGCATTGTACCAAACATTTAGACTAACAGGCGAAAAAACCATTGCTACTTTTACTTCAGCAATAGTTTTGTTAGCCGTTGCGATATTCGCACATGGTAGCGGGATGCTTCTATCCTTTTTCGCACCATTCTTATTGCTGTGGAATATAATTCTTTCTAAGCTATACAATCATAAGAACAAATTTAAGTCACAATTAATGGTGCCGATGGTTTTATCGATTCTTATAATAATAGCTTTGAAATCTATTTGGATACCAGACGTTGCAATGACGTTTAAGGAGATTGCTTATTCATTCTATCAATCTCTCATGCACTTTAGAGAACAAAGTTATCATTTAAGTACAGTATACGAAAGGATAGGATATGCGAGTGCGCTAGCTTGGGCTTTTCTGCCCGCGTTTGCTATAGCGTCGATACCTCATTCGATCTTAAATCGTTCAACTATTGTTTCTAGGAATGTGCAATGGAAACATTACGAATTCATGGTGACTATATACGCTTTCATTATGTTACTCGGGGGACTCCTCTTGATGTACACCACACACATTGCTTATGGAACGGTATACCCATTTATTATATTATTAATACCATTTAGTAAACGCATCATGAAAATGCTACTGGCTTCGCGATATATCATTACAAGGATCTTCATGATTTTATTGATATTTATGTACGCGTTGAGCGCATTGTGTGATCCCGTAATTAACCCGAGTATGATATCAAGTCGTATAGAGAGCTTCAAAGTGGAGGATTATTTTGAAGCATCGATTATAACTCCGATAATATCGAAGGAAAGTGTAACCTATATTTCAACGCATTATACACTAGGTGTTGCTATATCTTACGTTAGTCAAATGTACATGGTTGAATTACCCAAAGCACTTTCCTTCAAATTACTGTTACAGTATAATATAACATATATATTGCAACACTATTTAAAAGGAGAAAATTCGCTAGTACTAATCCTCCCAACTTACATCAAATATCTTAATGCTTCTGCCTACTTAGGACAACAATATGTGAATCTAGTATACAATAGTAATCGACATCTAGCATTGCGTTTTATATAAGTCATTAAGTCATAATGAAGTAATTGCTCAATGATAGGAGAACGAACGAGTTCAATGGAGAAGGTAACCATTGTGATTAGAACCTCAGGTAGTAGTTCTAAGGTAAAGTTATTAAAGTTGTTGCTGGATTCTCTAGCGAATCAAACATATAAAAACTTTCATGTAGTTATTGCTACACAATCAAACTACAAAAGGGTAGCATCACTAGCATATGACGTATTATCGCCAAACAAAGTTACAATATTAAAGTCTAAATATAAGAAGAGAACTTTAACTTCAGAGCTTGCAATACGCTATTCGATTAAAGATCCTCATGTGGAATACGTTGTCATACTCGATGACGATCTAGTACTGGAACCTAGATGGCTAGAGAAAATGCTATCATGTATCAATATAGATGATCATGTAGGAGCGGCATTCTCACACGTTGTCAACGTGACGTATATTATGAAGAAATATGCGTCGTATCGATTAGACTTAAGAGTACATACGTTTGCAAAGAAATTCATAACTAGAGTAGCCGTACCCTGTGTTGTGATTAGACCCTTAAATAAATTCAAAGGATACTTTGCCTATCCAACCTTGCCCTGTACAGCGACCATAGTTAAGGCTGAATGTTTGAGAAGAATGCTTAAAATCTACAAAAGCATTTATTATCATGATTATGCAGAGCCATTAAGAGGTGACGATTATGAATTAGGATTCCGAATAAGACGCTTAGGATATCTTATATTATTCAATCTGACGACGTTTGTGACACATATGGAGTATTACAATTTAAAATGGTCATTAATAAAACCAAAGGAGATGCAGAAGCTTATTTTTAGCGAGGTGTATACATATCTTCGGAACAGCGACTTTGTTTCATTCAGCAAGATCTTAACACATATCACGGTCTATGTACCTATTGAGGGATTAAATATGAGTTTAATAACGCGGAGCATTCTAACACTTCCCTCAGCAGTGTATGCTTCGTTTAAGGCTTTATTAAGATGGTGTTCACACAATGTCTGATAGGGCTAAGATACCTTACGTTGTTGTATTCGTTTTTACGCTTGAAAAAAGACTCATGTTAGCAAAGAAGACTTTGGTGGCATTGTGTAAAACGGACTATCCAAATTATCGTGTGATATTATTTGTGCATACGCACAAACCGATATCATTCTACAGCTTAAACGAACTTAAGCAATGCACCAAAGTCGAAGTAGTACAGCTCATTAGTAAAAGTGATCGAGGACTTGCATTCTACTTGAATCTTGCGTTGCTCTATATATTAAAGAGGTATCCTAATGTAACATATATTGCTCACGTTGAAGATGATGCCGTCCCTACTGAAAGATCGTGGTTGAAAGTTTTGGTAAAAACTCTTGATTTAATCCCTAACATAGCTATCGTAATGCCTACTGATGTGAGTTTGTATGGTGAAGTGGGCTATGGAGGAATATTATATCGCAATACATCGTTCTGCCCGTATCTTGTAGCTCCAAGATCTAAGTTATTCTATGGAATTGGTACGGGTGGTCATTGTTATTTAGCGAGGAGAAGTTACATCGAAGAACTATTTAAGAATCACATATTGCCTTATGAGAACATATTCTTCATCTCGTGTGAAGATATCGATTTCTGCCTAAAGGCGTGGATTAGAGGTCATAGAGTAGCTTGTACAACACTAGCAAAAGTTATCCATGAAGGTATGACGGGTCCGAAGCGAGCTATTCATCGTACTTATAATGCATATAAGAACCATGTACTTCTGCTGGTTCTAAATTTCGGTCTGCGAACTATCTTAACAGCACTACCTTTTAGACTCTTACATGACCTGCTTGCATCTATTAAGTACCGGGAGGCAATTCCATTTCTAAGAGCCTATAAGTGGGTAATCAAGAATCTTAGATTTGTGCTGTGGTTAAGAAAGATTAGGTTCCAATATTGGAAGCGCGTTAAGGATAAAAACATAGCTTTTATGTTATTGTATCGCGTGCCAATACCGTTAACAAAACCTAGAAGTACTTAGTTAGAAGTAAATGAGAAACGTGAGAGCTCCAAAGTGTTGAGGGCATGAAAATACTTCTTGTCAACGAATATCATATATCCATGCTTGCAGGAGGCGAGAGATGGATTATCGAAATTTCAAAAAGACTTACAAGAAAAAGGTGTAGAATCTATTTGCTAATGGGCTTCAAGGGATTAAGATTAGATGCTAGACATGCTATATACAAAACCCTCAGCCTTAATAATGTTATGACTTTCGAATCAAAGATGCCCGACATACCTTTCATATGTTCACTTTCATATGCAGCGCTTCGATCTATAGTTTCGAGGATAGAGCCGGACATCGTGTACTTAGTATATAGTGGTCCAAAGGTATTGAATACAATATCTTACATTTTACCATCATCAGTTGTAGTAGGTTTACATCAGCCACTATATCTAAGGTCACGTGCAAGAGTTAGTCACATAATATATGATAAATTAGGAAATATAATGATTAGTCTGTATTTCCCTATCTTATGCCATAAAATTGTGTTTCATGCAATAAACAAGGATGACTATATTATGCTCCGAAAACGCCGATTAAGGGTCTTCTATGTACCTAATGGTGTTGACACAAAAAAGCTTATACCCAGGCGTAAATTTGACACTTTTACAATCCTATACATAGGTTCGAGATGGCAGAAGGGCACTGATTTTGTACCTTATATTGTCGATAAGATGGTGCGACTCACACGAGGAGATGTTAGATTTGTGTTAGTAGGCGGTATAGGTCAAATAAAGTTTAAGAAACTACTACAGAACTTGAGTAATCAGTTCCCCAGAAACATAGAATACATAAAATATGTGTCGGATGAGGAACTTCGCGAGCTTCTTGCTAGATCTCATGTGTTAATGTTCCCTAGTAGATATGAAGCCTTTGGAACGTTAGTTCTGGAGGCATTGAGTTGCGGCACACCAGTCGTTGCATTCAATACAAAGGGCGCGCCTCAAGATGTAATAATCAATGAATACAATGGATTTCTAGCTGAAAGATTCGACTTAAACGATTTTGTTAACAAGTTATTAGTCATATACTTAGAATGGATTAAGGGCAAATATAACGAGATTGGCAAGAATGCTAGAACATCTGTATTAAAATTCGATTGGAATATTATTGCTGAGCGGTTTTATGGAAAACTTCAAGAACTGTTGTGGTGAGTCTGTTACAATGATGAATGAAAATATGTTACATGGATCTGCATACTATTTAAGGGAATTTATATTGCACAAGCTTGAGGAGATGAACATTAAGGCGGAAACGATGTTGGATTTAGGTTGCGGTTTTTGCGATCTAACACATAACATTGCTAATGTGATTAAGGCAAAGTATGTTTTTGGAGTAGATGTTAATCCAGAATGTATTAATGCTTGCTTAGCAAAAGGTATAAAAGCTTTTAGGTTGAATTTGGAGAGTGATTATTTGCCTTTTAGGTCGGGCACTATCGATTTCATTTCGATGATAGAATTGATAGAGCATATCCGTAATACTGATCATGTACTCAGAGAAGCCTGGAGAGTACTTAAACCCAAAGGCCTATTGGTGCTTACGATGCCAAATCTAGGTTCTTGGAGGAATAGACTGCTACTTTTATTTGGTTTTCACCCGGAGTATGCTGAGGTATCAAATGAGATTCAGGTTTCAGGCATTAGATCTAGACCTTCAACTGAGCCTAAACCTGCGGGTCACATAAGGCTCTACACATTAAAGGCTCTTACAATGCATTTACAGTATATAGGGTTCAAAATTGTTGGTATCTATGGTGTTTCTTCTGGATTTGAACACTCAAAATTTCACCCAGTAATACGATCGATGTTAGGTGTTATCGACCAGATTCTCAGTCTTAAAGCATCACTTGCACAACATATAGTGATTTTTGCATCAAAATAGAAAAGGTACAGAGCGACATGATAATAGCTATTGTAGGTCCACCTGCTTGTGGTAAATCAACTATAGCTGTCATTTTACGTAATAGGTTTCGTAAAGAAGGTAGTATCCATCTAGTTGCACGCTATAACCACTTGTTTTCATTTATTTTAAGTTATTTAGCAAGCGGGCGTAGCAAGTATATCTCGCTAGGTATATCTCCTCTAGCAATTATGGATCGTTATAAACTTAACAAATTATTTACAGTATGGTTTGTGGTGGAAGCTTTATCTCAAGTAGTAATGTACATGTTGATAAGATTATTAAATATCTTTATTAAAATAGTAATAGTTGAAGATGCTTTCATAGATGGTATTGTAGATTACGCTGTTTTAAAGAAGCATTTACCTAATGCTAGACATGGAATAGTTTCCAGACTGATAATGCTGACTTATATTCTATTCCTTAAACTTAGACCTCGCATGGTAATATATGTCTATACGGATTATGTAACAGCCTTAAAGAGACAACTAAGTCGGAAGCGCATAGCAAGTTATGTAGGAGAATGGTACCATCAGATGCACCACCGACTGATTCGAATCATATCTGTAATTAATGCTGGCAAATTCGTCGAAATCTACACCTGATGCATTATTAAAAGGAATCATAGAAGGTATTGTATGGGGTTTTAAAGCCAAGCAATGAAAGCGAAGATATTTGTATTATTATTCTTCGATATGGATATAGAGAGGACATATGTATAGCCCGTATGCTTCGTAAAAGAAATATGAAAGCTACTTTTGCTGTTACTGTCAAGAATATAGGGAGGGAATTGGATAAAAGCGATTTAATGTATTTAGCTAAAACAGGAGAAATAATGTCACATAGAATTACTCACACCAATTTAGTTAAGCTTCTAAAGTACGGTTACCTTGACTTCGTTTACTCTGAACTTCGAGATTCAAAGATATTCCTAGAAAAGCTCTTAGGAACATGTATTAAAGGCTTTGCGTACTCCTATGGTGCATATAGTGGACTACTTAAAAAGTTGGTAAATAAGGCTGGATATGAGTATGCAAGGTCTATAGATCTACTTAGTTATTACTCTAATAGTACATGACAAATATGCCATTCCGATAACTATGGTTGACTATAAACCAACAGCATTACAATTGCTTAGATCTTTATTTAAACTCCGTTTTACACTCGGTGAAGGCTTAGATTACTTCACGTTAAAAATATTTAAGGAACAGATTCCAAAATACGCTTCATATGTTCTCATGCAGGTATACTGGAATTAATGCTAAACTTTCTAAAAGACCTTAACAACAATGTAAAGCTACACAATAAAGTCTTCTCAGTACTATTAGTATTTCATGGTAAACGTTTTAACCATAACTCCTTTGGATTTTTGAAAGCTATTCTCGATTACATCAAGGAGAACCCCGATACTTTCAAAACCCTGACCTTAAGCGAGTACGTTAATATGCTAAACTTACTTGTACTGTGAGCTGGGAACATGAATTCTCCTCCCGCTACACGTCATGCAGTGTTAAGGCTCTTAAAGAAGCACAACGTTAAGGCTTGGAGATATCTAGATCTTGGATGCAGCGACGGAAGCTTTACACTAGAAATAGCCGACCTCGTTGAAGCAAGAGAAATTGTTGGTGTAAATATTTCAGAGCAAGCTCTTACCAAAGCTCAAGGAAAGGTATTAAGACGTTTAAGGTAGACTTAGGGAATGATCCCCTTCAGTCTCCAGACAACTACTTTGATCTTGTCACAGCCATAGAAGTAGTAGAACATTTAAGAACAGTAGATAACCTACTAATGCAAACCTTTCGTGTTCTTAGGTCTGGAGGATTTTTCGTAATTACTACTCCAAATCTTGGAAGCTGGATTAACCGACTCTTGTTACTACTTGGCTATCAACCCATGCATACTGAATCCTCTAAAAGGTATCATGTAGGTTTACCAAGAGAGGTAAGAAAAGAAAAGTAATTATGCCAGGCATGTGAATTTGATGACTATTTAAGCTCTCCGCTCGCTACTTAAAGTTTATAATCTTGCCATAGTTAATGAACAGGGCATTCATTGGCATGTAAAGTATAAGGCCTTAGACACAATTGATTGTTCTTTGGTAAGGTTCCATCACTAGTTCATTGTATAGCTATTTTAGCGCAAAAACTTTCTTGGTCTGAATGCAGATAAAATGATTTTTCTCAAAAAGTTAATGACGTTGCTCTAAACGCTCTCAAGGATTTTCCTCGATAAGAGACTAACTATCCACTACATGCAACCTCATGCACCATACGCACCTATAGGGTATGTGTTTAGGGGCTATAAGATTAAGGGTCAACTCACATTAGTGGGACTAAGAAACCGGTTACCACGAGTAATTTCAAGACTTATGGAAATTATGCTAAAGGAAACTTGTACGGAGAAACTTCAAAACTCTTACACATGTTAGCAAGGTCATTGACACCGCTACTTCCTAAATGGATTTCTAGGCAATGCTTGCTATGGAAACTTCGCAAAATGTTTAACATACTACCCAAATCTTCTGTGAAGCTATTTTTATAAAAGATTTTAGCATAGGAGAAATTCAATCAATGTATGAGCTTAATTTAAAATACGTACTGAGGCATGTTAATGAGCTTATGAGAAACATCCTTAATCTTAACAAAAACCTTAAGATCGCGATTACATCAGGTCATGGAGAATTATTAGGTGAAAGAAGTGAAATAGGTCACGATATAGGACATAATTTGCCTAAGAGGTATCAGTTGAGGCTACATAAAGTTCCTTGGTTTGAAGTCTTAGAACCCGTTCAAAACGTCATCAAGCGATATGGTGAGAATTCTCATGCTCTAAAATTTGCTAGATATTTTGAAATAGCGGAAAGCGAGTCGAGAGCTAAAAAGGTGTTGAAGGCAAGAGTACGAAAAGTGAGAAGGAAATTAATGAATAGATATTAGAAGGGTATGAGGATACTACACCTAGTCAATGAAGGTCTCTTCGGTGGTGTCTTACGAGTTGCAATCGCTGAGTCTCATTATCTAAATGAGCTTGGCTATGAATCCAGCGTTTTATTGTTATTTAATACGTATATGCCTAATGATGTGCTCTTAAAATACTATAGAGCAAGAGTGTTTTGCATTAGAAATAATGTTTTTCCAAGGGATTTGCAGGACTCTATAAATCCCATCCTCCGAGAGCTTCTAGGTAAATACTTGCGAAGAATGAAGTTAAATAACAGCACAGATTACATAGTACTTCACAACCTTAATGCTTTGCCGTTAGCTAAGTACATTAAACGTGTTGCAGGTGCAAAGATTGTGCTCTATGTTCACAACCCGACAAGCCCTCCTGCTCTCAGGAAGATTATGGGGGTTAAGTCTAAGCACAAGTATGATATGGATATAGTTGCTGAAGTTGATGTTGTGATAACCTCAAGTCGGAAGATGGAGGAGTATATTCGTGAAACATTTGGGGTAGACGCCTATGCTGTACCTCCTGGTTGCGACCCTTTGCCTGAGTTTAACCAGGAGAAGATGAGGTATGTTCTTGTTCCACAGCGTATATCACTTGGTAAGAAAGTTCATGTCATCGCTAAACTACTCTCAAAGTGTAATTCAAGGTTCTATACTATATTTGCTGGTAGCTCACATTACACAACAGTTAAAGCCATTAGACTGATAAAGAGATCTGGTCTTAGACACTACAAGGTTATAATAAATCCAAGCGATGAAACATTAACTTGGCTATATAGACATGCTATATGTTCGGTTTCCATAATAAGTGAACCATTTGGTATGTACATAATTGAGGCTGTGTCACAGGGAACACCAGTGATTGCACCTAAAAATGCTGGTGCATCAGAGCTGTTTACTCATGGTGTCCACGGCTTCTTCTTTGATTATGAAGAGGAACTTCCAAAGTATGTTGACATGCTTGTATCAAGTCCTGAGCTAGCACTTAAGATGGGATATGAGGCTTGGAGAATTTGTAGTGAAAAACATACATGGAGTCACCATGTAAGAAAACTAGTCGAAATACTGAGAAACATATAACAAACCATGATGATCTACCTTGAACTTGTAAAGTTCATTGATCAGACAAGAGTATAGCATCCCAGAGTACATTATTGTTCTACTCCTCAACATCGGTAAGACAGGTATCTAGAAAGAAACTGTACTACTTTGTTTCCATAATAAGCGTGTTCGCTTAAAATTCAAGCACGTTATGAGAGCAATATATCATGTAGGAGTTAAAATTAGCACTAGGCTTGGACTGTATGGAAAGAGAGATAGAGTACCTTAAGATTGTCCTCAAGATGTTGTCTAATCTTATTGTTCATACAGGAGGATGCTTGGTTGCCCTAGACCTTCGCTGTGGCAGTAGCTGGCTTACTAGGAGAATTGCGAGACTATGTAGTCTAGTTGTAGGTATTGATGTGAAAGCCTCTAGCGAGTGGACTAAAAGTAGGCATCCTAATCTAGAGTTTATTGTTGCTGATGCCAGATCATTACCTCTACGCCCTAATGCTGTATACTTCGTAGTAGCTATATCACTTCTAGAGCATGTACTAGGTTGGGATAAGGTGATCCCGGAAGTACATCATGTTCTTAGACGCAGAGGTCTCTTCGTAGTACAGTTGCCCAGTCTCACATATATTATTGAGCCTCATACAAAGCTTCCCCTACTAGGGCTTCTTCCGAGAAGGTTAAGAGCAATGTTAGTGTCTTCTGTTGGCTACAAAGACCTACAATTTAGCCGTAAGCTCAGAAACGTGGCTAAGGAACTTGAAAGGCATGGCTTTAAGTATTGGGTAAGCTCCTATCATTACATACTTCGTAGTTCATTACTGCTTTCACAACCATTCCTCATCATGGCTATTAAGATGTTCGAAGCTATCAAGGAGTATGCAAAACGGTGATACTAGCTATGCCTATCGATACAGTTCCTAAAGGCAGAAGGATTGTTGGAAATAATCATGTAACCCTGCTGAACTAATTACTGAAGGATATTTCATCAGGTTTTATGGATTAATAGGTTTGCATAGGTTACCGTTGCACAGAGCTGAAACCTTATGCTCAAAGTTCATTTTTCTATAGATCTTTTCGCAAATATCTTCCAAAGACCCCCCGTAGCGTGAAACATTATATGATTTGTTGCAAACAACTGTGTGAATCATGAAGGTGCGTTCAATAGCATTAACTTATGATACGAAAACTATCGGATTGTCAAAGAGGAAGAGAAATGTTATCATCGTCTTTGTCACAATGAATGGGTTAAGCGTTGAAGGACTGCTCGATAAGCTATCGGAGCCTTTAGGAGAGTAGCGCGCAAAGGATACAGATCCATTCGGCGCCGAAGATCCTTTAAACCATGTTGGGGGAATTCGGTATCAAGTGTGATAAGGAAGTGCTCGATTTAGCCGGCAGAGAAGATAAGCTGCTCACGGCCTTTTACAAGGATTCCGGTGAATTGATAGTCGGGGGAAAGGCGAGGGTCAAAGGATTAATCAGTCTACTAGTCGTGAAAGAGTATGCTATTCAGCCATTAGATTAAAATATTGACACATCCTGGAGGGTGCGTTTAATGTCTTCACCGAATCTGACAAAGGTTGTCAGGGGCGGTTTATGGCTTTATCTTAGAAATCTGGTTAATAACTTGTCGGGCTTCATTTACTGGATGGTGATATCGGCTATAGGT
>Ga0116200_10000825_pt1 | contig 11209 bp, 9 predicted proteins | sample Mar14436cmmetaG_FD_94478 | JGI IMG/M metagenome (GOLD analysis project Ga0116200, IMG submission 94478) | Marine hydrothermal vent microbial communities from Guaymas Basin, Gulf of California to study Microbial Dark Matter (Phase II) - Marker... ... | reverse complement strand
GTAGAATATGTTGAAGGGGCTGTAAAATCCCATCTCTCCGAACCCGGATGTCTCGAAGATCCTTTTACCCTCCGTGAAGAAGGGCCTCATCTCTGTGAGGTAAGTCTCGTATCTCGAGAGGTTAACCTCATAGGGATCTGCTTCAATCTGGGCGAAATCGGGGTTTATTGTCGCCTGAATAGTGAGCTGAGGCGTCGGGTCCCATCTCAGGTCGAGCCCGAAATCGGGTTTGATATCTGCCTTTTCGCCTTCTATCTTTTCGCTTCTCATCATTGAGACAGGATAGATCTCCAGGTATTTCCCGCTCGCCGGGGGGCTGATTCCCCTCAGTTCCCCGAATCTGGAAACCCGTAGACCCTCAGACTTTTTCATAGGGATCCAGTAGTCGGTTTCGTTCAAAGAGCGGATTTCCCTCATGAAGTTAACTCCCCAGACCGAACTGTTCCTGGAATAGCGGAGGGATTTGAAGGGTATTCTGATTTCCACCACATATCCTCCTGGAATCTCGCCGGAAGCGGCTTCCCAGATCCCCTCGTAGGACCAGTCCTCCTCCCGGCCGTCATCACTGATGTAGAAATCTCCAAGGACGCCGGCCCTGTTGACCTCAAATCCGTATGCGGTGCGGCCATTGTGAAAGGTGTCAAGAAAAATCCCGACGCAATCGCCTCCGCATTCGTCTTTCTGAGTTATTCTTATGTCAGCTTTCGACTTCTGGAAACATCTGAAAGCCACGTAGAGGTTTTCCCTGTCCTGAAGGATATACACCTCGGTGGATTCGCTCGGGTTTTCCCCTTCGTCGGGAAAGAACTGCACGAAATCAGCCACCGGTTCGGCCTCGAACCACTGGTTTTCAAGAACTCCATCTATTACCGGAGCCCTGTCGACAGTCCTGACGGCCAACGTCTTTGTCGTCGCTATCAACAGGTACAGGAGTTCCGTCATCATATTAGTTACTTCCTTCGATTCTGAAGTCCACCAGGTTCAAAGCTCCTTCGATCTCAATAGTTACTCTGTGCTTTGCCTTGTCATAATTCAGTGTCCTGTAGCCGTCGTCGGTTTTCTCGACGCCTTCCATGTCCTTCGATGACAGTATTCCCTTCATCTTTATGTAAACTCCAAGGTCTTTCGGAGCGACTATCTCGATTGTAGCAAGGGCACTGGAAATGTCAATCTCGGCGTCGTTTTTCCATTTACCGCTCAGATCGAGGTAGAGCCTGGAAAGCCCGTGTTCTAAGTTTAACTTCTTAAAATGCGCGTTTCCAACGTGAAGGAGTTTGAGGGTGGCGAGTCCGTGGTCGACCTCAAATTCCCGGAGTTCGTCTTTGTTAGGAGAAGAAAAATCGATCGCCGTTTTCCCGGTTCCAAAATAGCATTTAAAGCCTCGCAGCTTTAACCCTCCGAGATCCAGGGTAGCTTTTGCAAGTCCATGGTTGAGTTCGAGATCCACCGGGACGTCGGTCGGAAGTTTTATCTCGGCGTCAACACTTTTATCGGTTAGTTTCTCAAGATTTTCTATCTTTATTCCCTTCCTGAGTTTCCCCTCGACTGTTATCCTGCAGGGGTTCCCCTCAACTGGAACTGCTCTGAAGTAGTCCAGGATCCCCTCGGGATACCGGGCACTGACCTCAAGCTTCCTATGCCCGCCTGGTAGAACTTTGACTTTCGCCGCCCCGAGGGATATTTCGATCTCGTATTCCTCGCAGCCCTTTAATTTGAGGGATCTCTCGAAAGTGAGGATGTCCCCCAAAGTCAGAACCGCCAATAATAGAATCATGTTCATTTCAACACCTCCCTTTTTATCCGGTTAACCGATCCCCTGAAGAGGATATTTCCGAGAAAGCGACCTCTTTCAGGATTTCCAGGTCCAATATTCAAGAAGCCGCTTTTCTGAAGCCGGATCCAGCTATTTTCTTTCGTCCTGATCGTCACGGAGCCGAGGGTGGAAAAAAGTCTGATGGGTGATTTAAGCCTGTCGAGAAGGCAAAGAATGATTCTGGAAGCACCGCAGTCCACCCTGAAGTTACTGAACTCGACCTCGCCCGGATTTATTATCTCTATTGTGGAAAGGGTACCTGTTAACGTGAAATCGCCCCCCTTCCTTCCCTTTCTCTTAAAGAGAAGCTGAACATAGCCTGCTTCTGTGTGCAGATTGAATTTAAGTATGCTGAGGGAGTCGTCGTAGAATATGAAACGGCAACTGTGCAGCGTGAGGTCAAACTCGTATTCCCTTTCACGGGGAAGGTCTATTCTCGCCGCCCGCTTTATAATTCCGATCCGCATTATCGTGTTTTCATCGGAAGACTGGAGGAGGATGTTAAGCGTATCGCCAGAAGAAAAGTTCAGATATGAAAGTCCTCTTATCACAATACTTTCCGAGCTTGTGGGTCTCACGGTCAGATCGATTCCGCTCAGGTCTCCCTCTATTCTGACGAATCTGCCCGACCCGGTTAGTAAAGATGTCAAAAGCAATATCCAGATCATGGTCTTCAGAACCTCTCTGAGAGTCTTATGTATACCTTTATGTCTCCATTTTTCTCCAATTTTCTGACTGCCCTTACCGAGATATCGCTGAAGGGAATCACGCCGAGGCCTACGTCTGCCTTGATGCCGTTTACACCGTCGATTTTCGCGCCATCGAAGAAAAACAGGAAAGAAGGCCACCCTATCTTTATGGAATAGTCCAGGTTAAAGAGTAAGAACCTGCTGGTCTCAAACTCGTTTAATTTGTAGCCGGGCAGCGAACCGATACCTCCAAGGGTAAACAGGAAGGGCCTTTCCAGCGAGTCGGGCGAGAAGCCGCCTATCATCCTGCAGGCGAGGTTTCCCAGGTTTTCGAAGGATTTTTTGAAAGTCAGCTCGTTCCAGAATCTCTTCAGGGCGTAATCATCGTTAGTGCTCACCTCGTTCTGCGCAGCGAACGATAATGGACCATGCCGGGCAAACACGTTGAAAGTGAGAGCCCTGAGAGTTCCCTCTTTGATAGGAGGATTTTCCCTGAAATCCTTGTTCTTTCCGAAAACAGCCCAGTTTACCTTCTTTTTCAGGGACTTCAGGTTGAAAATTTCATATCCCAGCTCCACAGCGAGGTGATCGCTGGGCGAGAAGCCAAGCCTTGCCTCGATGCCACGGCGGTCGTAGTAATCGTAGAAGTCCTCTTTGATAAAGAAGCTCGAGAGGGAGTTTTCGATGTTCAATATTTTCCATGCATCGCGGGTCGCAGTGGTGCTGAAAACGCCGGCGCTGAGATAGAACCCGGGATCGCTGACGAGAAACTTCCTGAAATGCAGGAATCCCTGCCAGGTTTTTCTTCCGAAGGCATAGGAGATGCCGATCTCGGCGAAGTCGCCGTTACTGTTGCCGAAGTGGGGCGCGATCCCCAGGAGAAAGCCGTCGACCCTGTTGTAGGTAACCGGTTTCACGAGAGGCGAGCGTCTCTCGATCCATGAGAGCCTGCCCTTCTTTCCCTCCTCCTCGCCAAGGAGCTTCGTTTTTACTGTTATCTCAACGCATTCGTAGCTCAGAGGAGTGTTTTCAGAAACCTCTACTTTCTGGCCCTCGATCAGCACCGATGCCTTGCCTCCGGTTTCAACCGCGTAGTTGACCCGAGCTGATGCGCGGGGACATTTCCCCATGAGGTTGAGCTTAATATCACCCATGGCAGAGGTAGCCTCGAGATCTGCCGGGACGAGCCCCTTCAGTTTTATGTCCCCCGAGACCGTGGTTGCCCTGTAGAGGGCGCTCTGCCAGGAGGATGCATCGCCCTGGATTTCTCCCTCGATACTTATATCGCCGGAAATAGTCGTGAAAGCGATGGCTGCGGGGAAGACGGTTTTCAGCCTTATGTCGCCGGAGACCGATTTCACCATGACCCTGGAGGGCCAGTTTTGCGTTGACTTCGCCCAAATTTTGATATCGCCCGACACGCTCTTGATGTTTATAGAACTCAGAGGTGGAACGTGTAGGGTGATGTTGTCCGTCAGGGTCGTAATCCCCACGACTCCGTTCTTCTCGCTGTAGTTTAAATCGTCATCGGAATAGATATCGTTTCTGTCCTCTATGATGAGCCTTATGTCGCCCGACCTGGATTTCACCTCGATGCCTTCCATGTCCTTCTTCTCTATCGAAGTTGAACCCAGAAGCACGCCCGATACCATAAAGGTCATGATTAAATTCATGACGGACCTCCTTTAAATTTCGACTTTCTTTTCCAGCAAAAAGCCCGAGAGCAGGATCAGAGCGAGGCTTATGACCGTGAAAAAGATATATGAAGCGAGGTCGGCGGAGCTCGGATGTATGGTCAGACCCCTCTGGGCAAGCTCTTCTGGCTTGAATATCTGGAATTTGGGCAGGAAAGGCAACAGGCGGACGAAAAACTTATGCAGTTTTGGTATGATATAGACGAGCGCTAAAAGGACAGAAATCGAGAGAAGTTTGCCGAGCCTGGCAGTGCTTTTGCCTACCACATAGGCTATGAAGGGTACGGAGAAGAAAACCAGTGAGCCGAAGAAAGCGCTAACATATACCAGGAAAAAGGACCTGAACCCGAGACCACTTACGTCGAGGGATTCGAGGGAAAACAGCCCGTAATTCAATATGAGACCGAGAGCGGCGAAGAGTCCTATTTGAACCACGAAGGAAGTGAATTTCGAGAGAGCAACTTCATATCCCCCAGCCGGCAGAGATCTGAGATAAATGATCGTTCTGGAATCCCATTCTTTCTTGAGCAGTCCGAATCCCCTGACGATGGACAGAATGAAAATGGAGACGCTGACGATGAGGAAATATATCACGGTGGCAGATCCTTTATGCCATTTTCCACTCCTCAGAAGAAAAAGTGCGAAGAGTAGAAAGAGCGCGATCGAGCTGAAGAGGATCCAGTTTCTCTCTTCTCTTAGCTCCTTGCCGAGTAACAGGAAAAACCGGCTCATCTGTAAACCTCCTTCATTATGTCCTCTATGGACCTGCCGTAGCGGTTCCTGAGTTCATCGGGCTCTCCCTGCAAGATTATCTCTCCGTCGCCCAGGAAAACGACGTAATCGAAGAGCTTTTCCGCTTCCCTGACTATATGGGTGGAAAAGATGACCGTCTGCTCGCCGAACTGGAACCATTTTATGAAGGCCTCCAGAATTTTGTCCCTGGATAGAGGGTCTATTCCCGAGAGGGGCTCGTCGAGCAGGAGAAGCTTTGGATCCGCGGCGAGGGCGAGGCTCAATTTGAGCCTCGCCCTCATTCCCCTGGAAAGGTTACCTATCTTAAATGAGGGGTTCAAATCCATGAATTCGAGCAGTTCCCTGAACTTCGATGGATTCCAGCTCCGATAAAAACCAGCTGTGAAATCGGCCATCTCCTTCACGGTCATCCATCCATAAAGATGGTCGATCTCTGGCACATAGGATGTTATTTCTCTGACCCTTTTCCCGGGTTTCATGCCGAAAATCCGCACCTCTCCCTTTGTGGGTTTCTTGTGGCCCATGAGTATGCTCAAAAGGGTTGTTTTCCCGCTTCCGTTTGGTCCAACGAGTCCCATCACCCTTCCGGCATCCAGGGTGATGTCTATCCCTCTGAGCGCCCATACGCCGGGAAACCGCTTGTGAAGCCCTTTGATTTCCAGAGCAGCTTTCATCTCTCATCCTCCTCGAGATTTTTCGCGATCAACGAGAGGATCTCATCTCTGGAGAGTCCGAGAGCTCTCAGGCTTTCAAGAAAGGTAGAAAGGGCGGAGGCTGCCATTTCTTCGCGTATTTCCGTGACCTTCCGTGGATCATCGGTCACATAGGTTCCCTGTCCCCTTCTCGTCATAATAACGCCCTCTCTTTCGAGCTCAGAGTAAGCCCTGGCAATCGTATTGGGGTTCACGCCTATTTTGCCCGAGAGCTCCCGGACCGAGGGGAGTTTGTCCCCCGGCTTTAATTCTCCCCTTGCGATCTTGCTCTTTAAGTTTTCCATAATCTGAATGTAGATCGGCCTTGTCTCGTCAAACTTCATCGGGCTGTTTTGTCCTGTTTTCTGACGAAATGGCAATTGCTATGTCTCTCCATGATACGGATGATAAAACGTGCGCTCTTACTGCATGTTTTCTGCAGATCCAGTGACTACGGCGTGAAAGATGCACGTCAAATTTGATGTTTTCCTGAAATCCCACCGATTGTATTAGTGTCATAGCTAACTAATACACTATGACGCCTGATCTGTCAAGGGGGTATTTTCTGGAGGTGACTGTTTCCCTTTAAATACGGACTGCCGGCCCTATTTTGCCCCTTGTTTTGATCCCTACGTAATCACTTGACAGAAATTGCACATATATGTATTTATTTTCTCAACGGGAAGAACTTCGAGTTGTTGACTATGGGTTGGGTGTAATTTAATATATCCTCGCAATAGGAGGTAATGGGTATTGCTTACATCTATACTGTTGTTTTCCCTTTTGGGAGGATTCTTTCAGCCCGGCGATATAGTTTACGTGAAAATCTGGAGACATCCGGATCTGTCGGATTCTTTCATAGTAGATATTGACACGGTCGTGACCTTCCCTCTCGTCGGGCCTATAAAGGTTGCCTCTCTGACACCGAGACAGCTACAGGACAGCCTGAACGTCCTTTATTCTGAATACATAAAGGACCCCTTCATCACCGTCACCCCGATGTTCAAGATCAGCATACTCGGCGAGGTGAGAAGGCCCGGTGTCTATGCCGTTAGTATTACCGATAGGATATTTGATGCCATAGCAAGAGCCGGAGGGACAACGAGTAGGGCAAATCTCAAAAAGGCGAAGATTAAAAGAGGCGGCAGGACCATCAAGATAAATCTCAAGAAGGCGATCGAATCGGGACAGAGAGTGACAGATGTGGGGCTGAAATCGGGGGATGTTATCTATATTCCGAAGAAGTTCTGGCCCCAGTGGAGGGACTGGTACTATTTTGTTTCCACAGTGGCCATAATCTGGTCGATATACAGGACGGTGAAGTGATGATCGACGAACTTAAGAAGAAAATAGATGAGAGGAACTACAAAGTGGCTGTGGTGGGGCTTGGATATGTTGGGCTTCCGCTTGCCGTGGAATTCGCAAAGGGAGGCTTTCCGGTCGTCGGAATTGACATAGACAGAAAAAAAACCGATGCGATCAATTCCGGCAGGAGTTACATTCCCGATATAAGTGACAGGGACCTGAAACGGGCACAGGAAGAAGGGGGGCTTGTGGCGACGACCGAATTCAGTCGGATCGGGGAGGTAGATGCGATAATAATCTGTGTTCCAACACCCCTTTCGAAAACGCGCGATCCCGACATATCGTATATAATGTCAGCTCTTTCGGAGATCAAAAAATACCTCAAACGGGGGCATGTGGTATCCTTAGAGAGCACGACCTATCCCGGAACCACCGACGAGCTGGTCAGGCCAACGCTTGAGAAGAGCGGCCTGAAGGCCGGGACCGATTTTTACCTTGCCTTTTCACCGGAAAGGATCGATCCGGGCAACAGGGTCTACACCGTCAAGAACACGCCCAAAGTGGTGGGCGGGATCAACAAGGACAGTACCGAAATCGTTTCTTACCTGTACAGCCGGGTTCTGGAGAAAGTTGTCCCGGTGTCTTCCTGTAAGGTGGCCGAGATGTCGAAGCTGCTCGAAAACACCTTCAGGAGCATTAACATCGCTCTCGCCAACGAGATGGCTATAATGTGCAACATCCTGGGAGTTGATGTGTGGGAAGTAATAGAGGCGGCAGCGACGAAGCCTTTTGGTTTCATGAAGTTTTATCCCGGGCCAGGTATAGGGGGCCACTGCATTCCCATTGATCCGCTTTACCTTTCCTGGAAGCTGAGGACCCTCAACTATAACGCCAGGATGATAGAGGTTGCGTCGGAGATAAACACATCGATGCCTCGATACGTCGTGGAGAGGGTGGCCGATGCGTTGAACGAGCACATGAAGAGCGTAAAGGGGTCAAAGATTCTCGTTCTGGGCATAGCCTATAAGAAGGATGTCAACGATACGCGCGAATCTCCCGCCTTTGACGTGATCAAACTCCTGGAAATTAAAGGGGCATCTGTCGAGTACAACGATCCCTTCGTGCCCAGAGCCCGCATAAACGGGCATTTCAGGGACTCGGTGGAGCTCACCGGTGATAGACTAAAACAGACCGATTGCGTTATCATTACCACTGATCACAGCGTTTACGATTATGAATTTATAGTGAAAAATGCCAGGCTTGTCGTGGACACGAAAAACGCAACGAAGGGGTTGTCGGAAAATCTCATCAGGGGAAAGGTGGTGAAACTTTAATGAATTCCGAGGAGAAGGGGAGGGAGGTCAGCCTTTACGATTACATCAATCTGATCTACAGGCACAGGGTCCTGATTATCGTCGTTTTTGTGATCACGACTCTCGGGGCGTGGATATTCAGCCTCCTGTCGCCGCCCGTGTATAAGGCTTCTTCTGTCGTGAAACTCGCGTTGAAAGAGACCAGGCTGAATGTGATTCCAGAGATCTCTCCCGCATTGAGAACTGTGGACCCCGTTCAGAGTCAGATTGAGATCATCAAGTCCAGAGCTCTCCTGGAGAACCTCGTTATGAAACACGGACTCAATATTTCCTTCCTGACGCCTGTCGATGCCTTTGAATTCGACACACTCTGGACCACGAGGAAGGCAAAAGAAGGTATTTACACCGTTAAGTTCAAAGGTGAGTATTTTCAGGTATTTGCTCCCGACGGCTCAGTTATCGGGAACGGACGTCTTGGGGAGCCCTTCAACGGAGGCGTTCTGGGTTTCCTGATAAGGGCCAAAAGGAAAGATTATCCCCTTGTGATCAAGTTTATCGTCACGGCCCCCGACAGGGTCGCTCTCTCCCTCAAAGGGATATTTAAGGTCACCCAGAAGGGGCAGACGGATCTTGCAGTTATAAGCGCCCAGGGAAGTTCCCCTGATTTTGTGAAGAAGATGGCCGATGCACTGGCCGACGAATACGTGGCTTTCACCCTTTATGGTATGCAGGAGGAGGCGAAGGCCCTCAGATCTTTCCTCGAGGAACAGCTCAATAAAGTTGAAAAAGAATTAAAGCTGGCAGAGGATTCCCTGAGGGCATTTAAGGAGAAGGCCGGTATCTTTCTGCTCGATGAATCGGCGAGAACGCTGATAGAGAGGCTCTCAGCCCTTCAGTCGGAGCTGGCAAAGGCCGAGACGGAGAAGCAGGAGGCCGAACACAAACTCGCGAGCCTCAGGGCTCAGCTCGGCGAGAAGACAGCCACCTTCGAGAAGTACAAGCAGACCGCTTCGTCGCCGGAGGTCAGTTCCAACCCGCTGGTGAGGTCTCTCAAAGAGAAGCTTACCTCCCTCGAGATACAGAAGGCGATGCTCCTCGAGAAGTACACCGAACTTCATCCCGAGGTGGTGGCTGTTAACAGAGAGATAGCCAAAACCAAAGAAGAGTTAAACAGGGCCGTGGCCAATGCTTTAAAGAGCGGACCGTCGGCCGGCGACCCGATTTTCCAGAACCTCATTGCTGGCATAATAGAGAGCGAAACCAAAATTCAATCGACCGAAGGCCGAATAAACGCTCTGAAACAGCTAATAAAGAAATACGAGGCACAGATGAAACTTCTCCCCCAGAAAGAGGTGCAGCTTGCAGAACTCACCAGGAACGTTGAAGCCAACAGGGCCGTCTATTCCATGTTGATAAACAAGCTCGAGGAGACGAAGATCGCTGAGGCACAGAAATCTACCGATGCCAAAGTGATAGAATACGCCACCAGACCCATCGCTCCCATCAAGCCGAGGAAGAAGATGAACGTACTTCTCGGAGCAATTCTCGGGCTCGTCCTCGGCGTTGGAGGAGCCTTTGTTCTGGAGTACGTGGACGTTAATGTCAAAACGCCCGAGGAGGTCGAAGAGCTCCTCGGGGTGCAGGTTCTGGGTAATATACCCTACATAAAATCTGCCGAAGACGCCGAACCACGCGTCAGGCTTATCACCAACCTCGATCCCAAAAGCGTGACAGTAGAGGCTTATCGTTCGCTCAAAGTTAACCTGAAGTTTGCATCCACAGGTGAGCCAATAAGGACTTTCATGGTCTCGAGCGCCAAGGCTGAGGAAGGTAAAACCCTCACAGCCGTCAATCTCGCCATAACGAGCGTGCAGGCAGGAGAGAGGGTTATTCTGGTGGACGCCGACATGAGGAATCCTTCCGTTCACAGGTTCCTGGAAATGACGAAGAGCCCGGGCTTTACCGATGTGCTGAAGGGAGAAGAGACGCTCGACGATGCGATAAAACATCCAGAATTCCTGAGGGACCTTGCGGTTTTGACATGCGGGAGCGATGTGGTCAATACCCTCGAGGTCATAAACTCGGAGAGCTTCGGCCGCCTGCTGAACGAGCTTGTCAATCGCTATGACACTGTTATCTTCGATTCAGCTCCCATATTGCTGGTTTCCGATACCCTTGCGATGGCCGACAGAGTTAAGAACCTGCTTCTTGTCGTGAGGGCGGGCTACACTGAGAGGCCAGCCCTGGTTGCAGCGTTGCGCGCCTTAAAGAGGGCGAACGTAAATCTGGTCGGGGCTGTTGTCAATGCAATTCACCTGCAGAAGCATTACGGCTACTACTACCCTTACAAATACTACGGCTACGAAGAGCGGGAAAAGAGAAAAGGGAAAAAATCGCGTTCTTGGTGGAGATATTTCACCAAGAGGGGATAAGTTAACTTCTTTGTTCCCAGGAAACATGCAGCCATGAGCCCGTCGACGGAACGAAATAATGGTTGGCTACAAAAATTCACCTACAGTCTGATTCTTGTGACTTTGGCCCTAACCATTCTCTACCCCTTTCTTTATTATGTAATGAGACCTTTCTCAAGAAGTCTCGCTGAGGCAGCCTATAAGAGCATTTCAGAAAGCTATGAAATTGTACTGATTTCACTCTATTCTGCTATTGCGATTTTTCTGACTATATATAAGATAATCCGGAAAAGATTTTCAAGGTACGATTGGATATATATTTTGCTGGTCGTCTGGATGGGATTTTCTGTGTTCTATGTTGAATCTTACAAGCTATTTATCCCCAAGTTCTTTTTGATGCTTTCGGGGTTTGGCGTGTTTGTCTCAGTTGAAGAAGCCCTCTACGGGAATATCGAAAATTTAAAGAAATTAACATTATATCTGGGAATTAGCATAGGTTTTATCGCCCTTTTGACGCTCACGGTTAATTTGTACAGATT
>Ga0116200_10000822_pt1 | contig 11233 bp, 12 predicted proteins | sample Mar14436cmmetaG_FD_94478 | JGI IMG/M metagenome (GOLD analysis project Ga0116200, IMG submission 94478) | Marine hydrothermal vent microbial communities from Guaymas Basin, Gulf of California to study Microbial Dark Matter (Phase II) - Marker... ... | reverse complement strand
TCCTTACAGTGAAGTGAATATAATTAATATCTCAACTTTTGGCAGAAATTTCTATTTGCTTGATGCTGCAAAAAAGGAGATAATCAAATTCAGATTGGAACAAAAACCTAATCTTGAGGGAGAGCTTTGGTTTGCTCAAACAACAGAAAAACCATCGAGACCAAAATCGATGGCAATTGATGGCTCAATATGGATACTAGATGAAGAAAACAATATATGGCAGTACTTTAAAGGAAAATTGAAGAATAAACTTGTTTTGAATTTATTTCCTTTTCCCAAAAAGATAACGAGGATTAAAACAAAATATTCTCTCCCCTATCTTTATCTCTTAGAGCCATCAGAAAAACGAATCATTGTTTTAGATAAAAAAGGCAACCTACTAAAACAATTTGTAAGTGAAAAATTTGATAATTTAAGAGATGTCTCTGTTGACACCAAAGGAACTATTTATGCTCTTGATGGTAAAAAACTTTATAGAATCCCAGCCACTCTATACTCTAATTCTTCTATTTTTTAATTTTTGAATATCTCTTTTTAGTTCCCATTTAACTTTCTCAAAGATGCTTATATCTTTCTTTCTGGGGATTCCTTTTTTATTTTTTACTGCCCAAAAAATCTCTTGCACAGATAAATTCTCTCCTTCTATTTCTAAGAAAGCATTACCTACACAATCCGCCTCATGAGCATCAGAACCAGCAGTGCAAGGAAGGTTAAACTTTCTTGCAAAAAGGAAAGCTTTTTTATTAAAGTAATCAGGTATAGAGGCATTGGTAACCTCTATTGCCAAATTAAGATTAGAAAGATCTCGGAAAATTTTCACTATATTTCCCGAAAAACCCCGCAACCATACAAAAGGATGAGCAATGACTGCTAATCCTCCAAGTTTGTTCACTGCAATAATAGTTTCTTTAGCTGAGAGTCCATCTGGGATTTTCTCTCTGATATTTATCCCAAGAATATCTCCTTCTCTACTCCTTATCTCAATTCCAGGAATGATGAGTATATCCTTAGAATAATTAAAACTAAGGGCCTGAAGCGCTCCCTTAGTTTCATGATGATCAGTAATACAGATAGCATCAAGACCTCGAGCAATAGCAGACTCTACTACTTCGCGAGGAGAGCTTATCCCATCGTAAGAGAAATTGGTATGGATGTGAAAATCTACTTTCACTTTATTTTAACTCAACCTTTGCGCCAGCTGCTTCCAATTTTTTCTTTATTTCCTCAGCTTCTTCCTTCTTGACATTTTCTTTTATTACCTGTGGACCCTTTGCTACAGCATCTACTAAATCCTTGGCATCTTTTAATCCCTTCTGGGTGATATCTCTCACTGCCTTTATCACTTCGATCTTCTTATCTCCTATTCCTGTTAACTCAATAGTAAATACAGACTTCTCGGGAGTTTCTCCACCTCCCCCTTGAGCTGCACCTCCACCAGCAGGAGCAGCGACTACTTGAGGGGTAGCAGACACTCCAAACTTTTTCTCTAATACTTTAACCAACTCTGCTAAATCAAGAACGGATAAACTCTCTATCTCTTTGACCAACTTCTCAAACTTTTTGGGCACTTCTACTTCTTCCTTTTCTTCCTTTTCTTCCTTTTCTTCCTTTTCTTCCTTTTCTTCTTTTTCTTCTTTTTCTTCTTTTTGCTCTTTTTGCTCTGTCTTTGTTTCCTCTTTTTTTTCTTCCTTGGTTTCTTCTGCCATAAGAATTTATTTAATTAATTAATAATTTATTTTATTGCTCTAAGCACAAAAAGAAGACCTTTAATATTGTTTTCTAAAAGATTAACAAAATTTGAGAGTGGAGCGGAAATACTCCCTACTAATCTTGAAAGAAGTTCTTGCCGTGTGGGGACCTTAGCAAGAGCAATAACATCTTCCTTTGTAATAAACTTGTTTTCAAAAACTCCTCCCAAGATTTTCAGATTATTGTGCTCGGAAGAAAATCGATAAACAATCTTGGCAGGCGATATTTCATCACCAAAGCCAAAAACTACACCTAACTCTCCTTTCAGTTGATCAATACAGGAAGCCAAAGATTCATCAAAACTCTGAAGTGCTCTTTTAAACAATGTTTTCTTTGACACCTTAAACAAGGAGTCAGATTGTTTCAGATTTTTTCTTAACTCAAGAAGCTCCTTTACACCAAGGCCTGAGAAATCTACAAATATCATCGTTTTCTGACGTTCTATTTTTTCCTTTAAATCTTGGACAATTTTTTGTTTTTGTTCTCGAGAAAGAGGCATAATGGTAGATCAAAAAAACAAAAAATCTGCTTCCGCAGACAGAAAACAATAAAAAAACTTAATTATCCTCGGCAGGTCTTATTTTAATGCCTGCTGTCTGCGGATAAAGACAATTCTATTATAATCAAATCTTTATTGAGCTGTCAATACTCTTATAATTTCCTGAGCAAACTCTCTTGCTGCACCAGGGCCATTAGCAGTAATTATCTTTCCATCTACAACTACGGGTTGATTATAATATAAAGCACCGTATTCCTCTAATGTTTTAATTCCACTTTTATCCAATGGACTTGACCATACTGTAGCCTTCTTTCCATCAAGCACTCCGGCTTTGGCAAGAATCACAGGAGAAATACATATGGAAGCAAGCACTTTATTAGCAGAGATGGTCTCTTTAATTAATCTATAAGAACTTTCATTATCTAAGTATTTCAAACATCCAGGTCCACCCACAAACACTATAGCATCAAAATCTCCAGCTTTCACTTGATCTACAACCATATTAACCATTGTCTCCCCGCCATCTGCACCAATTGCTGTTCCTTCAGAAGTACTAATAGTTACTATCCTAGCACCTTCATTCTCTAAGATCTGCTTGGGAGTAAAATACTCTTCATCTCGAAAATCTCTAAAGGCTATTACCATCGCTATCTTTTTGTCTTTTAACGGTTTTTCTTCCATAAGTCTTTCTTGAACAAAATTCTTCTCTTGTTTGGGATGAAACTTCTCAAGAAATATAACTCCACTTATCAAGAGTATACCTATTATTATCAAGAAAGTAAAGACTTTTTTCATGTTTTCTGATTATTGTTATTCTTCTTTTCTTTTTTGAGACGTTCTATCTCCTTTTTGAGTTCTATCATCTTAAGTTCTCGACCAACTGTCAGTTTAAACCATTTATTCAATTCCTCTACTTTTTCCTCTAATTCTTTCTTGGTTTTTCTTTCTCTCTCTCTGGCTCGAAATATTTCTTCTGCGCTCCTGTTGAGGTATTTGGATAAAGCAAGCACTTCTTTATAGGAACTTCCGGTAAAATATTGGGCTTTCTTTTCTTGGGGAAGTCTTGCTACGAATTCTTTTATTTCCTCAAATACTGAATAGATTGAAGAAAACAACATTCTTCCTATTATGGCAATCATAACAAAAGCAAGACAAGAAAGAGTAATTAAAAAAAGGGATAATTGAGAGGGAGGGACGAAACTTAAGAGAATGATAGTTATCAAAAAAAGCAAAAATATAAAATAATGAAACCTGTTTTCCAAACTAAACAATTCCATCTCTTCTCTTGGCTTTATTCCTCTTTTACTTAATATTTTTCTGCACTCTCGCAATAGATCGTTTATAAAGAAAGCCTCAACTGAAAAGATAGAAAATAATGCCACAAAGGCTAAATAAATTAAACCACCAACTACAATAACAATTAAATTGAATCTGGAAGTTTTCAAGAAAGCCATCGTAAGGGTTGTTAGAACAATTACTGCACCTCCGTATATCAACGAATTTATTAGATTAGTAATCGGTTCTTTTTTCAAGACGCAAAAGAGCTCCTCTAGCTGTTGATTTGTCAAAGAAGGGTCTATATGACCATTTACTATATAAGAATTAATAATGCGGGCATTTTTTTGCTCCATTTTGAGCTTTAATAATCTTGCTCCTCCATTGAAGAGAACTCTAAACAATTCCGAGCAAAGTAGATAATAAAGCCATAGAAATATAAAAATTTTCTCTACATCAGGCGATTCAAAGTCAGCATGCGCTAAAATAAAGAAGAACCCAAAAAGACCACACAAAAATGCCCAAATCTCTATTCTTGGTAGGAAATATTTAAAATAGAAATTTCTTTCTTTCACAGATCCTTTAACTTAATTATTGTTTTTTAGGTATTTTGCTTTAGCAATATTGTGTTCTTCTAAAGTTCTACTGAATATTGTTCTTCCATCAGGAGCAGATAAATAGTAAAGGTATTCACTATCTTTATAATATATCGAAGCTAAAATACTTTCAAATCCTGGATTGCAAATCGGAGCAGGTGGTAGACCTTTGTATTTATAAGTATTGTATGGAGAATCAATCTCGGTTTCTTTTTTGGATATAAACGTTGTTTTTTTTCCAGTAATGTAGGTAATGGTGGCATCTACCTGTAAAGGAATACCAATCTTTAGCCTCTTCCATAAAATTCCAGCAACAAGTTTTTTGTCCTCTAAACTTTTTACTTCTTTCTCAAGCAAAGAAGCCATTGTTACTATTTCAAATATTGTCTTTCCTTGGCGAGCAATTTCTTTTCTTAGTTCGGGAGTTAGTTTTTTGCCGAAATTATCAAGCATCATCTCAACAATTTCCTCTGGAGTCATATCTCTTTCTATAAAATAAGTGTCGGGAAAAAGATACCCTTCAAGGTCAACATTTTTAGGTTTATCTTCCAAAAAATTATATTTATCACTAAAATCCATTGCTTTGGAAGAATGCTTGGTTTTAGGAAAATCAACTACCTCCAAAAACTCTTCTGGCGTACAAATCCCTTTTTTGCCAAGATACAAAGCAATATCTCTTGCCCTCCATCCCTCAATGATGGTTATTTTCTCTTTCAATGTTTTTCCACAAACCAATTTATCTACAATCTCATCGATACTCATCGAAGGACTTAATTGATACGCACCCGCCTGAATATTTCTCAACTGTCTTGTAAGGATCAAATATAAAAGAAAAAGGGCTTTATTTTTTATTATCCCTTCTTCTTCTAAATGCTGAGCGATTTCCTCTATTCCTTCTCCTTTATTTATTAAAAATATTTTTTCTTCCTGAGAATAAGAATCTTTTGGCAGATAAATTCCTTGCCAAACGTACAAGACCCCTAATAGAGATATAAAAATAATTATGATGAATTGTTTCATCTCTCAATTAAAGGCACAAAAGCAAATCCTGGAAATTCCTTTTCTTCGAACTCTTCATTAGATTTTTTCAAAAAAACCCAAATAGAAGAACGGATAGGAGTGACAATCCTTCCTCCAATTTTCAGCTGCTCTTTCCATGCTTCAGGAAGTTCATTCTGAACTGCAGCTGAACAAAGGATCCTATCAAAAGGGGCTTGCTTTGGGTACCCTTTTGATCCATCAGCACACACAATCTCAACCCTTCCTTCTTTTACAAAATTGTACTTTGAGACATTATTCCTTCCAAACTCCGCTAATTCAGGAATTAATTCAACTCCAATAACCTTCCCTTTCTTGCCAACAATTTCTGCCAGAAGAGCAGTAGTCCACCCAGATCCCGAACCTATATCTAAAATTTTATTCCCCTCCTGAGGGTTTAATTTCTCAAGCATAAAAGCTACCACTAAAGGCTGAGATATGGTCTGGCCAAATCCTATCGGTAGAGCTTCGTTGAGATCAGCAAGATCTTTAATTCTGGCAGGCAAAAAATCTTTTCTTTTGATCTTTTCAAAAGCTCTTATTATTCGAGGCTGAGAAAGCCAACCTTCGTTGATCAAAGTATCAATCAAGTCCATATTTTAATATTATAACCTTCTTTATAAAAATAAAAAAGAAAGGTTTGTCTTTGTTTTGATTTACAATGCAAACAATTTTTACTCGTAGCGCAAGGCTTCAATTGGACTCAATTGGGAAGCCTTTCTTGCAGGATATATCCCAAATACCAAACCAACAACAACCGCCACTCCAACTCCAAGCACTATTGCTTTAAGAGAAATGAAAAACTTCCATTGCATATATAGCATTTTTCCAAATACCAATGATCCAAAGAAAGAGCCTAATATTCCAAGCACTATGCCAACAACACCTCCCACAGAAGTCAAAACAATGGCTTCAATCAAGAATTGATAAAGAATATCTTTTTTTCTAGCCCCCACTGCTTTCCTTAATCCTATCTCTTTTGTCCTTTCTGTTACAGAAACAAGCATTATATTCATTATCCCGATTCCTCCAACAACCAGCGCAATGGCAGCAATACTTGAAAGAAATAGAGTAAATACTCCCATTACAGAACTCAAGATGTTGGCAGCCTCAACCTGACTCATTACTTTAAAATCATCTTTTGTTAAATCTCCCTTGGGATTATATATATTGTGTCTCTCTCGTAAGAGAAGACGGATATCTTCTACAGCTTCATCTATTACATCCTTACTTTTTGCTTTGGCAACTATCCATTTAAGGTGATTTATTCCCAAAAGTAGCTTTTGGGCTGTGGTAACTGGCACATAGACAAAATCATCCAGGTTCATAAATGTTTGGGTACCTCTCTCCTCAAGCACTCCTATTACTCTAAAGTTGGTTTTTTTAATTCTTATAATCTTTCCAATAGGATTCTCATTACCAAATAAATCTTGGGCAATTTTGTAACCCAAAACAGCTACCCTAGCCTGGCTTTTTACCTCTGCATCTGTAAAATCCCTTCCCAGGGTCACCTCAGTTGCTTCTATTATATGAGCAGCTGGTGTAGTACCAATGAAGGTGATTTTTTTACTGACATCTTTATAAATCACCTTTTCTACCCCAATAACAAATGGAGCTACTTCTTCTATTTCCGGCAGATTTTTGATTGCTTGGGCATCGCTTATCTTCAAAGTCTTTATCTCAGCCTCTTCCATCCTTGCCTCCATTATCGAAGTTTTCTTTGGATCAAAAGCCCCCGGTTCAATAAAAATATTATTTGAACCCATCGACATAATTTGGCCTACTATCAAATGCTGAGCACCAGCACCAAGAGACATCATTGCTACTACCGCTGCTATTCCAATAACAATACCGAGTATCGTCAGAAAAGAGCGAACTTTGTTTGTCTTTAGAGCAACCCAAGCGACTTTGAATGAATAGAGAATACTCATAGTCTTGATTTATTTAATAAGTCCATCTTTTGCTAGCCTTCGGCAAGCAACAATTTGATCATCAACGATTCTTCCATCTTTTAGCTGAATGATACGCTTGGCCATCTGAGCAGTATATTTCTCATGGGTTACCAAAATAATAGTATGACCTTGATCGTTCAAATTTTGCAAAATATCCATTATTTGCTGACCTGATTTACTATCCAAGTTTCCTGTGGGCTCATCGGCAAATATAACAGAAGGATGATTAACAATAGCACGAGCAATAGCTACCCTTTGTTGTTCTCCTCCTGATAGTTGGTTGGGATAATGAAATAGTCTATGAGAGAGGCCAACTTTTTCTAATGCCTCTCGGGCCATTCTATCTTGTTGTTCTCTTGCAATACCCGAATAAAGAAGAGGGAGTTTTACATTATCTAATACAGTAGTTCGAGGAAGCAAGTTAAAACTCTGAAACACAAATCCCATTTCTTTGTTTCTGATTCGAGCCAGTTGATCATCGTCTAGTTCATCAATACTTTTGCCTCTAAATTTATAAACTCCCGAAGTAGGTCTATCCAAAAAGCCCATAATGTGCATAAGAGTTGACTTTCCCGAACCTGAAGGTCCTACAATAGCTACAAATTCTCCTTCTTTTATCACAAAAGAAACCCCATCTAAAGCAACAGTGGGGACAATACCAGGATATATTTTCTTTATATCCTTTGCTTCTATCATTCTATTATTTTTTCTTTAAAAACGTAATTACTTTATCTCCCTCCTTCAGACCTGAGATGATCTCAACATAGCCATCGCTTCCTTTCAAACCAACAGAAACCTCTATCAATTTATATCCTTTCTTGTACGGAACTCTCACGAAACTCTTTTTATCTTGGTGCAATACTGCCCTTGAGGGAATTGCAAGTACATTGCTTCGAGAATCAGTAACGATATCTACGTTGGCAGTCATTCCTGGTTTTATTCTTTTATCTGTTGTATCAAGACTAACTTTACTTTTGTAATATACAACACCACCTATTATAGTCTGGGCAGGATCAATTTCTATTACTCTTCCTGAAAATTCCACCCCAGGAAAAGCATCAAGAGTAATCTTTGCTGGATTGCCTAATCTCATTTTTCCTATATCTACTTCAGCAATATCTAACTCAATTTGAAAGGGATTGGAAGGAATCAAGACAATAACTGGTTCTCCTATCATTACTTGTTCTCCAATCTCTTTATTAATTTTTACCACCTGCCCATCAACCGGACTTCTTAAGGTAGCTTTATAAATTTGATCCTCAAGCAATCGGACTTTGGCTTTTGCTTGATCTAATTTAGCTTGATACAAATCAATATCTTCTTGACGTGGCTTCGCAAGTTTGAGCGCTAATTCATCTTGGGCACTTTTTAGCGCACCTTGAGCTGAATCAACAGCAGCTTGGGCACTATCAATAATTGATTTATTGGTTATCTTAGTTAAAGATATAGTTTGTTGAGAGTTTATCACATTGGCCAAAGATGTATTAATGTAGGTTTTGTCAGTGTCTAAATAACTCTTATAAGTAGAAGAAACCACATTTTTCCATGCTGGTTTCTCGCAAGTTTCTCGAATACTGACCAGGGCATTATATACCCTCTCAAGAGCAGTTTTGGTCTTTGAAATTGCGACATCAATATTTTCATTTGTGGGATTTTGTTTTGCCACACTTAAATAGTGTTCTATCTGTTTTCTTGCATCATTAATTATGGATTTCTGTTCTCTTACATTTATACTATCTTGATCATTTGAGGTAAAATAAGTTCTCTGAATCAAATCTACATCACTAGCCGCAGCAGAAACTTTAATTTCTGCACTATCTAAAACAGTCAGAGCACTCTCATATGCTGAACGAAGATTTTCCGCTGCTTTTGTTTTTGCGTTTTCTAAATCTTTTTGAGCATTTTCTAAAGAAATTTGGGCATTCTCTACAGCAGTTCGAGCAATCTGAATTTCCTCAGGTCTAGCACCAGCAAGCAATTTATCCAATTGTGCCTGTGCTAATTTTAAAGAGGCTTTTGCCTCATCAAGCTGAATACTGAGTTGAGTAGTACTAAGTTTCATTAATTTTTCTCCTTTCCTAACCTTGTCTCCGATTTTGACATAAATTTTCTCTATTCTGCCTCCTTCTTCAAACCCTAAATTTATCTCCTCTCCTTTCTTTACTTGACCAACAGCAGAAACTTCTTGAACAATATCTCTTCTCTCAACCTGAGCCAAACTATATAAATTGTTTTCTCCAGAGACAAAAACTTTATACACTCCTCCTATAATTAGAATCACTGCCGAGATAATAAAAACGATGATTTTTGGTTTTTTTAATATCTCCAACATATTCTCAATTCTATAACAAAACAATCAAAAAATCAAAAAACTCTTCATTACTTTTTATTGGAAATCTCGAGCAAACAGCAAAAATAAACACAGCAAAGCCAATTGTCAAATACATCATCAAAGAGAACGCTCAGAAAAAAATTAATTTTCTTTAACAGAAACTTCTCTCTGATAATCAAAATAAGAGAAAACAACTAAGTAAGCAGAAACAAAGATCACAGGAACAATAACAAAATATATAGCCTGGTGTGAGAAAAAAATTCCAACCAAAGCAAGAATGCCGGAGATCTTAAACAATTCAGATGCTCTTTGATGGGTATGTTCCCATACTTTTTCACTGCTCAGAGTCCACGGAGTTTTTATTCCAATAAACCAGTTTCTTTTTGCTTGTGAGAAGAGAATGCCAAGATAATAAAAGAATAATCCGATAGCAGGAGGTACACATCTACTCATATTGATCTTCCAGCCAAGATTATATAAAACGCTCAAAAGATAAACATAAAAAAGGAATATTATCAAGAGCAGAAAAAAGAAATCATAATACTTTCTAAACTTTTCAATATTTTCTTTTAGCGGATCAATCTTTGGAATTAGCCAAAAAAGCAACGCCAAACCTACCAAATAAAGGGCATCAAAAACAAAGCTACATGCTTTGGCAAATATCCATCTGCCTCACCCAAAGCATTCCAGTGAGAAACCATTTTAGAAGGCATTTTAGGTAAAGACCAAACACTAATTAAAAAAGATAGCAGAATTATAGAAAGAATAGTTATCTTAATTATCCTCATTTTTTGATTAGTTTAATACCCAATTCAGAAATACGAGCTCCACCAAAAATTAAAATTCCGGCAAAAAGTGACCAACTAATCAAGTTAAGAAGCCTAAGTAACTCTTCTGTTGGAACTACTGATTTGATCTGCTCTCTTATTATTTGTTTCATCTGCTCTTCTAAATCTTGAGATGGCAGAACCTGAGTTATCTCATTTTTATCTTCTGAATGAGGGATAAAAATCTGAGGCGGAAGAGTTCTAGCTGTAAAAATATTAAATGAAGTAAAAAGAGCCCAGATTATTATCAAGATTCCTACCATAATTAAAATCCAACCAATGATTTTTTCTAGATACATATTGTTCTAAATTACTCTTTTCTTCTTTAAGTAGAGCACAAAAGATATCCAAATCAAGGCAATGAGGACCAAAATATACCAAAAAATAAAAGGATGATGTTGGAGAGGTAAAGCTACATTCATTCCATAAAGTCCAGAAATTGCCGCTGGCAAACTAATTAAGATGGTGAAAATAGTAAGAATAGTAATAATATTGTTCAATCTATTAGAAAGTAAAATATCGTAATACCCTCTTATGTTGGAAATGGTTTTCAAAGATGACTTACATAGATTAAATCCTTGTGTTCCTTCAACAATAAGATCTTCGAGTATTTCCTTGTCCTGCTCAAAAAACTTTATTTTTCTTATTATCCTCTCATAAAGCAAGTTGATATAGTAATAAGAAGAAACAAAATCATTAAGAATATCTTCTTGTTCCAAGAGACTAGTAAGCTCTTCATCTTTTAGTTCTTCTATGCTGAGATGCTTTCTTTTCTGGACATCCTTAACAATACTAATGGTTGTTTTTTCAAAGCCTTCGTTTATTAAAGAAAGCAGTTTAATAAGACATTTGAGTTTTTGGGTGGTGATAAACTTTATTTCACCGTTTTTTATTCTCTCAACAAATTCAGGCTCATGCACTGAAAGAGTAAGAACAAAGTTTTTCCCTATCGTAATAAGGTAGGT
>Ga0116200_10000820_pt1 | contig 11245 bp, 11 predicted proteins | sample Mar14436cmmetaG_FD_94478 | JGI IMG/M metagenome (GOLD analysis project Ga0116200, IMG submission 94478) | Marine hydrothermal vent microbial communities from Guaymas Basin, Gulf of California to study Microbial Dark Matter (Phase II) - Marker... ... | reverse complement strand
GCTTTAAGCCTCATCAGACAAGGGAAGGTAAATAGAAAAGATCCCTGGAGCTTTTCTGCTGATGATGGCAATGCCTTACTGGGAGACCCACCTAAATATGATGTCTATAAAAAGTGGTTTTTAGGTCATGACACGGATGTCAATCCTGAAACTAAAGGGGCTTGGAAGTATCCATTTGGGAAAAACGGCAACGTATATAGAAGTGGGCTAATTGCTATTAGGCAGAGAGCTGCGCAGCAAGGAGAGAGGGATATTTTTGAAGCGGCAGGCAGGCTCCTAGAGCTGGTTGATGCAAAGAAGCAGACTGCAAAGGCCCTTGCCTTTAAGGCAGAAAGTGCTGTGCCAACAGATATTTTGCTTTTGCCCTTTGGAGAGGTGGAAACAACTAACGGTAGATATGTGGTTGATGAGAAATCAGCGGCTTTGGTTTTATCTATTTTTAGAGAAATTGGGAATGATATTGTGATTGATTATGAGCATCAAACATTAAAGGATGTACAAGCACCTGCGGCTGGCTGGATTAAGGATTTATATGTAGCGGAAGATGGCATTCATGCAAAAGTTGAATGGACAGAAAGGGCAAAACAATATATTGCTAACAAGGAATATCGCTATTTTTCGCCTGTAGTCTATGTTGATCAAGATAGTGGACGGGCGATTTATATCCAGACGGTTGCCTTAACCAATCTTCCTGCCACCATGAATGCAAAGCCTTTAATAAATAAACAAAAAGAGGAGGAGGCTATGAAAAAAATTCTTGAAATCCTGGGGGTATCGTCAGAAGACGAAGCATTAGAGGCCATTAAGGCCTATAAACAGAAGAAGGACGCTATTCCTAAAGAGATCCTGGAGCTGCTTGAGTTGAAAGAAGATGCTGGCATTTCTGAGGTGAAAGCATCCATTTTGGCACTTAAGCAGGGCATGAAGGTAAGTGATGATTTGGCAAAAGAAGTCAAGGAGTTAAAAGAAAAACTTTTAGCAAAAGAAACTGAAGAGATAGTGGAGATGGCCTTAAAAGAGGGCAAGATCACACCTGCCCAAAAAGAGTGGGCCTTAGACTATGCCAGAAAGGACATTGAAGGGTTTAAGGTATATGTCCAGAAGGCACCTCAAATAGTGCCTGTTGGTGATGGGATAGTTAAGCCAATTAAGCAAAATGGAGACGGCCTTGATGATGCAACCATTATGATTGCCAAGCAGATGGAAATAAGTGTTGAGGATATAAAAAAATATGCCTTAAAGGAGGGAAAGGAGGGATAAGATGAGTTTAAGCGCAGATAGAAACACACCGCAAATTTGCCCCTCTTATTCGTTTCTGAGGGAATTGCCTGTTAAAGGGGCGGTAAAGATTTATGCCGGGGGCATAGTAGTCCTTGATGGAGGATACGCCAAACCGGCTGCGGAGGCTACGGGATTAGTTGCTGTTGGACGGGCGGAGGAATATGTGGATAACAGTAATGGGAGTGATGGAGATGTGTTTGTAAAGGTGAGAAGGGGAATTTTTAGGTATAAAAATTCTTCTGGTGATGATGAAATTACTAGGGCTGAGATAGGAAGCGATTGCTATTTGGTTGACGATGAAACGGTAGCTAAGACAGATGGTGATACCGGCAGCGGCCCAACACGCTCAGTGGCCGGCAGGGTGTTTGATGTCGATGATGAAGGCGTTTGGGTAGAATTTTATAAGTAGGAGGATAAGAGATGATTGTAAATCAGCAAACATTACAAGGCATTTATGTAAATTTTAAGACCATTTTTAATCAGCAGCTTGAAGTTACAAAAACTTATTGGGAACAGGTGGCAACCAGGGTGCCATCTACAACAAAAAGTAATGATTACAAATGGTTGGGGGCACTGCCTACACTGAGAGAATGGATTGGTGAAAGGCAAGTCAAGAATCTTTCGGCCTTTTCTTATGAGGTTGTAAATAAGCCCTTTGAGGCGACTGTGGCGGTTGATCGGGATGACATTGAAGATGATAATATTGGCGTCTACAAACCAATTATTCAACAGTTGGCTAGTGCGGCCAAACAGCATCCAGATGAACTCGTTTTTACTTTGCTGAAGGGAGGGTTTACCAACAAGTGTTTTGATGGGAAGCCTTTTTTTAGTGACAGCCATAAAATTGGCAAGACTACTTATAGCAACATCCAGGATGGAACTGAACCGGCTTGGTTTTTGCTTGATACTACCAAGCCAGTGAAACCATTGATTATGCAGTTTAGACGGCAACCGGAGTTTGTGGCCCTTGATGCACCTAAAGATTCAAATGTCTTTTTAAGAAAAGAATTTCTCTATGGCGTGGATTACAGAGGTAATGCTGGCTATGGCTTTTGGATGCAGGCATTTGGCAGCAAGGCAACATTGGATGAGACTAATTTTAAGGCAGCAAGAAAGGCAATGGAAAGCATTAAAAATGAATATGGCGTGCCCTTAAGAATTACCCCAAATCTGATGGTGGTGGGACCTTCTAATAGAGATGCGGCTGAAACCTTGCTTCATAGCAGGGAGATAAGCGGTTCTACTAATGTGCTGTATAAGGCAGTTGAACTTTTAGTAGTGCCATACCTCGATTAAAAAGTCATGGTTTGAATAGGGGCCAGTTTTATGCCTGTTTTGTTCTGGCCCCGTTTATAAACGACTGAGGAAGAGGGGATGGGTGTCTATATAACACAAGATGACCTTCTTAGTCAGATAAGCGAAGAGGAATTGATAAGTTTAACAGATGATGAAGGGCTTGGGTCTGTAAATACGGAGCGGGTGAATGCCTGCATTAGTCAGGCAGAGGCTATTATAGATAGTTATCTGGGAGCCCGGTATAAATTGCCTTTGGAGGTAGTGCCTGAAGCTCTTAAAAAGATAGCGGTTGATATGACAGTGTATTTTTTAGAGAGTAGACGCAGGGCGCCGACAGAGGAAAGAAGGCAAAACTATGAGGATGCTGTAAGGTTTTTGAAGGATATTGCTAAGGGTATAGCTTCTTTAGGTATATCTCAAGAGGTGGATGTGCCTCAAGAGAATAAACCAGAGATTACTGCTAATAAACGCATTTTCACTAGAGAAAGCTTAAAGGATTTTTGAATGTATATAGAAATTGAACCTAAAGGCCTAGAAGGTGTGCAAAGGATGTTAAGCAGGCTACAGGCAGGGTTTTCTGATTTGACACCTGTGATGCGTGAGATAGGCGAGGAGCTTTTGGCCAACTGGCAGCAAGAGTGGCGTGAAGAGAAAGATCCTTACGGTGAGCCCTGGAAGCCCCTTAAGGCAAGTACACTGGCCAGAAGAAGAAAAGGTAAGGGGTTTGGGCCAGTTGCGAAAATTTTGCGTGATACGGGCAGGTTGCAAAATAGTTTTGTGGTAGAGGCAAATAAAGACAGGGTAACAATTGGCACAAATGTATTTTATGCACCGTTTCACCAGTTTGGGACCAAATACATCCCACAAAGAAGGCTTTTGCCAGATGCGGATTTACCAGATGAAGATAAATCAGTGGTGATGGAGATCCTAAAGGAGTATTTGTGGAGATTAAGCAACGAATGAGAGAAATAGATAGGCTGGCAAGATGAATTACAGCTTTCAAGATTATGAAAATGCGGTCTTAGAGGCCCTTGCATCACTCAAGCAGGAAAACGGCGGGTATTTAAAAGTTTTAAAGGCCTATGCTGGTGAACTTGGGAGTGAAGATGCCTTAAAGCGTTTTTTTGTCATAAATTTCCCGGCTGTATTGGTAAAGGTCAGCAGAGCTGAGTATGAACCGGCAGATCTCGAGTGTGTTAGGCAGACGGTTACCGTGGATTTGCTCATTTGCGCTCGCAGTTACCGTTCACAGGACGAAGCCAGGAAAGGCGAAACGGGTGTTTATAAAATATTACGGGATATCAGGGGTTCATTATCGGGCAATAAACTAGGGCTTTCAATTCGGCCCGTTATGCCGAGGCGTGAATGGGAACTGGGCAGCACGCCGCAATTAGTTTTTTATGCGGCTCAATATATCATTATCAACGATTGCGTATAGGAGGTGCGTAAATGAAAGTTAAAGTGATATATGACAAGCCTAGCTATCATCCCAGATTTGGTTATTTAAAACCCGGGGATGTGGTTGAGGTGCCAGATGACTACCCTATTAAGGGTTCCTCTTTATTTAAAGAAGTGAAAGAAAAGGAGAAAAAACCGGCAAAGCCGGTAGAAGAGAAAAACATCCACAAGGAGGGATAATAAATGGGTGCAATAACAGGAAGGGAAGTCATTGTTGCGTTAAAGAAGGCTAGCAGCTGGCGCACGGCGGTTGCCTGTGGAGCCGGTGATGGGCTTTTAATTACTTCTGAAAGCTTAGGGCCTTTAACAAAAGAGAGTTCCCCGGATAATTCTGCTGGCCAGGCGTTTATTACCCAAAGGCCTAATGTATTTCAGCCTCCTATTTCAGGAACTCTCGCTATGAATGGACGTTTTGTCGGCGCAGATTTAATTCTTGCTCTGGCAATGGGCAATGTATCTACTACACAACCAGATGCGACTAACGCTCCTAATACCTACAAACATACTATTAGCATAGCCCCAAACATTGAAGGGATTATGGCCACTATCGCTCTTCTAAAAAAGACTGATAAAGTCTGGGAGATTCCCACAGCTAAAATCCACGGTTTTGAATTGGCCGGCGAAGTAGGCGGGATTGTTACTCTAACTGCTAATGTGTTGGGCAATAAATATGATTTGGCAAGTGAGGTTAATACACCCACAACAATGAATGATGTGACTGTGTTGGACAAGGAGAACATAATCCTTTTTAACGAGGAAGCGGTATTTCGCATGAATGCTCAGAGCGCTGTTGCTTTGGCCGATACAGACAAAATATATCCCCGATCTTTCAGACTAACTTTTACCCGCAATATGGATACTGATACAAGGGAAGCAGGCCATATTGATATAAGTGAGCCCGTTGAAAGTGACTTTCCAAATGCCACTTTAGAGCTGACATTTGATAAGTATAACATTGATAGCTTTCTGGATGCCATTGTTAGTGAAACACATCAGAAGTTAGATATTTATCTCAAAGGAAACCTGATTGAGAACAACTATCACTATGAATTACGTATCAACTGCCCTAATGTAAAAGTTCTTTCTGGCGAAGCACCTGTAGGTGGTCCTGGGAAGATTGGGCACACAGTTAGCTTGCAGTTAGACGCCTGCGATACTGCACCAGACGGGATGAATGATACGGCTCCTTTCCAGGCTATTGTGCAAAATACCAGAACAACTTTGTAAAGATAAGGGAGGGATGATATGGCTCTTGTCTTGAATGTAGATAACAAGGTGTTTAATGAGGGCGTCTGGTGTGAATATGAGGAGGGGGCGAGGTTTAGGATCAGGCCACTAACTCCTAAAAAATATCGTGAGCTGCGCAACAGATGCACATCACACCAGTGGAAAAGAGGGCAGTTAGTGGAAAAGGTTGACGAGGATAAACTAAATGAGATGGTAAATGACTGGATAATCGCGGACTGGGAAGGCATTGTGGATGCAACAGGTAAACCCATTCCTTGCACAAAAGAAAACAAGCAGGTACTGCTTGATAATTTCACTGAAATTGCCGCCTTTGTAAACGATATGGCTCTTAAAGTTGCCGAGCAGGCTGCCAAGAGCAGGGAGGAAGAGAAAAAAAACTAGCCCGGTTCGTCTCGTGGTATTACACACGGGACGTAACCTGCGAGCAATGTGAAATTTTAAGAAAAATGGGGGCAAAAAGGCCGACATGCGAGGAGTGCCGGCCTCCAATAACCGAAAGGGCGGCAGAGGCATTTGAGTTGTTTCAGTTATGCCTGCCGTCTTTTTCGTTTAAAGAGGGCATTGATTACACTGCTATAGAAACGGTGCTTAAATTGGCAGAGACAGAAGAAAAGCGGCAGCTGTTCGAGCTGATTTTAGTGTGTTTTGAGGAGTTTATAAAAATACATAAGCCTAAGGAGACAACACAGCAACAAGATATGAGCTATATGGTGCAGTGATGGCTGATAAAGTTTTAACTCTACAAATCAGGGTCGACGATAAAGGCTCGGTTGTCCTAGAAAAAGTTGCAAACAAGGTTGGTAGAGTCTCTAGCAGTGCAAAAAAAGCCCAAGAACCGATTAGAGAATTAAACCAGCGCTTTAGAGGATTAAGTAGTGCTGCTAAGATAGCTGCGGCTTCACTGGCAGGTTATTTGTCTGTCAGGGCGTTGGCATCCACAGCAAAAGGGTTTGTTTCAGTTGCCAGTTCAGTTGAACAGTATGAGTTCAGGCTTAGAAAACTTTTAGGTAGCCAGGCAGCAGCCGCAGCAAAACTTGAAGAGTTCCGAAAATATGCATCTACTGTGCCTCACTCACTTAATGAAATCATAGAAGCTGGGACCACTTTAGAGGCATTTGGCCTTAATTCCTCAAAATGGATCAAACCACTTGGCGATCTAGCTTATGTCATGGGCATTTCTCTACCTGAAGCAGCCCAGGCCCTGGGCCGCGCTTATGCCGGTGGCGCAGGGGCAGCAGATATATTTAGAGAAAGGGGTATTCTAAACATAATCAAATCCTTTAAGGGGATCGATGATCTAACAAAGCTTACTTTGCCTCAATTCAGAAAGGCAATGTATGAGACCTTTACCGATCCTGCCGGAAAGATTGCGGGGGCTGCCAAGGAGGCTGCTGGTACCTGGGAGGGACAGCTTTCTATGCTGGGTGACGCCTGGTACAATTTGAGACAGGCCGTAATGAGGGCTGGTGTCTTTGACTATATGAAAGCCGGGTTAGAGGTAGTTGTTGATTGGCTTAATAGGCTCAAACAGGAAGGGAAGCTTGATGTTTGGGCAAAGAATACAGCGCACAAGGTGATAGTTGCATTTAAGGTTATGGCCAAAGGTGCCGTGTGGTTTTATAAGTCTATTCTGGGCCTAAAAGGCGCTTTTTATCTCATTAAAATAGCCTTCACCAGCTTTGAAAAACTGCTTATCAAAGGCCTCATCAAGATAGTTACTCTCTTTTCTAAGATTCCCAAAGTTGGCTCTAAATTTAAACCTGTTTTAGAAGACCTTAAATTGGCTTTAGATGTGGTCAATGAGTCACAACAGGAAGCCATAGAGGGGCTAGGTAATACAGCAGATGCAATAATAAATGTCGATGAAACTTTTGATAGACTAAATAAGGAAATAGATGACCATGTGAAACAGGTTCAAAAGGCCAGAGAGGAAAATGAAAGACTGGGCAAGCAAACAAGGAAAAACGTAGAAGATGTTGTAATCCCTGCCTACAAAAAGCTGCTTTCCACAGGTGTTATCACTCTTGACAAAATAAAGGAGGCCTGGAAGGCAGCGAGTAAAGAGGGAATTGAGCAAACAGCTGCTGTAAAAGAAGAGTTTATTAAGGCATATAACCGTTTGCTTGATACTGGTAAGCTGCGCTTAAAGCAGGTAGAAGCAGTTTGGAACGATCTTGAGAGGCATAATATTGAGATTACTGATGATGTAAAAAAGGAATTTATTAAGGCTTATGAGGGATTATTTAAAACAGCTGATATGAATCTTGAACAGATAAAAGCGGCCTGGAAGAGCATGGAAAAACATAACATCCAGGTTACTGATAATATAAAACAGGCTACAATAAAAAGGTTTACTGAGATTGTCACCTCTGCTTCTACCTCTCTAGACCAGATAGAAGACATCTGGGATTTTATGAAAAAACATAATATCCAGGCCAGTGACGAACTAAAACAGGCTACAATAAAAAGGTTTAGTGAGATTGTTACTTCTGTTAAAGCTACCGCTAGAGAGATAAATGACATTTGGGACTTTATGAAAGAACATAGCCTGTCCATTCCTAAGGAAATAAGGGATGCGTATATCCGGGCAAATTTGGATATCTTAAGAAACGCCAATTCAACTGCGGATCAGGTGCGTGAGGCCTGGGATAGATTGCAACAAATGCAGCTTAAGGCAGCAGAGGCATTTAGGGCTGGTTGGGATTACGCGTACAAAAATTTCCAGGACAAGTCGCAACTGATTATGAATTTTGGCCTACAAACAGCGCAAAACTTACGCCAGTCCTTTTCAGACACATTTTTTAATGCAATGACAGGCAAGATAAACAAAATTGGGGATGTATGGAAGCAATTTTGTAGCTCTTTAAAGACTAGTTTTATCCGCCTACTTGCCGACATTGCAGCAAGAAAGATCATAGCCAACTTTGCATTGGGTTGGGCAGAGGGTGGAGATGTCGGACAGGGCTGGATTGAGAAATACATCTTACACACAGACATTCCTTTCCTAAAATTCGCAACTGGTGGCGTAGTGCCGGGGACATACGATCCCTTCCGCAGAGATACAGTACTTGCCTGGCTCAGTCCTGGTGAAGGAATAGTGAGGAGAGAGGCCATGCAAATACCAGGAGTGCGGGAACTGGTGGAGAAGCTAAACAAATTACCGAAGTATCAAGAGGGTGGGGAAGTGCAAGTAGGGGATGCAGCGGTACAGTATATAGAAGGGACAAACCTAATGCTCCTACGGGATAACCCGCAAAGAGATTGGGTCAAAAAACAAAAACAATATTTTCCTGATTTGCGCCTGTTCATTGGTAGGCCTGATCTAATTGTCTGGTGCCACAACGATAAGTGTTATGGGCCCCGGACTGCTCTAGAATGGATAGATGTATACTTTGATGAACATCATACCCTGTTACCAAATTGGTGGGCAGGAGATAACTTTACTCATGCACCAATTGGGGGCACACATACTTGGACCACTTACACCCCGAACTATCTCAAAAGAAAAAAAGGTGAAAACTTCTGGAAGAGTGTTATAAGTAGAGTAACAGGTCTTGTGGGAGGATTTGCAGACTTATTCCAGGTCCCTGCTGAGATTTTCACAAAAGTATTTGGCAAGCAGGTTGGTGCTATTTTCTCTACGGCCTTTGATGCCTTGGCAGTTGCCCTTGCACCTGAGATTGGCATCCCGATGGCAACCACTGCGGCTATAAGCCTGGGCTATAATCTCACGCAAGGAAAAGATTTCTGGACAGCATTAAGCAGTGCGGCCACAGCTGCTCTAGGAGCCGGCATTTTCAGCGCATTGTCAGACATCCCAACAACGCCTGAAGCAAAAGGCTGGGCATATTTGAAGGGATTGCCTGGCAAATTGTGGGACAGAATAAAAAATGTGTCTTCAAGTGTTTTTGATGCAATAGAAAACTTTGTCTCTTCCCCCTGGGAAACTATCAAAACTATCTGGAAAAACCTGCAGAGTGAATGGGAAACTTTCAAAAACAACTTATGGGATTTTTGGGGAAGTTTAAAAGAAGTGCCTAAAAACATGTGGGAGTGGCTGCGCAATTTTGATCCGGTTGCCTTTATAAGGTTTCATTTAATGGACATAATGAAAAAAATCACAATGGTCCCTAAAGGCGGCGCAGGCAACTTGGATTTATCCATTCTCACAGATAAGTTCGGCACATACACGGCTGTAGCCCACACGGGCGGGTTAATTCCTGCCTTTGCCGGTGGTGGTGAGGTGCCTGTAATAGCCAGGCCGTATGAATATATGGTCCGCCCAGAAGCAGCCAGAAGCGTTGGCTACGATAATCTTGACTATATCAACCGTACTGGGCAGCTACCGCAAACGGGTCCACAAGAAATTCATCTTAATCTTGAAATACACGTGGATGGAGCAAGTGAGCCGGTAGTAATCAATAAGGTCATTCCAGTAATCCGTGATGCAAGCCAAAGCGGTATGGCAATTATTCACGAGAGAGCAATTATAAATGAGGGCGAATAATGACTTTTGATGAGTGGATAAAACAATATCAAACAAAAAAGATATATCTGTTCAAGCTGAATGTGGCTAGGAAGGTGGGAGGAGAAATTGAGACAAAAGACATCTACCTGGCTACAGAGCCATATTTTGATGGGGCTAATTTTTATGAGCCACTTGTGTGTGGAATGCCATATTTTTCACGCTCTATCCAGGAAGTTGTTTATGGAATCAGCCAAGTATCCTTTGGTTCACTCTGCTTGATTACAGCCGAAAATAAGCTTGATGACATGCTGGCAGACTACAACTTTAACGGGCGTGATATAGAGGTAAAACTTGGTGGGGAAGAAATACCATATTCGGAGTTCAAGGTAATTTTAGCCGGGAAGATGGGAGCAATCCGGTATGACGACCAAAAGCTAACTATGCCCATAGAAGATAAGCAGGTTGTTTTTTTAAGAAAAATGACCCCTGCTGGTGTTTACAATGATTATGTCGCTGATGTGGTGCACACAGTACTAAACAATATTGGCATAGACGACACACAGATAGATTTAGACGCGCTTAATCAGTTTGATACTGATTGCCCGTATGTTGTCTATATTAGCACAGACGGCAACGAAAATGTGAGAAAGTTTTTTGATAGACTGCTGACACCAATGCTCGTTTGGTATGGGTTTAATCGGGAAGGTCTTTTCCAAATAGGGATATTTAAGGAGCCAGACCAGACAGCGGTGATGGAGTTTAAAGACGATATCGAAATTCTATCTTTTTCTGCAGCTGTATTTAAAAAACACTATTGGAAAATCAAGCTTTCATACATCACTGACATAACAACCGACCCACCTACACGAGATACAATAAGCCATGAAGACAACACAATAAAAGACGTGTATCCCTTGGCTATGGAGTCAGGAGTGAAAGAATCATATTTGACTGCACTAGCCGATGCACAGGAGACGTTGGACCGGTGGTGGGATATGCTCAGCGTGCAAAGACAGATTATTAAAGCCAAATTTAAGGTGCAACCGCTGAGATTAAACTTAAATGATACTGTCTATCTCAGCCGGCCGCGGTTCAATATTGACGATTATTATCGCATCATTTCATTGCGAGAGAATTATGATCGAAACGAAGTAGAGGTGGAGCTTTTTAAATGAATATACGATTTCTTTGGAACAATAAATTTGATGCTGCCACAATTTCTGCCAGCTCGGAGGCAGCCGGGTTACCCGTATCAAACCTGAAAGACCAGTTACGCAAAAAAGTCTGGCGGGCTACGGGTTGTGCAAGTGAATACATAGACATAGACTTTGGCGAGGGCGGAGACTACTGTAATACACTTGCCCTTGTTGAGCACAATCTGTCTATCAATGCCCAGGTGCGGTTAGTTGCGTCTGATACAGCTGCGGGTGGAAACGAGCTGTTAGACGTTACATGGGATGCGTTTGGAACGGTCTTTGGCGCTGGCGAGGGCGG
>Ga0116200_10000818_pt1 | contig 11258 bp, 13 predicted proteins | sample Mar14436cmmetaG_FD_94478 | JGI IMG/M metagenome (GOLD analysis project Ga0116200, IMG submission 94478) | Marine hydrothermal vent microbial communities from Guaymas Basin, Gulf of California to study Microbial Dark Matter (Phase II) - Marker... ... | reverse complement strand
TCGGAATCCTCTCGTAAGTATTGTAAACCGCAAAGAAGGGTTCCGCAACGACTTTCGTTGGCTTCGTAGCCATGTACTTAAGAATATCTCCCCACGTGGGGTTCTCCTTCGGATAGCTCAGCCAGTAAAGGTATAGAATGTTGTTATAGACCATGGGCAGAATCCACAGATCCGTAACGTCCCTTATCCACTTGTCTATCTGTTTCGGGGTCTGAACCGTGTATACGATGGTAACGAAAGCCTTTCTGCTAGCGAGTAAGATTCTGTCTATCGTTTCCTTAAGCTTCTTCGAACCCTTTCCTATCATCCTGCTACCTACCCACCTCCACAGCTCGTCGCCGGCGAAGAAAATTTCCTTTCCCTCCATGATCTCCTTTTCCGAAGCCTTCATGGGTATTATCCTCATTAGTCCTTCGAGAGTCCTAACTAGGGTATGCGGTATGCCGTATAGCCTGAAGTTGCTGTAGACCTTCCTTTTCTTTATGAAGTAGTTGTTCCAGCACATGTAGGCTAAGGCTAGAGTCTTACCTTTACCCAAACCTCCGTAGATTCCTATTAACGGCATGCTATAACCTAAGAAATGGTGCTGACTATCCTGTTCTCCTTCTCTTTTTCCCTTCCTTCGAGAAGCTTCCTCAGTAGCTCTATTAGCGATATCTCCTCCTTCTTCTCCTCCTCCGTTACGTTACCCTTCTCATCAACGGGCATGCTCACAACCTCATGCTGAGCAGATCTTTAATACCCCTCCTCTGGGGAAAGGTACCCGTAGAGATTATCGAAGACACAAGCGCAATCTCCCTTCTACCCAGTCTGTACTTGCTTATTCTGAGTAGCAGAAAAATGTCGCATATGTACTTGATTATTTTAACGTTAGTTATCTTGCTCCACGTGTAGAGAAGGGTTAAGGTTAAGATCTCATCATCGCTAAGCTCGCTCATTCCTAATAGCCATTCTTTAGGTAGTAAGCTCTGTAAAAGCTTAGCCGTCGCTACAGCTTCGTCCTCTACCTTATCCGGTCTCGCAACCATCAGACCACCAGTATCTTAAGCATGAATAAAGCGTAAGTGATGGCTATACCCATAACCAAACCGATGAAAGCCGTGAACAAGCCGGAGATAGGTCTCTTAACCCTAAGCATGTTGCCCAGGATTTTTAGTTGCATGGTCTTGTATAGGCTCTCCGGGTTATGGTACTTTTCCACGTGGTGGGTAAGCTCAACCTTATGTATGTACTTGGGCTTGGCAACCTTCTCGTTTTTCTTAAAGATTCTCTGAAGGATGTTGTGCTTAACCTTCGCAGGTCTCACGGAGTTCCACGTGGCTATGTAAAGTGGCTCCGAAAGCTCTCCGAAAACGGTTCTCTTGATTAGCTTAAGGCTCTCCGTGTTCTCAAGCTCGAAAGCTAGGGGTCTGTCCTTAACCTTAAGGATGCCATCCTCTATCGTTGCATCCAAAATTTCGACGGTGTCCGGAGAGTTGAAATATATTACCTTCGTCATCTTAACAACCCCTCTATTTCCTTCAAAAGCTCAACCAGCCTTTTACCCTTATCCGTAAGCTTCCATAGCTTCCTTCCCCTCTTATCCACACCGTCTTCAACGATTATCCCCTTCTCCTTGAAGAATTTCTGAGCCTTGTACCATCCCATGTAAGTGAGATAAATCTTTGCATCCTTCCAGCTCTTTGGCTTCTCGTCAAACTCAAGCAAAATCCTGAACCTTTTCCTAAAAAACATATAGATATTTTTGTATAATAACTTAAAAATTTAACTCGCCTTTTTAAGCCGGGCTTCCAACCTAAGGATAGGGGCAAAGACCCCTCCCGGACGACCCCAAGTAAGGATGAAGGGATAAAAGGAGGTGTGGTGAAGCATGCTTCCGTTCGACAAGATAATGGGAGTAGTGGGTGCACTGGTACTCTTACTGGTATTCGCAAACATCTTTCCACAGATAACAGGTGCAGTTGTCAGTCTTGAGAGCAACGTAACACAATTACCAATGGGCAACGTCCTCTGGCTCATCCTAGGGTTGCTGACAGGACTAATACTTGTAATAGGATTCATCAAGATCGCAGGAGATGCTGTCGGTATCGGTATCAGGGTCTCTTAGCCTAAAGGGAGGTGACCAACATTAGACTAACGAACCTAGCGGTTTCGCTAGCGTTGATGCTACCGTTAATAGCGACGGCTATAGCGTTGGCTGGGGAATATTCAGTAACGGCAAAGGCTACGGTTCAGAAATACATATCTGTGATAGTAAACTATACCGAGGTCGATTTTGGAAGCGTCTCCGCTCCATCGACGGATAACACACCGGTAAACCTAGACCAGAGCCTCGGTCAGTTCAACGACACGGTAAAAACTAATTACGATTATAAGATAAGCGCTAAGGTAAGCGGAATACCATCCGGAGTAACCCACAAGTTCTACGCAAACCAAGATAAAACTCAGGCAACAAGCGTAGCTAACGCCGTGTCTCTAACAGATGCCTACCAAGCTATCTACACCGCTACGGTAAGCGCAGGAGGAACCTACGTCGATTACCACGGTCACTGGCTGGATGTTTCGGAAACAGCAAGGGCGGATAGCTACACATGGACTCTCTACCTGCTCTACGAGAACCTTTAATTGACTGAGAAGCAACAATAAACTGGTGGAAGAATGAAACGCTTAGCTTTAGTTTGGATTTTTTCATTTTTACTTCTTCCTACTTTATCCTTTTCCTTACAGATAGTTTGCGATAAAGATGTGTATTATGGTCTCGTAGATATACGTGCATACTGTAACATTTCTAACAGTGGGGTTATAAACATAAACTTCACCTCAAGCTTCCCGAGCAACATATACGAGCTCGAAGGAATATACAAGCTGGAGAACAAAACCTACACGGTAAAGGTTCTTGACCACTACGATTACCAAGAGGGCACTAACCACACGGGCGATGTATTCCTGTACAACTCGACGCACCTTAACTACACAGAGCCAAACTCTACAAACTCTACCCTAATACCATTGACTTGGGTATGGAGGTATCAGAATAGCTCTTCTCCGGGAGCGTACGATGGTTGGTGGACGGAAAACGAAAGCATCCCGGTATACGTAGACGAAACCAGATGGAAATGGGAATACGTAAAGCTAAACCATATAACGTACCAAGAGGATAGTATAAAGAAGTACGGAATAGAGAACTACACCTTGAACGAAACCCTACCTTTAATGATATACTTCAGGGTACCTCCGAATACAAAGGGAAAGTTCAACCTAACCGTAACGGCTGATAGTTCAAGCTATAGCCTTGACCCCTGGTGGAATTCAAATTGGAAGTTTAGGAGACCAATAACCATAACCGAGCGGTCAGGAAGCACGCTAACTGACTACCAAGTCGCAATTAATTTGACTTATGATTCAGACATGCAAAGCGATTTCAGTGATATTCGCTTTACTTGGCTTAATGAAACGAGTAGTGAAGAGATTCAGATTCCATATTGGATAGAAGAAAAGGTTGATTCGCAGTGGGCTTACGTTTGGGTAAAGGTTTCAGAAATTTCTGCGAACGGCAACACAACAGTTTATGTTTATTATGGAAATACAACACCAATAGAGAGTGAAAGTAATGCAACTACAGTTTTTGATTTTTGGGACGATGCTTCGTCGGATAGAACAAGTGAATATACGAAAACAAAACCTTACTATATGTATGCTGATGATGGGGCTTTGGCTTGGAATTCAAACGGATATTATGAAGGTAGGATAACTCGTAGGGGGCATGTGTTTTGGGTTCATTCAACAGAGGTTCCAAGTGATTTCTCGTTTTATGCAAAGGTGAGAGATTTAGATACAGCGTATAATTCACAGGTTGGTGTTGCTATACATGGTTCTTCTGAAAACATAATAGGGCGATACATTGATAGTGATGCGAGTGGGGATTATCGAGTTGATATTACGCAAGAAAATTCGTCAGGTGTGAGGAGGATTTGTTTATTGAATATAAAGACAGATACAAACTGGCATGAATTAGAGTTAAGAAAATTTGGTGATGCGTGGGAATTGTTTCTTGATGGTTCAAAAGCATGTTCTGGTAATTATGCTCCCACCGACTCAAGTTATCAAGTTTCTTTGTTTATTGCGTTTGACGACCCCACATTAGTTAATTGGGATAATGTTCGAGTCCGTAAGTACGCTTCCCCAGAACCGACTTATACCATCGGCTCAGAGGAGAAGCTTGTTTACATTTCCGTGACCCTAAACTATACAAGCATATACTTTGGAACTGTAAGTCCATACTCTTTAGTCCCAGCTCCAGACCAAGATAAAGGCTGTTACAACGCAACGATAGACACGAACGCAAACTATCAAGTAAAGGCATACGCCTACGACTGGGACGGCGAAGAGGTAATCTCAGCCTCATCCCTGTACTTTGACACAAACTCATCGTATGTAAACCTTGATTTAGCTAAAGCCGTACGGCTATCTACAACCCCACAGATAATTGATACCTACCCAAGCACAGTAACCGTAAACTACCATGGATACTGGTTTGAGGTACCTTTAGTTAGGGCTGGGTACTACAATACTACGGTGGTGATAGTATATGAGAACGTTTAGCTTAGCCCTACTGCTTACGCTCGGAATCTTGGGTATGGTTACGGCTCAGACTATAACTATCTCCGTGATGCCCAGTGTGCTAACCGTAGACCTAACGAACTCGGAAACAAAGTCGGTAGACTTCAAGTTCTGGAACGACGGAGGCGATAGCGACGCTATATACGTCGTAGAGCCTGAGCCATGCCTTAAAAGCATACTCGTAAGCTACGAGAAGGAGTTCCTCGTACCCAAAGGAACGAGCATGGATAGCCCGGTAGTTAAAACCTTCGTGTTCAAAAGAGACGGAACCGGAGGCAAAGAGTGTAGGATAATATTCTACGGATACCCGAAGGGATACGAAACCGAAGGGGTAAAGGTAAGGTATGCCGTAGCATCGAGAGTAAAGATACTCCAGCCTAAGCTCGAATCCAGCCGTGAGCCCGAGGTTAAGGGTGGAGGCAACGGAATTCCCTCCGGCTTCGCACCTCTCCCGAAGCCTTCCGAGAACCCGAGCCCTTCGGTGGTAAGCTACCCCAAGGATGAAGAGAAAAGGATCGGGGAAGCTCCGGAGGCTCCGGGAAGCGATAGCGTAATAGAAGTAAGGGAGGAAGGGAAGGTAGAGGAAAGGGAAGAGCCGAAGGGTTTCAGCTTCCTCCCCTTCTTAGCCGTACCGGCAATCCTAGCCTTGGGCTTCATCGGCTTCAGATACCTTAAGAACTACTTGGGAATAGCCGTAATCCTTTTCTTGCTCTTGCCCATGCAGGCTAGCGCTACGGAGGTATCCATAAAGGCAACCGCAACCATAGTACCCAAGGTAGTAAGAATAGCCCTCGCTGGCATTTGGTCTTTCACGATACTCACCGGAGGAATATCCCTCTACCTTCAGTTCTTGAAGAGGGAGCTAACCTTCGGCACGAAGGTAGACCTAAACTTCGTGATGGAAACCGTGGGAAAGTTACTAATAATACTAATAGTAACTATACTATTCTTCGAAGCCGTCATAACCGCAAGCTCCGGAATCTTGGGTGGTTAGCTTGGAGCTCGGCTCTAGGGTAACTGCCGTAATATGGTTAATCTTAGCCCTATCCCTTTTCATTCCCTTGTACATAGCGGTCTCTCCCTACCTCTCCCCTCCGCCTTCAGAGTTCTCTTGGGTATTCTCGACAATACCCTTCATATTCCTTTTCTTTATATTCTACAAAGCCTATAAGATATACAAGGGTGAAGGATGAGGCTTGGAACCCTCGTAGCCATAATCTGTTCGCTAATGCTTTTTGCTATCCTCGTCTTCGGGAAGTGCTACAAGACCGAGGTACTGGTAAGGAACCCTAAGACTGGAGAGTGCATGCTTGCTAAATGCGTACCGGATGGCTACGAGGTGGTTAGGAGTTGTGAGCTCAAGCCTATATTCCACCCATCTCAGAAAAAAATAGTCGAAAGGATAGAGTTGATCAGGAACTCTACCTCGGAGAGAGAAAATAACGAAGGTATCGGAATCCTCCCCTACGTGGTAGGTGGAATAATAGCAATCTTGGGAATATGGAGGTTAAGGTCTAGGCTCCTCCCACTGGCTCTCTTCCTCTTGTTTGTACCCCTCGCTTCGGCTTCACCTGCGATACTCTTATCATACGAGTACGACACGACAATAGTCACGAACACCACGAACGTAACGTTAATCCAAGAGCTCTACGAGAAAGCTAGGGTGGCGAACCTAACCGCACTGGTAAACGAAACTGTGGATGCCTTCATAGTCAGCATAGACAACTGCGTCGGTTCCTTCGAGAACACGACCTTAATAGAAAACTCTACTTCTCCGGAGTACTTCAGCTTCACGAACAACACCACAGCTATAAAGTACCCTCACTCGGTACCTAAGAGGATAGGTTGCGAGGTAAGGTTCAAGTTCTACGTTAGGGTAAACGGAACGTGGTACGAATCAAGCGTGGAAAGCTTCGAAACAATACCGGTAAACCTGATCCACGTAGGAAAGACGTACATATCTCCCCAGATAGCTTTGGGTGAGATGGACGATGCTGTTATAATATTCTACGACACGGAAAGAGGCAAGGTGATAATGCAGTACGTGAGACCTTTCTTAGATATGAACGTACTTGATGAGCGGGTATTAGTATCGATGGACGCTCCTACGGAAACTTGGAAGTTCTGCGGGGATGTGAGGTACCACGACGGAAAGTTCTACATATTAGCGAAGAATGTTCTTTACGTCTACGACCCTCACTACTTCGAATTAAGGACGGTTCATACATTCTCTGGTCACTGGCGGGGAATGGATGTATTCTTCGACGATGTTGGAAGGTGGCATGCAATCTTGTTGGAAAAAACATATTACGAAAGTTACACCACATACCCTCCTCTAAGGTATTGGTACATCTGGAAGTCGTTGGTATGGCACTGCTACCCAATGGATAGCGGTGTGTTGTGCGAGCCTAGAGTAGCCGTAGATTCCACTGAGGAGGGTAAGAAGTTCGAGGATAAACATCAGACCCTTCACTACGGTTTCAACACCGAAAAGCTCTACACACCTCCGGATGGCTTAGCCATGAAAGACTTTATCGACACCGGCTACTACGATCCCTACAGGGAGTGTGACTACTACGAGGCTAACTTTACGTTTTCCAGTAGGGCTCAAAGCTTTACCATCGCAGTAAACGTGCTGGGTGTTAGTTGCCCAGCGGAGTGTTGGGTAGACTATTACTTCATAGATAGTGAGACGGGAAAGACCCTCATTAGCGGAAGTTTCTTCGCTGGTAAATGCTGGTGGAAAGATGGGGCGTGGAGAAGAATAAAGGGTTACAGAACGATAGTCAAAGATGTCACTAGCCTTGCGGGAAAGAAGATAACCGTAAGACTGTGTTTGCCCAGTGCTTGCTCTTGGGGTTGGGCTAAGGGAGGTGAAGATTGGTTCAGGTACTACTTCCTTTTGGGGAAGCCGGGACGGGTATACATCGTAGCTAGGAACATGAACTTTCCTCCAGCGTACGAGGGTGCACAGCCAGAGACGCTTTGGTTCTACGACGAGAGAACCAAATACTTGCACTACAGGACTGAGATAAAGAGTGGAACCAACGAAAGGTACTGGGTAAAGGTATACACCGAAGACCTGTGGAACTACGGTTGGGAAGACCCTATACTGATGGTACCCATGTACGTAGACCAGTGCGGTGTTTACGAGGGCTACGTAGAGTTCTTCCACATAGACCGTAACGTTTTCGGCTACACCGAGGGCTACATAATGGATAGGGCTTACACCGAGTGCGTCGTTGCTAACGGAACCAAGGAGTGCTACTGTGTTAGAGGTTTGGTACCTGTGGTTAAGAGGCTCTATCCCGTAGACTTCTACACGACTTACTTCGACTGGGACTCAAGGTACGAGAAGTCCCTAGAAGACGTAAGGATAACCGTGTGCGTGCCCGGCGAGGAGTGCACGACGTGCTTCACAAACGAGGAGGGATACTGTAGAATATTAACCTACAGCCCCACCGAGCCAGTAAAGGTAAGGGTCTCCTCAGTTAAGATACCCCGCTACCAAGAGTTCGACCTCTCGACAATAACCATGCCATGGACTGTAGAGCTAAGGTTCGAGGACGACAGGCTGAACACGACTATAAGCGTAATGGACGACAGAACCTTCCAGCCGATAGAGGGCGTGGAGGTAACGGTCGACGGAGAGACTAAGTACACCGATACCGAGGGTAAGGTAACTTTCCTCCTAGAGCCTCTGCTATCCGGGGAGTTCGAGCTATTAATAGACGAAACAAAGGGCTACGCCGAAGGAAAGGTAAAGGCTAAGCTCAGGAACTTCCACGTAACCCTAACCAAGGAGAACTACGAGAGGAAGACGGAAACCTTCGCTCTGGCTGAGCTTACCGATTCATACGTAGACCACGCTACGATAAAGAGGACGGTAAGGTTCTACCTATCGAAGCACAAGGCTATAGTAGGAATAAGAACCTATACTCTCGATGGCTACGAACTAACCCTGGTATCCGCAAAGGTATACGTCGAGGGAATAGAAGACGTGTACCTCTTCAGGGATGAAAAGCTAACGAAGACGAAGGTAGCTCAGGGAACCCCGGCAACGTTCTACGTTTACGAGCTCGATAAGCCCGTGAACTTCACCGTAAGCTTCTTCGGAAACTACACTAAAACAATAGTGCCCAGAGCAGGGGAATACTATGCTTTGGACTTCATCCTGAACGAAACACTAGAGAAGCAACACTGTAAGGTGCTCGGAGACTGCAGACCATCTACATGCGTGGGAAGGTACTACTGGAAGACCGTGGGTTGCGTGGACAATTACTGCAAGTACGAGATAACTTTCTGTAGGGTAGGTTGCGACCCCTTGATAGGATGCTTCGACGAGGCAACTACGATACCGTGCGAGACGGACTACGATTGCCCGACGTACTGCAAGACCGACAGGCTACTCCTTCACGGTAAGTGCGGAAGCTTTGGCTACTGCTACTACGTCCACGAGTTGTGTGAGTTCAAGTGCGACAACGTAACAAAATCTTGTGTGCCAAGAGAAGCCGGAGTGACGGGAGAAGCGATAAGCAAGGGAGTGAGCTTCCTAACCACCACAATAACCATGGGCTTGGGAATAGCCCCGGAGCTTGCTAAGAGCTTCATCTGGCAGTTGGTGACAGTGATACTAGTAGCAGTGGTAGCCTACAAAACTAGAAACTGGCAGTTATCCGTGGTACTGCTTTTAGTCATGATGGTAGTCGGAGCCTTGATAGGATGGATGCCCTCTTGGATAGTCTTAGTCTTGATAGTAATCGCAGGCGTAGCCGTAGCTTGGGCGATAAGGGGTGGTTTTTATGGCACTTGAGAAGTTCGCCTTCAGCTACATAGTATTCCTGATGTTCCTAAGCATGATAGTCGGAATGATGAGCCCAGCGGAGAGGGAGCTTTTCGGTCTACCCGTAGATATAGAGCCTCCAGAGGTACCTCCCGAGCCACAGTGGTGGGACTACGTAAAGTATCCCATAGAGCAACTAGGATACTTCTTCAGAATAATGATAGCTTTACCGACGACGGGCTGGCTCGGAATGCTCATAGTATCCCCAGCAATAGTTACCCTGCTCTACATGGTGCTGAGGTTGCTGAGGGGTGGAGGATGAGGTACGTAGCTTTAGTTCTAGCATTACTTTTACTACCCGTAGCATCTAAAGCATGGGTATACGAAGGCTGGAAGTACCGAACGTGCTTCGAGATAAGGGAAATAGGAGGCTACAGCCTCGACAACTACATAGTAGAGCTGAAGATGAACACTGAAGCCTTGATAAAAAGCGAAAAGATGAACCCAGACTGTAGCGACATAAGGGTAGCGATAGGCAACAAGAGCGTGGAGTACTTCTTCGTAGAGTGTAACACAACAAACACGAGGATATTCTTCCCGATAACCCTAAAACCATACGAGAGGAAGGAGGGTTGCATATACTACGGCAACACCCAAGCCTTCGACGAGCGTAACATAAGCATATTCCCTTGGTACGACAGCTTCGAGGATGAAGCCCTAACCGAGCAGAGGGGCTGGAACCTCTTAAAATGCAAGAGAACACCTAGCGATAGCTACGACTTCTCTTGGAGCCTGATGTGCTCCGGGGAGGGAGCCAAGGCAAGCGTGAGCGTGACGGGAAACTACGTTTGCTTCGCTTACAGGGCTATACCCAAGAGAGATAGCCACCTAAGCTTCTACTCGAACGAAACCTTGATCCTAGAAGTAACTCCATCGGAGTGGACGGTGTACTGCACGAACTTCACAGGAAGCGAGCTAAGGTGGGAGGGTAAGAACTTCTACCTAGATACGGTCTTCACCAGAGCAACCGTACAACCGGAGCCGGTAGTGAAGGTGAAGCCAGAGATAGTGTACGGTAAGAGCGTAACGTACCTAAAAACTTACTGCGAGGATAGCTACGTTGTAAACGAATTGATAGAGTGTAGCTTAACCGACGGTGTATGGCTCTGCGAAACAAACAAAACTCTGATATACTGCGAGTACGGGTGCTGGGAGGGAAAGTGCAACCCATCGCCTTTCAAGCGTAGTGTATACATACTCGGAGTCCTAATAGGATTGTTATTCCTATTCGTAATAATATGGAGGGTGGTTAGATGAGGAACATAGTAAGCGATACCGTAGCTATAATAATCCTCGGCTTGATCTTAATAGCTAGCATATTCTTCTACCAATACTTACCCCCATACTTGAGCGGAACGGAAAGGTTCATATTCAGCTTCATCCCCTTCATCATAGCCCTATTAATCCTTCTAATAATACTCTATTAGTACCTTACTCCAAGCAGAAGGAGGAGGGAAATAGCGAAGATTATGGGAGTCAGTATCAGTGCATAGTTAGGCTCACCTAGTTGAGTTACCAGTTGCGTTGCCTTCACCAGCAATAAGCTCCCAAACAAGAGAAGTAATATTACCACTATAGTTTCCTTCGCCCCCATAATTAAAGTTACCCTGCTCTATAAATAAGCATGGGCATTTTTCAATGCACTCTTCCATACACTCCTTTTGGGCATTAAGGTTGAGGTAAAGGACTATAAGCAAGGCTACCCAAAACGCAAGATCCCAGTAAAACTTCCTCCTGCAGGTTGGGCATTCAGGAACGAGCTTCAGCTTCATACTTCCTCCTAAACTCCTCCCTA
>Ga0116200_10000817_pt1 | contig 11260 bp, 9 predicted proteins | sample Mar14436cmmetaG_FD_94478 | JGI IMG/M metagenome (GOLD analysis project Ga0116200, IMG submission 94478) | Marine hydrothermal vent microbial communities from Guaymas Basin, Gulf of California to study Microbial Dark Matter (Phase II) - Marker... ... | reverse complement strand
GTACGCAGGTGCCTCTTCAGTAGTTATTACTCCAACGCTTGGGTCATGCTCTAGTGAACCATTGTTAAAGTATGGGTAGCACAGGAACAGCATGAAGAATCCTCCTGCGCTCATATACGACGCAGAGACTGGCACTACTTCTGTTGTTCCGTTCAGATATATTACTTTGGCTGTAGCGATGAATTTGAGGAAGCCTCCAAGCACTTTGTCCTCTGAAGCTAGGTTTACTTTGACTATTAGGTTTGGTACTCTGGGTACTGTCAGTACCTGTGTTTCGTTGTCGTACTTCTTGATGCTAAGTTTTGTAGAAACTCCTTTCTGGCTCACGACTACCGCTGAAGACGCTAGTAGGTCTGTCTCATTAGCCAGAGCCGCTTCGATAATGCTTAGTCCCTTCTTGGCGGCTATAGTGTAGTTAACTGAGGCAGCAGTTATCCAGAGTGCCAGTCCCTCATTGTCTGCTGAAATTGTTACGTTGAAGAGCTTCGAGAAGTTTCCTACAAGGAGATCGGAGAGCCATACCCACTTTTTGACTATGAAGTCTACTTTAAGCTCTGCTCTCTGAACCGTGTAGTTTAGCTCACCGCTCTGCTCCTCGACAGTAACAGTGTAAAGTCTGCATCTGAGCATTATGTTGTTTTCAGCAAACTCGTAGCTCGGTATGTGTACTTTCTCTAGTATATAGGTGAAAGCAACGCCTATAGTCTTGTTACCTGCTTTGATTTCCTCTATGTTAGTCAGTTTCCATGAACATGAGTCAAAGGGCAGGAATGGTGACCTCCACTTTGCGTTAATTTCTTTACATAGTTCTTGAGCGACTTTCAGCTCTTCTTCTTTCTCAGATATACACTTGCTCACGTTGACTACTACACTATTCAGCAGGTTCTTTGATTTAGTTATATTCATTAAACACTTATTGACATCTTCTTCCTTTAGCTCGCAGCACTCGTGTAGCCGTATGTTTATTGTCTCATTCAGCTCGCTTAAGGCTGCTTTCAGCTTAAGCCTGATTTCAATAGCTAGTTCAAGCTCGTTCTTTACTTCTAGCTGGTTCATATACTTTGAAAGCTCTAGGGAGACTTCTGTTCCAAGAGACTCCTCTACTTTGAGCATATTCTTTAAAGACTCTTTGATTTCCTTAGACTTGAGGTCAATGGTCGCGTTTACTGCTAGAAGGGCTTCTCTTAGCTCTTTTATCTTGTTGAGAGAGGCTGAGATATTTGCTGCGAGAGTCTCTATCTCTGTAACTGAGCTTAGTAGTTGCTGAGAGTATATCTCTAGGTCTCCATGCGAGACGTGTATCATTTCGTGTAGATTTCTAGTAGTTTCCTTCAGTCCATGAGACTTGCTGATCAATACAGTTGTCTTGCTCTCTATTGACGGCAGCTCTGAGAAAGCTTTGCTCATCTTCTTGTTCTTAATGTCTTCTGTAAATCTCGCTAAATCTTCTATTATTTCAGATATTTCGTTTAGGTAGCTATTGATAGATGAAGTGTATCCACCTATATTTACATGCTTCATTGATGCGTGTGACTCTAAAGTACTCATGTTGTTTCTGCAGTTTTCTATGTATCTGCATATGTGCTCTATAGTTTTGTTGAGCTTACAAGACTCCTCTATTATGCTAGACACTGTATTGTTGTATTCAGCGAATCTGCTATTTATCTCTCTAATTTTAAGCACTAGTTTAGTTATGTTTGCTTCTACTTCATTTAATTCTTGTATATACTTTTCTACGTGCTTCTTTACTGTCTTCAGTGCCTGAGTTTTATTGACTATCTTCTCTAGTACTGGTTTAACGAAAGTATCGTTTACTAGTCTGTACTCAAACCTATATCTGTGCCTAAATACTCTTGGCTCAGATATGTTAAGTATGAAGTACTCCCACATGCCCTTGAAGTGGACTACATAGATAGTTGAGTTGTCTCCAGTACGCCACCACACGAAGACTGGCTTCTCGCCTCCAGCCGGAAACATTACTGTGATTTCATCTGTTTTGACTAGTATCCACTGGCCCTGAGACCACACTTGAGGCTGAGGCAGTACTGGCTGGATGTAGATAGATGCTAACAGTACTACTAATAATATAGGTATTTTTCTCCACATATCGCTCAAACTTTCTGCTTTAAGGAAATTAAAGGTTTAGAATTCTAATTTACTCGAAGATAGTTTATGGAAAGTGAACGGGGTTCCACATTAAGTGAACTCAGCCCTTTATTAGACACGCCATTAGCCCTATGTATACTACAGACAAGACGATAGCTGCTGCCTTTTCTATACGCACTCCAACTATCTTAGATACAGCTATGCTTGAGGAGACTATAAAAAAGGACAGCGAGAAAAGAAGATACATTCTTGTCAGCACTTGATAGTAGAATAGGTAGGGTATGTAGGCGACTAGAGCCGAGATAATGTATGGTATTAGTAGCAGATAGTTTAAGGAAAATCTCCGCGTGGCGAGGACAGAGATCGCTAGAATAGAGAACACGAGAAACACTATCTGTACTTCTGGTGGAAAACTAGTCTTACAAGGCATTAGGCCTAGTAGAAGAGAGACTCCGCTGGATCTCCACGCCTTATAGTACAGGTACAGCACTACTGCTGAAACAAGAGTAGTGATCGAGCAAACTACAGGGTTTACTAGCAGAGTATCTCTAATGTCGCTCGTTTCCCTCAGCTCCTTTAAGTAGCCTAGGACAATAGCTCCTTTCTCTGATAATCTAATGAATCCTCTTTTTCGCTCAATAAGGTCTCCGAGGACATCTAAGTGGTAGTAAAGAGAGCCTGTAGAGATTCCGAGAGCTTTTTTAAGCTCCTTTACGCTAACTTCACCTCTCTCAGCTAGTATCTCCAGTATCCTCACTCTCACTGGATTACTTAGCGCTTCTAGTAGCTTCTTTCTCATTGCTCAGCAGTCTAAAAATAGACATAAAATTATATAGTTCTTAAGTCCTCTTCTTTCCACTCTGTGAGACCATAAAAAAGATAATTAGGTTCTTGAAGAAAACTTGTGGAACAAGTCCTCGTAGCTGATAATCATTGTCACTTGAATCCGGTCAAAGGACTTGGACTAAAAGCTGTAAAGAGATTCAAGAAATCTGGAGGCTGGTTCATGTGTGTAGTCAACCTTCTTTCATGGAGCTACGATATCTCTATCACAAGGGCAGAGGACTACGCTAAACTGTATGAAAAGACTATTGAGATTGCTGAAGAAGCCAGAAAGCTAGGTGTTAAAACAGCCGTAATAATAGGTCCTCACCCAGCTGAGCTAGTTAAGCTCAGTGAGAAAGTAGAGCTACTTGAAGCTGAGCAAATAATACGCCAGGCCTACGAGTTAGCCTCTAAGTATATTAGAGAAGGTCTCGCCGATGGACTTGGGGAAGTAGGAAGACCCCACTGGAACACTTCACGTGAAGTAGTTGAAGCGTGTAATAGAGTCCTCGACTATGTTTTACTGCTTTCAAGAGACCTCGACTGTGTAGTACATCTGCATTTAGAGCAAAAAGGTCTTCAAACAGTAGACGATATACACGCCAGAGTACGCAGAATAGGGGCTCGCAGAATAGTGTTTCACCACGCTGAACCGAACTGTGTTAAAGCTATTGCCTCGAGAAAAATGTACGCCTCTATTACCGGCAAAAAGAACTTTCTTCTCGAGGCAATTAGGCAGACAGAAAAATTTGTCGTTGAAAGCGATTTCCTAGATGACCCTAGGAGACCGGGAGCAGTGATAGCGCCATGGAGCATAGCTTCAACTACTAAAAAACTCTTAAACCAAAACATTATAGACTATGATAAAGTCTATAAAATCCACGTAGACAACATAAAAGAAATATACGATATAGAACTCTAGTCACTAGAATTAAGCTTACCACCAGTAAAATGTTTATACTCTGAATAACATTAGTTTTCTGTACAAAATGAGCCAGACTATTTTACTAAGAGTCGGCAAGAAAGGAGCTATTTACTTACCAAAAAGTATTATGAAAACTTTAGGCATAAGTGAAGGTGATAGAGTTTTAGTCAAAGTGGAAAAGAATAGACTAATTTTAGAATTTATTCCAGATCCACTGTCACTTGCACTTAAGGTCGAAAAATGGTGTAAAACTACTGTAGGAGAATTTGAAGAAGAATCGGAGAAAATGCAGTATGAGCTGTATGAGACTTAAAGTTCTATTAAATTCGACATTCAACCTTCTGCTGAGGCAGTTGAGTTAGCTTTTAAGCTGAGGACATTGGGACACAAAGACAATATAGATAACATTCTCTACGCAACTTCAGTTTTAAATAAAATGTTCTTCTTGACAATGGACTATAGCTTTAAGAAATTTTTAGAAGAAAACGGCTATAATACCGACAACCTCATCAACCATATACAGCTTATCGAGATACTATTCTAGGTTACTTAGCTGAAAAATTCTCGTATAGTGCTTAATGCTTCTGGTATTTTCTCGATAACGTCTGTTGCTACAAGCTCGTAGCCTTTCTCTTTGTATGTGAGGTCTCCTGCTAGGCCTGAGATAAAGGCTGCACAGCAGGCTGCTTGAAAGAGATCGTTAGTTAGTGTTGTTAGCTCCGCTAGTATTCCTGTTAAGACATCTCCTGTGCCGCCTACGGTCATTCCGGGATTCCCTGTAGTATTGTACTTAACTCTGTTTCCATCGGAAATGACGTCTACGTGTCCTTTAAGCAGAATAACTGTATTCTTTTCAGCCGCGTGTTTCTGTACTAGTTTACCTCTTTCAACAATACTTAGTGAAGGTTTCTCTCCAAAGAGCATATAGAATTCGCCAGCATGTGGGGTGAGCACTATTTTTCCTTCAGGAATACCGTGTTTAGCTAGAGCTTTTAGTCCGTCGGCATCTACTACAACTGTTTTCTCTTTAGCTAACTTAGATACAATACTGTAGCATGCTTTGAGAGACTCTCCGTTAGTGCTTAAGCCAGGACCTACTGCTACAGTGTCGAATTTCTCTGACTCACTCAAAATATAGTCGACGTGTTCAGGTAGAATAAACTCTCCCTGAAGAGGAACTGCAATGATATTGGGTGAAAAACTTTTAACTACTTGTGCTGTACTCAGCGGAGCATATACTACGGCTAGGTCTGCGCCTGTACGTAGTGCCGCTAACGCAGCTAATGCTGGTGCTCCAGAGAAAAATTTGCTTCCACCTACGATCATTACTTTTCCGAAGTGTCCTTTATGGCTCCAAGGATCTCTTTTAAGTACTTTTGGTATTAAAACAAAGTCTCCTGGTCCCACGTACTTGTCTGCTTCAGGAGGTATACCTATGCTGGCCACTACTATTTCTCCGCCATACTTCTCTAGACCTTTTTTCGTTTCATGAAATGTTACTGTAGCATCTGCGTAAACTACGGGGCCTTCTGCTTCGCCTTTGTATACGTCTAGTCCACTAGGCACGTCTACTGCTATAATCTTGTACTTCTTTTTGAGAGAATTTATTTTCTCGATAGCTTTTGCAGCTAGTCCTCTGGCAGCACCCTTAATTCCTACTCCTAGGATAGCGTCTACAACTACGTCAGCTTTCTCGAGCTCTTTTTCAAGCACAGATAGATCGCTCTCACTTTTTACCTCAGCGAGCTTTACTGAGAAGTTCATTTGCTCCAGTATTTCCCAGTTTTTCTTAGCTATCTCTGTTCTAATAAGTCTCCTATCTCCTACAAGAACTACAGCTACATCATAGCCTAGCGAAGCCAAGTGTCTAGCCGCAACAAAGCCGTCTCCTCCATTATTTCCTAGCCCGCAGACGACAACAATCTTCCGTACATTAGGGTATTTCGACTTAACATAGTCTGCCACGCTTTTGCCAGCATTCTCCATTAAGAGAGAAGTATCAACGCCTAGCCACTTAGCGTTTATGTCTAGTCTGCGGACATCAAGAGGAGTAAGCATACTCACACCATAAATAATGGTATTTACTAACCTAAATACTAGACTTTCTTCTCGCAACCCTCTTGAGTACGTCCTCTAAGGTAGCCACATCTTCCTTACTAGCCCCTATTTTTTCTAAAATCTTTATAGCCCAGTCTAATTCACCCACTAGCGCTGGCTCATGAGCATCACTTCCTAAGACAAACTTAGCTCCCTTCCTCAAGCACTGCCTCAAGAAATCTTCGTCAGGTAGCTGAGCAGAAGCATTAACTTCTATGAAAACACTGTTTTCGGCAGCCTTTTCGGCGATTTCCTCCTTATACTCAAGAGAAATTTCTTCAGGCTTAGCAACTATCCTCTCTTGAACAAGCACCCACCCTAGGTGAGCTACTGCGTCTACCCGTCTGCTCTCAATCGCACCTACAACTGAGTTAAACCACTTCTCGACTATTTCCTCTTTAGTATAGTCTTCTACCGCCGGATCACTGAAATATATTCCATCGCTGTTTCTATAAGGTACTCCCGGTAGAATATGGTCTGCTGCTAGCACGAAGTCTAGTTGCTTGAGATAGGTTTCGTCTACAAATAGACCACCTTTCTCATCTTTTATACCTATTTCAGCACCTACGAGGACTTCTAGCTCATATCTGCGTCTAAGACCTTCTACTTCTCTTCTGAGTTTATTTATCCAAGTAGGGTCTGGTGGAACGTGATTTGTTATGGCTATGAAGTCGAGGTTCTTGAGAGACGCTTCCTTTAAAACTTCCTCAGTGGATCCTTTGGCGTCTAGCGAATACTTATTGTGTATGTGAATATCCATTAAAGGGAGAGTCAAGGAGAACACCTAGTCTCCGGGTGAAAGTGTTTCTTTGAGTTCGTCAATTATGTCTACTGACGTGGTGTCGTAAAGGAAGAGCGCTGCTCCGGCAGTAGATGCTTCCCTGCACTTGTTTATACACTCTAGTATGTACTTTGTGGACCTGTCGCTTGACCATCTTTTTCCACCTTTAGCGGATCTCCTAGTAGAGAATGAAGTCATTATTGCTGGCATTACTTTACATCCACTGTGCATGACAGCGTTTATTGCTTTCTTGATTAAGAATAGCGCGTAGTCGGGAGCTACCTCGTATATTGTTGGGACTATGAAGTCTAGGTATTGAGAGAAGTAGGGCCAATCTTGATAGCAGGACTCTATTGCTGTGACATAGTCTGTGAACACGTATGCTGAGATCGATGCTCCGTAGACTTTCGCTACGTCGCTGAAGTACTCTACTGACTCGCTCACGTTTTCGCAGAGAATTGATACGAAGTACCTGCGCTCGATGACATCGTTTGCATAAACAGAGTAGCCGTATTCTTTCTCATATTTGTTGAGGCAGCGTGGACAGTAGCAGTAGTATCTTCCCTCGAGTGCTTCAGGGTATCTAACATAGTCTAGATGTATTCCGTTGACATCGTACTTCTCTAGTACTTCTCTCATAAGAGAAGCAAGGTACTCTCTATATCCTTCGTGGCTTGGGCAGACCCAGAGCTTACTGTACTCGCGCTTAATGTAGCTCCACGTAGGCTCTTCCCAGTTAGTCTTACCGTACTTATTTACCAGGACTGCCTCTGGGTGCTCTCTCAGATACTTACTTGGGTTCTCTACGCTCTCAGGGTAGAGGCAGAACCACGCGTGTACTTCTATTCCCACGTCTCTCGCCGCCCTGACTATTTCTTCGAAAAGATCTCCACCGTCATAGGCTTTTTCACATAGATCTGTGTCAAAGTATACTCGGCTCTCAGTATCTTTAGCTAATACGAATAGCTTATCTATACCTAGCTCAACGCAGTCTTTTATGAATTCTCTAACAGAGAGTCTTTTTAAGAGAATTTTCTTTAAGCTCGTATAGAAGCAGAGACTCCACTTCACGTAGTATTCTTGACTTTAAGGTATATTACCCTATCTCTAACTACTTAGACAAAATACTCGCAAGTTCTTCGAATAAGTGGTCTGCAGGCCTCTTAGTTGCCATACCGAAGATATACTTTTTAGTCTTTACCACTATGATGTAGCCTATTGGGCTTTTAATAGAGATCTTATTTACACCTGTCTTAATGGTATCGTTGATTACCTTCATAAATTTTTCTAGATCAATACAGCATGCTGAGAAAAGAACTTCTCCCCTATTATTCATAACAGCTAAACCAAGTACTTCATCTTCTTTAAAGTTCTCTTCGATAAGTTTTGCAAGCTGAGATAGTTCAGCTTCCAAAGCTATCAAATATACCTTTCTATAAAGTATAAAAAATTATTTGTTGTTTTTAACCAGTTTTCTTTTACTTAGCTGCCTTTAATATAAGGCTGTTTAGAAAACTGAATATTCTCTTTAAGTTTTCACCCCTAGGCTCAGGTATTCTACACTCTAAGGCCATGAAATACTTGTAGCCGCCTTTAGCGAGAACCTTGAAGGGTTTTAGGAAGTCTGTGTGCCCGAATCCAGGAGCATATCTGTTGCTGTCGGCTAAATGTATGTGCCTTAAATCGGGAAGAGCCTTCTCTAGACTCTCAGCTATATCTTTTTCCTCAATGTTCATGTGGAAAAAGTCAGCCATTATCTTGACGTACTCTGAGTTCACTTCGCGGCAGATCTTTAGAGCGTCTTCTAGTCTGTTGAGGAAATGTGTTTCATATCTGTTTAGAGGCTCTAGTAGTATGTAGGCTTGGTTGTCTTCAGCGACTTTAGCCAGTATCCTCAGCTCTTCTAACAGTAGTTTTTCCTCGAGTTCTCTTACAGTAAGTAGTGGAGTTAAGTCTGGTAGCTGTGGTGGACCAAAGATAGGCACGACAATGAGCCCTACTGCTCCTATTTCTCTAGCTATTTCTAGCAGGAGCTTGATGTCATTCATAGCTCTGTCTCTTTCACTCTTATCTGGCGAGAGAAGGCAGCCTGAGTAGCCTGTACATATTGTTGATACTCCTATCTTACTCGAGGACAAAGCCTCCTTAATCTCATGTACTCTGTCCTTTAGTCCGCGCCCCCCTACCTCTATTCCCTTAAACCCTATCTTCTCTGCGTTTACAAGCCTCTCGAGAAAAGTGTCTCCTGGAACTAGTCCCTCTTGTACCGCAAGCTTCATGAATAAAGTATGGTAAAAACAAATAAATGATTTTATTACAGTTAGGCGTACTCGTCTACTTTCTTTCCAGTCTTCTTCTCCCACTCTTCTACAGGTATTGCAAACTTCTTTTCTACTCTAGGTCTGTGAATGCTATTATATGTACAGAAGCTTATTATTCTCCCATCAGGAACTGCGTAGTGTATACAGCAGCGCTCTACTCTCTGTAAATCGAAGTTCCATACATCCATAAAGTGCATGCACCCGATCATCACTATAGATCTCATGAACTTTCCTAGCGCCTTGTAGCTGCCATACTTTATGACATCAGCTATAAGCTGCCTAATGACCTTACTTTTAATATGGCGTAGTAGTTTAACGATAGATAACTTACCTAAAATACCCTTTTTGTATTCTTCAGCGATCTTCCAACAGTCTTCAGCTAGCTTATCTACGTCGACTACTCTAGTTATAGGGGTTATTTCTACTTCCCCGTTCTCCTTCCTATCTACAAGAATAAATGTTGCTGAGCCACAGTGTGGGTGTGCTGTGAACAGCGGGTAGTGCTTATTCTTAAGCACTCCTACCATCTTAGCGAAAGGTACTGGCCAGTTCACAGGCCTAAAGTCCTCAACTTTAACTACTCCCTCGCTCTGTTCTTCGACGAGCTTCATGAAGTCGGGAATAGTTATTCTCATTTTTTTGAGCTCTTCTCTTTTAGCTCTACCGGCAAACGATATTGGCTGAACATTCACACATCTTATGACATCACTGTTTTTCGCAGCAAACTTTATTATATCCCACATATCCTGGTCGTTCACTCCTTTGGCTAAGGTCACGACTAAAACAATAGAGTCGAAGCCTAGCTTTCTAGCGTTCTCGATTACCTTTAACTTGTACTTAAATATGTCTCTGCCCCTAGTCTTGATGTATACTTCTGGACGTGTTGAATCAAACTGTAAGTAAAGTGAAGACATACCAGCGTCGTCTAGTGCCTTAAAGTACTCTATGTCTTCAGCTACTCTTATACCATTAGTGTCTACACAGACCCACTTAAATCCAAGCTTCTTAGCTTCAGCTACTAACTCAGGAAGATCGTTTCTAAGAGTAGGTTCTCCTCCGCTGAACTGTAAGGCATTGCATGGCCAAGGCCTGTTAGCTCTTAAATTCTTCATCATTTCTACTATCTGCTCAAAGCTAGGCTCATAGACATAGCCGGAGGCTCCAGCGTGAGCAAAGCAGATAGGGCACCTTAAGTTACATCTGTTAGTCACATCTATAATTCCAAGAATAGTGTAGGTCTTGTGGTTCGGGCAGAGCCCGCAGTCGAAGGGACAGCCCTTCTCGACCTTTGTTCTCGGGTTTTCTAAACCTGTGCCCACGTATTTCTCCTGGTCCCATTCTGCGAACCAATAGTAGAGTTTAGCATCCCCCCAGTAGACATCCTCGAATACTCCGTGTACAGGACACTCCTTCTTAAGCCAGATAACTCCATCCTCTTCGTACACCGTCATAGGGATTACTTTCTGGCAGACGGGACACAGAGACTTTGATTCCTTGACAATTTTCATCAAAAAGTACTGAGAAGCTATATTTATAAACATTTAATACTAGTAATCTTCTGAATGGTATTACTGAATCACTTAGACAAGAGTCTTGTTAAAATATTAGGGCTCTCAGACTACGAGATTAAAGCTTACCTTAAGCTAGTCGAGAAAGGACCTCTTCGCCCAAAGACCCTTTCCTTTGAAGCAAATATACCCTATACTAAAATATACTCAGTTGTAATCAGGCTAGAGAAAAAGGGTTTAGTTAAAGTTGACCGGTCAAGAAGACCTCACACTGTGGTCGCAGTGCCTCCTGTTGAAGCATATATTAAGCTTAAGTCGATGGTTGAGGAAAAACTCGAAGACTTGGAGAAGAAAGTAAAGCTACTTCAAGAACTATATGAGTCGAGCCATAGGGGGTTCGCACAGAGAGAGTTTATTACGATTATTAGAGGATTAAAGCCTATTAATGAAAGAGCAGTGAATATTCTCGTAGGTGCGAGTAGTAGTGTTAGAGTGGCTATACCTTTCCAAAAATTCTTATCAGAAGACTTAAAGAAGAATCTGATAGAAGAATCTGTTAAAAAATTAATAAAAATATTAGCGACAAAAAAACTCGAGCCCCTATTCAGAGACCTCCCCGCCCGCATTGAAGTAAAGTATCTTGACAAAATGTTTGGAGGAGGAGTTATCAGCGAGAAAGAAGTGCTCCTCGTAGTAG
>Ga0116200_10000815_pt1 | contig 11265 bp, 12 predicted proteins | sample Mar14436cmmetaG_FD_94478 | JGI IMG/M metagenome (GOLD analysis project Ga0116200, IMG submission 94478) | Marine hydrothermal vent microbial communities from Guaymas Basin, Gulf of California to study Microbial Dark Matter (Phase II) - Marker... ... | reverse complement strand
TCTCTATTTTTCCTTAGCGTATCCCCTAATGGATGCTCGGACACCTCAACCATATACCCCCAATAATCTTTTACCTCCTGTTTTCCTATCCGTCTCCCCTCCACTCTCCCATTTTTACGTGTAATTCTAAGGGTTAGTCTCTCCCCTATGTTCGCTTTCTCCTTAAGTAATATCGGCTTCTCCACCCCTATATCGACGAGTACTCCTTTTGCTTTCTTAGCCACAACCACCCCTTCCCTTACCTCGCCTTCCCTTAGGCCTTTAAGCTTGCTCTTCAAGGGATGATGCGGTGTAGCAAGGGGAGGAAGAATTCCTGCGTACTTCAAACTCGCTTTCCTCTTAAAGAGGTACTTCCTTAAATATTGTGGCGTTTCCATGTATGCGAGTATGTCTTTCATTGTGTTTACATCTTCCATAGCACTTCGCGTTCTCTCATCACTATAAATCAGTATTCTGTCAACTCGAAATATTGCTGCGCTTCTCGCTATGAAACCGACCTTAACGGTCTTAGACCTTAAGTCTTTAACATCAGAAAGGAAAGAAGATGGAATCGCAACCGTTAGCTTTAGCTCCTTCAACTTAAACCCCTATAACCCTTCTATCTTCCTCGTTTTAACTTTGCGAGAATATTCCCTTGAGAAGACTAATCTATTTTAAAGGTAGCATTAGTTAAGGGTTTCCTGACCTAAAAAGGCTAGAGGGGGCGTAAAAGTGACTAGCTTCGAAAGACTATTTAAGCGGTTGAAAGAAGTCCTTGAAGCACCAGACCTCTACGAAGTCTGGCCTGATTTTAAGCCAGAATATGATGAAGAAGAATTTCTTCAGGCGGAAATAGGAGGTTTCAACGTTCTTCTCCTTCATTGTGCTTCCTGTGAAGGGCCACACAGCTTAAAGCTGGGCCACTCGACCCGCGTCATGAAGTTTGCAGACGGTGCATTCGTTCTAGGATGAAAAAGGCCGAAGAAAAGCTCTGCCCTAGAAAAAAATGGGAGGCTGTGGCTCTTTTCAGAGTACACTCGGTAGACGATGGATGAAAACGCTAAGTTATCGCCGCTTTTCTCTCAGACATGAACTCGTCGAATATTTCTTTAACTCTCCTCGCGATAGGCCCCTCTCCTTCCACACCCTTCTCTGTTACCTTCACTTTCTTAACTACAAGTATCAAGTTATTATCCTCAAGGAACTCAACGTCTCCTGGAGGGAAAACCTTACGTATTCTTTCATAGAGCTCTCCTAGGAAGCTTTCCTCTGTCTGGAAGAATTCAATTATCCTCTCTCCTTTAATGAAGACTTTGTTGTAAGTGTTTCCCTCTTCATCTTTTGCATCTGTAAGACATAAGCTTAAGCTGTTCGCTTCATACCCGCGTAGCTTCCCAATATACGCCTTTCCTCCCTCAAGATTCACCTTGATAGTCTTACCAACTAAGGCTGTTAACTCTCTAAAAAAACTACTGGACGTAATACTACCGCTCATCCGCCTCCACCTCAATCAACAAAACAACGTTAAAAATGAAGCGCTCCCCTTAAAAACATCTTGAAAACATCTTAAACATTCTATGTTAAAGAGAGACTAAAAAGTTTATCTATGAGCAGGCAAGTAGGGCGAAAACTGAAAAAAGAACAAACTTAAAGTAACCAAACGTATTTTTCTCTAAAAAGAGCTCACGTTGGACGTGGACGCTTTCACGCTGCCTTAAAGAAACACTAGCTTTTTAAGGAACTTATGCTTTTCATTACTAAAAACCATCCCTTTCTTAGTATTAGCGTTCTTGAGGCGGTGAGTGGTGTCAGCTAAAAGGGCTTTTCGTGAATCTCCGGAAGAGTATGTTTTACCTGGAAACTCTGCTTGTCAGGGTTGTGGCTCAACGTTAGCTCTTCGATGGGTGTTAAAGGCGTTAGGTAAGAGAACCGTCATAGTTAATCCGGCGTCATGTGGTTGCGTCTACGTTGGTCTCTACCCCCGCACAGCAGTGAGTGTGCCGTACATTCAAATGGCTTTTGCGGCAGCTCCTTCTGCGGCGTCAGGTATTGTGGGTGGCTTAGAGGCTAAAGGTGAAACCGATATTACTGTTATGTGTTGGGCTGGGGATGGGGGAACAGTAGACATAGGCGTTTCAAGCCTTTCAGGAAGTGCTGAGAGGAACACTAATTATATTTACTTCTGCTACGATAACGAAGCTTACATGAATACTGGCACTCAGCGCTCAGGTAGCACTCCTTTAGGAGCTTGGACTACGACAACTCCAAGAGGTAAGAGAGAAAACAAAAAGGACATGACCCTAGTAATGGCTATGCATAGGATTCCCTATGCCGCAACAGCTTGCTCTTCTTTTCCACTCGACCTGTATGAAAAAACGAAGAAAGCAAAGACAATTAAGGGTATGCGCTATATTCATATCTTGGCACCCTGCCCTCCAGGGTGGAGGTTTGACACCGGTTTAACAGTTGAAATTGGCCGTCTCGCCGTGCAGTCAGGCATGTGGCTTCTATACGAAATAGAGAACGGCGTATTCCATTTGAGCTCTCCAACTAAGAGGCTTCTTGAAAACCCTGAAAAAAGAGTTCCTGTCAAGAAGTATCTTGAGGCGCAGGGGCGTTTTAGAACAATATCTAATGAGGAAGTAAAGCTTCTCCAGAGTTTTATTGATGAAAGATGGGAGAAAATCGCCGAGTTAGAAGGTAAGAAAATCTTCTTTTAAGAGGGTGTCCAAATGGGTAAGGTCTTCGAGGTTAGATGGCATGGCCGTGGCGGTCAAGGCATCGTAACCGCAGCAAAACTCCTAGCAGTAGCAGCATTCCATGAAGGGTTTAAAGGCGTACAATCTATCCCATGGATAGGTGCGGAGAGACGTGGCGCCCAGATAGAAGCTTACAACCGCATCTCTAATGAACCCATCCTTCTTCATTCTCAAGTCTACCAGCCCGACGTAGTTATAGTCGCTGACCCATCCATAATACTGGAAAATAATGAGGCAGTTATTCGAGGGCTAAAGAGTGGCGGTTTACTCTTATTAAATATCAATAACCCTAACCTTCTAAGGTTCATCCAAGTCCCGGAAGGATGCTCAGTATACGCGGTGAATGCAACCATGATTTGTATGGATTTAAACCTAGAAGTTGCCGGGCTGGAAATTCTGGGTGTACCCATGCTCGGCGCCTTTGCGAAGGCAACCGGCATGATAAGCATAAGGAGTCTTAAAGAAGCCTTTAAAGAATCCTTCACAGGAACACTTTTCCAGAAAAACTTTGAAGCAGTGGAGAAGGCTTTCACCTCAACTAATAAGTTACCCTTGAAACCCGACCAGTATGTCAGCCCTATTCCTCCCTCACGTCCAGTACGTATACCAGAGATACATCATTGGACTGACTTGCCTCCAGTCCCAGTCTCAACACCTAGTAAAGGTAGCATAGGGAAAACAGGCAGTTGGCGCACTCATAGACCCGTAATAGATGAAGAGAAATGTGTCAAGTGCCTTTTCTGTTGGATGTATTGCCCCGAGGCGGCCATAACAGTAAATAGTGAAGGGTACCCGCAGATAGACTATGACTACTGCAAGGGTTGCGGCATCTGCTCTACCGAGTGCCCTAAAGAAGCCATAAGAATGATCGTTGAAGAAAGGTGGGAGGCAACTTAATGGAAACCATAATTGTAACCGGAAATCACGCGATCGCACATGCAGTTAAAATGGCGAAAGTCCATTTCGTCTCATGCTACCCAATAACCCCGCAAACCGGGATCGTGGAGAAGCTATCTGACTTCATAAGTAACGGTGAGCTCGACGCTGTTTTCGTCCCAGTCGAATCCGAGCATTCGGCTATGGCTGCATGCATAGGAGCCAGTTTAACGGGGGTAAGGACGTTCACGGCAACATGTAGCCATGGTTTAGCATACATGCATGAAATGGTTCACTGGGCTGCTGCTACGAGGCTTCCTATAGTTATGGCCGTCGTAAACCGGGCGATAGGTCCTCCATGGAACATCTGGTCCGACCATAGCGATGCAATATCACAGAGAGACACGGGCTGGATCCAGCTCTATACCAGCAATCATCAGGATGCCTTTGACACGATACTTCAAGCTTACAAAATCGCCGAAGACCCTGACGTCCTCCTCCCAGTCATGGTGTGCTTAGAGGGCTTCACCCTCAGTCATACTGTTCAACCCGTCTCTCTTCCAAGCCAGGAAGAAGTGGACGCTTTCATTCCGCATACAACCTGGAAGCATATACTAATAGATGTGGACGCACCGATAACTCATGGAAACATTCAACTGCCAGAAGACTGGTTTTATGAGTTCCGCTTTTTAATGCATAAAGCTATGGAATCTGCTAAGAAGAAAATCGTAGAAGTTTCGAGAGAATTCGAAAAGCGCTTTGGGCGTAATCACGGCCACCTCATAGAAGAGTACAGGTGTGATGACGCCGAAGCGGTTTTAGTTTCCATGGGGACCTTGGCTGATCAAGCCAAGGTGGCCGTTGACGTGTTAAGGGAAGAAGGGTACAGAGCTGGCGCGGTTAAGCTCAGAGCCTTTAGACCGTTCCCAAGCGAGGAGCTTAGACGCATTGCAAGAAAAGTTAAAGGAATCGCTGTTATTGACAGGAATTTAAGTCCAGGTAAAGGGGGTGCGGTCTCAGCCGAACTTAAAGCATCTCTTTACCGCCACCAAAGTGAACCGTTAGTGTTAGAATGCATTGCTGGGCTTGGAGGTAGAGACGTAACACCCGAAGAAGAATCTGCCGCACTAAAGCATGTGTTTGATCTGTTAGAGAAAGGCGAATTTCCCCAGTCCCCTCTTTGGATTGGATTAAAGTAACCGACACTAAATAACCTTTCATCTTTCCTTTTAACCTTTAAGCTTAAAGGTTTAGGCTATCTGCCGTTTTTGCCTGTAATGTACCGTTCCTATTTCCTCTCCATTTTCTACCACTTTAACGGAGCCAAATAGCACCGCTGATATCTGGCTTGGTGAAACGGGAGTATAAACAGTAATTTTACGTGAGTTATAATCTATTTTCTTTAATACTCCTATACCTAAATACCTATTTTTTTCGTCTAAAAATGATACTAGAAGGTTCTCAAAGGCTTTTTCATGCATTAAATATATTTCTCTTCTGCTGAAGGCTCCCTTTAAAACCTCTATGTACTCTCTACATGCTTTCTCTCCTTCAGGAAGAATTACGTTTACCACGTCGGCGGCTACTTCTATGTATGTAAAATCTAGGTTAAGCGTTTTTGAAATATTTTTTATCGCTTCAGGTGTTAATGGTTCTCCGCTGAAAAGTGTGGTGTACGCAAGCGAAACCTTGTTTGCATCCAAAGTTACCAATTTTCCTCCAGAAAGATGTTGCCGATACGCTCTTTCACGCAGAAACTTTCTGGTCTCCCTATCTCTCTTATATGCCTCTATGGCTGGTAATCTTAACACACGTATTTTCGAGTGAGTAAACGTTCTAAGTATTCCTTCAGCTTCCTCCCCTTCTTGAAGCGCGATTACAATCGACGGTTGTAGGGCGTAGATGAGCGTTATATTAAGTTCTCTCGCGCGTCGACCTAAAACCCACCCTGGCGTATCAACCAAAACCATCTCGCTCCCTAACGATAAAGCACGTTCAACCATGAGTTTTACTCCTGCTACAACTCTATGCGGGTACGCTGACGGTGTGGTGGCTCCAACAAAGTACGCGTCTTCCACTTCCAACTCTGAAATACTTGTAACTGGACGGTTAAGAACTCCCATGGCTATACTGCATGGTGGGCCAATGTCGCTCTGCCCGACATCTGCATCAACAACAGCGACCTTCACCTTCTTCTTAAGCAACGTGTTCCCTAGAAAAGTGGTCATCGTTGTTTTTCCTGTATCAGTACCGCCTACGATAGGGGCTACTACTGGCTTTTCACTTCTCTCTAATGCGTCAATAGCATCCCACCACTGCTGGGGTACATCGTTTTTTATCTGCTCAATGCCTCCTGCTAACACTCTTAATACTGATTTAACGCTTGCCCTCATGGGAACGGCTTTCCCCTTAGGAATGACAAGATGCTCCTTTGCCCTCAACTTTTTACCGAGAACGGAAAGTTCTCCCTCCTGAACTTCAACGTTAGCCGGACCCTTGACCAGGATACATTGCCCATCTTCCATCTTAATAGTTTCCAATGAACCCCCTCTTTTCCCCTTTTAAGCGGCTACTTCCCACCACTTCAGAACTGAAAATATATTTTTCTCGCCTCCTATATTAGACATTTAGGTCCCTCTTCTATAGGGAAGACGCTATGAAAACTCTTCAAAAAATACTTTTCCTTTGAAGTTGCAAAGGCTACTGATAATTCAGAGGTGTAAAGCCGTGGATGCAAATCAAAGCTTAAAAATCTCTACTGGAATCCGCAAGATAGACGACCTCCTCTCTGGTGGTCTTCCCTTTGGCTTAATAACACACGTGTTTGGCCCTAGGGGGAGTGGTAAGACCCTCTTTAGCCTTCATTGCGCTCTTTCAGCGGCATCACACGGAAGAAAGGTCTTTTATATCGACGCAGACCACAGCCTTCATCCTAGGATGCTCCTCAATTTTGCACCGAAGAACGTTTTAGACCGCATTATGCTGGCTAAACCTAACTCCTTTGCAGAGCAGGAGAAACTCATAGAACGCTTATACGCTCTTCTCCCGCCATCATCACTAGTAATCGTGGACAGTATTGCATCGATGTACCGCCTAGAACTTGGGGAAAAAGAACAGAACATTGCCGTGAACCGTAAACTGAACCTGCAACTTGCAGAGTTACTGGACTTAGCCCAAGAGACACCCTCCTCTATCCTCCTAACAAACCATGTTGCCGTAGACCCTGAACTGGCATGTGTGCGTCCTGTCGGAGGAAACGTCGTCTCTTATTGGTCGGCAATCGAATTAAAGCTAGAACGTTTAATGCCTGGAAAAATCAGGGTTACACTTGTTAAAGGAAAAGGTAATGTGAACTCATCGGCAGAATTAACAATTAAAGAGCGAAAACTAATTTAAATAAGTCCCTGTTTTGGTTTTGAAGGGAGGTTAAATAGATGAACGCCTTAACTCTCATTCTCTTAATGTTCTGGTACATCCTTCCTGCCTATGCCGCAAATGGCTTAGCTGTGGTTTTTGGGAGGGGCAGCCGCTTAAATATCCCCCTAGACCTAGGGAAAAACTTTATCGATGGAAGGCGAATTTTTGGAGCAGGAAAAACATTACGTGGCTTCTTAGGGGGAATCCTTGCGGGGACACTCGTCGGTTTTGCCCAAACCATTTCAGGAAACACCATAGGTATATTTATGCTGCGTTTTTCACCAGTAACCTTACAGTTTATTTTAATGCTTCACGTGCTTGGCTTCCAATCGCTCATATCCCTTATAATACTTAATTCCCTACTGCTTTCTCCTTTCTATTTTGCGCTCCTAGGCTACCCCTTAACAATTAAAGAAGTTATAATTCCCTCCCCCGTAAAGGGGTTCCTTCTTTCAATGGGCGCGTTAGTAGGCGACCTTGCAGGCTCCTTCATTAAGCGACGTTTGAAAATGGAAAGAGGTAAGCCGGCTCCTGGGTTAGACCAGCTTGACTTCGTGATAGGCGCCATTCTACTTTCATCGATTTTCTACGTACCACCAATAGAAATCTTGGTAACAGCCCTATTGTTAACTCCTGCTGTGCATCTAACAGCCAACATTACTGGCTATGCATTGAACCTTAAGAAGGAACCATGGTAAACGTTTTTTAACGTTATGAAATGGGAAAAGCCGCTTTCTATTTTTAGGAGATGTAAAAATTAACATCATTGATCATTCCATTAATTAACTATTCCCTTGGTTTCATCAATCCTAAAACAATCTCTTTGGCAATAAGGGCCGCGCATGATTTACAATACTTTGTTCCATCAATTTCTATGTACTCCCCTTCCTTAAGCTTCTTCTTACAGTTTACCACAGCACAGTATTCGTCCAAGGGAAGCAAACCTCCATAAACTTTTTCAACGTCGTTTCTTTTTAGCTTTTCTATGGACTTGAAGGGGGGAATGGAAAATTTCCTATTACGCCACTTTTTTCGTAGGAACGGCAGGAAGCGGAAAATCGACATTAGCCGGTGTTTTTGCAGAATGGCTTGGAGACCATGATGTAGACGTGGTCACAGTCAACTTGGATCCTGGAGCAAGATATATTCCATATACACCCGATGTCGATATAAGAGAATACATAGTCCTAGAAGATGTAATGGACACCTTCAATCTAGGTCCAAACGGAGGCCTAATTGCATGCATAGACATGACCATAAACTTTGTAGAAGACCTAAAGAGAGAGCTGGAGGATTTGGCTGCGACCCACGTGCTAATAGACACCCCCGGCCAGCTAGAGCTGTTCGCCTTCAGGGAGTCAGGTCCAATAATAACATCTGCGCTGGGAGGGGCGCAGAGCGCAGTCTGCTTTTTAATGGATCCATTTCTTGTGCGTTCTCCCTCGGGATTCATAAGCGTTCTTCTTTTAGGAGCTTCCGTCCAATACCGCTTCATCCTTCCTCAAATTAACGTTCTCTCAAAAGCTGACACCTTAACAGATCAAGAGCGCCAAAAGATCATTAACTGGATCGCAGAACCGCACACGCTTTTAGAAGACGTAGAGAAGGAAGTTAAGGGAATAAAAAGGGAAATGACCCTAAACATATACGATGCATTAACGAAAATCCACATGTTTGACGTCCCAATCCCCACGTCTTCAACTAGGATCAAAGGCTTAGACATCCTTCAAGCATCCCTAGAGAGAATATATTGTGGCGGCGAACCCCTCACCTAGTTCATTCCACTTCCCCCACCCGAAAATGTTCAAAACATAACCTAAACTAAGATCACACTTCGCCTCTCACCCCTCTAACCATTACCTCCCAGCATCTACCCTCTTTCCATTGAAAAGTTTTAATATAATTCCTGGATGAAGACTCCCTCAACAAAACGTTTTTCTATTAAGTTTGGTTTTTCATTAGTCAGAACTAAAGGCGTGAGGTTGGGTAAAATGTCCAATGACGTAACCTCAAAAATAATTCAAAAAGCACTGAGTGAAGGGAGAACATACCTCTTAGAACCCGAAGCAAAAGAGATAATTCAGTCCTACGGAATCCCGACGACTACCTTCAAAATAGCGAAAACCCCTGACGAAGCAGTTAAACATGCCGAGGAGATAGGGTACCCCGTTGTCCTCAAAATAGTTTCTCCCGACATAATACACAAAAGCGACGCAGGCGGCGTAAAAGTAAACCTTAAAAACAGCACAGAAGTAAAAACAGCCTTCAAAGAAATAGAAGAAAACGTCAAAAAGTATAAAAGCAACGCAAAAATCATAGGCATCCTAGTTCAAGAATATGCTCCAGAAGGCAGAGAAGTAATCGTAGGTATGGCAAAAGACCCCCAGTTCGGCCCAGCACTAATGTTCGGTTTAGGAGGAATATTCGTAGAAGTGCTAAAAGACGTCTCCTTCAGAGTGGCCCCTATAACAAGGTATGATGCAGAAGAAATGATAAAAGAAATCAAAGGCTACCCGATCCTAGAGGGCATAAGAGGTCAACCCCCAGTAGACTTAGATGCACTAATAGACATACTCTTAAAGGTATCAGACCTATCCATGGACCATCCCGAGATAGACCAATTGGACCTCAACCCGATCTTTGCATATCCCGAAGGAGCAAAAGCAGTAGACGCTAGAATAATCCTTTCTCCCCAAGGAAAAGCATAACCATCTTACTAAGAAAAATTATCCTTTCAATTTGAACCTTCACGATGCCTTCCTAAAAAGAGAAAACTATAAAAACCTACATTTCATTATTCAGAATTCGAACTACCTTTAACCCTAGATGGATTAGCGAGGGTGCCCGAGCCAGATCCAGTGGATGAGGCTAAGTCAAAGGGGCAGGACTGAGGCTCCTGTGGCGTAGACGTTTAAACGGCGTAAGCCTGCGTGGGTTCAAATCCCACCCCTCGCACCACTCTATTTTTGACCATCCTTATAGTCCTTAATGTTTATCTATTTTTCAGAATGGACGTGGAATTATTTTTCTCATTTTAATTGAACGTGCTATTTTTTGGATGGTTTTATATACTGTTGAGTGGCGTGCTCCGTGGATGAGCATCATTATCGCTTTTTTCGCGCATTGAAGTTGGTCTATGTCTCCTATTATACTTACCGTGTGGCCATATACTGATATTACGGCACCACATGTTTCCTCTATTATTCTTCTAGCTTTCCCTTCTTCTCCTATTATCCTTCCTTTAACTCTTATGAGTGTGTTCCGTGATCTTCCTATGATCCTAGTTAAATCTATGACTTCTAGCATTTGCTCTTCATCTAAGAGGCGCATTGCTCTTTCAGGGCTGAATCCTCTTGCCATGGCTATTATTATATCTCTTGCCCTCCAGACTGCGAGCGGATCATCTGTTTCATCGGTTGCTTCTATTGAGACCACTCCATCCTTACTGTCAATTGTTATTTTAGTTTTTGTTTCTTGCTCTACTCTTCTTTTAACTTCTCCTTTTTTCCCGACTATTACTCCTATTCGTTCTTTTGGCACCTTTATGTATTCCCTGGCTTCCATGGCGGCTTCTCCCCCGTTACTCGGTGGTATACTTCTTCAAGTGTCGGCGTCCTTACTCCCTCGTTTGAAAAGTATTTTAAAATGTTTTTAAGATCTCTTACAAGGAACTCTTGGGATAATGGGTGGCTTATAAGAACTGCTTGGGAGAGATCTATCAGCACAGGTTCATTCCACCATAAAACATTATACTCACTTAGATCTGAATGGACTAATTCCGCGTTTCTATAAAGGATTGTGATATACTCGACTATTTTTTTAAGTGCTTCTTCATACTCTCTGCTAGTTAGTTTAATGTCTTTTAGTCTAGGGGCCGGAATGCCGTCTTCCCCTATAAACTCCATTATTAGGACATTTTTACGTTGAACTAGTGGCTTGGGTACTCTTACCCCTACTTCATTTGCAAGTTTTAGATTCTTATACTCTTTTTCAGCCCAAATATACATCATACCCCTAGTGCTTCTTTTAATCTTGGCAAATCGCGGGTCGCCTACAATGTACATCCAAATTTTCTTAAAATCAAGCGTTGAAGTACGATAAATTTTTACGGCTAAATCCCTGTCACCATCAGTAGCCCAGTAGACGTTCGCCTCCTTCCCCGTTGAGACGACGCCTAAAAGCTTATCAAAATATCCGCGGTTAGCCAACTCATATAATACCATTAGCGTACTAG
>Ga0116200_10000814_pt1 | contig 11273 bp, 7 predicted proteins | sample Mar14436cmmetaG_FD_94478 | JGI IMG/M metagenome (GOLD analysis project Ga0116200, IMG submission 94478) | Marine hydrothermal vent microbial communities from Guaymas Basin, Gulf of California to study Microbial Dark Matter (Phase II) - Marker... ... | reverse complement strand
GTGGAAGAGGGTTTGTCAGTACTTGAAGCAGCAAGTAGACTGGGGATTAAAATTCCTACCCTTTGCTATCATCCTGCGGTAAGTGCTTATGGAGCTTGCCGAGTTTGTACAGTAGAGGTAGTCCGCAAAGGGTGGTCTCGGCTAACTGCTGCCTGTACTTATCCTGTGCAAGAAGGGATTGAAGTAAAGACAAATTCGGAAAAGGTTAAAAAAGCAAGAAAACTAATATTAGAAATGCTTCTTGCTCGTTGCCCTAATGTTAAAGTTATTCAAGATCTGGCGAGGGAGGTGGGAGTAGAAAAAGTAAGATTTCCTCAGGAAAATGAGGAGTGTATTCTATGTGGATTATGTGTGAGGGTCTGTCAGGAAATTATAGGGACTAGTGCCATTGGGTTTGTCAATAGAGGGACAAAGAGAAAAGTTGCAGCTCCTTTTGAAATTCAATCAGATACCTGTGTTGGATGTGGAGCGTGTGCAATTGTTTGTCCCACAGGAGCGATAAAAATAGAAGATGTAGGAAATAAAAGAAAGGTAGATATCTCAAAGGCGGAGCTGGAAAGAACTAAGTGTGAGATGTGTGGTAAGTATTTTTTTCCACAGAAAATGGTTGATTATGTAAAAAGAAAAGGTGGAGAGAAGATAAATAATCTTTTAAAACTCTGTCCTGATTGCAGAAGAAAAACCTTAGTAAATAATCTTAAAAGAGCTAAACACATTAGCGATTTTATTAAACTGTCATAACTTCAGGGAGGTTAATAATGTCTAAGATAATTGCTTCAGCAGCAATACGTGGGGCTCATAAATATGTAAAAGAAGCCGATGAGAAGTTAAACAAGTTAATTGAGGAAAAGGGAGAAAAACAGGAGGTAGGCTTTCCCAATACTGCTTATTATTTACCCCTGATTTTAGCTCTCACCGGGATAAAAGTAGAGACCCTGGCTGATGCTAAAAAAGCGTTAGAGTGGGCAAAAAAACTCTTACCGCCTGTTCCGTCAGAAAAGGTGTGGCTTCCCTACCTGGGGAATACACTTGATGCGGGGATTGCTGCTTTAATTGCCACTGAAATTATTGAGGCATTAAAGTATCTTACCGGCGATGAGCCTAAAGGAATATGGCTTGGTTTTACCGACGATGCTACCCTGAGAATGCAGGGAATAAAACTGGTTGATGGTAGAATGCCTGGTTTTGCTGCTTGTGTTGGAGCTTTACCTACAAATGAGCAGGCGGTTGAGCTTGCAAGATCCCTGCAGGAAAAAAATATTCTTGTTTTTATGGCTTCCTCATCAGGCGGGAAAAGTATGGCTGAACAGCTTGCCGAGGAAGGAATTGAGATGAACTGGGATACTTTCCTTGTCCCTTATGGTAAAGATACATCAGCTGCCGTTCATGCATTGAATTTCGCTGTTAGGGCTGCCCTGACCTTTGGAGGAATAAAGCCCGGGGATATGGATGCTGCAAGAAAGATTTTGCTTTATAATAAGGAAAGAGTCCATGCCTTTGTTCTTGCTCTTGGAGCTGATCCAGAGGTAAATGGAAGTGGTCAGCTTCTAACCGATGAAAAATATGCAGCTGCTGCTGGAGCTATTAATTTTGGATTTCCTACTTTATCTGATGTAAATATTCCCCAGATCCTTCCTACTGGAATTTGCACTTATGAGCATGTTGTTTCTAATATCCCCCTTAATAAGATAGTGAGCAAAGCCATTGAGGTAAGGGGACTTGAGATAAAAGTTACCGAAATCCCCATACCCGTTCCATATGGTGCAGGATTTGAAGGTGAGAGAGTTAGAAAAGAGCAGATGCAGGTTGAGTTTGGTGGAAAGAGGAGTGTGGCTTTTGAGCTTTTGAGGAGCCGTCCTATGGATGAAGTAGAGGACGGTAAAATTGAAATTGTAGGTCCTGATGTTGATACAGTTGAACAGGGAGCAGCAATGCCACTTGGTATTTTAGTGGATGTTGCAGGAAGAAACTTCAGTGAAGATTTTGAGACCGTTATTGAACGCAGAATTCATGAGTTTTTATCTTGCGCCAATGGTATTTTTCATATGGGTCAAAGAGCTATTGCTTGGATAAGAATAAGTAAGGAAGCTTATCAAAAGGGATTTAGATTAAAACATTTTGGTGAGATTTTAATAGCAAAGATTCATGACGAATATTCGGGAATTGTGGATAAAGTTCAGGTTACACTAATTACTGATGAGGAGAAAATGAAGAAGCCTTTAGAAGAGGCAAAGAAAATTTATCATCAAAGAGATGAGAGATTAGCTGGAATGACTGACGAGGATGTTGATACTTTCTATAGTTGTATTCTTTGCCAATCCTACGCACCGGATCATGTGTGCATTGTAACTCCGGAAAGATTGGGACTTTGTGGGGCTTATACCTGGCTTGATTGCAAAGCATCATATCAGCTTAATCCTCATGGACCAAATGAACCAGTTAAAAAAGGAAAATGCCTTGATCCTGTTAAAGGCGAGTGGGAAGGTGTAAATGAATACCTTAAGGTGAAATCTCATGGAAATTTAGAAAGGTTTAAGGCTTATTCCATAATGGAAGACCCGATGACAAGCTGTGGTTGTTTTGAGTGTATTGTTGCAGTTTTGCCCGAGGCAAATGGGGTTATGATTGTGAATCGTGAATTTACAGGGATGACCCCTATTGGAATGACCTTCAGCACCATGGCTGGCCAGGTGGGAGGAGGAGTGCAGACACCTGGATTTTTAGGGATTGGTAAGGTTTACATTACAAGTAAGAAGTTTATCTCTGCCGATGGAGGCATAAAGAGAGTAGTCTGGATGCCATCAGAGCTTAAAGAAGAGATAAGAGAGAGGTTAGAGAGAAGACTTGAAGAGATGGGAGATCCTGAGTTTATAGATAAAATTGCAACGGAAAAGGATGCTACTACTTCTGAGGAGCTTTTGGAATTCCTTAAGAAAAAAAATCACCCCGCTCTTTCTATGCCGCCTTTGATGTAATAATTGTTAGTTCCTTGTTACTGGTTCTTAGCAGGGTAGGCATTATATCTGAGTTTCGGAAAAATCCTATAGTTCTTTGCTACCCGCCGGGTGCGTAGATGTGTAAATGCGTTCTATGTTCGAGGTTCTACGTTCAACGTTGCTTTAGACCCAACGACGCCTCGACTCAACGACGCAATGGCGCAATGGACCCAACGACCCTATTAACCAAATAAACCAAATGAACCAAAGTAACCAAATACACCAAATAAACCAAATAAACCAATTAACCAAACACACCAGACAGACGAGATAGACGAGACAGACGAGATAGACGAGACAGACGTTTTTCAGGGCAGCCTTGAATTTTTCCCCGAAACTGGGGAATTAACAATTGACAACCAATAGGGAGGGAGCAAATGGCATTAACAGGGTTACAGATCTATAAACTTTTGCCCAAGACTAATTGTGGAGATTGTAATTTTCCTACCTGTATGGCTTTTGCCATGCAAGTGGCAGCAAAGAAAGTTTCTATAGATAAATGTCCTCATATAAGTGAGGAGGCAAGGAGTCAGCTTGCTGAGGCCTCAGCCCCACCTATGAGGCTTGTTTCTATTGGTACAGATCATAATAAACTGGAAATAGGGCAGGAAACTGTTCTTTTCAGACACAAGGAAAAATTTTATCATCCAACAGGTATTGCAATTTTACTTGAGGATAATCTCTCAGACGAAGAGGTGAATGATAAGTTAGAATCAATATCTAAACTTAAATTTACAAGGGTAGGGGAGGAGATAGGGATTGATCTTGTTGCTTTAAAACACACATCAGCTGATGCTGAGAGATACACCCAATTAGCTGGAAAAACTATGGAGAAGACGGGACTTTCTCTTATCTTAATTTGCCAGGATACTGCTGTTTTGGAAAGCACTCTTGATAGTATTGCAGATAAAAGGCCTCTTATTTATGCTGCAAATAAAGATAATTTCAGACAAATGGCCTCCCTTGCCAAAAAGTACAATACTCCTCTTTCTGTTTATGCTGAAAGTCTGGAAGAACTTGCTGATCTTACTCAGGAGATAAAAAAACTCGGAGTAGATGATCTTGTTCTTGATCCGGGTGCAAGAGGCACAAAAGAGGCTTTATCTGAATTAACTAAGCTAAGAAGATTAGCCGTAGAAAAGGTTTTTCGTCCCCTGGGTTATCCTACAATAATTTTTACCAGCGAGGATGATCCATATCAGGAAGTTGCTCAGGCTGCAACTTATGTATGTAAATACGCCGGTATTGTTGTTATGAAAGCAGATACTCCCTGGCAGATTTTACCTTTGCTTACCGTGAGACAGAATATCTACACCGATCCTCAGGTTCCAAATGCTGTAGAAGCAAAACTTTACGAGATAGGTTCAGTTACTCCAGAATCACCCATTATTGTTACCACCAACTTCTCCCTTACTTACTTTACTGTAGAATCAGAGGTGGAGAATAGTAAAATTCCCACATATATTTCAGTTGTAGATACAGAGGGCCTTGGAGTTTTAAATGCCTATGCCGGAGATAAATGGTCACCAGAAAGAATTGCAAAAACTCTTGAGCAACAAAAGGTAAAAGAGAAGGTAAATCACAATACCATAATTATTCCCGGTCTTGTTGCTGTTTTCAGAGCAGAGCTTATAGATGAGTTTGGCTGGAATGTTCTGGTTGGTCCTGAAGAAGCTGCCAGAATCCCGGGTTTTCTTAAAAATGAATGGAAACCAGGTGGTAAATAATGAAAAAAGATAAAGTTAAAGTAACCTTTTTACCGCAAGGTGAGGTAATACAGGTAGAAAAGGGAGTAACTCTCCTTGAAGCCTCGGCAAGGGCTGGTGTTTATGTTAATTCTATCTGCGGGGGAGACGGGATCTGTGGGAAATGCAGACTCATAGTTAAAGAGGGGGATGTTATAACTCGTCCAACTACCCTGCTTAAAAGAGAGGAGATAAAAAAAGGTTATGTCCTTGCCTGTCAGACTAAAGTTACAGGAGATGTGGTGGTTGAGGTTCCTCCTGAATCAAGAGCAGAAGGAAAGATACTAATAGATAAAGATGCTCAGAGATTTAGAGCTCTTTATGCTCCTTTAAAAGGGCAGGTTTTTTTTAAGTATTACCCCCTTGTCCAAAAGCTCTATCTTGAACTTCCTCCCCCTAATCTTCAGGATAATGTATGTGATCACCTGCGTCTTTATCGTGGAATAAGACGCAAAAGAGAAATTCCCATTATGCAAACGGGTCTTAAAGTAATAAGATCTCTTCCTTCAATAATGAGAAGATGTGACTGGAAAATAACTGCTACTTTGGGGATAAGAGGAGGAACTGTTGAGGTTATCCAGGTGGAGGAGGGAGATACTACAGATAGGAATTTTGCTGTAGCTGTAGATGTTGGAACGTCAACAGTGGTAGCTCATCTTGTAAATTTAAATACATTTGAGACTATAGATGCAGAGGCTACTTACAATTCTCAGATGATCTATGGAGAAGAGGTTACCAGAAGAATAATCTATGCTGAACTTAAAGGGGAAAATAGATTGAGGGAGGCAATTGTTGATGATATAAATAATCTTATTACTACTTTAATTTCCAGGAATAACATTCGACTTAACGATGTAATGGCCGTTGTGTGTGCAGGAAATACTGCGATGATACATTTTTTACTTGAGTTAGATCCTTCACAAATCAGAAAGGAGCCTTACATACCTGTTTGCACCTGTCCTCCACCTGTAAGAGCAGCTGAGGTGGGAATAAGGATAAATCCAAGGGGTCTTTTGTATTCACTTCCCAGTATAGCAAGCTGGGTGGGAGCTGATATTACCGCCGGAGTTCTTGCAACTGGATTGTATCAGGCAGATGAGCTTACCATGCTCATAGATATTGGAACAAATGGGGAAATTGTAATTGGAAATAAAGACTGGATGGTTTGTTGTTCAGCCTCAGCTGGTCCTGCTTTTGAGGGAAGTGGAGTAAAAAGTGGAATGAGGGCTGCAGAGGGGGCAATAGAAAAAGTTAAAATCTCCGAGGAGGGTAAAGTTCACTATACAACCATTGGAGGAGGAAAACCAAGAGGTATATGTGGTTCTGGACTGATAGATATTATGGCTGAACTTTTGAAAGCTGGATTTATTGATAAATCAGGCCGTCTAAATCCCGATGCAGATACCAGGGTAAGAGGTAAAGATGGAGAAGTGGAGTTTGTTCTGGTTCCTTCCTCTCAAACCGCTACCGGAGAGGATATAGTTATAACCCAGGCCGATATAGAAAATGTTCTCAGAGCTAAAGCAGCTATTTTTGCAGGTATAAATGTACTTGCAAAGATTTTAAATTTAAAATTTTCGGATATTAAGAGAATCTACCTGGCAGGAGGATTTGGTAACTATCTGGATAAGGAAAACGCCATAATTCTTGGACTTATCCCTGATATTGAAAGGGAAAGAATTCAGTTTGTTGGAAATACATCAATTCTGGGAGCTAAGATGGCTCTTCTGTCAAAAGATGCCCTTGATACTGCTTACCATATCAGTAAGAATATAACTTACTATGATCTTATAACTTACCCGGGATATATGGATGAGTTTATGTCAGCAAAATTTTTACCCCACACAGATACCTCGATGTTCCCGTCTCTTGCAAAGATACTAAAAGAGGTTATCTAAATGGCCTTTACTATAGCTGTTGCCGGGAAAGGTGGGGTTGGAAAGACCACTTTATCTGCTCTTATTATTGTGGACTTACTGAGAAAAGGTTTTAAGCCTGTTCTTGCTGTAGATGCTGACCCAAATGTTAATTTAAATATTCTTTTGGGTATTGAAGCTCCTCAGGCAATTGGGACTTTGCGAGAGAAGGCTCTGGAGGAGGTAAAAAATATTGAATTTCCCGCAGGAATGTCAAAAGCAACTTATCTTGAATATGGTTTTCAGAGTTGTCTTGCAGAAGGTGAGGGATTTGATCTAATGGTAATGGGGCGTCCCGAAGGCCCTGGATGTTACTGTTTTGCCAATGATGTTTTGCGCAAGTTTATAGATAAGCTTACCCCAAACTATAGGTATGTTGTTATAGATAGTGAGGCTGGCATGGAACATCTTTCAAGAAGGACAACTCAAAATGTAGATATTTTATTTATGATTAGCGACTCTAACCTTATTGCCTTGAAGTCAGCAAAGAGGATAAGTGATCTTGTAGATGAGTTAAAGTTAAATATTTCAAAGAGGTATCTTGTTTTAAACAATACAGAAAATTCTATGGTTTCAAAGATAACAGAGAAAATAAAGGATACAGGACTTGAACTGGCAGGTATTATTCCAAAAGACGAGATGCTTTTCTCTTTTGCTCTGGAAGAAAAACCTTTAACTGAACTTCCGTCTGAATCTGTAGCATTTATTGCGGTAGATAGGCTTCTTAAAAAAACAGGAGCAGTATAAATTAACTAAAGAGAAATTTGATAATTTTTAATCTTAAAGGAGGAAGGTATGGAGATTCCAGATGTTAAGCAGAAGTATATTAATCCAATTAATACTGTAACCATTGGAGCTACCAAACAGGAAGGAGGGACAAGATCTCATACTATCACTGTGGGTGGTGAAACAACACTTCCCTATCTTCATTTTGAAGGAGAAATACCGTATCCACCTGTTGTCGCTATGGAGGTCTGGGATTTTGCCCCATCGGATTGGCCAGATGTCCTGGCGCAACATTTCTCAGATGTGTGGGACGATCCTGGAAAGTGGGCAAAAAAGTGTGTTGATGAGTTTGGAGCAGATCTTATCTGTCTTAGATTACAGGGATGTGATCCTGATGGAAAAAATAAAAGTGCCGATGAGGCTGCTGAGGCAGTTAAAAAGGTTCTTGCATCAGTAGGAGTTCCCCTTATTATCTGGGGTTGTGGAAATAAAGATAAGGACAACGAGATATTTCCCGCCTGTTCTCAAGCTGCTGCAGGTGAGAGATGTCTTTTGGGAAGTATAACTGAGGATAACTATAAGACTCTTGTTGCACTCTGCCAGGCAGACAAACATAAAGTAATTGCAGAATCTCCTGTGGATATAAATATAGCAAAGCAGGTAAATATCCTTGCAACTGATGCTGGCCTTTCTGAGAAGGACATTGTTATTTATCCCACAACAGGTGCACTTGGATATGGAATAGAGTATGTTTACTCAATTATGGAAAGAGGAAGAATAGCCGGCCTTGGGGGCGATAAAATGTGGGCTATGCCTATTCTGGGAGATATTGGAAAGGAAGTATGGAAGGTAAAAGAAGCAATTGCTCCTGAAGCAGAAGTTCCAGAATGGGGGGATCATACTCAAAGAGGCCCCTTATGGGAATTTATTACTGCTGTTGTTTATCTCCAGGCTGGAGCAGATATTCTTATTATGCGTCATCCAAAGGCAGTTAGTGATACAAAAAAATACATTAACAGTTTGGTGAATACCGGTTGATTTGGTTTGTCGATTTACCAGTTAATTGGTTAATGCGTTCCGTGTTCGAGGTTTTACGTCAACATTGCTTTAAACAAAATAAATCAAACAGACGAAATGGACAAGATAGACGAAATAGATCAGACAGACGAAATTAACGAGTGAAGGGAGGATCGATATGATTTTTGTAGGAGAGAGGATAAATGGTGGTTTTAAAGATATTCAAAGAGCTATAAAACAAAAGGATAAGTCGGTAATTCAACGGTGGGCTAAAATTCAATCTGAAGCTGGGGCGGATTACATAGATGTTAATATAGGGGCTGTTTCTAATAAGGTTGAAGATTTTATCTGGATGATTGAGACTGTTCAGGAAGCTGTGGAAACTCCAATTTCAATTGATAGTAATAAACCTGTTTTTGTAGAGGAGGCTTTGAAGATCTGTAAGAAACCCGCCTTAATTAATTCAACAACCGCAGACAAGGAAAAGCTGGATCAGTTTATCCCCCTTGCTCTTGAATACGGGGCATCTTTAATAGGGCTCTGTATGGATAAAAAAGGTTCTCCTCAGGATGTTAACAGGAGAGTGGAGCTTGGCGCCACAATATTTGGTGAGGCAATAGAACACGGACTTTCAGAGGATAGAATTTTTCTTGATCCTGTAACTATGCCGCTGAAGTTTCTCCAGGAGCAGGCATCCAATCTTATAGAAGCTATTCGTCAGTTTACACTTCTTTCCAGTCCACCTCCTCATATTATTGTTGGATTAAGTAATATATCTTCAAAAGCTAAAGAAATGAGGCTAATTAACCGTATCTTTCTGGTTATGTGTATTGGGGCAGGTCTTGATGCAGCTATATGTGATGTTACCGATGAGGAACTTGTAAATTCCGCTATAACTGCTGAGGTTATATTAAATAAACATATTTATTCAGATCTATATATAAAGGCTTATAAGGAAAGCAGGAAAAAATGAGTTGTCCAAAAAGGCTTTTTGTAGCTGCAACAAGACAAAATGATGGTAAATCCACTATTTCTCTGGGTTTACTTCAGGTTTTAAAGAAGAAGTATTCTAAAATTGGTTTTATGAAGCCTGTAGGGCAGCACTATGTTGAGCGGGAAGGGTATAAGGTTGATGAGGATGTGGTTTTGATGAGAGATGTGTGTGGAATTGATAGTCATCTGAAGGATATGAATCCAATTACAGTAGAAAAAGGATTTACTGAGAGATATATCGAAGAAGGAGGGTTAGAGGAATACATAAGGTTAATAAAAGACTCTTACAGGCGTATTTCTCGTGATAAACAGCTTGTATTAATTGAGGGGACCGGTCATGCTGGTGTTGGATCTGTTTTTGACCTTTCAAATGCTTCTGTAGCCAGGATTCTTGGAAGTAAGGTTCTTCTTATTTCCACAGGGGGGATAGGCAGACCTATAGATGAGATTACCATAAATAAGGCTCTTTTTGATCAGGAAGGAGTTGAGGTAGTAGGTGTGGTTATAAATAAGGTTCTTCCTGAAAAATACGAAAAAATAAAAAGATTAACTCAGGCTGGTCTGGAGCGTAAAGGGATAAGGCTTTTGGGAGTTGTACCTTTTAAAAAGGAACTTACCTATCCAACCATGGAGCAAATTTTAGAGGCCACAGGTGCCAGAGTTCTTTGTTGCGAGGAGTTCCTGCAAAAAAGAGTTGAGAATATTCTTGTTGGAGCTATGGAACCCTATCATGCTCTGGCTCACTTTGCTCCTCATAGTTTGATAATTGTTCCTGGAGATAGGGAAGATATTATTCTGGCAGTGATTGCTGGAGAAAGAGTAATGGGTGAGGAATACCAGATAGCAGGTATAATTCTTACAGGAGGTCTGTTACCTCATAAAGGTGTACTTAGATTGATGAAAGAAGGTCAATTCCCCATTCTCCTTTCAGAAGATGATACCTACACAACCACCAAGAAAGTGCATGAGCGCCGAGTAAAGATCAGAGCTACAGATGAGTATAAAGTTAAGGAAGCTGCAGATCTGGTAAGTGAATATCTGGATTTGGAGGAGATTATCGCCAGGATTTGACAAAAATTTTTATTTTGCTATCATTTGTGAAAATGATTACAAACTCAAATTTACAAGATTATTGGATGCTTTATCCCGGGCTATCTGGTTTATCATTATTATTTACAGAGGAAAGACTTCTTACTTGACAAAAATTTAAAATGGTGATAAAATTACTGTGATACTTTTCACAAAGTGAGGAAAAAATGAAGGAGCTTTTCTTATCAAAAGACAACTATCAGCGATTTCTTGAGAAAATTTTAAGTAAGTTTTCTCTTTATGCTCCCCTGCAGAAAGGAGATTTTCTCTTTTATCAAAAGGTAAGCAAGGAAAATATAAGTGATATAGTAATTGATACAAAAAGAGCTATTCACCCTTTAAAGTCCTTCTTTATCCCTGCCAGGCGCAAGGTAAGCGAGTATTTTAACTCTTCTTTAACTCTGGATCAAAAGGAAAGAGTTATTCTTGGTGCAAAGGCCTGTGACCTCAATGCTTTAAGGATATCAGATAGTGTATATACAGGAGAAAAATTTGGTGCTGAATACAAAGATCCTTTTTATATTAATGCCCGGGAAAGAACTATCCTTATAAGCAGTGATTGTATGGCTCCGGATGAGAATTGTTTTTGCAATTTACTCGGATCAAAACCTTTTCCAGAGGAGGGTTTTGATTTAAATCTTTCCTCTTTAGAAGAAGGTTTTGTGGTTCAGGTAGGCTCGGAAAAAGGGGAAAGATTGATTAAGGAATGTGAGAGCCTTTTCTCATCTGTTGATCAGGATATGATTAAAAAAAGGGAGAAAAGAAGGGAGAAAGCCTTTAAATTATTAGAG
>Ga0116200_10000812_pt1 | contig 11283 bp, 11 predicted proteins | sample Mar14436cmmetaG_FD_94478 | JGI IMG/M metagenome (GOLD analysis project Ga0116200, IMG submission 94478) | Marine hydrothermal vent microbial communities from Guaymas Basin, Gulf of California to study Microbial Dark Matter (Phase II) - Marker... ... | reverse complement strand
TTACCAAGGATCAAATAGCGGGCTAGGACCAATTGAGTAGTGCCTTCCAGAGCCGAGCTGGCGGCCATCGGGTCAATTGCTGTTTCCGTGATCATGGTGGGCGTGAAGGCTCTCGTCGCTCTGGTCACTGGAAGCGTCGTAGTCCTAGCCGAGGTCGTGGACTCTGTAGGAGATGTAGTAACTTCATCTATAACCCTCTTGGCCCTGAGAGTCTCGCGCCGACCGCCAGACGCAGAGCACCCCTACGGCCACGCTAAGGTTGACAGCCTGCTCGGCCTCATGGCGTCCGTCGTGTTGCTAGAGGCAGAGGCCTACATATTCCTGAAGGGAGTCATTGGACTCATACGCGGGGTTCCAGCCCCTAGCACGAGCCCTCTGGCCCTCGGCGCGCTGCTCGCCACTTCTCTAGTCAACGTGGTGAGATCCGGGGTGCTCTGGTCTGTTGGCAGATCTGAGGGAAGTAGGGCCCTCCAGTCGGAAGCCCTCAACTACGCTTGGGACTCTGGCAGAACCCTGCTCGTCGCCGTCATACTCTTGGTCTCCAGCAGGGTCGCCCCCTGGCTTGACCCCCTCTCCGCCGCTCTGATATCGGCCGCCGTTATGCCCTCCACACTCAAGGTGGCTTACTGGTCTGCATCGGATTTGCTTGATCGAGTAGACCCTAAGCTCTTAGAGGAGATCCGATCGGCCCTGGAGTCGAGCGAGGGCATGGTGTTCGTTGAGAGGGTCAGGGCTCGCAGAATCGGCAGAATAGCGCTGGCAGACGCAGTTGTAGGCGTAGATCCATCCCTCACAGCCGAAGAAGCATCGGAACTTCTGAAGAACGCCGCTAGGAGAGTAGAGGAGAAGGTAGGGTCTGCTGACGTGACGCTAACTCCAGTGCCAGCGGGGGCCAGCAGGGCCACCAGGGCCATCGAGATAGCAATGTCGGAGCCTGGCGTCCTCGGGGTTCACTCGATTGAGTTCTACGGGGCTGAGAGAGACAGGCTTACTCTTCACCTCGTCCTCAGCGATAGGATGAAGCTCAAGGAAGCAGACAAGCTTGCCAGAAGAGTTGAAGAGAGGCTAAAGGGTGAACTCGCTCTCGAGGAGGCCGTCGTTCACCTAGATCACAGCCGCGGGGAGAGGCGGCCCAGCCTTGAGGAACTTAAGGAAAAGATTCTCGCCATGCCGGGCGTAGAGCGGGTGGACCTGCGCCTCGTTGAGAGTCCAGACATGGAGAGACTTGAGATTACGGTGGGGGCAGATCCAAACATGCCTCTAAAGGATGTTAACAAACTGGCTCACGAGATCGAGGCAGTTTTCGCCGGGGTCTACCCTGAGGCCAAGGTCGTCGTTAGAATCACGAGCGTAGGCGCTTAGGGCCCGCACAAGCGTAGCAACACGCTCGAAGTGAGTGGATTTGAGATCGATCGACTCAAGGCTCTCTCAAATGATCACGACAAAAGGCCGGATCGTAGTTGGCCTGACGTAGAGGATATAGTATACCAAGCCAAACTTCCTTGTGCGTTTAGAAGGCGAGGTAGTAGGGTCTGAGATCCCGAGATTCAAGAACCGCTGGTTTGGGATCTTAGAGGTGAGGACAGGAGATCTCTTCCTCTCGCTCTACATGTCCGGAACCGTAGCCCAGTGGTTCAGAACCGGAGAGAGAGTGATTGTAGAAACCAGGAAGCCCCTATTCGGCGGTGAAGGCGAGATAACGCTGTCCTTTGGAGAGTACAGGCTGTGGCGCGTGCTCGACGATGGACCTCTCCTGATCTGGCCCGTCTTCTCGAAAGAGGAAGAGTCGCGGAGGCTAAGCCCGCTGACAGGAGAGCCCGTCTACTCCTACAAGATTAGAGCGAGGGAGGCCACCTACGAGAGGGACTTCGAGGCCATAGCAGAGTTGGAGCAGTACCACTACGCCTCGCAGAAGGAGCTGGTGGCCCTTTGGTGGTGCGAGACCTGCGGGGAGATCATGGAGGCCAACACCAGGCCAGCCTGCCCCAACTGCGGAACCGACGACAAGGTTCACATCCTGGAGATCAAGGGCTCGACGCCTGCCTCCAGGTTCTTGGTGTTGGAACTCGTCGACAGGGAGGAGTACGAGCCTCAGTACGTAGCCTACGTCAGGATAGACCCTCCTGTCCCCAAGATGCACAGGAGGTTGCCCGACGGCGAGATTGTGAGGGACATCCGAGAGAAAGTGTTTCCGGCCGACTGGTTCCACCCGGTCTACAACCCAGAGGAGCTCCTGAAGAAGAGGCTCGCAGAACTGCGGGAGAGGTACGGAAGGGAGGTCGGGCTGAGGAGGCTCTGGGAGGAGGTGAAGTGGGAGGCCCTGAAGCAGACCGACACGGCGGCCGCCAGGGTGGCCAGGGTGGTCGTCCACCCAGACTACAGGTCGGACGGGTTGGGCCAGCTCTCGGTGAAGATGGCCCTGAAGTGGATAGAAGAGAGGAGGATACCAGAGATGCGCAGGAAGAAGCACATCGTGGAGACCATAGCCCAGATGGCGAGGTACAACCCGTTCTTCGAGAAGGTTGGGTTCAAGTACGTCTGGGACACGGCCTCGGGCAGGCCCGTGCTCTACTACCCCCTCACCGACGAGGGGAGGGAGCGCCTGCAGAGGTTCCTAGAGGAGGACCCGGTGGCCAGGCAGCACGGGGGCAGGCTGTGCGTCCCGACCTATGGCAGGGTTGAGCCTCTGAGCGGTCCCGTGAGGTTCAGAGACGTCTCGATGGTGTTTGAGAACGAGCTCGACGTTGATGGGCTTCCGGAGAGGCTGAGGCAGCTGCTCGAGGCATTTGGCGTGAGGAGCCGCGTGATACAGAGGCAAGTCCTCAGAGACGTCGACCTCGAGATAAGGCCCGGGGAAGTTGTGGCAGTCGTCGGAGCATCAGGCGCGGGCAAGACCACCTTCCTGAGGCTCATCTGGGGCGCTTGCGAGGGCCTGAAGGGCCCCAAGTTTGAGCCGACCGCAGGCAGAGTGGAGGCGCCCCCAAATGCAAAGGCAGGCGTGCTGATTCCCGGCGAGAGCGAGCTAGAGTTTGGAGATGAGTCCATCTTGGAGAACGTGTACAGGAAGCTGGGCGACGAGAGGCCAGCTGTGGAGATCTTGAACAGGTGCGGTCTCTCCGACGCGGTGCTGTACAGGGCCAGGTACAAGGAGCTGTCCACCGGACAGAGGGAGAGGGCTAGGCTCGCCAGCCTGCTGGCAGAGAGACCAAACCTCCTCTTGCTGGACGAGTTCGCGGCACACCTAGACGCTCTGACGGCCATGAGGATAGCCAGAGGGCTGGGGAAGCTCGTCAGAGAGGCGGGAATTACGGCAGTAGTCGTAACCCACAGGAGAGAGGTTCTTAAGGCTCTAGATCCAGACAGAATCCTGTTCGTTGGCTATGGAACCGTGGCTGAGGCTAGAGGGTGGACCTAACCCAAGAAGTCGCGTCTGCTAGAATTTTATTGTTCTGAGCGGCTCTGGTAAATGGGTCGTCATCGATGTCAAAGATAGGCATCGTTGGCACGGGTAGGGTAGGCTCTACCACGGCTTACGCCTGCGCCCTCCGGCTCAGGCTAGATGAGTTGGTCCTGGTAGATATAATCGAAAACCTGGCTGTTGGAGAGGCGATAGACCTCCAACACGCAATCTCAGCGCTTGGAAAGGATTTGAAGGTTCGCGGGGGATCTGACTACTCCCTGCTGAGTGGATGCGACATCGTGATCGTTACCGCTGGCGTCGCTAGGAAGCCCGGAATGACCAGAATGGACCTAGCCAAGAGAAATCACTCTATAATCGTGAGCGTAATTCGCGAGTTAATGAAGCATGCTCCCGACGCTTTGATCGTGGTCACGACGAACCCCGTCGACGTGATGACCTACGTTGCCTGGGTAGAGAGCGGAAAGCCCAGGCGTGAAGTGCTCGGTACAGGCAGCTTCCTCGACACGGTTAGGCTGTGGTGTGAGCTGGGAGAGCTGCACTCCCCAGAGGAAGATGTCTACCCGATGATGTTGGGAGAACATGGCGAAACGATGTTCCCAGTCGGCGTTGGCCGCAAGGCCGAGGTCGTCGCGCCTCGAGTTCGATCCGTCGCAGCGGAGATAATAGCGAGGAAGGGGGGGACGTATTACGGTCCCGCGACGTGTCTGAGCATTCTCATCGACTCGATCCTCGAGGACAAGAAGCTCACCCTCCCGGTAAACGCGGTTCTCGATGGAGAGTTTGGGATTAAGAAGGCGGCTGTGGGCGTGCCAGCAGTCGTGGGAGCGAAGGGGATCGAGAAGATTAGAGAGGAGCTCCTATCGAGGGACGAAGTAGAAATGCTGCGTAAGTCGGCTGCCGTCGTCGCGGAGAAGCTGGCAGAGCTAGGGTATACCTGTGCTTGACAGGAGGCGCCGAATCTTGGCATGACCTCTAGAATACGGGTTCTCCACCGGTAATTAGCATCCGCTCCGCGCGGCGGGTAAGGTGACCGAGCGGGTCGAAACGCCCTCGGTCACTCTGAAGCTTGCCTTGCCTTCACAGTATGATTTGTCCTATAAGTAGGCACAGCGATCCCATTCTAACTGAGCGGAAGGGAACTCAAGACCGCACGAGAGTCCTACGCAACTCCTTTCTCCTATTGTTATCCCAGGTTCGTTCTCTAATTTCTCGGAAACGATTGTTGTAAGGCTGGAGCTGGTCTCACGGCCTAGTTTACTGAGAAATCCTCTCCCGAGATAGGTCAAACAGCTCATTAATCGCTCTAAATTCACGCTACAGTAGCAGATATTGCGGATATCGTTATAAGGAACGTTCTCCTGCAAGATAACTGTGAGAAATCCGCTGGAGGAAGTCAGGCCGAAAGTTGCGCTAGTACTCGAGTACAGGGGGGAGGTCATACTAGATCCAAAGTTGGCCAAGATTCTGGAGGAGGTAGAGAGAAGAGGCTCCCTACTGGCGGCTTGCAAGGCCGTGGGGGCCTCCTACTCCAGAGTCTGGGAGAAGCTCTCTGACCTGGAGAAGATCTTGGGCGAGCGCGTCCTAGAGGTCAGAAGGGGTGGACGTGGAGGCGGTGGGGCCAGGCTCAAGCCGTTGGGGAAGGCCCTCCTCAAGCGGTACATGGAGGAGAAGTCTAAGCTGGAGCGCAGGAGGTTGGAACTCGTCGGGAGGATGAGGGAGGTCCCTCCCGACTTCCTAGTGGCTGGCAGCCACGATCCCGCGCTTGAAGCAATCCTAGAGCGAGTGAAATCTTCTAAACCAGAGCTCGACATAGAGAGGGTGTGGCTAGGCTCCGCTGGGGGTCTCGCGGCCTTAATGCTGGAGCAGGCGGATGCGGCGGGCTCTCACTTACTCGACCCGGAGACCGGGATGTACAACGTCTCCTACCTCTCGAGATACTGGCTGGACGGTAAGGTCGTGGTGATACGCGGTTACCAGCGAGAGATCGGCCTAGTCTACAGGCCCGATACAAAGATTGAGAGCCTCAAGGATCTGCTCGCTGGCAAGTTCAGGCTCATCAACAGAAATCCCGGCTCGGGCACGAGAATTCTCCTTGACTACCTCCTCCGTCAGCAGGCCTTAGATCTAGGGATAGACCCGCACGAGGCGCCGAAGAGGGTGAAGGGATACCAGACTGAGGTGAGAACGCACGTGGGCATCGCCAAGAAGGTGGCGTCTGGCGAGGCCGATGTGGGCGTCGCGGTGCGATTCGTGGCAGAGAAGTTCGGCCTGGGCTTTAAGAGGCTGGCTTGGGAGTGGTACGACCTAATAGTCAGGAAGCAGTCTCTCAAGAAGCAGGCTGCGCAGGAGCTGATCAGAATCATGACATCGGGAGAGTTGGCCGAGATCCTCGCCAATATGCCTGGATACAGGATTACTGAGGAGACTGGCTATGTGATGTACTCATAGCTAGAGCGAGTTACTCAGGCCGACTCCGAGCCGCCTCCTCGTGTCACCGGAGACTGGAACGCCCTCCTGACCGCCACCAGCGTGCAAATCGGGAGGATATCGAGTGGTGGTGGGAGGAACTCTTCTAGCATGGCTGGAACGCTGGCCCAGCTGATCCCCTCCCCAAACTTGTTCTCCACATACCAGACGAAGATCGCCTGCAAGATCCCAATAGGAACGTCGAGAGGGATGTCTAAAATGCCGAGGATCGTTGAGACGAAGCCTAAGAGGTCTATGAGAGCTGCCGCCAGCAGAGCCTTACCGCCTTCAGGCTTCAGCGGCCTTCTCAGAGTAACCCTTGGGGGCAAGCAGTGAGGTTGAGTGGGCCCAGCTGAAAAAAGTTGGGTTAGGGGAGAGCCTTGGCTCTCCCTCCCTTGACCTCCACAAGTCCTCTACGAGCCATGTCGCGCAAGGCCACGAGAACCCAGTACTTGTCCATGTTCAGCTTCTCCGCCAGATCCTCCGCGCTCAGCCATTCGTCAGGCTTGAGCTCCCTGAGAATGGCGTCTCCTAGGAAGTCGAGGACCTCTCTCTTCGGCTCTCTGAGCGCGTCTAGCACCACGGCCCCAACTTTCACGTCCACGCCCAGAGTCTCCGCGATGTCCAGTGCCGCCGGAGAGGCCGGCAACCCTGCTCCAGAGATTTTCTTCCTTATGTACTCTATTGCCAAGCTCAACACATCGTCTTCAGACCCTACCGACGCGTAAAGGGGCAAGTCGATCTCTAGGGTTATCCTCCTGCTGGATAGAGAGTAGAGCTTTGCCGGCCTCCCTCTTCCCTCCTTAGAGTAGCCCGCCGTCCTAACGATGCCAGCTCGCTCCAGATCTCTGAGGTGCTCTGTCACCACGCTGAGAGCCATGTTAAGCTCCTTGGCCATCGCTGAGGGGGAGGATGGCCCCCTGGACAGGAGGCGGAGCAGCCTCAGCTTCGCGTCGCTGGCCAGCGCCTGAATCACTCTCCTCGCTGCGAGCGGCCTAGTCGCTGGAATCCTCAAGGCTTGGCCACCCTGACTAGGACATCCCCCATGCCAACGTTGATAGTGAGTCTAAATCCCTCGCCGGAGCCCAGCACGCCTGTGAATTCGTTTTCAGTCTGCATTACGGGCTGGACGCCATGGACATCAATTCCGCCCATCTGAACGCTGACTGAGACGGTTCCGTCTTCACCCTGCGGGATCAGCGCCAGGTCGGCGTTTCCCATCCCGAGATCGACTGTGGCCACGCCTGCCCCTGAGAGCGGAATAACACCCTCGAGGTTGCCCATGCCCAGGTCGATCGTCAGGCTGTCGAAGCTGAAGCCCTCGGGCAAGAGGACTCTGACCTCTCCGGCGCCTACGTTTACGACGGCACCCTGGATGTTGATCCCCGTGCCCTCTACGTTTACGACGACGCTCTCTCCCTGCCCGGAGCTCTCTATGCTGACTTCTCCAGCCCCGACCTTGAGGATCAAGTTGGCGGCCTGGTCAACCGGTATCTCTACCGTCCGAGACCCGGCTGCTCCCGTGAACGTGAAGTTCTCCATGGCCCAGCCCAGACTCTCCGCAATCTCCCGGAGACCTTCTGGAAGTTCGGCTGGCGCGAGCTTCGGCGCCACAAAGCTGGCCGCAATGCTGAAGACCACCAGGCCCACGATCACCAGGCCCACAACCTCTTCAGCCCTCATGCTCACCACCCTCCTCAACCACTAGGCTCGTCTCACGCTGCCTGGATCTCTGCACTCTGGTGAAGTAGTACGCCAGGCCGTACGCCGCCAGTATCAGAACCAGACCGTATTTCCCCAAGAAGACGACGAAGAGCAGGTCTGCAAGCGGTATTAGCACCGCGGCCAAGAAGGCCCTGCCAGCGTCGACGTTGTAGTTCACTGAGGTTCCTATGACCCGGAGGACAATTCCCCACAGCAACGCGGCTATCCAGAGCATTCCTCCCAGCGCCAGCCACCCGAGCGCTCCGAGCCCTCCGGTGAGCACCGCCAGCGCGAATGCTCCCAGCGGAATGGACACCGGCAGTACCGAGTATGCGACCACGCTAAACATCCTCGTGATGTCGCCTTCTCCACCCAGCAGGACGGTATTTACGTGAAATAGGAGCGCCTCGATTCCGAGCCAGAGCACTCCCGCCACCGCGCAGCCAAGTCCCGCAAGTGGACCGGCGAGGGCTATGAGAAAGCCGAGGGGCAGGGGTATCGCTCTGAGTATGGCGGACACTATTAGGGCGCCCTCTGCAAAGAATATGGCTGCGGCTAGCAGCAGCGGGAGTCCTATAGAGACATCCTCATGCACCATAACCTCAAAGGCCTGTCTGGGGTGCAAGAGGACGCTGCCAACCCGATAGAGGCTGCTCCTGAACTGACTCGCCAAACCGCTCCCCCCTGAATTACTTCGGTTATTTATGATAAAATCGAAGTAATTCGAATTTAAACATTCACTCAAGCATTCTCTGACCCAGCATAGGAGCAAGTCAGCTGGAGTAGGTCTAATTCAATATCTGGATGAGGAAACACGCAAGAGATCCTCTTATCAATGGATAAATGGTCTAATCGACTTCGGGGAGTGCTAATGATGCAAACGGGAATGTCAAAAATAACCTCAAGTAATTTGCTTTAACTTCAAATAATTTTTGTAAGTTTAAATTCAATGCTAGCGTATTAGGATTAAGGGTACGAAAATTGAGTTTTACAATTAGCGGAGCAATGTCGTCTGTCTTTTTCGGCAGCGCAGCCGTCGTGGGATCTATCATTAGTCCAGCATCGTCTAGAGTCTTCGTCGAGCCTGAGATCCTCAGGGCCTTCACGGCCGCGGGGGCGCCTTGGCTCATTGGGTACACGTACGACGACATAGCCATGGAGAAGGACTTCTGTGCATCTTCTCTAGACAGCGAACCCGAGTCCCTCTACGTTAAGGCCTACATAGCCACCTGCCTCGAAGCTAATGAGGAGATGGCGGACCTGGCGGCCAAGCTGCTCGAGCTTGGCCTCACTGTTGGAGAGTCATCTACGATTGCTTCAGCGGTTGGCACGCCTCACGACAGGGTCTTACTCCTGAGGAGAGAAGCCCGCGAGGTCGCTAAGATGCTCAGTCTCAGCACGGCTTCGCCGCTCGAGATAGTAGTCGACGCCTTCCGAAAGGGCGTAATTAGGCTCCAGGAGCTTGCTCGGCTCGTCGAACACCTTGTAAAACCCAATTTCACGGGAGGTGATACGAAGTGAGTGAGAGTGAAGTAATAGGTGCTCGAGAGCTGGTTGAGCCGGCCGCGAAAGTTAGTAAGACACTGGAAGAGGCCTGGAAGGCAGCTGAGAGAGTTAGAAAGGTTCGAATGAGGAGATACGCCATAGCCGCAGGTTTCATAGCCTTTGGATTCTTCTCCATGGCCATATCGCTGATGCTGCTCATGGAGCGGCTGTCTCTACTCTTCTTAGGCGTAAACGGCTCTTACCTGCTCCTAACCACGTTAGGTTCTGTGTCGTTCGGATACGGATTCTACCGGATGGGGACATACTGAGAGAGTTGAGAATGCCTCGCAGCCTCTCCCTCACATTTTCTGTAGTGATTCCAGCTTACAACGAAGAGAAGGGCATGGCCGCCTGCATAGAGAGCGTGCTAAGCCAGTCGATACGTCCTGACCAAGTCGTCGTGATCAACGATGGATCGACGGATAGAACCGCGGAGATACTCAAGCGGTACTCAAGGCGCATCACGGTCGTTCACCTCGGCAGGAACACCGGTAACAAGGCGCTAGCCCTCAGGGCGGCGCTGCCGATCGTCCGAGGCGACATCGTCGTCTATACGGACGGTGACTCAGAGCTGGACCCTGAGGCCATCGAGAAGATCCTTCCCCACTTCTTTGATGCAGAGGTCGGCGGCGTCTCTGGCGTCGTGAGGTCCAGGAGACACAACGCCATCACGGGCATGCGAGAGCTCCAGTACATCATGGGCCAAGAGGTCTACAAGAGGGGGATGGACGTCACAAGCTCGGTGATGGTTATCCCAGGCTGCGTAGGTGCAGTGAGGAAGGAGCTATTCGACCCCAGTCCAGACACGGTGACCGAGGACATGGATCTAACACTATCAGTCCTCGAGCGGGGATACAAGGTCGTCTACGAGCCAGGCGCCGTGTCTTGGACGAGCGACCCACCCAACCTAGGATCTTACATTCGACAGACGAGGAGGTGGTTCGCTGGATTCTTCCAGAGCGCGAGAAAGCACTTCAGGAGACTGCCGGTCAGGCTCAAGGTTCAGATAGCCTTCCTGACGATGGAAAATGTGCTGTTCTTTTTCCTAGCGATCTCGCTCCTTATATCCAAGGCAGTCGGGCTGCAGGGCCGCGCGATCGCGACCTTCATATCCGCGGACCTGATCTCATGGACCGGCATAGCATTCTACGGGATCGCCAGGAGGAGCAGGTGGGACCTCCTCGCTTCCGTCCCGCTAATGCTCCTCTCGAGACCGGTTGACAGCGTCCTTTGGATGCATGCCATGGTAAACGAGTTAATTTTAGTGAGAAAGGACCTGAGTTGGCGTAGATCTGACAGGTTCGACTTGAGAGAGAAGCGAACTAAATCCCCGCCGAAGGCAGGCCCGTCCTCCACCACAGCGTTGGAGAGAGTTTAACTTGTGTTATTCGGGCGGTGAGAAAGCATGGCGAAGAGAGAGCTGCTCCTCCTTGGGACCGGCTGGGCGCTGGTCGCCTCCAACTCCGGCTTGATATCCTTTGCTCTTCCCCTGATAGCAAAGGAGTGGGCGTTAACCGGAAAGCAGACCGGCCTCATGCTCAATCTCTTTTTGGTAGGGATGCTTCTTGGAGCCTTTGCCTTCGGGAGACTCGCGGACAGGATTGGAAGGCGTCCAACCGCGGTGCTGTCGCTTCTGATCTTGGCCTTGGCAACGGCCGCTTGCTCGATTGCTCCGAACTGGGTGGCCATGGCGGCGCTCAGGCTCGCCGCCGGGATGGGGGCTACTGGCTACATGGTGGTAGCAAGCACGCTCCTCACAGAACTCTCTCCCCCAGAGGTTCGAGGAAGAAACGTAGTCATACTGGACTCCTTCTGGGCCTACGGCTGGCTCTTTGCTTCCCTACTGGGCTTGGCAATAGCCCCGTCGATGGGTTGGAGACCAGTCTTCCTGTTCGGGATTCTGCCGCTCTTCGCGGCTCCGCTCTTGAGGTTAGTCCCCGAGTCGCAGAAGTTCATCGAAGAGGTCGAGAGGGTCAGGCTGCCGGTGTCAACGCTGTTCAGGGGAGAGTACCTCCGGAGAACCGTCATGCTGTGGTTCCACTGGTTCTGCATAGTCATGGCCTACTGGGGAGTCTTCCTCTGGTTCCCACGAGTCTTGGTGGCGCAGAGAGGTCTATCGCTCGTTAGGTCCCTGCAGTGGTCCGTCT
>Ga0116200_10000811_pt1 | contig 11286 bp, 8 predicted proteins | sample Mar14436cmmetaG_FD_94478 | JGI IMG/M metagenome (GOLD analysis project Ga0116200, IMG submission 94478) | Marine hydrothermal vent microbial communities from Guaymas Basin, Gulf of California to study Microbial Dark Matter (Phase II) - Marker... ... | reverse complement strand
TAATAGTGCTCTCCCCGAGAGCTAAGAGGATCTTTCCAGCTCAGGCGGCGATAATGGGAGCAGCGGTTCTGCTAGCCCTGCCCTTCAGAAGCTTGCAGCCAATTGATCCTTGGATCTTCCTCGGGCTGGGAGCTGGGCTGATAGCTCTCTCGATTACAGCAAGCTATGAGGTTATGAAGGCGATCAGGGAGATGGAGGGAGGGCATCTCCTCGCCCAAGGCCTCGCGACAAAGCTTCAGCTCGGATACCCTATGGGGAAGTCCTTTCAGCTGGTCCGAGATGGTAGGGTTGCCGAGCAGATTCGGAGGGTCGCCGTTGGAATTGAGACCGACCCCAGGAGCAGGCAGCTTCAGCTCGTCCTCTCAACCATAAAGGTGGTTAAGGAAAGCGGAGCGGGCGGAAGAGCTCTCGAGATCGTTGCTAGAACCGCTCAGAGGCTTTATCACGCTTACCGAGATCTAAAATCAAGGCTGAGATTTTACGAGGTGATCAGCATGGCCGCAGGCTCGATAGTCCTACTCATGAGCTACGCTATAACCAGGCCCCTGAAGGAGTTTTCAGCAAGATATGCTCCTCCGACGGCTGGAGGTGGCGTGGTTCAACCCGCTCCATTCATCTTCGGAAACATAGCCTTAGAGGGGCTTGGGAACGCCCTGCTGCCCGTGAGCATAGTCCTGGCGCTAATCCTAGGGCTCACGGTCTCGAAGCTCTGCGACCACACCGTGGCCAGCACCTGGAGGTCCGGGCTTGGGATGGTGGCCGCTACCTTGATATACTTAGCCTTACAGCCCTATTGGTGAGGATGTAGCCTCGGCATGAACCCGATTAGCGCCATCCTACAGAGGATCGAGGTCATCATACCTTTAGCCGCGGGTGTGATCATCCTAGCCTCACTACTCATCCTCAGAGGCAGGAGGAAAAAGAATATCGCCCCCTCAGATCTGGACTCGATCAAAGTGATCTCGAAGGAGGAAGGCGGAGAAGCGGTGGAGAAGGAAGAGAAGAAGATTTCGGGGGAAGAGCTTTCCAAGCTTGAGACGAAGATACTAGAGGTGCTGAGAGCTAAAGGATCCCTGAAGCCTTACCCGATCCCCGCAAGCAAGGAGGGCGGACATTACCTCGATCTCGCTGGTATATCGGAGAAGGATGCTCGGACCCTGATCGACAGCCTGATCGAGAAGGGCTTGGTGCTCGAGGGTGAAAGAGAGTTCTCCGCGGTCGCCTGCCCAATCTGCGGATCATGCTCTCAGGTCGCGATGATCTCATGCAAGAACTGCGGATCCCTCAGACTTAACGAGATCAAATACTATAAGCATGCATGCGGCTTCATAGGCCCGGAGTCGAGTTTCAGGAGCGAGTCGGGGCTCGTCTGCCCTCAGTGCGGGTCATCTGAGAACATAGAGCTCTATCACAGGAAGTATCGGTGCCCTGACTGCGGTGCCGAGTTCGAGGAGCCGAGCCTGACGTTCAAGTGCGGGTCATGTGGAGCCCTCTACGACGAGCAGACCATGGAGCTTAAGCCCTTCAGGAAGATAGAGTCCTCGAAGGAGATGCTCGGCGAATACGAGCGGATAAACAGCGCGATCGAAGCTCAGGTCGAGACGCTGAGAAAGGAAGGATACAAGATCGAGAGACCCGCCAACCTAGTCGGAGAATCTGGGGTGATCCATCGATTCGAGGCCGTGGCGAGGAAGGGCGATGAGACCATAGCCATAGCATCGGCCTTCGGGGAGCCCATGACCCAGACGCTGATCAGGCTCGGGGTCGCGAAGAGCGATCTCAAGCTCAGTAAGATGATCTTGGTGACCGGTCGACCTGCATCCCCGACGGAGAAGGATTTCGCGAGGTCCCTTGGAATAGAGCTCATCGAGAGAGTTTAGCCCTCTTCATACCGGAGGGTTTTTCTCCTAGCTGAGATCGCCTTGAACGCTATGACCGCTGCTATGGAGGCGAATACGACCGCGGCGCCGACTATGTAGGGCATCATGGAGGAGACGTCGGAAACGTATATCGTCAACCCGAAGAAGCTTATGACCCCGAGCTTGACGGCCAGCACCTGGCCCGGATGAACCACTTCGCTGACCTTCAAGGGGCCGTGCTTGACCTCAAGCTGATATGCTGGGAGATTTGGAAGCTTGGAAAAGCTGGCGACCCCATCCACCCTCGTGCGAAGCTCGCCTAGCACTATGCCCGAGACGTGCAGCCTGACGAGGGCGTCTCTCAGCGGGTTATCGAGCCAGTCAACTACCTTAACCTGGACCTGAGCCTGCTTTGCCTCGACCTCGATGGGGTCGCCGGAAAAGGTTACGTTTTCTTTGATTATGGCAAGCGATGTTCTTGGATAGTAGACCGTTAGAGAGTATCTCGAGTAGGGGATCCTATCGAACCTGGCTTCACCGCTTGAGCTCGTGACGGACTCATAGCTTTTGTTTCCGCCGATCTCACTCAAGGAGATCTTTGCGCCGCTTATGGGCGACCCGTCCTCCCAAATCGCCTTAACCACCAAGTTCTTTATCGGAAGCGTTAGAGCCTCAAGCTCGGCGAGCTCCTCGACCTCAAAGGTCTTAGAGAGAACCGTTACGTTGCTCTCATCGAAGATCCTGAGCTCGCATGATCCCGCTGGGATGAGGCTCAAGCTTATGATGTCGGTCGGGGCTTCAGGCGCATGCATCCTCCCTGAGGGGTCTACTAGAACCCATTTAGCGGCGAAGGGGTCGCCGTCAGCTGTCCTTATCTTGAGCATGACGTCGTATACCTTGCCGTGTATCTTCTTGACCACGGATCCTGTGACCTTAAGGCGGTCGCGATAAACCTCGATATCCTTCCAGAAAACCTTCACCAAGTATTCTCCCTCGGGGACCCCAGGAAAGCTTGCAGACCCGCTTTCATCCGTCTTCGCGGAGACCGGGCCGAAGCTTATCGTTGCGTTCGCGAGCTCCAGGCCGCTCATGGAGTAAACCTTGAATGAGATGAGGTGGACTGGAAGCCGAAGCTCTGAGACCCCTCCGAGGGAATATTCTCCAGAGGCCTCGACGCAGGTTCCGAAGGCTTTGGAGCAGTTCAGGGCCTTGACGAGGTATCTGCTGAGGGGGATCCGGCTGATGTTGAGGAAGCCGCTTCTAGAGTATCTGGTTACGCTGGGAAGCCTGCCGCTCAAGTCGATCACCGTGAAGTTCGCTCCGATGGGCGAGCCTCCGCTGTCAACGGCTTGAACCACGAGGTCGCCGACCTGCAAGGTGATCTCATACTTGGGCTTCTTGATCTCTGGGAATAGGGTGGGGTGATAGCCTACCCATATCCATTCGTCTAAGAGCTTTAGGCTCATCCAGCATGCTTGAAGCGTGTGGTTTCCGTTTGGGACGAGGGGGTACCGTGCGAGCCCCTTCTCCGCCACCCGTTTGACCCCATCTAGGAGGACCTCCGCTCCGTCGAGAGGCCGACCCCTCAGATCCAAGACTCTTATCTCAACGTTGAAGAGGAGGGTTTTCAAGGTCTTCGAGGAGGCCAGCTCGTAGGCGTGATGCTTGCCGATATGTATCAGCTGAGACTCCTGAAGGTAGTCGCTGCTATTCCAGTACACCCTTATCTCATAGTAGTCTTCCAGCAGCCTGTGGATGCTTATCGTCCCGTTCTCGGGGGTAACGTATTCCCTCTTCTCATAGTAGTACATGAGCCTTCTTATCACGACCTTCGCCTCGGCTATCGGGGTGACCCCATCATAATCCGTGATCGTTAGGTTGAAGCTCCTATAGGGCTGAATCTCGAAAGGCCCTTCGGTCGGATATCCTTCCAGCGTGTAGTCTATCCAGCCTGGGTAGTGAACCCTGATGTCGATGTAGGGCTTAAGCAGCTTCTCCTCCGGGCGTATGTCAGGCGGGATGAAGATGTTGAAGGTCAGGATCTTGGAGGAGCCTGGGCTAACGCCATCCAATATGTATTCGATCGGGTCGAAGGCTTTTAGCTCCTCGTTCACCTCGGCCTTCGCTCCAAGCTCCCTCCCGGGGTAATCTTTCCAGGGGAACCAGAGAAAGACATAGTATATTTTGATGGGGTTTCCCGAGCACGCTCCGCTGATCGTCAGCTTGGCATCATAGTAGAGCTGGCCTCCGACTCCATGAGCATAGGTTATCTGGATGTCATAGCCTCCTATGAGCCCCTTCTCAAACATCTCCACCGCCCTTCCCTCCAGCTCCTCCAGATCCTGCTCGGGAATGCCCTCGAACTCGAACTCGGCCGACGTCCTATACGAGCAATCCATGTTCGTCAGGTTCACCTGGATCGTCCCCCACTCCCCCATGTACAGCTCCGAGGGGAGAAGCTCCACCTTGAAGCTCCACGTTGGCTGAGCATGACACCTAGGAGCGAGGGAGGCTATAGACGAGATTAGGAGAGCTGTCAAGAGGGCTGCTGCGATGGCTCCCAGTCTCATGAACTTCAAGAAGATTCGGGGAAAAGGAAAGATAAGTTTAGAGCAAGAAGACCAGATAACTTTTATATACGCTTGAGAACCCTATTATCCAAGCGCTCCAGAGGCGAAGACGGATGAATAAACGAGAACTAGGTCGATCAAACGGTTTCTACGGCCTCTGGAGCTTTAGCTATCTGGGCTTCTATTTTGCCCTGGCGTAGGCCAGGGCTCCCCGCAGATCTTCCATTTTTGGAGGTGGTGTATATGTCTGGGGTCCATTCTATAGGCTTTCGGGAGTATCGGCCTAGGTCTGAACGAGCTTTAGCGTGTATCAGAGGAGGTGATGCAGATGGTCTGGGGGAAGCGCGTTAGGCTGAGCAGGATAACCGAGGGCGGCAGGATGCTGTGCGTGCCGATGGATCACGGGGTTAGCTCGGGTCCGATAAGGGGGATCGATAGGATCCATGAGATGATGAGCAGGCTTGAAGGCGCTGGCGTCACCGCGATACTCGTCCATAAGGGCGTCATAAAGAGCTTGCCTGAGCCGCTGAGGGTCGGGCTGATAATGCATGCGTCCGCGAGCACGAGCCTATCCACCTCGCCCAACTGGAAGGTTCAAGCCGCCTCAGTTGAGGAGGCGATTAGGCTTGGGGCAGACGCGGTCTCTGTCCACGTGAACATCGGGAACAAGGATGAGCAGAATATGCTGATGAAGCTCGGGGCGGTCGCCGACAAGTGCGATGAGTGGGGAATACCGTTGATCGCGATGATGTATCCGAGAGGAGAGAACGTGAAGAACCCTAGAGACCCTGAGGTGATCGCTCACGTTGCTAGGGTCGGAGCCGAGCTCGGAGCGGACATAGTGAAGGTTCCGATGCCATCCTTCAACCCGGACGAGATCAGGATCATAACCGGAGGCTGCCCGGTTCCCGTGGTCGCTGCCGGAGGCCCTAAGATGGATGACGATAGGAAGGTTTTGGAGCTCGCGAAGGCGGTTGTCGAGGCAGGTGGAATAGGGGTGACCTTTGGGAGAAACGTCTTCCAGCATGGGTCCCCCGAGGCCATGGTCAAAGCTCTCAGAGCGGTCATAATCGAGGGGAGAAAGGTCGAAGAAGCCTTGAAAACGCTGAGGGGAAGCTGAGAGATGGAGAAGCAGATAATCTTAGCCCTCGAGGAAGTGGACGAGAGGCTCGTGAAGCATGCCTTAGCCAAGGGCATAAGGGCGGTTTACTGCGAGCCGGAGAAGGTTCCGAGAGATCTCCGAGGATTGCTCGAGGTGTATCACGAGTCTGAGAAGGCGGATAGGAGGATAGTCAGAGATCTTGACAAGCTTTCAGAGGAGATGATCCCAGAGATAGCCGTTAGGTCTCCCGAGGACTCCGAAAAAGTTTTAGCGGCCGCCAAGGCTGGAGCCAAGAAAATCATAGTCAAGGTCGAGGACTGGAAGATAATCGCCCTAGAGAACTTGATCGCAGATCTCTCCCCCTACAAGGCTGAGCTCATCGCCGCCGCATCATCGCCCATGGAGGTCGAGACCCTCACAAGCGTGCTGGAGAGGGGAGTCGATGGAATACTGGTTCCGGTGAGAAGCTTGGAGGAGGTCGATCTGGTTTATGATCAGGTTAAGGCTCCCAGAAGGCTTGAGCTCGTCGAGGCGGAGGTCATCGAGGTTAAGGAGATAGGGCTGGGAGATAGAGCGTGCATAGATACGACGTCGATCCTAGGCTTCGGCGAAGGAATGCTGATAGGAAACACCTCAAGCCTCCTAATCCTAGTCCATAACGAGAGCCTGGGATCAGCCTTCACGGCGCCTAGGCCCTTCAGGGTGAACGCTGGGGCAATAAGCTCCTACACGATCGCGCCGGATGGGTCGACCAGATATCTCTCAGAGCTTAGGGCTGGGGATAGGGTGCTGATAGTCTCGAAGGCTGGGGCCAGGGTGGCGTCTATAGGCAGGGTGAAGATCGAGCGCAGGCCGCTGAAGCTCGTCAGGGTGAAGGCTGGAGAGGTTGAAGGATCCGTGGCAATCCAAAACGCTGAGACGATAAACCTTCTAACGCCGGAGGAGAAGCTGATCCCAGCGACCGAGATCAAGCCTGGAGACAAGGTTTTGGCCCACCTCTCGAAGGTAAGAGCGAGGCACTTCGGGAGAGCTGTGGACGAGTTCATAATAGAGAGGTGAGAGGTCGCTGAGAGCGATGATCTGCGTCAGCGTCGTGGGTAGGGAGATCTCTGAGATCGAGAGGAAAGCTGAGAAAGCTTTACGGCTTGGAGGAGACCTGGTGGAGCTTAGGCTGGACTTCCTCAAGAACTTGAGGCTCGAGGGGCTGAAAGGGCTTGTCTCTAGGTTCGCTGAGAGAGCCATCGTAACGCTTAGGCCAAGCTGGGAGGGCGGAGGCTACAAGGGATCCGAGGAGGAGAGGATTCGGATAATTGAGGAGGCTGCCTCTGAGAAGCCCGCATACGTCGACCTCGAGCTAATGACGAGAGATCTGGAAAAAGTCTCAAGAAGATTGAGAAGGCATACGAGGCTGATAGTATCGTTCCACGACTTCTCCGAGACGCCGAGCGAGGAGGCTCTCGCCGCTAGGGCGCGAAGGTGCTTGAGCTATGGGGATCTTGGGAAGATCGTCACCATGTCGAGCTCCCTCTCAGATAACCTGAAGATATTGGGGCTCTACGGGAGAAAAGATCTTCCGAATGGGAGGCTGATGGCCTTCGCGATGGGGGAGAAGGGCGTGATCTCCAGAATCCTCTCCCCGATCCTCGGTTCTCCGATAGCGTATGCCTGTCTTCCAGGCGAGGAGGTCGCCCCGGGTCAGCTGACCCTGCATGAGCTTAGAGGGTTTTTGAGGCTGGTGGAGAAGCGTTGATCGACTCGGCGACGAGGCTCTGCTGTCTGATAGGTCATCCAGTCGAGCACTCGGTCTCCCCTCAAATGCACAATAGCGCCTTCAGAAGCCTCGGATTGAACTACGCTTACCTAGCTTTCGACGTCCCTGAGGATGCCCTCGAGATCGCCGTCAAGGGCCTCAAGGCTTTAAGAGCCGTCGGGTTCAACGTGACGATACCTCACAAGATAAGGGTCATGAGGCTTCTGGACGAGCTCGACGAGTCTGCGGAGAGAGCCGGAGCCGTGAACACGGTCGCCAACGATCGAGGAGCCTTAAAGGGATACAATACAGATGTCTACGGCATCGAGAGAGCGCTGAGAAAGTTCAGGCTCCCAAGCTCCGAGCAGGCGATGATAATTGGAGCGGGTGGAGCAGCTAGAGCCTCGATAATAGCTCTCCTAAACCTAGGCTTTGAGAGGATCTTGATCGCTAACAGGACCCTTGAGAAGGCGCGAAGCTTAGCCAGCTGGATCAGGTCCATGGGCTTTTCCGCCGAGGCATGCAGCCCGGAGGAGGGAAGGAGAAGAGCTGAGACCTGCGGGCTCATAGTCAACGCCACGCCCATCGGGATGCATCCTGATGTCGATGAGGCGCCGCTCAGCAGAGACGAGATATCGAGAGGCTCGATAGTCCTGGACCTGGTCTATAATCCTCCTAGGACGAGGCTGTTGGAGGAGGCTGAGAAGGCTGGAGCGAGAGCCATTTCAGGGATCGAGGTTCTGGTCTATCAGGGGGCGGAGGCATTCAAGCTCTGGACTGGGAGGGAGGCTCCGATCGAGATCATGAGGGAAGCCGCGTTAAGGGCTCTCCAGGAGGGGGAGGCTGAGAGGTGAAGGCTGTCAGGGCGACGGTTCACGGAGCGATCAGCATACTCAACGCTATTCCAACGGGAGTCGGCGGAGCTCTCGGAGTAGATCTCTGGACCGAGGCCGAGGCGAGGCTCATCGATGAACCTGGAAGGATAAGGGTCTCAATTCCCGAGGAAGAAGACCCTAGGCTCGCGGTGGAATCCGCTAAGGCTATCTTAGAGCATGCTGGGAAAATCGATCTAGGCCTGCTGGTAAAGACGAGGTCGAGCATCCCGATCGGAAAGGGGCTTAAGAGCTCCAGCGCCGCCTCGGACGCGGTCGCCCTAGCCGTGGCTAAGCTGATAGGCCTTCAAGTATCGGATGAGGTCATCGTCGAGCTCGCCGTGAAAGCTTCCATCAAGGCTGAGGTAACGATCACCGGAGCCTATGATGATGCGTATACCTGCTTCTTCGGAGGCCTGAACATAACCGATAACCGGGCGAGGAAAGTTCTGTGGAGGATGGAGTCTCCGAGAGATCTTGAGATCCTGATACTTGTTCCCGAGGGAAAGCTTTACACGAGGTCCGTGAGCTTGGAGGATCTCAGGAAGGTTAAGGAGGTTTGCCTGAGAGCTGCAGACCTCGCGCTCAGGGGGAAGATCTGGGATGCCATGACCTTGAACGGGCTCGCGGTAGCCGCCGCCCTGAACCTCGATATGGATCCCATCTTGAGGGCCTTGAGAGCCGGAGCCTATGCTGCTGGAGTTTCTGGGACTGGGCCTGCGATAGCCGCGGTCGCTTCGCCCAAGCGGGGTGAAGAGGTGAGAAGGAGCTTGGAGAGGTTCGGCCCCGTGATCTCGTGTAAGCCGAATAACTCTCGGGCCTCTTGGAGGATGATCGGCGATGAGTAGGGTTCTCGTGAAGCCTTCGATGATCCGAGGTGAGTTCGAGGCTCCTCCGAGCAAGTCCTATACTCATAGGGTTTACGCCGCCGCCCTTCTATCCGAGGGAGTTAGCGTGATGATTAATCCGCTTAGGTCTCGTGATACGGATGCTAGCAGGAGAGCGTGCATGCTTCTAGGAGCTGACGTGAGGGAGGATGAGTCCAAGACCATGATCTCGGGTGGGAGGCTTAAGGTCCCTGAAAACGTGATCGACGTCGAGAACTCTGGGACGACCCTCAGGCTGTTCACGGCGCTCTCCGCGCTCATCCCGCGAGGATATGCGATACTGACCGGAGACGAGTCCATTAGAAGGAGACCCATGAAACCTCTTCTAGACTCCTTAAGGGATCTTGGGGTTGAATGCTGGGCGAGCAGGCTTGATGGGAGAGCCCCGATAATAGTTAGGGGAGGCGGGGTGAGGGGAGGAGAGACGAGGATAACGGGAGAAATCTCATCTCAGTTCATTTCAGCTCTTCTCTACGCCTCGGTCAAGTCCGATCAGGGAGCTAGGATAATCGTCGAGGGAGAGCTCGTCTCAAAGCCCTACGTCGACGCGAGCCTAGAGGTCTTGAGGAGGTTCGGCTTCAGGGTTAGGAACGAGGGATATGAGATGTTCGACGTCGAGGGAGGGCAGGATGGAAGGCCATGCGGCTTCAGGGTTCCAGGAGACTTCAGCTCAGCGTCATTCTTCATGGCTGGAGCCCAGCTAACCGGAGGATACGTCAAGATCAAAGGACTTGATCCGGATCTACCTCAAGCGGACTCGGCGATACTCTGGATCCTGGAGAGGTCGGGTTGCGGCCTGAAGGTTTCTCGAGGCTCTGTGGAGGTTCAAGGCATGGGGAGATTTGAGGGAGGGGAATACTGTTTGAGGGATTCTCCCGATCTTCTTCCAGTCGTCGCGGTTATGGCTGCGAGGTCCGAGGAGGAAACCGTAATCCGAGGGGTGAAGCATGCCAGGTTCAAGGAGTCTGATAGGCTCGGCGTCATCGCGTCTGAGCTCAGAAAGCTTGGAGTCGCGGTCGAGGTTCTTCGAGACGGCTTGAAGATCAAGGGCAGAAGGAAGCTTGAGGGCGGATGCATCCTAAAATCTCATGGCGACCATAGGGTGTTCATGGCCTTAACGGTTCTAGCGGCTTCAACCGAGAGGGGATGCGTGGTCGAGGGCGCGGAGTCGGCTGAAATCTCGTATCCAGGATTCCTGGATCACGCGAGAAGGCTCGGCATGAGGGTCGAGGTGCTTGAGGCTTGAGGGGAAATATCCTGGGAGAGAGGTTCGTGGTTTTGAGCTTCGGCGAGAGCCATGGGAGATGCGTCGGAGCGGTTGTCGACGGGTGTCCAGCGGGTCTAAGACTCGAGGAGGAGGATGTTCAACGCGAGCTTGATCTGAGGAAGCCGTCGAACACCTTGATCTCAACTCAGCGGAGGGAGGAGGATAAGGTCGAGATACTTTCAGGGGTTTTCGAGGGATATACCACGGGCGCCCCGATCTGCATGCTCGTCTGGAACAGGGACGTGAGAAGCGAAGACTATCATCTGATCCGATATACGCCTAGGCCGAGCCACGCCGACTACTATGCCCACGTCAAGTACGGTGGGTTCAACGATCATCGAGGAGGGGGAAGGTTCTCTGGGAGGATCACGGCGGGGTTCGTCATGGCTGGAGCGGTTGCGAAAAAGCTTCTGAGAGAAGCACTCGGGATAGAGGTCATCGCGTATGCTCTCGAGATAGGGGGAGCTAGGGCGGAGCAATTCAGCCTCGAGGACGCGGCGAAAAACAGGTACGCGAACGTCGTTCGAGCTCCAACCCCCGAATCCGCTGAAAGGATGGAGGCGAGGATAATCGAGGCCAGAAAGAGGGGGGATAGCGTGGGAGGAATAGTCGAATGCGTTGTGAGGGGAGCTCCGATAGGCTTGGGCGAGCCCGTGTTCGACTCGCTCGACGGAGATCTCTCGAAGGCCATGATCTCCATCCCCGGGGCGAGAGGAGTAGAGTTCGGAGTTGGATTTAAGGCCGCCAGGATGATGGGGTCTCAGCATAATGATCCGCTGGTCCTAAGGGATGGTGAGATAGTTTCGGAGAAGAATGACGCGGGTGGGATAGTTGGAGGATTATCGACTGGAATGCCGATAGTCTTTAGGGTTGCGTTTAAGCCTCCGAGCTCGATCGCGGTGGAGCAAAAGACCGTGAGCTTAAAGGAGCTGAGAGAGGTTAAGCTCAGGGTTCCTGGAAGGCATGATCCATGCATAGT
>Ga0116200_10000810_pt1 | contig 11292 bp, 8 predicted proteins | sample Mar14436cmmetaG_FD_94478 | JGI IMG/M metagenome (GOLD analysis project Ga0116200, IMG submission 94478) | Marine hydrothermal vent microbial communities from Guaymas Basin, Gulf of California to study Microbial Dark Matter (Phase II) - Marker... ... | reverse complement strand
CTACCCTGGCCTTAAGGTCTGGCGGGGGAACATATATTATCCTGTCAAACCTCCCAGGCCTCAACAACGCAGGATCAATAATATCAGGCCTATTAGTAGCACCAATAACAACAACACCTTCTAGCTTAGCTATGCCATCCATCTCGGTCAGTAGCTGGTTAACTATCCTATCAGTTACACCTGAATCGAACCTATGTCCTCTTCTTGGTACTATTGAGTCAAGTTCGTCGAAGAAGACTATACAGGGAGCCGACTGGCGTGCTTTAGAGAATATTTCTCTTACTGCTCTCTCGCTTTCTCCGACCCATTTACTAAGAATTTCAGGACCTTTAACAGCTATGAAGTTTGCTTCGCTTTCGGTTGCCACCGCCTTAGCTAGCAAAGTTTTTCCACAACCAGGAGGACCATACAATAGAATACCCTTAGGAGGCTCAATACCCATTTCCTTGAAGTGATCTGGATGCTTTAGTGGCCATTCTACTGCTTCCTTTAACTGCTGCTTAACATCCTCCAAACCACCAATATCATTCCAGTGGACTTCAGGAACCTCTACATATACTTCTCTTAAGGCAGAAGGTTGTATGTCTTTTAAAGCTTCAAAGAAGTCTTGCCTAGTAACGTTTAACTGTTTTAATACTTCAGATGGTATAACTCCTTTTTCTAGATCTATCTTTGGTAAGAATCTCCTTAATGCATGCATAGCTGCTTCTCTGCATAGTGCAGCTAGGTCTGCTCCTGTAAAACCATGAGTTATTTCTGCAAGTTCCTCTAGGTTAACATCGTCTGCTAAGGGCATATTCCTCGTATGAACCTGAAGTATTTCCTTCCTAGCTCTCTTGTCAGGTACTGGTATCGCTATTTCTCTATCGAATCTCCCTGGTCTTCTCAAAGCAGGGTCTACATCATTCGGTCTATTCGTAGCCGCTATAACTACAACTTGTCCACGGCTTTTAAGTCCATCCATAAGAGCCAGTAATTGTGCGACTACTCTTCTCTCTACTTCTCCTGTAACTTCTTCTCTCTTAGGAGCAATAGCATCAATCTCATCAATAAAAATAATAGAAGGAGCGTTTTCTTCAGCCTCTTTAAAAACGTCCCTAAGTCTCTGTTCGCTTTCGCCATAGAACTTACTCATAATTTCGGGACCATTAATAGCAATGAAGTGCGCGCCACTTTCGTTAGCTACGGCCTTAGCTAGCAAAGTCTTACCAGTTCCTGGAGGACCATGGAGAAGAACTCCTTTTGGAGGTTCTATACCTAGATGACGGAACAGTTCTGGATGTTTAAGCGGTAATTCTATCATTTCTCTTATCTTTTGTTTGGCCTCTTCGAGATCACCAATGTCCTCGTAAGTAACTCTGGGTATTGCTAGCTCAGTCTCCGAAACAGGTTCGCTCTTTATCTTTATTTCTGTATCAGAGATAACCTGTACGATTTGGGCCGGTGATGTAGACACAACGATGAATCTTAGAGCGGTGTTTAAGACTGGAACCTCTATTGTATCACCTCTTTTCAAGGGTCTTCCAAGGAGTCTAGCCTTGACATACTCTTCGAAATCGGGTGTTACGGCTAACCCTATGCTTTCAGTCGGAGCAAGTATTATCTTCTTAGCTGGTTGTAATTGAACTTTTCTTACAGTTACAGTATCTCCTAAGGAAACCCCGGCATTTCGTCTAAGAGTACCGTCCATTCTTATAACTCCCAATCCTTCGTCCTCGATGTAAGCTGGCCATACGATGGCTACAGTACTTTTCTTCCCAAGTATCTCAACTGCATCTCCTGGCTCTACGCCCAATTTATTCATAGCCTCCCTATCTATTCGTACAATCCCTCTACCCACATCTCTCTGTTTCGCTTCGGCTACACGTAGCTGTAACTCGTCATATTTAGAATTCATAAAATGCACCAATTGGTTTTGTGCGCCTAGTACTTATATTCTTTTTCTGTATAAATTAGCATCGATGAAAGCGGCTACAATCCCTTATTTTTGTGGTTATAAATGTATGGTTATGAACATTACCGTAATTCATAAGAATGGCGCCTCGACATTAGGTAACTATTTCAATTATATCTCCATCGTTTAACACAAAATCTCTTCCAACTCTCTGCGGGCTAAATTTTAATCTGTCACTCCATACCTTAGCGTATTTAAAGTTCTTGTAAAGTCTACTATGTATCATTTTTGTTGCATCTATCACTTTGGAATTCTTCTTCAAAATGATCGGTTTTCGCTCGATTTCTCCTGTACGAGGATTACGTGTATATACCCTTATTAACTCAAGTTCTTCTAGAAAGTATTTAAATATAAGCTCTTTTCCCGGTAGAATATGCTTTTTAAAGGAACATAAATATACAGGAATCCTATGATCAAAATACTTAGAAATTTCTGTTACATAGCTCAGTCTATCACTCTTCTTAATTAGATCAGCCTTGTTTAGAAATATAACTGAAGGTTTATAGACATAGGAGTATAGTATCTGTTCTTCAATATCTTTTAATGAAGCTTCACCCTTTATCCATATATTGGCATGTTCTATTCCGTATGTTCTCAAAAGAGAATTCACTTTTTCTTTAGATGCATCAGTTACTCTCCCGTTAATATTTATTCCTCCAAATCTCTTTTTCTCAATATTTATCTCTGCTTTTCGTTTCCTGAGAATGATCTTAGCCGCTTTTAATTCCTCTTCTATTATAGCAACTTGGTTCAAAGGATCTTGTGATGCATCCAAGACAATTATTAAACCATCAGAATTTTTGATAAGTGCTAGAAGCTGGGGGCCATTCATAAATCCTTTTGAGGATCCTTTGACTATAGATGGTGAATCAACTATCTGAAAGTATACCCCTTCCCATTCTAGAATACCGGGAATAGGTTTTCTAGTCTCAAAGTAAGCCTCCGTCGAAAGTGTGTCAACGTTGGTTAAGCATTTCATTAATGCACTCTTTCCGGAGTTAGGCATACCAATGAGAATTAACTGGGCAGCTCCTTCTTTTTCTATAAAAAATCTTGGGCCACTTTTCCTCATTCTCTTCTTCTGTTTCTCTTGAATTTGCTTTCTAAGAATGGCCATTTGTCTTCTTGTCTGCATTATTAATTTTTCTGTACCCTTATGTCGTGGAACCGATGATAGGAAATCTCTCAATGCTCTTAGTTTTTCCTCAGGCGTTTTCGCTTCCTGTACCTTCAACCATTTTGCTCTTGCTTCAGCCGGTAGGTTTGCAGGCATAGGTAATCACTAAGGCAAAATCCATTCTCAACTGCTTCCTAACATTATAAGGATCCACAATATTATTAACAATAATAAGTAAGGTACTGTAATTTATATTAGTTTAATTAAAGTATTAGATGATTAACTTAGAAATATCCCTCTTGTGGTCTTTATGGCAGAGGCACAATGTAAATATTATAGGGTGACTGCGCAGGGAACGCGATGCATACTCATTAGTCCCGAGAATTGGCGGAAGGTAGGTTCACGGTATATAATTTACTGTAAAAATAGGGGTATGGGCTGCCCTATACTAGCTCAATTATTTAATTCAAATAAGAAGAATCTTCCATTCTTAGGAGAAGTGAGAAAAATTGTTTTTCGACAAGAGTTTTAAGGAAAAAATCCTTACAATATTAATCGTTTCCTCGGCCTTTACTTTTGGACTAGGCGTAACTCTCTTAATAAAAAATAGACTTTCAGATCTTTCAAATACTGTATATCTTCAAATGGTAGCTTTTCTCACTACCGTGTTTTTAGCTAAGAAGGTAATATCTAACTCATTTCACAGGAAGGTATTCTTGATGGTTTCTCTTGCAACACTCCTAGGGGGTTTTCCAACGCTTACACTGCTACCCTTATGTTTCTTATTTTATCTTACAGGTAGTGGCGAGGTGATTCCGGGCTCATTCCTGAGTTTTATTTCACAAAACATAGATCTTACGAATTACTATTCTTTTAATAATATTTTGATAATCTTATCTCTTTCTCTTTTACCTACTTCCATATATAGCTTCTTCATACTCGTATTATTCAAGGTTGTCTCCAGCTGGAATAAAGTAGAGAAAATAGGCTTTCCAACAATCTCAGTAATCTTACAAAATGATGAAAATGTTTCCTCGCAGGAATCGGGGGTATCATTACCAAAGGTAATATTCCTACTAATAGGTATATTTTTATCATTTCTTTCAATTCAATTTAGAATAAAAAACTTATTCTTAGACTTATGGGTTATATTTGTGCCAGTGACGTTGAGTTATTCCATCGTATTTTTCTTTGTACTAAGATACATCACGATTAGCATGATAGGTTCTATAGCGAACTTTGAAAAAAGTAGTATTGAGGTTAGCTATTCCCTAGGAGCTGAGCTAGCATTAATCCTAATGTTAATACTAGTATTGCCTATCTGGGAGAAACTACTACATTACTTTGAGGAGATCGACTTAGAATTCGTACTTCCCTTTGGAATAGTTTTCATACTCTTACTACTAATATCTTTTATATTTTTCGAATTTAACGCTATTTACATATTTCTATTTTTTAGCTTGATATCCATAGTACTAGCATTATTGATCTCTAGAGCCGAGGGACAGTATATATTTCCACTAAGCTATACTCTCTCATATAGTACTCCAATATCTGTTTCGTATTCTTCGGTTTATCTGTTTTCTAGGGTAGCTGATTATTACCCCATTTCTCTGGACTACCCGGGTCTAATCTATAGCTTCCTTGTACTAAATCCCGCTATATTTCTAGGTTCAAGTTACTCGATAATGCTTAGCAAAGGTATAGAGGAAGTATCACATATTCTGCTGATCTCAGTAATAACATTTTTCATTTCACTTTTTGTGAACTATATATTTGACCTTAAGATTGTTCATCTTTACTTAAGTTATCCGCTACTAATAAAAGAAAGTGTGGGAAACCTCCTAAACATTAAATTTGACTCATTTTATGTTATCGTGTTTATGATAATTTTCCTATTTTTTGGTCTACTGGATATAACTGTAATGCAAGTACAAGCATTTCCATCCTTCCTAAATATAAGTGGGGCTTACATAGCTAACATCATCAATTTTAGCGAATTTGATATTATGATAATACTGTTATTGTCCGTTATGAAACATCTCTATTTAAGAAGAAATGGTTCGGCTACTACTTTGAAGGAATATGGAAGAATAATGTTTTTCTTCTATTCGACTACTTATCTTATACTAAGCTTTATTTTTGTATGACATGTTAATAGGTGTAGTATGGTTTTCAGCACTGTGGTGATGCGAGATCATGTATGTAAGACATAGTGTAGAGATAGAGAACGCCGAAAAGAAACTTCTGCAGGCGCTCCCATTCTTCTTATTAAATTTACTCATTCCCCCATTGCTACTTTTCCTGATACAGCGCTACATACTCTTACTGGTAGGCTACTCGTTGCTTTGTCTCATATCTGTTCTCCTTTTAGTCACTTTAAGGAAAACATTGGAAGATTATTCTCTCGATGACTTTATGCGTTTGTCAAAATATGTAGCTATTCTAGGGTTTGCTACTGGGTTAGTTGTCGGTGGTGTGTTGATTCTCAGTGCAAGAAAATATATAGGTGTAATTTTAGTTAAACAAAGGTAATAATGTGATGCGAGAGTGTGAGGGAACATGAGTATTGAACCTCCAAAACCGATAGTAAAGATCCCCGTTAAAAAAAGCAATTATGGTAAAGGAGTAAAAATCAGAGTTGGTAGAGGTTTTTCCTTGGGTGAACTGAAGGCGGCAAGGCTTTCTGAATACGAAGCTAGAAAAATTGGTATCTATGTGGATAAGAGAAGAAAGAGTGTACACTATGAAAATGTCAAGGCATTAAAAGAATGGAAAGAGAAGGTTAAAACGATTGGGGAAAAGATAGAGAGTACTTTTCCAAAGGTTATCATAGTCAAGAGAGACCTGAGGAGGGTTTTTAAAGGAAAGACTGCTGCCGGTCGAAGAGTACGAGGTCTTCTAAGTACTAAGTACAGATATACTCATAATTACAAATGGAAAAGGAAGAATAGAGAAAGGAAGCTTAAGAAGAGGCATGAGGCGTCACGTCATAAAGGAGGCCATTAGAATAGCAGTAAGAATGTTCTTAAATAAGACCTCTCTTATTTAGTTCTTCTATGAGTTTCTCTATATGAGCGTTCACAATCTTAGAACCGCATTTATAGCAATAATACTTTCCATTTATTTTCGCCATTACTTCTTGGCTTCCACACAGAGAACATTTGGCTTTTGTTTTCATAGTATCACTATCTCTATGCAAGTATGATATGAAAAACATTTAATAGTATCGAGATATTTAAAAATAAAAATTGTGGTGGTGTGTTTAATGAGCAATTTGGCAAAGATGAGAATAGATCTTCCGCTTAAGCTACTTGAGAAAAATCTTGAGTCACCTATACTTGTAAAACTTAAGGACGGATCGGAGTACATTGGAAAGCTGGAAAGAAGCGATATCTCAATGAACCTCATCCTTTCAGAGGCTAAACAAGTCAGTGAGAACCGTGAAATGATTGCAAATTATGGTAAGATACTGATCAGAGGAAGTAATATCCTCTACATATCTATAGAGCCTGATAAAGTCCGATATGAATAGCAGTAATAAATAGTAGGATTAATTTTATAATCGTCAGTAATATTTCTCACATGGTGCATCTGTATGAACAAACCAAATATAGCCGTTAGTAGGCTTACTTGGAAACCTCTTGAAGATCAAGATGTAGAATTCGTTGAACGAAAGGGTCTAGGTCACCCAGACTATATTGCAGATGCGATTTCAGAAGCATCCAGTATAGCTCTTTCCCGCGAGTATCTAAAACGCTATGGTATCATAATGCATCATAATGTTGATAAGGTGTTAGTTGTCGGTGGGCAGTCTCGTCCAGAATTCGGTGGAGGGGAAGTAATTAGGCCGATATATATTATCATCGCTGGAAGAGCTACTACCGAGATTAAACGAGGTTCTACGGTAGAAAGCTTTCCTATAGGGCCTATTTTACTCAAATCAGCCAAGAAGTGGCTGAAAGAGAATTTCAGATTTTTGGACATTGAGAAGGACGTTATAATTGATTTTAAAATTGGAAAGGGGTCTGCGGACTTGGTTGACATATTTGAGAGGGAGAAGAAATACCCTGCTGCTAATGATACATCGATAGGCGTAAGCTTTGCACCGTTGACAGAGACTGAGAAGATAGTTCTAGAAACTGAAAGATACCTTAACTCTAGAGATTTTAAAAAGATATTGCCCGCTGTTGGTGAAGATATCAAGGTTATGGGTCTGAGAAGAGGAGATAAAATATATTTAACCATAGCTGCTGCGATAATTTCTTCTTTTGTAAATGACTTTGATGAATATGTAAATATCAAGGAGGAGCTTAAAGAGAGGGTTTGCAGTTTTATAGAAAAATATACTGATAAAGAGGTTGAGGTGTTTATTAATACAGGAGATGATCTCAAGAAAAGGAGTATTAATGGTCTCTATCTCGTAGTTACAGGTACATCAGCCGAACATGGCGACGATGGAGCCACTGGAAGAGGGAATAGAGTTAACGGTTTAATCACTCCACAAAGACCCATGTCTCTGGAGGCTGCAGCGGGGAAGAATCCCATAAACCATGTCGGCAAACTTTATAACATTATAGCCTCAAAGATCGCGAACCGTATAGCATCGATGGAAGGTGTTGAAGAAGTTTACGTTAAGATTCTAAGCCAGATAGGAAGACCTATTAATGATCCGCTTATAGCTCATGTGTCGGTCATATGTGATGAGAAGATATTTAACACTGTCAAATACGAATCGGAAAGTATAATTAGCGAAGAGTTAAATAATATAAACCTAGTTCGGGAAGAGATACTCAATGGAAAAATTACACTCTTCTAGCTCCATCTAATTCTTTTATTCTTCTTCTACGGTAATCATCAAGTATTTTCCTTATTTTACTCTCCAATTCTTCCTCCTCCGAAACTATTTTTTCATAGGCTTTTCTGTACTCGACCTCAAATTGATCCCTATCCACTAAATAGTAGTCGTCAATCTTTATCAAATGGAGTTTATTTTTTAAGAGAACGGGTACTTGAGCTTTCTCAATGACGCTTCGTATCTCTTGAGAAATATTACTGCCAATAATGACGGCTTTCGGTTTTGTTTTCATTAGCTTCTCCCGTAGATAATCCACGTTTATGTTGTTCTCCAATGAAACTATCACTTTTTTGTTCGTAACTTCTTTCTTATTGAAAACTTCCAGAGGATATACTACTAAAAGCTCTCCTTCTATGTATTTCTTAAAGTAATCTTTAAGTCTTTGAAAGTTTAGTTTTAAAGTTTCTATATCCTCCTTAAGCTTCTCTTTGTCTTGCTCCAACCCTTCTATACGCTTTAGAAGTGATTCGTAAAGCTTAGTCTTTCTAAATTCTATTCCCTGTATACTAAGGATTTTCTGAAGCGCTTCTTCTGTCTCTAGAAGTTTTAGTTCGAGATCTTTCTTCTCATAAGTCAGTTTTTCATTCATGCGTCTTAGCTTAGCAAGTTCATCGACTAATCTTCTAACAGTTTTTGTGACCTCATCAGGTGATATTTTTTTCTCTTTATGGTACGTGAGCGTTGGCAATGTTTCTGGTAACAGGTATTTTTCAGAAACACTTCTAATTGCATCATGGGTGCTATATCCTCTCACAACTAATGCCTTAACCTCCGCCGAAGGTATATCGAGTTCAAGTCTTTTTAACTCACTTTCTACCTTGTCCATTTTACTAGCATAGTGGTTATAGGCTTTTAATGCTGCAGCCAGAGCGTCTCTCTGATGGGTGTCATGGATTTTTAGCGGGTACTTTTGCTCTCCTATAAATATTGAGACAAGCTCCTTTTTTTCGTTTATAGTGAGATCATGTTCAGGAACATAGAGTATAGCATTGAGTGATGATGCTAATTTCTTAACATAAACTGGTGGAGGAGATACGTCTGTTGCAACTACCAGTACTCGTCCAAGATTAGAAACTTCTCTAATAAGTTGATTTCTACTTAGCCAACGTCGCGTTATCAAGGATAGTAGTCTTCGATTAATGTCTAGCACTGCGACACCTGTGGAGATTCCGGGATCGACGCCCATGATAAGATACCTGTTAGGAGTATACCTTTTTACTGATTTTTCTCCAAGTGGAATAAACTCAACAGTGCCCTTACTTATAGGTTGGATGTTAACTTGTACATCTTGTGTTTTTCTCTTTTTTACAAGCCCATATAATCTTCCTCTCGGTGCATAAACTATAAATGCACTTCTTTCTAAGCCTGATTCGGCTTTTCTAGCATATAAGTCGTAGTCTATTCTATGCCTATCCAATATTTCTTTTACTTCTTTAGTCAATCGAAGGATCATGAGCTCAATATTTCTTCTATATCTTTCTTTGCTCATGCCTCCTTGAGAGACATTACGACCCTTTGAGATCACTATTTTTGTCTCATTTTCAAATAAAAGTACTTCCGAGCCTACGCCGTGATATGCCAGTAATGCACAAATTTCAGCTGATTTTAGGGGCGAAGGTTTGCCTCCCTCCAAGTTTAATGTCAGTGCTAGGTTTTCCAATTTATAAAGCTTGCCCTGTATGAGGTTTACTTGGATTATTCTAGGAATATATTCCATCTTCTGAAGTCTCGAGATTATTTCCTCGCTATTAGACCCAATCTCGTAGATGTTATCTAAAGCTATAGCATCTACCTTATAGGACGTTACGATATCGGCTAAATCCTTGAAAGAGACGCCTTCTCCCCTTTTTCTTATTTTACCATCTATCAATAATGCATAGGCATACCGAGTATTCTTCCCCTTTTGAGGCGAATTGCCTGGTAGGATATCTATACCCAAGATTTTTCTAAGAGGTAAGTTCGGTATTTCACTCACCCTTGTTGTTAATCATATCTAAAACATTTTTCATTTCATGTTCAATTTCAAGTGTTGGTATATATTTTCTTTTAAAAAATTTTAGTACATTTGTCAAGTCTCTAACAAAATATTCTTTTGCTAGGGGATGAGAGCTATGTAACCACTGAGGCCAATCAAAAATAATGAACTCTTTATCTTCTATGGTATTCTTTCCTAGAAGGATTATATTGTACTCGCTTAGATCTCCATGCACTATTTTCCCTTTTTTGTATATGTTGATAACTTCTTCAATTATCTTCTTAAGTGTTTCTCTAGGATTTTCAAGATGTGGCGTCCTAAATAACTCGATGCCCTCATAATATTCCGTTACTACTATATGCCTATTCCAACTTACAGGGATTGGTACTGAGAAACTAAAAGGATGAAGTATTTTGAGGGCAGTAAATTCATTCTTGGCTGAAAGTCTCGACCTATATAACCAAGAAATATGTCTCTTATCGCTAAGGTATAGTCTTTTCCTTTTTGCCTGCCTAAAGCTGATTCTTCCTGACCTATGTATCTTCACAGTCACCTTTTTGTTCGAAGGTGTTAAGCCGATGTAAACATCTGATTCCTTACCGACTCCTATGGGCGATACCGATATGGAGGATAGTATTCCACTTTTGTAAAGCGCATTTAATGCTAGACAATCATAACCCCAGCTAGTTAATATATATCCTGTGTAGGAAATTTTCTGCCTTTGTACTAATCCGAGCTCATTAAGTCTCCGCAGTATCTTCAGTGTCTTTTTCATAGGGATTTCAGCATATGCTGAAATCAGCTCTACTGGAACAAAGAGATGCATTATCATGCCTCTTTCTATAACCGCAAGTATCCTAAAATCCTCAGGAGTTAAAACCTTCAAAGCCCTTAGAACACGAGTTATCATGTTACCATGATAACCTTATTGCCTTAGTAATATTTTAATCAATGTGTTTTAAGTTAATTACTTAAGTGACGAAACAGCTCGCGACTGATTAATGATGTAGTCCTCGATTACTGATATCATCTTGTTAGTCAACTATATACATCTTAAAAGAAGTCTAGGAGGGATTTTCTTTCTAGTCCTATGAATGTAATCTTATGCGTTGCTGGGAGAGCAACATTATATACTCTAGTTTTTCGAATAGTATCGATATGGTTTATGCTCCTATGCGCATGTCCATGTATAACCACCGTTGGTTGATATCTCTCAATTATCTTTGTCAACTTAAAAGATGAAAGGAATGGCCATATCCTAGGCTCTTCTCCAATGAGTGTTTTACATCGAGGAGCATAATGTGTCACTAAGATAACATGTTTCATTCTTTGAATAGCTTCCTTTAGTAATTTTTCAATATTTCTCAGTTTTTCTCGATAATATGCAT
>Ga0116200_10000809_pt1 | contig 11296 bp, 10 predicted proteins | sample Mar14436cmmetaG_FD_94478 | JGI IMG/M metagenome (GOLD analysis project Ga0116200, IMG submission 94478) | Marine hydrothermal vent microbial communities from Guaymas Basin, Gulf of California to study Microbial Dark Matter (Phase II) - Marker... ... | reverse complement strand
TGGTGATTTGGAGAGTGGGTGGAATAGAGTTACGCAGGTTTTGGCAAGGTTTGCTGAGTACTCGAATGTGGGCGGAAACCGGACGGGAGGATTCGGAGTAACAAAACACAAAACAAAACCACAGAACTGATCAGTTAATGTATTGTTCTCAGAAACTCTCTCACTTTTTGGATAGGATATGGGTGTCCTTTCCTTTCTCTCAGCTCGTATTTAACCTTAAGATTTATCAAATTAACCAAAAGTTCTCCACTTACATTCCCTCTTAGCAGATAATAAATAAACTTGTTCACCATCTTTTCGGATATTTCTTGGTAATCTTCATGTCTAACATATATGGAGGAGAGAAATAGAATTAAATCGATTGATTCTGTTTTGTTATTCAAGAAGTCTCCGTACCATCTGGCGATAAAGTCTTTAAGACGTGGAATAACGTATGTTTCTTTCTTTTGTCTGCTGAGATTACAGATTATTAAGGTAACAGTATCGTTAATACCAACTTCGTCTAAAATAACAGGAATCTCCATATTTTTCATTCTTCGCATAAAAACGAAAAACTCCGACGTAAATTTTAACCAATCGACAAAATAAGATAATATTAGTAGAGAAAAGCTGAATTCAGAAGATGGAAATCCGCTAATTTTTAATTTATTGAATATCTCACTGACGTTAATCCCTCCTTTAGTGTTCTCTTCGGGAAAAATAAGCACATTCTCCTCAATGAGGGACTTCCGAAACTTCTCTCTAATTGAAATATCAATATTACCTATGTTAATAATAATGTAGTCTCCCTTGTATAACACTCGATAGAACCCGCTAAGAAGAACATAAAGTAGCCGATATATCTCCTCTTTAGTTGGTTTTTTCTCATTCTTAAACCAAAAGTTTGGAGCCTGTTGTGGGATACTACTGTGGGAAGAATTGATGACGTATAGCGTTTTTTGGTTATTGCATTGTTAACCAAGTATGTGATTATATTCTCCATATTACTGGCAATAGAAGATATCCCGCCCCGCACCAATTGCTGATGGAACTATGATTTGTGTTGTTCGTGATTCTTACTTATGCCCTAAATTTAAGTTTACTAAAGCTTCAGCCACTTTTAGTGTTGTGGACGCTGGCTCTATGACAGGAACATTCAATCTTTTTTGAATTTCTCCCGCCCAGTATGCTAGCGCTGTGCAACCTAAGACGATGACATCTGCACCGTCCTTATCGATAGTTTCCTTTGCTTTGTCAATTATTATCTCTATAGTTTTTTCTGGGGATTTTTCAAGGTCAAGGACACCTATCTCTAGTGGAATGATAGCGGCCAATCTGTTGTTTATGCCTATTTTCTTGGCATTTAATTCCACTTGGAGCGCTGTCTTTCTAGTTGGAGAGATTACTGAGAATTTGTGGCCAAGAAGGCATGCAATATGCATTGAAGTTTCTCCTGGGCCTAGAACAGGGATGTCTGACACTTCTCTGGCTGCCTCAATGCAAGGGTCTCCGAAGCAATTTATGATAATTGCGTCAAATTGGTCTTTGTTTTGCTCTGTAAGCCCTATAATCTCGTTGCAAACAACTGCTTTACTTACAAAGGTCTCAATGGACTTTGGGCCGCTTTTTAAACTCAAAATTTTAATTTCTGTGCCTTTGTCCGCAAATTTTTTTAGGTATTCTTCATCCTTTTTATCCCATTTATCCGTACCTACGGGATTTATTACCAATATCTTCTTCATTTTACATCCTCCTAGCTGATAAGATGACAAGCAACTACATGATTTTTCCCCACATTAAAGAGTTGTGGTTCAGTCTTTTGGCAAATATCCATCGTGTATGGGCATCTCGTGTGGAAACGGCATCCTGAAGGTGGATTTTCAGGACTGGGAACTCTGCCTTTTAAAATAATTTGCCCCTTTTTTATGTCTGGGTCAGGTACGGGTATTGCGTCCAGTAAAGCTTGGGTGTATGGATGAAGCGGTTCTTCGAAAATTTGATTTACAGAACCCATTTCCACTATTTTCCCAAGATACATTACGGCTATTCTGTTGCTAACATATTGAATTACCCCTAGATTATGTGAAATGAACATGTAGGTTAGTTTTAGTTTTTGCTGAAGTTCCCTTATCAAGTTTATTATATGGGCTTGAACTGAAACATCTAAAAAGGAGGTAGGTTCATCGAGAACAACAAATTTTGGATTTGTAGCTAAAGCTCTGGCTATTCCTATTCTTTGTCTTTGCCCCCCACTAAATTCATGGGGATATCTCCACATCGCGTCTTCAGGTAGACCAACTAGTCGAAGAAGCTCAATTACTCTTTCTTCAACTTTTTTCTGACTCTTCAAGTGGGCTTCTATAGGTTCTGCGACTATGTCCCTAACAAGCATTGTTGGATTTAAAGACCAGTAAGGATCTTGAAACACTATTTGCATATCTCTCCTCAAAGCCCTTAGCTTCTTTTTGTTAAGTTTAGTTATGTCCACTCCTTCAAAGATTATTTTCCCTGCCGTCGGTTCGGTGAGCCGAAGTATAGTTCTGGCCAACGTTGTTTTTCCACACCCAGACTCTCCGACAATTCCTAAAGTTTCTCCTTCAAATATACTGAAACTCACGTCATCGACAGCCCTCACCCAGCCAACAGTTTTGCCGAATAATCCTTTAACTGGAAAGTACTTCTTCAAGTTCTCCACTATCAGCAACTCTGGCATTGTACCTCTCCTTCACCACTATACAAAAAGCACGAAACAAAATGTTCATTTTCAACTTGAATTTGAGTAGGCTTCTTTGTCCTGCAAATTCCAGTGGCGTACTGACATCTGGGATGGAATCTGCATCCTGGCGGCGGATTGAGCATATTTGGAACAAATCCATATATTCCTTTAAGTTTCTTCCGTCTGTTTCCTGCTACTGGTATAGCTTCTAAAAGACCTTGCGTATATGGGTGTAGCGGATTCTTAAATACATCTCTGATGCCTCCGCGTTCAACTATTCTACCGGCGTACATCACAGCTACTCTATCACAGAGCTGAGCCACAACCGATAAATCATGACTTATAAGCAAGATAGATGCATCAATTTTTTCCTTTAATTCATTCATTAATTTCAATATTTGAGCTTGTATTGTTACATCTAAAGCTGTTGTTGGCTCGTCGGCTATGAGCAAATCTGGATTACACGAGAGAGCCATGGCTATCATTACGCGTTGACTCATCCCTCCGCTGAGTTCATGGGGATATCTGTTTAGCAGTTTTTCTGGATTTGGAAGGCGTACTAGATTAAACATTTTTATGGCTTTTTCTTTTGCTTCTTCCTTCCTCAAATTTTGGTGAAGCATTAGTATCCGAGTAATTTGTTCGCCTACTGTGAAAACAGGATTTAAGGATGAGGATGGGTTCTGGAAGATAATTGAAATTTGCTTTCCACGTATTTTCTCCATTTCACTTGGGTCTTTTTTTAAAAGATTTTCTCCTTTAAAAATTATTTCGCCGTTTATTCTGGCTGATGGCGGCAGAAGTCCAAGAATGGATAGTGCGGTGACGCTTTTTCCGCATCCAGTTTCGCCGACGAGTCCAACGCATTCTTTTTTACCTATCGAGAAATAATCTATATCGACTGCTTGGACTATCCCTTGGTAAGTGTTGAAGTCTACTTTTAGGTTTCTAATTTCCAATAGTGGTTCTTCAAGCATGGCATACACCTAAAATCTCCGAAGTTTTGGACATAACGCTTCTCTCAAGCCGTCGCTCATCAGATTAAATGCAAGTACGGTGACAAAGATAGCTAAACCCGGAAAGGTGGCTAACCACCAATAGTTGAGGAAGTAATATCTTCCTATACTTAGCATTAAGCCCCATTCTGGAGTTGGTGGCTGAGCTCCAAGTCCGAGGAAACTTAATCCCGCAGCCGTCAAAACTACGGAGCCAAAATCAAGCGAAGCTTGAACCAAGATGGGAGTTAGACAATTTGGAAGTATATGCCTAAACATTATTTTTGACGGGCCCACCCCAGCGGCTCTCGCAGCCTCAACAAATGGTCGCTCCTTTATTGAAACAACTTGTCCCCGGACCAACCTCGTATACCACGGCCACCAAGCTATAGCTATTGCTATCAAAACATTGGTAAATGATTGCCCTCGAAGACCCATGGCTGCTGCGAAGACTAAGGCTAACAATAGTGGGGGTAAACTTAGAAACATATCTGTTATTCTCATTATTGCTTCATCTATTATTCCGCCTACATAGCCTGCAATAAGGCCTAGGGGAACCCCTATTAAAAGCGTTAAAATTATTACAACAACCCCTATCCAGAGGGAGATTCTTGCACCTATTATTACTCTGCTGAAGATATCCCTCCCTGCATCATCTGTTCCAAATGGGTGCTCTAGGCTTGGAGGTTGAAATGCCTTTTCAGGATGGACAGCACCATAAGCATCTTCAGGATATGGAACAATATATGGTCCTAATAATGCTATTATGACAAGGAGAAGTATGAAGATGGAACTTAAATATGTCAGCTTATTTCTTTTAAAAACATATAGACTGTAACGTAGTTCCCTTAACTGTGCTTTCAATTTCTCATTTTTGAGTATGGATGCCGACTTAACCATCTTATGTCAACCTTATCCGTGGATCTATAACAGCTTGCAATATGTCGACTATTAAATTAAGTACAATGTAAACCAGAGCGATGAAAATTGCAACTCCCATTATGGCTGGATAATCAAGCGAGATTATAGAGAACGCGGCGTAACGTCCTAACCCAGGCCAATTAAATACCATTTCTACTAGGAATGTTTCCACTAAGGAGTAGGCAAATGATAGGGCTAACACTGTTATTGTGGGACCTAATGAATTTTTTAGGGCATATCTATATGCTATTGTTCTGCCGGGGATTCCATAAGCCTTAGCTGTTCTTATGTAATCTTCTTCCAAGATTTCGGCCATAGTTGATCTAGTCATCCTCGTAACTAGCCCGATGGGGTACGCTGCTACAACAAAGGCTGGAAGTATCAAATGTGCCAGAACGTCTCGGAATGCCACGAAGTTTCCTGTTATGAGTGAGTCAATTAAGTAGAATCCAGTTATTCTTTGAATGGGATATTGAATGCTAACAGTTGTGCTTATCCTATCTCCGACTGGAAGTAGTCCTAACCACTTGAAGAATAACAGTTGCCCTATCATGCCCAGCCAAGGCGTGAATATGGAGACACCACCTATGGAGAAAAGCCTGCTTAGATGATCTACCCAAGAATCTTTTCTAGTCGCTGAAATTACCCCCAGTGGAATCCCTATTGAGACAGCTATGATAATGCTGGTTCCCACAAGCTCCAGTGAAGCTGGAGCAAATGATAATATATCGCTAAGTACTGGTCTGTGAGTTCTTATTGAAACTCCTAGGTCTCCATGTAAAAGCTTATTCATATATATCAGAAATTGAATGTACAAAGGCTTATCGAGTCCAAGCTCTTTTCTGGCTCTTTCAATCTGCTCTTGAGTTGGGTGAGCTCCAACCCACATTGCAGCGGGATTAGCCGGAATAATTCTCGCTATAAAAAACGTGATTACGCAAACTCCGAGTAAAACTATTGTGGAAAGTAGTACCCGACGGATTATGAAATGACTTAGTTTCAACGTCCTACACGCTTTTGCTACGTTTTAAATAAAATATAAAAAAGGTGTTTAAATGTTATTCTTCTCGATAGCAGTCATACCAGAAGACAACATGAGCATAGGCGGGATTGTCAACATACCCTTTCAGCGAAGCCCTTTTAGGCCTAACATATTGCATGTCGAAGAAGAATATTGCTGGGCAATCTTCAATTAGTATTCTCTGGGCTTGAATGTAAAGTTCTTCAGCTCTTGTTCGATTTGTTCCTGCAATTGCGAATCCCTCATCAATTAATTGGTCATATTCTGGATTATCGTAGTACGCTAGGTTGAAGACTATTTCTTCTTCAGAGTGGAACATTGGTCCTAGGAATGTGTAAGGATCTGGATAGTCTGGCCACCAATACATTACAAAGATGTCTTGTCTGTCCTCGGGATTTTCTGATTGGGCAAGTCCCCACTGCTCCTCCCATGGCATTCCACGTAATTCAAGATTAATTCCTATCTTGGCTAATTCGGACTTTAATAACTCGCCCGTTCTTCTTTCATATTCGTCCCCTGCGTTATATGTATATACTAAGGTGCACCATTGCTCATCTGGATTGAATCCGGCTTGTAGTAAGAGTTCCCTTGCTTTAGTCAAGTTGTAATTGTATTGTGGCAAGTCCTCGCTATGACCCCATAATCCATAAGGCACAGGTCCTCTGGCTTGCCGGGCATTTCCGCTCATGACCGTATTTATTATATCGTCGTATGGCACAGCATAACTGATAGCCTTTCTTACCTCCGTAATATTTAATGGGTACTTTTCTGTATTGAAGAATCCAAACATGTTTTGATATGCTGGGGTTCTTACAATTTCTATATCTGGATTCTGTTCGAGCGCGGCTATATCCTCGTAAGGTAATCTGTCCACAATGTCCACTTCACCAGCCTCCAACTGCATCCTCGCCGTCGACCACTCTGGCACCGACTTTATAATTACCTTGTCAAAATGTTTCCCTTCCCATCCACCCCAGTAGTCATCAAACTTGGTGAGCACAACCATGTCTTTCTCCTTATCATAGCTTTCAATCATGTAGGGGCCAGTTCCTAACTCGTGCCCCTCATAGAACCAATCATGTCCATACTGCTCTGTACATTGCTCACAGTAAATATGAGCGCAGTAGGCAGCTGAGGCTATAGTAAGTAGAGAGGCAGGATACTTTAAGACGAACTGAACAGTATAATTATCTATAACGTTAATTTCTTCTACGGGATCCCAGATATATGACGCTCCTCTAGGTCCTTGACCATCCCACCCTTGCATATTTCGTTCAATTGAATACTTAACGGAATATGCTGTCATTTCATGTCCACAATGGAATTTAACTCCTTTCCTTAATGTGAAATTGTAGACTAGACCGTCATCTGATACTGACCAGCTTGTTGCTAGGACAGGTATGAACTTGTCCTGGAAAGGGTCATAACGTACAAGCTGTTCATACACATTATTAAACACTACTACCTCATTAGAGTAAGTTTCGCTTGGATCCCAAAACACTACGACGTCCGTTGTTGCGTATGCATAAACAGCTATTGAAGGTCCAGGAGATGGCTGTAGGAGAAAATATGCAACCCCTATTGCAGCAGCCACTATTATTATTACTGCAATTATGACTGCTTGTATCTTTGTTATTGCTTGCTTAGACAAAATACCTTTCATATTTTCCTCCACCATCAGTTCAGCCATTTTATTATATAATGTTTATAAAGTTTATTGCAGTATATCAAAAACAGCTGTTTACTCGAACACTAGGAGCTGATATAGTGAATAAAGATTTAGAGCTAGCAAAATCAGCAAAAATTCTTATAGAAGAACTAATTAAGCTTAAACCTGAAGAAGAAGTTTTAATTTACGCTGATACTGAAAGTGATTGGAGAGTTGTTGAAGAAACAGCAAAAGCCGTCTATAACTCCGGAGGAAAAGTTAGCATACTCTTATATCCTGCGCCCAAAGGCGTTGCGGAAGCCGCCGACCCATATATTCCCAAAACACTAGCTGCGGCCATGTTAAATTGCGATATCATGATAGAGTTTTCCAACAAGTATCTGTTATATTCAACTCCTTGGATGAAGGCTATGGAATCGAATCGGATTCGGTACCTATGTTTATCCGGGATGACATCAGATATGATGATTCGATGTATAGGGAGCGTTGACATTCCTATATTAATTGAGTTTCAGGAAAAAATAGCTGAACTCACAAAAAGAGCAAAAAAAATGAAGATCACATCGCCTGCCGGGATGGATGTAGAATTTGAGAATGACCCTGAAAGACCAATATTTTGTGAGGGAATAGTTAAAGAAAAACCAGGGGAGTACATGCTTATAGGTCAAGTCGATTGGGCTCCAATTGAACAGTCAATAAATGGAACGATAGTTTTCGATGGTTCTGTGTGGCCACCAGAAGAACTAGGAATATTAAGAACCTCTATAAGCCTCGAAGTTGAGGAGGGAGTTGTTAAGAAAATATATGGTGGACGAGAAGCAACAATTTTTGAGAAATGGCTGAAAAGCTTCAACGATCGAGCAATGTATAATATTGCTCACATATCCTACGGATGCAACCCTGGGGCAAAGCTAACCGGATTCATAGTTGAGGATGAGAGAGTTTGGGGATCCGTGGAATGGGGGCTTGGTCACCAAGCCGAATCCTTCAAGGGGAACGCTGGTCCCGCCAAATCGCACACGGATGGCATATGCTTAAATGCTTCAATATGGATGGATGGACAAAAAATTTCCGATCAAGGAGTCTTTATACACCCCGAACTGTCGATTCTTGCCAAAAAACTTGGAAAAGCGTAAATATGGTGGTAGTGAATGGTTAGAATCTTGAAGGAGGAGGATGTGAACAACCTCATAATAGGTGCGACAATTCTTGGGACGGGTGGGGGAGGAGACCCGAAGGAAGGACTTAGAACGTTAATGGATGACATAAATTCTGGAAGAAAATTAGAATTAGCGGAGGCATCGGAGCTTGATCCTGAATCCCTAGTAATTTGCGCTTACTTTTGCGGTTCAATTGCAGCTCCAGAAGAAAAGAAGAAACGTTTAGTGTTTAACGAGGGATGCATGATGAAGGGACTAAGGATTATGGAAAAAAGATTGGGCAGGAGAATCTCAGCTATAATTCCAACGGAAATCGGGGGAGGAAACACCGCCGTAGCTTTACATTTGGCGTCAATACTTGGCGTTCCAACTTTAGATGGTGATCAAGTAGGGCGTTCGGCCCCTGAACTTAATCAATCATCGTATATAATACATGGAATTAAAGCTGTGCCTTCGATTATCCTAGATCCATGCGGGAACATAGTAGTTGTCGAAGATTATGTGGATGTTTCAAGCTACGAGTCTATTGCACGTAGTTTAGCCGTAGCTTTTGGCGGCTTTGTTCTTGTGATGGATAGTCCGGTAGCAGTCAAAGAAGCCGGAAGAGTAGCGGTTAATAACACTGTTTCAAGAGCCATAAATCTTGGAGAAGCCATTATGAAAGCTAAAGAGTATGGGAAAAACCCTGTAGAGGCTGCTGTAGATTTTCTGGATGGCTTCAAGGTTTTTAGCGGCTTCATAATGAATCATTCGTTAAAAGTTAAGCAAGGCTTCCTTGTTGGAGAAGTGGAAATTAAAGGGACGGATGAATGGAAAGGGAGCATTTTTAGGATTTGGGTTAAAAATGAGAATATAATCGGATGGAAAGATGGTAAGGTCGCCGTTATGCCTCCCGATCTAATATGTCTAATTGATGAAAATGGTTATGGGATAACTAACAGTGAAGTAAAAATCGGAATGAAAGTTAATGTAATAGGCGCCAGAGCCCCGGAAATATGGCGTACAAAGAAGGGCTTAGAACTCTTCGGACCTAGACACTTCGGGTTCGATTATGATTACATTCCTATTGAAAATCTGTTAAAAGAGATATGAAGCGGTAAATATGAGGAGGATTTTCGTAGTTCTTCCAGTTTCAACTGAAAAATGGGTCAAAGAAACTAAGGAATGCGTCTCAAAAGTTATTTCTGATGCTACCGAAGTTCATGTCACCAATTTACCTGGAGCACCAACGTCCATTGAAACGTACTATGACTCTGCCAAAGTAGCTTCACTAGTAGTTGACGCTATTGTTAAAGCTGAAATGGAAGGTTACAATGCTGCTGTCATAGGATGCTTTGAGGATCCAGGGTTAGATGCTTCACGTGAACTTGTTTCGATACCTGTACTGGGGATAGGCGAAACTTCAATAATAATCGCCTCTATTCTTGGAAAAAGAATAGCCATAATCTCGACTGGGCGAAATTCTAGGGCTGTTTATGAAAGGAAAATGATTGAAATGGGCTTATATAGGAAACTAGCCTATTCATGTGGAATTGAATTGCCAGTTTTGAAATTGGATGAAGACAGAGAAACTGTGATAAAACTGCTCGTCGATGAGGCGGAAAACGCGATAAAGAACTTTGGAGCCGAAATCATAGTTCTGGGATGCGGAGGAATGATAGGATTACATAACAAACTTCAAGAAATCTTGAAAGTCCCCGTAATCGATCCACTTCTTTCAACCATTAAGGTGGCCGAATTAATTGTCGACCTTAAATTAACACACAGTAAGGCATGGATCTACAATATTCCGAGACATAAATGGCTTCAATTTAAGGGTTCCCATCTTACTTATCGATAGTGGATAAAACAAAGGGAAGACACGGATACTGCACGTTTGCCCTTAAAGGCATATTTCGTAAATCGGCACTCGAAGATGGGATTTCAGTGCCAATTTATCATTTTGAGCTTATTTCTAGCTTATTTTTAGCAAAAGAGTACTGATTTTCATTAGTTCCCATTTTTGACGATTACTTATTTAACATTCGTTGCGACCCAATATAATTATTGTCGTAGCGATTCCTATTGAATCTCTGCCTATAGTTATGCTGTACTATGTCCGACAGAAATATAACAGCTACATAGAGACGTTAACACACGCTATTTACATCGTTATATCGAGCCATTCTTAATTCTGTCTTTCGGTAGCCGTGATAGGTGATATAAACTATAAGTGGGCAGAATATCCCTGAAAAAATTGATAAACTTCAAGTCTACCGAAACCGTACCTCTCTATTATGAAGATTCGTATGTGAGTGAATTTATTCCGAAGATCCGAGAATTTTCAATTATAACGAGAAAATATATGTCATTTTAAAGAAACTTGCTTTTTCCCGGGGGGTGGTGCACGAAAGAACATTTGTCTTCTACATCGAAGGACATTACCACATCACAACTTCAGAAAACCGTAAACATAAAATTACTTCTTTTCTTCCAACGAAATAACTAACTGTAACAAACTTCCATTCGTATATGCTGAACAATGCCAGTGAAAACTTTACCGGTAAATTAGTGCTGAAATCCCGGCCGGAGCACCATCCTAAAATTCATCCATTATTTTAAGCATTTTCCAAGAGGACTTCTCACTAAATAAGATAATATGGTGGGGCCGGGGAGATTTGAACTCCCGTCCCGAGAGCCCGAGTCTCGGAGCCTAGACCAAGCTAGCCGACGGCCCCTATCTTGTCAATTTGAAGTTTTATAAAATGGTGAATTAAGGGTTTCGAATCGTTGCCTTCCTTCAGATGTTAGTTTAATGTTTTTCTTTCAATTATTTTTTGTATTCTTGTTGGTGTG
>Ga0116200_10000807_pt1 | contig 11312 bp, 5 predicted proteins | sample Mar14436cmmetaG_FD_94478 | JGI IMG/M metagenome (GOLD analysis project Ga0116200, IMG submission 94478) | Marine hydrothermal vent microbial communities from Guaymas Basin, Gulf of California to study Microbial Dark Matter (Phase II) - Marker... ... | reverse complement strand
GACCAGAGTTAGCCATTGAAAGGATACCAGGGCCATCGTGCTTCAAGTCGGGGTGGAACTCGTCGTCAAAACGATAGCCAGGGCCACCGGTTCCCGTGCCGGTGGGATCGCCTCCCTGGGCCATAAAGCCCTTGAGCACCCGATGGAAAGTCGTGTTGTCATAAAAGCCCTGGCGGGCCAGAAACACGAAGTTGTTGACGGTATTGGGGGCTTTATCCGCAAACAATTCAAGCACGATGTCCCCCCTTTCCGTCTCGATCGTGGCGATATAGGTTTTCGATGGGTCAATCTCCATTGGGGGCGGTGCAGTGTACATATTGTTCCGTTCGGCTGGATTGATAGGCATAGTCACCTCATTTTTGGGTGTGCCACCGGGGCCAATGGTGAACCACCAAGCGGCAAACAATACAATCAGCGCCACACTGATACCGGCCACCCAACCCCACACGCGCATCGAAGAACGCACCGTGGATGCGGGCCGGGCGGCCAGGTTCTGGCGCCTGCGACCGGTTTTCCTCCGTTTGGCAGAGTTCTTTTTGGTAGGTTTGTTCATCCCTCCGCTATCTCCTCTTGATGGATTTCTAGCTGGATCCTGGCAAATTTATCCGGGACGCAGATGAACGCAGGCGAGGGGGGGGGCGTGCGTAGCCTGCGTTAATCTGCGTCCCATGTAAAAATTATTAAGCCTTTTGAAATTTGCCAGACTCCAGTTTCTAGCAAAGTTGCCAGGGCCAATCTCCGACCACGCTACTCCACCGCCATATTCGTCCCCAGCACCTCCGATTAGTATACCACAACCACCTGCTTTCGCCCAGTGTGGGACCCGAAAGCCTATTTGAAAGGTAGGATGGCATCCCTATGCCGTCCGCCGCGCATAGGGATGCGCGGCTACGGGAGCAATTTTTCGGACAGGCTCTATCTATCAGACAGGCTCTACTTAAAAGAGCCACCATCAAGGAAAGTGCAACGTGCCTTTAAGACGCATCGCATATGGCCGTCGGACCGCCGTCGAAACACACGACACCAACTGTAACACTTCTGTAACGATTAAAAAATTGTCACTATAACTTTAATTTGTTATAATGAGGATGTACACCCAACGTAGGTATCGGGTGAAAAACAGCACCCAAAAAAATTACAGCACCTGACATGAGGAGGGTATCGCTCATGAGCGAAGCTGGCGAAGGCCGTATTCTATACATCGAAGACAACCCTGGCAACCGAATGCTAGTGCGCCGCATTCTACAAGCAGAGGGGTTTTCCATTTTCGAAGCTGAGGATGGCATCAGTGGCCTGAAAATGGCCCAACAGATGACCAAAGAAATCGACTTGATTCTTCTGGACATCAACTTGCCAGAAGTGGATGGGTACGAACTGGCCAAACAATTTCGCAACACGCCGGGGCTACAAAACACACCCATCCTGGCCGTGACAGCCAATGTGATGCACGGTGATCGTGAACGCACATTGGAGGCCGGCTGTGACGGATACATTCAAAAGCCGATCGACGTGGACCTTTTACCGGAACAAATTCGGACAGCGCTCCGCAAAGGGCGCACCAGATAACATCAAGGGTGGGGAAATATGAGCATCCAGAGCCTCCAGCCAAAAGATGCCACGATCCTGGTTGTCGAGGACAACGTTCAAAACTTCGTCCTGATTACACGCTTGCTTGCTTTCCTGGGCGTCAAAAAATGCGAATGGAAAGCTTCCGGCTGGCAGGTGTTGGAATTCGCCGAGGCTATGCCTCAAATTGATCTCATTTTGATGGACATCTTTTTGCCGGAAGAAGATGGTTACCAGGTTCTGGAACGCTTGCGTGCCCATCCGCGGTTCCAGAATACACGCATCATCGCGGTGACGGCGGATGTCTCGGCTGAGAATATGGAGCGGGCACGAGAAGCCGGTTTCGATGGGTTCATCGGAAAGCCGATTGACCCCGACCGGTTCCCCAACCAGATACGCAACATTCTGCAAGGAGAGGAAGTCTGGGATTTGGGATGACAACGCAATGTCCATTCCAACGATGTGCCCCGAACGATATGAGGGAAGTCTATAGTGTCCCAACAGAATGGGAACAAAGAACATACCCAAATCCCCACCACCGGTATGCGGGGGGGACTAGGAAAGACACTCCTGACGGCTTTCCTGGTGATGACGATCGTGCCGTTGGCCAGTATTACCTGGTACGCCACACAACGGGAACGCCATGACATCCAACGCGAAGTTACCGCTAAATTATCATCCGTAGTAGAGGTTATGGAAATCCACACCCAGCAATGGATCGCATACCACACCGACGAACTGGCCCTGCTGGCCACAATGCCGGCCTGGCAGGAGCACCTGACGATACTGGTTGCCAATCCCCAGAGCGACGCCGCGAGCAGGTCAGAAGCATATGAAACCTTCTCTCATCAGTTGCGCACCTTGATTGATCATGATCCAAGTTTCTATCAACTAGCGATATTCGACGATCAAGAACAACCATTGATCTCTATCACCCAATCTTTACCAGTAAATCCGTCCATAGATCAGGATGCATGTCTGCAAGCCATTGCACCAGGCACAGCGACCGAGTCCCAACTGGCCATCCAGTCTCCAATCCTAGATCCGGAAGATGGCCGCGAATTGGGCAAAGTAGTCGGATGGCTAAATCCTTGTTACCTGGTGAAAACCATTGCCAGCCTCCAGGGGTTGGGAAAAACAGGTACGATCTATCTGGTAGACAGTCACTATGTCGCTCTCCCATGGGGAGAGACGGTCACCAGTGCCGGGATAGAGATGGCCCTCAACGGGATCAACACCGAAGGATTGTACATCAACTATGCTGGCGTTCCGGTCATCGGGATCTACCGGTGGATGCCGGAACTAGGAATGGTGCTGGTGGCCGAACAAACCCAGGGAGAGGCCTTCGCATCGAATGACAACGTAGTAGCGGCGGTCATCGGGGCAATGTTGTTGGCCGCGCTGGTCACTGCAGTGATCGCCGCCATTGTCACCCGTCAGATCACTCGCCCGATTGTCTTGCTGACTGAGTCGGCCCTGGCCCTGGCGCAAGGGGAGCTGGAACATCGAGTGCCAATGCATCGCTTCGCACGGGATGAGATCGGCATCCTGGCATACGTGTTCAACCAGATGGCTACTGAACTGAAGTCCCTCTACGACGATCTGGAGGAAAAAGTGGCGCAACGGACAGCGCTGCTCCAGAAAGCCAACTATCAGATTCAACGACGAGCCATCCAACTCGCTACTATCGTTCAGGTCAGCCAAGCGGCCACGTCCATTCTGGATCCCGAGCAACTGCTACGACAAGTAGTCCATCTACTTCACGACAGTTTCTACTCCTACAACTACGTGGGCATCTATTTGCTGGATGAAAAGACTAAGCCCCCCACATTGCTGCACCAGGAATCAGCCGGCGGACGAGAAGCACTGGTGAATTTGAAACGACAACCCGTACAACTCGACGATGAGACCCCCATCGGACGAGCCGCCCGTACCGGTCAGCCGAGTATCTTGCAATGGGACCCACAACAGGCCGAATGCCTGTTCAACATCCCTTACATCTGTGCCGAAGCTGCCTTACCTCTCAAAATAGGAGATAAGATCATCGGCGTGCTCAATATTCTGAGCACCGAGGAGGGAGACTTTACTCCCGATGATGTCTCTGTGCTGCAAAACGTTGCCAACCAGATCACCATCGCACTGGAGAACGCCCGCCTCTACATAACCGAACGAGAGGCCGCCCGCAGGTTGCGGGAATTAGATCAATCGAAACGCCGCTTTCTGGCCAATATGTCCCACGAGTTGCGCACGCCGCTGACCAACATCATCGGCTTCTCACGACTGATGTTGAAAGGCCTCAGCGACCCCCTGACGGAACAACAACGAGCAGATATTCAAATCATCTATCAGAACGGCCGACATCTGTTGGGATTGATCAACGACTTGCTCGACCTCTCACACATCGAGGCTGGTATGGTCGAACTGGAACTCCGCACGGTCGACCTGACAGAATTGATCCACAGTGTGATGGCGACCACCAGCGCCCTGGTACGGGATAAGGAGATCGAGTTGATCGTGGAAGTTCCGGACGACATTCCACCTGTCCAGGCCGACCCGGTTCGCATTCGTCAGGTGCTGCTACGCTTGCTGGCCAACGCAGCCAAATTCACCGAGCAGGGCGCCATCACTATCCGGAGCTGGCGTTCCGATGGTATGGTGTTGGTCAGTGTCAGCGATACCGGGGTTGGAATCTCTCCGGATGACCATGACCGAATTTTCGAACAATTCGAACAAGGCAAGTTGAGAAATGGTCGTCGGCCGAACGGGGCAGGGTTGGGACTGGCATTGAGCAAAGAGTTCGTGGAAATGCACGGGGGACGCATCTGGGTCGAAAGCGAACCCGGTGTAGGCTCCACATTCACCTTTTCGCTTCCCCTATCCGCCCCGGACGACAGATCAAACGAAGGGAAATAGCGTATGGGTAACGAGACGCGCATACCATTGAATCACCGTCCAACCATCGGCCTGTTCATCTGGAATACGATGAGCGAGAACGAATATGACGTGGCCGTCTGGCACGAAGTCATCAAAACGACCGAGGAACGAGATGTCAACCTGATCTGTTTTCCAGGCGGAACGATCTCCCCAGACTCGGCCGATGTGCACACCCGCCAGCGACATCTCCTATACAGCCTGGCCAACACGCAAAGACTGGATGGATTGATCGTCAGCGACACCATCAGCAATACGGTTGCCCTCGATGAGATCGTCAGCTTCTATCGCCACTATCCATCGTTGCCCATCGTCAGCATTGGGCGCGTTTTGGATAAGTTCATCAGCGTCATCGTGGATAATTACGGAGGCATGCACGATGCGATGATCCACATCCTCCAAACCCATGATTGCCGACAGATCGCTTTTATCAAGGGGCCGGAGCACAGCGAAGGCGCCCGACAGCGTCATCAGGCCTATCAGGACGCTCTGGCCGAGTATGGCTTGTCCTACAACCCGGAATTAGTCGTAGATGGCGACTTTTCCGAAGAGGCCGGTCGGGCGGCCGTACGCACTCTGGTCGAAACGCGAAACGCGGAACCTGACGCTATCGTGGCGGCTAACGATGCGATGGCATTGGGTGCAATAGCCGAGTTGGAACGATTGGGCCTTCGCGTACCGTATGATGTGCTCATGGTGGGATTCGACGACACACTCGCCGCGCGGGCAATGACCCCACCGCTAACTACTGTCCGCCAGCCGGTCCGCCGTATGGCCCGGCAAGCCACCCAGGCGTTACTTTCCCTCCTGGCTGGCGAGGAAGTATCACCAAAGATCATCGTTCCGACCCACCTACAAGTGCGTCAATCCTGTGGCTGCCTTTCTCCAGCAGTCGCCCAGGCTGCCACGGAATTTTTGCCAGGGATGGAAACCGAAAGTCCCTACGATTTCGCCACAGTCCTCCAGAGACAAAAAGAGACTATTTTGTTCGAAATGGCGCAGGCAGTTGACCCCACCGCCTCCCCAGACATCAACATCCACACCGAACAACTCCTGTCTGCATTTTCACAGGCGATAGCAAAAGACACTCCCGCCACGTTTATGACCACCTTGGAGGAAATCCTTCGTCATATGTCCTCAGAACAAGCAATAGCCTGGCATGGGGCCATCTCCGCGCTGCGCCACCAGGTGCTTTCCATCCTGTTGAACCAGAAACAGAGCAGCGAGATCCGTCACCAGGCAGAGAACCTGTGGCACCAGGCGCACATCCTGATCGGCGAAGTTGCTCAACGCCGCCAGCTAGCTCAACACCTGCAATCCGTACAACAGAGATACATCTGGCAAACGATCAGTATGAATATGGTCACCACATTCGATATGGAAACACTCAAGAACGTCGTGATAGAGGCCTTACCGCGACTGCATATCCCTGCTTGTTCCGTTGCTCTGTACGAGGGGTATGGCACACCGCCCGCAGAAGCCCGGCTCCTGACTGCCTACAACCGCCAGGGGCCAATCGAAGTGCCTCACAGCGCATCCGACGAACAGAATATACCCGATGCCCTATTATTCCCCTCTGCCCAACTCATCCCAGCCTTTCTCGAACCGAATCAGGAGGTCGAACGGTACAACTGGCTTCTGGAACCATTGCACTTCCAAAACGATCCTCTCGGTTTCGTTTTATTCGAAGTGGGCACCCTGGATGGAAGTGTGTATCCCACGATGGCGGGCTTTCTCAGCAGCGCCATCAAAGGCGCTCTCCTGGTCGAGGAAGTAAAGGAACGTACCCGCGCCCTTCAAGAAGCCAATTATGCTCTTCAGCGACGGGCCATCTACCTGGAGACCAGCGCCCAGGTGACCCACACTATCGCCTCCATTTTCGATCTGGACGAACTCTTCCACCAGGCAGTCAACCTCATCCGAGATCGGTTCGGGTTTTACCATGCCGGCATCTTCTTGTTGGATGAGTCCGGCAAGTGGGCAGTACTGAAAGAGGCTACCGGCGAAGCCGGCGCACAGATGAAAGCGCAGGGGCATCGGTTGGCGGTGGGAGAAACGAGCATGGTAGGATGGACGGCTTTCCATCAAGAACCCCGCATCGCTCTATACGCAAAGGAGGATGCCATCCGATTCGCCAATCCACTACTACCCTACACCCGTTCCGAGATGACTCTCCCGATGATGGTCGGTGGGCGGCTCCTGGGGGTACTCAACGTCCAATCCACCGAGGAAGCCGCCTTTGATGGGGATGACGTGCGCGCCTTGCAGAGCCTGGCCAATCAAATAGCCATTGCCATCGAAAATGCCCGTCGGGTCTCCGATGAAGCCCGCTTGCTGGAACTGTCCAGCCCGATCTATCGAGTGAGCCGCAGACTGGCCCAGGCCACTACCACCGATGAAGTGGCCGAGGCCATCATTGCCTCGATACGCGAGACCGGCGCCGATGGATGCACAGTGGTAGAGTTCGAGTTTTCACCGCAGGGAGAACCCATCGCCTTGTTGTACCGGGGCGTGTGGCGCAAGGACCGGGAAACCCAATTCCAGCCCGGCCTGCGCCTGCCCATCAATGAAAGCCCATTCCCGATCGACATGGTAAGCACCCTGTGGACAGTCACCGATGTGCTCCAGGGGCACGAGGAGAATGAACTTCCCGAAAGCGCCCGGCAGGTTTTCATCAACACAGGAGTGCGTGCCCTGGCGAACATCCCTCTCCAAGTCCGCAAGCGCGTCATTGGGCAGGTCGTCGTGTTGCGCGATACGCCCGGTATCTTTCCCGAGAACGCGATGCGTCTCTACAGGGCGCTCAGCGATCAGGCCGCTGTAGCATTGGAACGCGCACAACTATGGGAACAAGCCCAGGAACGGGCACATTACGAGCAGCAAACCCGTCAGATGATCGATCATATCCGTCGCGCCATGGATATCGAGGACGCTTTGCAAACAGCAGTCACAGAACTGACAGCGGCTTTCGAAGTGCCTCACGTCGCCATCGAACTTGAGGTAATGGATTGAGGGAAAAATGGAACGCGGATGGCACGAATTGGCGTTCATGGTAAACGGCATTATGGGGGTCTGACAAGAGGTATTTATGTCCCAACAACCAGAAACCAAACAAGCGAAACACACTAACGCGACGACAACCGACTGGCAGGCAGAGATCACACGCCGGCGTGCTCGAACGACAGCCCACCTGTGGGGGGCGATGCTGGTGGGAGGAGCCGTCACTATCTTGACAGCTTACTTTGTAGCAACGCCACGACTCGAACCGAGAGAAATTGTGACGCAGCTAGCCCCCCTCATTGCCATCTGGTTCTTTATGCTGGTGTGGGGAATCTGGCCCAAAATGGCAGAGCACCATCGAGCGACCGGGGTGATCAGCCTGAGCTACCTGGTGGGTGTGATCATCCTCGTACAAAGCCCCAACTCCGCCGGTGGGCAAATCTGGTTCCTGATGCTGATCCCGACCGTGTTTGTGTTATCAGGGAAACGGGGAGGGATCATCGCCAGTATGGCCAGTTTGCTGACCTATGGCGCTGTAACATTGGCCCACAGATTGGGATGGATCGTACCACGCCCGTCTCTTGTCGCAACCATCGTCAACACGATTTACACCAATGGGCTGCTATTCATTTTAGCCCTAGCAATCTTGACCCCGATATTTAGCTCGCTTACTCGCAGTTGGGTGAAGACAGCCCAGGGAGCACAGACGGCCAATCGTCAACTCGCAGCCCAATTAGAATCTCAGGCCCAGGCCTACCACCAACTCCAAACCCAGAGCACTCTGCTAGAAGCCACCAACCAGATCATTCAAGCCATCAGCGGTACTCTATCCTTTGAAACTCTACCAGCGCAAGTAGTCCGGCAAGTCGAACAAGCCCTCGACGACTGGGACATCTATCACGTGGGCTTGTTCTTGCTAAGTACGGAGAATGCGGACGACGGGAATGACCGGGCTGTGCTCAAAGCAGCCACAAGCGAGGCCGGTCGCCTGGCCGTAGAGACGGGATATGGGATGGAGGTGAATACCGAGTCGCCCATCGGGAAGGCGATCATTCGTCGCCACGCATCCATCCTATCCGCAGAGGAATGCCAACAGACCTCTCAACTCGGTGCCCTGGCGCTGCCACATACCCGCTCGGAGATCGTTTTGCCGCTTCAGTCGGGGGAGGAAGTCATCGGTGTTCTAGATATCCATAGTAGCAAGGAAAATGCTTTCTCCACAGAGAACCTGGTCCTGTTCCAAGCATTGGCCCACCAGGTAGCCACAGCCATTCGCAACGCACAACTTTTCAGCCGCACCAATGCCCTGTTGGAAGAAGTCCAAGACATCCAACGACGTTATCTAGGAGAAGCCTGGCGTGAACTGCTCAGCCGACAGCCTATTCAGGCTATATCCAGTTCCAGTCTGGACGACCTGCATCAAGACCCATCCATCCAGGCGATGCGCCGCCAGGCCTTGACAAAAGGAGAAACCATCGTACACAGCAACGACCTGGGAAAAGCCTCGGAACCGACGAAGAATACCGGCCTACATAAGAATGGGAATGGCGTCGCCAGTATGATTATGCCCCTCAAGCTGCGGGGACAGGTCATCGGCACCATCACCGTGTGCGACCCACGCTCCCGACGCCGGTGGACGGAGGCAGAAATAAACATGGCGGAAACGATTGCAGAGCAGACCGCATTAACCATCGAAAACCTGCGCTTGCTTGAGGAGACACAACGTCGGGCAGCCCAGGAGCGATTGGTCAGTGAGATCGCCGGACAAGTGCGGGCCTCGTTGAACCCGGACACGGTCCTGAAGACGACAATCCGGGAGCTTGGCCGGGCGCTGGGGGCCGAAGTCGCCAGCATCGAAATTATGCCTCCTCCCCAGGAAAGACCGAACGGTTCCCATTCAAACGGGAACGGGAACACGGGAATGAAATCTGAACAGTCGTGATACAAGCCGGAGGAGAAAACAATTGACATAGACGTGGCGATTGGGACGCTCTCCCTTCGCTCCAGAATGGATCGATCTGAGCCGCTACCCCCCGGTCGCCAGTAACAAGAAGCTGAAAAGAACGGGCTGGACGCCACAGTATACCACAACGGAGGCGATGGAAGCCCTGTTATGAGAGAATTGTTATGGCCGGTTTTTGTTTTCAAAGGAGTTTCCAATGAGGGAACAAATCCCACACTGGTTGGCACCAACCACCAATGATCCCGATATCGCCCGACGGCAATACACATTGAACATCGCGCTATTGGGATTGGCGGGCACGGGGTTTCTGTTAGGGATCATTTCGGTCATTCTATGGGCGCTGGGGAATCCCACCGCTATCATCGGCGCATTGGTCGGATTTGGAATACAACCGTTCTATCTGCTGGCCTATTGGCTTGGCCGATATAGACGCGTGCGGCTGGCAAGTTACTTCCCGATCATCTCCGTCTTCCTGCTAATTACCGGCGGAACCTACCAAATGGGTCTGGGGCACGCCACTCTGATCGGCTACGCCATGGTTGTCCTAACAGCCAGCATATTGATCGGCACCAGATGTGCCCTTATCTTCACCCTGCTCAGCACAACGACCTATCTGGTGAGTGGTGTGCTCCAGGCAGCCGGCATGCTCCCCGGTGCCATCCCACCGGAGGCCACATTCGTAGTGGATACCGTAGCCATTGGGTTGGGATTGTGCGCCCTGGTGATCCTCGAATGGATCAACAGCCGCGAAATAAACTACGCCATAGAGCGAGAACAGGAATTGAACACACGCTTGCAGACATATCAACAGCAACTCGAAGAGCAGATCGCCCAACATGCTACCGACTTACAACAGCGTTCCACCCAACTGGACGTAATCGCCCAGATCACCCACAAAGCCACGCTGGTGCGGGATATAGACCGTTTGTTGGCCGAAACGGCCCACCTCATTGCAGATCGCCTCGAGTTCCCACATGTCGGCATCTTTCTGAGCGACGAACGCGAGGAATGGGCATCTCTCCGAGCGGCCTCCTCGCAATGGGGAGAGCGCCTGTTGGCAGAGGGGCACAAAGTGCGCATTGGATCAGAACATCCGGTCGGCTCCGTCGCCAAAAGCGGGAAGCCACTCATCATGACAAACCTCCATTCCAACGTTGCTCTCGATGAACTGGGGGAGGAATCGAGCCGGCCCAACCAGACCAAGGGGTATTCCAGAACCATATTGCCGCTCCAGACTGCACACCGCTTCATTGGTATGCTGGATATCCAAGCAGCGGAACCAGATGCTTTTTCCGAGGAAACGATGGCCGCGCTCAAAACGATAGCCGACCAGTTCGCCCTGGTCATCGAGAACATCCGCCTGTTGCAAGAAGCAGAGGAACGGCTGATTGAGATCGAAACCCTGGCGGGCCATCAAAGCCGGGAGAGTTGGAGACGCATAACAATGGAACGGCCAGTATGGGGATACGTCTACGATGGCGTCCAAATCGTCCCCCAGGACAAAGCTCCTGTCACCGCCAGGACAATGGAACCTAATCTGACGGTTCCCCTCCAGGTACGTGGTACGCCGATTGGCCGTTTGAACCTGGTTCTCAAAGACCGCACCCCAACACCTGAGGACCGCATGATCGCACAGGCCATTGCAGAGCAAGCCAGCCAAGCGTTAGAAAGCGCCCGGCTGTATCAGGAAACCCAACGACGAGCCATCCGAGAGCAATTGGTCAGTGAGATCGCCGGTCAATTACGCGCCTCACTCGATCCCGACACTGTGCTCCAGACAACGGTACGAGAGTTGGCCCGGGTAACCGGTGTACGGATGGCAACAATCGAGATCACAGGGCCAGAGCCAGAG
>Ga0116200_10000805_pt1 | contig 11320 bp, 11 predicted proteins | sample Mar14436cmmetaG_FD_94478 | JGI IMG/M metagenome (GOLD analysis project Ga0116200, IMG submission 94478) | Marine hydrothermal vent microbial communities from Guaymas Basin, Gulf of California to study Microbial Dark Matter (Phase II) - Marker... ... | reverse complement strand
TAGAGCCCTCATCCGCAAGGGCAAGATAAAGGACCGGAACATCAAGTTCCTTGTCTTTGGAGGTGACGGAGCTACTTACGATATTGGCCTGCAATGGATTTCCGGGGCTTTTGAGCGTGGGCATAAGATTGTGTACATCTGCCTCAACAACGAAGCCTATATGAACACCGGCATCCAGCGATCCGGGGCCACCCCCTTGGGCGCCCATACCACCACCTCCCCGGCTGGCGAGGTCATCCCTGGCAAAATCCAGTGGCGCAAGCCCCTCACTGAGATAATAGCCGCCCACCATATCCCTTACGTGGCTCAGGTTTCCCCCAGCCACTGGCGTGACCTAATGGTGAAGGTGCGCAAGGCGGTAGCTGCTGATGGCCCCGCCTTCATTAACGCCCTTTCCGATTGCAGCCGAGGCTGGCGGCATGATACAAACCTCACCATTGAGGTCTCCAAGCTGGCGGTGGAAACCTGCTATTGGCCCCTCTATGAGGTAGAAAATGGGCAGTGGAGGCTTACCTATAAGCCTAAGGAGAAGAAGCCCATCGAAGAATGGCTTAAGATTCAGGGGCGATTCCGCCATCTCTTCCAACCCAAATTCCGTCACCTCATTGATGAGATTCAAGCCAAGATAGATGAGGAATGGGAACGGCTGCTTGAGCGTTGCGGGGAGAAGTGACGGAGAACCTCCGGGGTGTTTTCCCGTGCGGCCTCGTTGCCGCACGAGAAAACACCTTATTTGCCTAAGAAAGTGGCTCATGCTATAATGTCTAAAAATTTGAGAGGGAAGGATAATTAGTATAAGCTTTGCTGTTATTAAAAAGTTCCCAACAAGCTGGCAGGAGGGCGGGAAAAATTTAACAACAGGAGGGAGCTATGCGTAAGAAAATCCTTGTAGCACTCTCATTACTGGTTATCATTGCGCTGGCCCTTGCCGGCTGCAAGCCCAAGGCTGCTGAACCTATCAAAATCGGCTTTCAGGGTCCGATAACCGGCAAGTGGGCATACGAGGGAGAAGGTATGGTGAAGGTCATCCAGCTCCTTATGGACAAAGTCAATGAGCAGGGTGGCCTTCTCGGGGGACGCAAGCTAGTGCTGGTCACCTGTGACGACAAGGGTGAACCCAGCGATGCTTCCCTCTGCGCCGACAAGCTCGTCAGCGAAGGCGTGGTGGCCGTCATCGGCAGCTACAGCTCCACCTGCACTGAGCCGGCCTCAGCCATCTACAATGAGCACAACATCCTCCACATTACTCCTTCCTCCACCGCCACCGTCCTAACCACCAAGGGCTACAAGCAATTCTTCCGCACCTGCTTCCTCGACGACAGGCAGGGCCTCTTCGCCGCCGAGTTCTTCATCAAAAAAGGCTGGAAGAAGGCTGCATTTATCCACGACAACTCCACTTACGCCAAGGGTCTTGCCGAGTGGGCTAAGAAGTACTACGAAGAGAAGGGTGGAACCACCGTCCTCTTTGACGCCATCACCCCCGGCGAACTGGACTTCACCCCCATCCTGACCAGGATTAAGGAAGCTGGCCCTGATGTCATTTACTTCACCGGCTATCACCCCGATGGTGGTTTGATGGTCAAGCAGGCCAAGGAACTGGGCATTACCCCGGGCATCGTCTTCGCCGCTGGTAACGCCTGCAACAACCCTGAGTTCATCGAAATCGCCGGTAAGGATGCCGCCGAAGGAGTGCTGGTGAGCACCGAGCCTCTGCCTGGCGACCTGCCTTATCCCGAGGCCAAGAAGTTCATCGAAGACTTCAAGGCCAAGTACGGTGAGGAGCCCGCCAGCATCTGGTGGCTGATGGCTGGTGACGCATTCAACGTCATCGTCGAAGCCATCAAGGCTACCAATTCCACCGATACCGACAAGATGGCCGAATACCTCCACACCAAGTTCAAGGATTATCCGGGCATCACTGGACCCATCCTGGGCTTCGACGAGAAGGGTGACCGCCTCGGCACCATCCACAAGTTCTACGTCATCAAGGACGGCAAGTTCGTGCCTTACGAAGAGTAAAGCCAAATCAAAGGGGGAGGGCCTGCCTCAAGGGGAAAAGGCCCTCCCCCGGCTTGTTTTTCACACCTCCGCCGTTGCAAGGCCACCGCATAGGAATCAATGTCCGCCCTTCTGTGGATAACCGCTCAATGCGGGTAAAGTCATTTCTTCGACGGCGGTGACACCGCCGTCGAAGAAATGTCCCCCTCTTTTAGAGAAACTATGAAGCAGGTGGGGAATTATGGACATACTCCTGCAACAGGCTATTAACGGTTTGACCATCGGGGCTTTCTATGCCTTGATAGCCCTGGGTTACACAATGGTCTATGGCGTGCTGAAGCTGATAAACTTCGCCCACGGCGACTTGTTTATGTTGGGGGCCTATATGGGCCTCACCCTCATCTCGATGTACCTGGGGGCCGGGATGACTTCCGGCATCATCTGGGCGTTGTTGGTCATCTTCATACTGGTTATGATAGCAGTAGCCATAGCAGGTGTCATTATGGAGAGGGTGGCTTACCGGCCTTTGCGCCGGGCAGGGAGGTTGGCCCCCGTGGTTTCGGCCCTGGGTGTCTCCATATTCCTTGAGAATGCGGTGATGATTATCTATGGCCCCCGCTATCGGATGTACCCTAAAGGCCTTATCCCTGAGATTCAATGGAACATCGCAGGAGCCCAGGTCACCTTGATGCAGGTGCTTACCCTGGTGATTTCCTTCTTCCTGATGGGTGCCCTCTATTACTTCGTGCATTACACCCGCCTGGGTACGGCCATCCGGGCCACGGCCATAGACCACGACGTGGCCCGGCTTATGGGGATCAATGTAGACGCCATCGTGTCCCTGGTATTTATCCTCGGGCCTGCCCTGGGAGCAGCGGGTGGCATAATGGTCGGGCTATACTACGGACGGATTAACTTCGTCCTCGGCTGGGGTTACGGCCTGAAGGCATTCACTGCTGCTATCTTGGGCGGGATTGGCAATATCCCGGGGGCGATGGTGGGTGGTATGCTCCTGGGAATATTTGAAACCCTGGCGGCTGGATATATCCCCCAGGGAGGGGCCTGGAAGGATGCCATCTCTTTCTTCCTCCTCATCCTCATACTCATCGTCAGGCCTACAGGGTTGCTGGGGGAGAGGGTGGTGGAGAAATTATAGACAAAGGGGGAAAAGGATGGAAGCTTGGCTTTCCTACCTCAGGAACCTGGACAAACGCATATGGTATGTTCTCCTCCTCCTGTTTGCCCTGGCTTTCCCCTGGTTCATCCAAAGCAACTATTGGATTTCGGTAGCTGTTGTCTTTGGCATCTGGGCCATATTGGGCCTTAGCCTCAATATAATCGTGGGTTACGCAGGACTGTTCCAATTGGGTCACGCTGCTTTCTGGGCCGTTGGCGCCTATACCACTGCTATCCTCAATACCCGCTATGGGATACCCATTTTGGTGTGTATGCCGATAAGCGCTGTGATAGCAGCCATATTTGCCATCCTCATCTCCAGGCCTATCCTCCACCTCCGGGGCGATTACCTGTGTATAGTGACCATAGGTTTCGGGGAAATCGTCCGCCTTTTCCTGTTCAATGACCCCTTTGGCATCACCGGAGGCATCAATGGCATCCGGGGCATAGATAGGCCCAGCTTCTTTGGCATAACCATAAATACCCCCCTTTCCTATTATTATTACGTGCTTTTCTTCCTCCTGATAACCTTAGTGGCAATGCAACGGCTGGAAAATTCCCGTCTCGGTCGTGCCTGGACGTATGTCCGAGAGGATGAGACGGCTGCCGAGACGATGGGCATTGACACGGTAAGGGTGAAGATGCTGGCCTTCGCCATCGGCGCTGCCTGGGCCGGGGTGGCTGGGAATATCTACGCCAGCCGTTATACGGTGATAGCCCCCGAGACGTTCAGCTTCTGGAACTCGGTGGTGATGTTCTGCATAGTTGTCCTCGGCGGCACAGGCTCAATCCCCGGCATCTTCGTCGGCACCATAGGGATGGTGGTGTTGCCTGAACTGTTGCGGGAGCTGCCCCTCCTGACCCAAGCCTTCCTGGGCTTGCTGCGGGCTCCACTAGGGGCATTGGGAGGATTCGGAGCGGTGGAGCAGAAGCTAATGATGATTTCCAAGAGCATTGCCGATAACATCCCTATGTGGCGGATGCTCATCTTCGGGGCAGCGATGGTGGCGATGATGATTTTCCGCCCCGAGGGATTGTGGCCTCACTGGCGCTACCGTCTAGAGCTACGCCGTGAGGAAGAAGCGGCTCCCGCTTCCGTAGGGACCGCAGGGCACTGAGTTGCAAGAAAGACCATAGTAAAATTTAAGGACAAAAACGAGATGCCTGCACACTAATCGGTTGAGGTGGGAAATGGCTCTCTTGGAAGTGAAAGAGTTAACCAAGAGCTTTGGCGGCCTGGTGGCCGTTAACGGATTGGATTTCCAGCTTCACGAGGGAGAGATACTGGGTATGATAGGGCCTAACGGGGCCGGTAAGACCACCGTCTTCAACCTCATAAGCGGCATATATCCCCCTGACCGGGGTGAGATAAAGCTGAACGGACGGAGCATCATCGGGCTCAAGCCCCATCAGATTACGGAGATGGGCATAGCCCGCACATTCCAGACAATCCGGCTCTTCCCCAACCTCACAGCCCTGGAGAACGTGATGGCCGGCCTGCACTGCCGCACGAAAGCGGGCTTGTGGGGGGCTCTGCTTCGCACCAAAGCCCAACGGGAGGAGGAGAAGTTCATCCGGGAGAAAGCCCGTTATTACCTGAAGCTTATGGCCCTGGAAGAGCACGAAATGGTGCTGGCTAAGAACCTCCCTTACGGCCTTCAGAGACGCCTGGAAATCGCCAGGGCTTTAGCCACCTCCCCCCGAATCCTTATGCTCGATGAGCCTGCGGCCGGTTTGAACGAGCAGGAGACCAGTGAGCTTATGGAAACCATATCCCAGATACGTGATTCAGGGATTACCGTGCTGCTCATAGAGCACGATATGAAAGTGGTGATGGGCATTTCAGACCGGATTATAGTGCTGGATAACGGGATAAAGATAGCGGAAGGCACCCCTGAGGAAGTGCAGAACAACCCTCGGGTTATCGAGGCATACCTGGGTAAGGAAGAGGAATAAAAGCGGCAACTTTTGGAGCTGGAGGCGGCAATGGCTCTCCTGGAACTGCAAAATGTGCACACTTACTATGGTTATGTCCATGCCCTTAAAGGCATTTCAATCACCGTGGAAGAAGGCGAGATAGTAACCCTGATCGGCGCTAACGGGGCGGGGAAGACCACCACCTTGCGCACAATCTCGGGTTTGATAAGGCCAAAGGAAGGCAAAATCTTCTTCGAGGGCAAGCTCCTCAACAATGTCCCCGCCCACAAAATCGTGTATATGGGCATTTCCCATGCCCCGGAAGGGCGTAAAGTCTTCCCTACCCTTACCGTGGAAGAGAACCTGAATATGGGAGCCTACAGCCTGGGCAATGATAAGGAAGCCATCGAAGCCAACCGGGAGCGAGTATTTAGGCTATTCCCTCGCCTTAAAGAACGCCGCAAGCAACTGGCGGGCACCCTCTCAGGTGGCGAGCAGCAGATGTTAGCCATCGGACGAGCGCTTATGTCCAGGCCCAAGCTTCTGATGCTGGATGAGCCATCGCTGGGCCTGGCCCCTATGCTGGTGCGGGCAATCTTCGAGACCATCAGGGAGATAAATGAGCAAGGGGTCACCATCCTCCTGGTGGAGCAAAACGCCAGGGCTGCCCTGAAGCTGGCCCATAGGGGATATGTCCTGGAGACAGGGCGCATAGTCCTGAGCGGCACGGCTCAAGAACTGATGGAGGACGAACGGGTGCGCAAAGCATATCTAGGGGAGAGATAGGATGAAGGAGACAATCGGCTTCATCGGCTTGGGCATTATGGGCAAACCAATGGCCACCAACCTCCTGAAGGCTGGTTATCCGCTGGTGGCCCATAACCGCAGCCGTGCCCCGGTTAAAGAACTGGTGGCCCTAGGGGCCCAGGAAGCCTTCTCCCCCCAAGAGGTGGCTTCCCGCAGCGATGTTATCATCACGATGCTCCCTGATACACCCGATGTGGAATTGGTGGCATTGGGTGAGGGAGGCATTATCGAAGGCATCCGACCGGGAAGCGTGTACATTGATATGAGCACCATCTCACCTGTGGCCACCCGGCGCATCGCTGAGGAATTCCGCAAGAAAGGGGCTGAGATGCTTGATGCCCCCGTAAGTGGTGGTCAGGTGGGGGCTATCAATGCAACCCTTTCCATTATGGTAGGGGGGAAAGAAGAGGTTTTCAGGCGGTGTTTGCCCATCTTCCAGGCAATGGGTAAAAATATCGTGTACATAGGGGAAAGCGGAGCTGGACAGGTAACCAAGGCCTGTAATCAGATAATTGTGGCGATAACCATAGGGGCTGTGAGCGAAGCCCTCCTTCTGGCCGAGAGAGCTGGCGTGGACCCTGCCCGGGTTCGGGAAGCTCTGCTGGGAGGGTTTGCCCAAAGCAGAATCCTAGACCTCCACGGGAAGAGGATTCTGGAGCGGAACTTCGCTCCGGGCTTCAAAGCCCGGCTCCAGCTTAAAGACCTGCGCATAGCCCTGGAGACAGGGGAAGCTACAGGGGCGCCCTTGCCCTTAACAAACCTGGTTCACGAGCAATTTTCCACCCTTGTGGCCAAGGGTGATGGGGAACTGGACCATTCGGCCCTGTTTAAATTGTACGAAGAGGCAAAGTAGCCTTTTTCGACGACGGCTCTGCTAACCTGTGAAAATGCTTCCTTTGAGGGGAGGAGGTAATGGGATATGCCTGAGGAAGTTGAATTGCAGGAGTACTGTCAGGAGGTGGAAACCCTCATAGACCAGGGGTATATAGATAGTGCTATAGCTGTATGTCGCCATATCTTGTCCTATTATCCCAAGTTCATTGACGCTTACAGGCTGCTGGGGAAAGCCTGCCTGGAGAAGAAAGAACTGGCCAGTGCTGCGGATATGTTCCTGCGGGTTTTGAGCGCTGACCCTGAAGATTTCATCTCCTATGTGGGCCTGGCTAGCGTTTATACCGAAGAAGGCAAGTGGGAGCAAGCCATCTGGTGCTTGGAAAGGGCATTGGATATAGAACCAGGCAATAAGGAAATCAAGTGGGAAATCGAACGCCTTCAGCAGAACCTAGCCGAAAGCCAGCGCCGGGTTATCCCCAGGATAAGTATGGCTGGCCTGGGGCGCATTTACCTCCAGGGCAATTTGCTGGAAAAGGCCATAGAAACTTTCAACGCCGTATTGGAACGGCAGCCCCACCTGATGGACGTGAAAGTGACCCTGGCCGAAGCCCTGTGGAAATCGGGCAAACGCCTGGAAGCCGCCCAGACCTGCCTGGAGATACTTGAAGAACTCCCCGATTGCCTGAAGGCTAACCTCATCCTCGGACACCAATTGAGCTCCATAAATCCCGATGAAGCTCGGGAGAAACTGGAGTTAGCCCAAGCCCTTGACCCGGAAAACAGGATAGCATATGAACTTTTCGGCAAGGAGACAATACTCCAACCCAGGCAGGTAAGGGTGCCCAGGTTAGAGGAGAAGCCTGAAGCCGCAGAGGAGAAGCCCGAAGAACGCCCGGCCTTGGAAGCTTTCCTCCCTGCTGAGGAAGTTGAAAGAGCCCTTCCTGAACCTGTGGAAAAGGCAGAAGAGATAGAAGGGGTTAAGGCTCCGGAAGAGGAAGAGGTTGAGGGGCTTCCAGCTTGGCTTGAGGAATTGCCCGAAGCGGCTGAGGAAGAGGTTGGAGAATTGCCTGAGTGGTTGAGAGAGGCCCCTGAAGAGGTAGCCGCTCCGCCTGAGGAAGTTGCGGAGGAAGTCCCTCCTGTGCCCGAAGTTGAGGCAGAGATCCCCCCCGGCCCACCTGAGGAAGAGGCTGTGGCTGAAGAAATCCCAGCCGAGGAAATCCCCACCTGGCTTGAGGAGGAGGCTCCGGAGGAAATCCCTATGGAGGAAGTGCCTCCCTGGCTGAGCGAAGAAGCGGTTGAAGAAGAGGAGGCCGTACCTGAGGAAACTATGCCAACCTGGCTGGAGGAGATGGAAGAAGTTCCCGAGGCCCCTCCAGAAGCCCTTGAAGAGGAGCTTGTAGCTCCCCCGGAGGCGGAGGAAGCCCCTCCCGAAGCTCCGGAGGTGGAAATGCCTTCCTGGGTGAAGGAACTTCGCCTGGCAGCCGAAGCTCTGGAGGAAGTCAAAGAGGCCGCCCCACCGCCGGAGGCCGAGGAAGCCCCCGAGGTTCCTGAGGCTCCGAAACCGGAAGAAGTCGGCTTCCCAGGGGTTCAGAAGGCGCTGGCTGCTGAGGCTGTTGCTGCCGAAGAGAGACCTACGGAAGAAGTCGCCCCACCACCCGAAGAAGCCGAACCGGTGGAAATCGAGGGGAAGCCTGTGTCGGATGTGGACAAGTACCTGGCTATGCTGGAGAGCAATCCTGATGACCCCGGCATACGCCTGAACCTGGCTAGGGCCTACGTGAATGAAAACCGCTGGGAAGAAGCTATCGAGCACTATAGGAAACTCCTCTCCCGCAAGAAGATGCTGGATTCCATCCGAGAGGACCTGGAGAAAGCCGTTGAGGAAGGTATGGGCTCGCCGAGTCTGTTGGAACTGCTGGGGGATGTGTACCGGGAGCTTGGGGAACACAGTAAAGCCTTGGAAGCCTATAGGAAGGCCTTGGAAGCAGCTTCCTGAGGAAAGGAATCCAACTTCATCTCTTCATCTAGGAGGGCCAAATTGGAGAGGACGCTCGTCATCATCAAACCCGATGGCGTACAACGAGGCCTTATAGGCCCCATCATCACCCGTTTGGAACAACGGGGCCTGAAGATTGTAGCGATGAAGATGATCCAGATGGATGAAGCGCTTGCCCGTCGGCATTATGCTGTCCACGAGGGTAAGCCGTTTTTCGAGGGACTGGTGAAATACATAACCTCCGGCCCTGTGGTAGTTATGGTGGTGGAGGGAACCAGGGCCATAGAAGTCGTGCGGCGTACAATGGGGGCAACTAACCCTGCTGAGGCTGCCCCAGGCACTATCAGAGCCGATTTTGCCCTCGAAATAGGGCGCAATTTAGTGCACGGCTCCGATTCGCCGGAGACAGCTGAGAAGGAGATAAATCTCTTCTTCTCCCCCTCCGAAATAATCTCGTACTCCCGGGACACGGATAAGTGGATTTTTGAGTAACCTTGTCCTATACCCTAAAGCTTAAGGAGATGGGATGCCTTATAGGTTGATGATTTGAACCCTTTGAGGCCGGGACAGAGGCCAGGTGCACGTGATGCACCGCAACTCCCGGCTTAATACCGTAAGCCCGGGCAGGTTCCAGGCCCGGAGAGGGATTTCCCCCTGTTAGCCCCTTAGCCTCCCCAGGCCTGGGCCTGTGGGCAACATTATGGCTTGGGGAGGTGAAGATGTTCCCTCAAGTTAGTGCTCCTTATGTGGAGGTGGCGCTATGATTTACTTTGACAACGCCGCCACCTCCTTCCCTAAACCACCACAGGTGGCCGAAGCCATCAGCCATTTCCTGCTCCACATAGGTGCTAACCCCGGTCGCTCAGGCCACCGCCTCTCCGTGGAAGCAGGCCGCATAGTCTACGAGGCCCGTGAAGCTCTGGCGCAACTCTTCAATATCGAAGACCCGCTCCGCATCGTGTTCGGCCACAACGTGACCGAGGCACTTAACCTGGCTTTGCGGGGCCTCCTCCGCCCCGGCGACCATGTTATCACCAGCTCTATGGAGCACAACTCAGTGATGCGGCCTCTGAGAGCTCTGGAGCGCCGAGGTGTAGAGTTGTCCGTCATCTTCTGTTCCCCCGAGGGCTTCCTCAACCCCACCGATGTGGAGAAAGCCATCCGCCCTAACACCCGTCTCATCGTCATCAACCACGCTTCCAACGTGACCGGCACCATCCTGCCGGTACGGGAGGTGGGCAAAATCGCCCGAGAGCACGGACTTCTCCTCCTGGTGGATGCCGCCCAGACGGCGGGAGCTTATCCCATTGATGTGGAAGCGGACTTCATAGACCTGCTGGCCTTCACCGGGCACAAGAGCCTCTTCGGGCCGATGGGCACCGGCGGCCTCTACATCGGCCCCCGGGTACCTCTGGACGAATTCGAGCCCCTCAAGCGAGGCGGTACCGGGAGCCGCAGCGAATTCGAGGAGCAGCCCGACTTCCTGCCTGATAAATATGAAAGCGGCACCCCTAATGCTGTGGGTCTGGCGGGCCTGGCAGCAGGGGTGCGTTTTGTTTTGGGAAAAAGCGTGGGGGAAATCCGCCGCCACGAGATGGAATTGACCAGGTTGCTCCTGGAGGGGTTGGCTTCCATTGAAGGGGTGACCCTTTACGGCCCTCGGGACCCTTCCCTTCAAACGGCCACCGTCTCCTTCAATATTGCCGGGATGGAGCCATCGGAGGTGGCTTTGAAGCTGGATGAGGAATATGGGATAATGTGTCGTCCTGGGTTGCACTGTGCTCCATCGGCGCACAGGACCATCGGCACTTTCCCCCAGGGGACAGTGCGCTTTTCGCTGGGGTTCTTCAATACTCCAGAAGAGGTTGAAAAGAGCTTGGAAGCGGTAAGAGCAATCGCCGGGAAAGCTATTTCTCGTGGGGCGGAAAAAATACCGCATAAAAAGCGCTTCCCTTAAAATGCGCAATTCACTCGAGGGCCAAGCTTATCTTGAGGCATCTGTCTATCTTGGCCATTGCTTCAGGCGGGAAGGAGCCGAGTTTGCGGAGGATGCGGCGTTTAGAGTATGCATAATCACTCATTCTCGTATTCCCTCCAGTCTTCAGCAGGGTCAAGCACTTCTACTACATAATGGACGGATTCCTCGGCCATTCGAGCGTGCTCCTGTGCCATCTCTCTGTAGATTTCGGCCCAGAGTTTTTCTTGCTCTTTGAGCTCTTTACGGGACCGTTCCCTATCAATAGCCTCCCGCAGAAACTGACTAACCAATTCTGTAAGGGTTTTGCCTTTTTCTAACGCTAATGCTTTTAACTCCTGATGGAGTTGCACGGGAATGTACACAGCTTTTGTAGCCATAATTATCCACCTCCGATAGATACTGCATCCAGATTATAAACCAGGCTGTGGATTTAAGTCAACTCTAGCCATCTGACACTTTTACGAAGCTGGGCTCAGAAATGGCCGGGAGCTGGAAACTCCCGGCTAAGAATCTGGAAGCGGATTGAAAACCCGCTAATCCTCAGCCGGTTTTCAACCGGCTTTAAGGCTTCTCAGCCGGGTGATTCATCGCCCGGCGGGTGGGCTGCGTAAATC